>JACCDJ011723096.1_pt1 | contig 16232 bp, 14 predicted proteins | sample 7444481 | NCBI WGS metagenome assembly JACCDJ01 (sample SAMN15323435, study PRJNA562643) | freshwater metagenome | isolation source: river surface water | place: USA:Blue River Watershed | collected 2017-08-15 | reverse complement strand
GGGCCTTGGTCAGCTTGGAGCCGGCTTCCTCCCCGGCGACGACGTAGTCGGTCTTCTTGCTGACGCTGCCCGAGACCTTGCCGCCGGCCTTCTCGATGAGGTCGCGCGCCTCGTCGCGCCCGAGCGTGGGCAGGGTGCCGGTGAGCACGAAGGTCTTGCCGGCCACGCCTTCGACGGCGCCTCCCGAGGATTCTTCGACCAGATTGAGCCCGGCCTGGCGCATGGCCTTCACCCAGTCGCGGTGATTGGGGTCGCTGAAGAAGGAGAGGATGGAAGCGGACACTTCCTTGCCCACGCCGTTGACGACGGACTCATGGGAGACGCCGCCTTTCTTGCCGACCTTGGTGACGAGCAGGTCGGATTCCTTCGCCGTGGCGAGCGCATCCATCGACCGGAAGTGCCGGGCGAGGTCCTTGGCGGTCTGCATGCCGACGTTCGGTATGCCGAGCGCGTGGATGGCGCGCCAGAGTTCGCGACGGCGCGCCTCCTCGAGGCCGGCCATCATGTTCTCGACGGACTTGTCCTTGAAGCCCTCCAGCAGCCGCCACTGGTCCGCGGTCACGGCGAGCGCGTCCACGGGGGCGTCGACCAGCCCGAGGTCCACGAGCTGCTCCGCCACGGCCTCGCCGAGTCCGTCGATGTCCAGGCACTGCTTGCTCGCGAAGTGGATGAGCCGTCGGACCTTCATCTCGCGGGAAGGGGCGTGAAGCTTGTACGCGGCCTCCTCGCCCTCGCGGGTCGCCTCGAGCCCGAGCTCCTTGAGCCGACCCTCGAAGTCGAAGGGCCGGGCGTCGGCCGGGCGTTTCTCGAGCACGACCCCGAGGATCTGCGGGATGATCTCTCCGGCCTTCTGGATGCGCACCGTGTCGCCCTCGCGGATGTCCTTGCGCGCGATTTCGTCGGCGTTGTGCAGCGTGGCGCGGGCGACGGTGGAACCCGCGAGCAGGACCGGCTCCAGCTCCGCGACGGGCGTGATCACGCCGGTGCGGCCCACCTGCATGCTGATCGAGCGCAGGACGGTGTCGGCCTGGTCGGGCGGGAACTTGAACGCCACGGCCCAGTGCGGGAACTTGCTGGTCGTGCCGGCGCGGCGCTGGTCTTCGAGCCGGTTGACCTTCACCACCGCGCCGTCGGTCGGGAAGGGCAGGTCGCGACGCAGGACGTCGAGCTGCCGGATGGCCTCCCAGGCGGCGTCGACGCCCTTCAGGACGTCGAGGTCGTCGCGGATCGGGAAGCCCCAGGACTTCAGCCGCCGCTTGAACTCCTTGAGCGTCGCGAAGGCGTCGGCGGGCTCGCAGGCCCCGAGTCCGTAGCAGACGATGCTCAGCCGCCGGCGCTTCGCCTCCTCGGCGTCCAGCAGCTTCACCGTGCCGGCGGCCAGATTGCGCGGATTCGCGTAGAGCGGTTCGCCCTCGGCCTCCCTCTCGGCGTTGAGACGCTGGAACTCCGCCAGTTCCATGTAGATCTCCCCGCGGACCTCGAGCACCTCCGGCGCGTCCTTGAGGGCCCGCGGAATCTCACGGATGAGGCTCACGTTCGCCGTCACGTCGTCCCCGCGCGTGCCGTTGCCGCGGGTGACCGCCCGCACGAACTTGCCGCGCTCATAGGTGAGGGACACCGCGACGCCGTCCACCTTCGGTTCCACGATGAACTCCATGCCGGTGCCGCCGAGGGCCTTGTAGAGACGGTCGCCGAAGGCGCGGAAGTCCGCTTCGTCGTAGGTGTTGTCGAGCGAGAGCATCGGCGCCCGGTGGTCGGCCTGCTGGAAGCCCTCCGCCTTGTCGTCGCCGATGCCCAGGTCGGGTCCGGCGAGGTCGGGGTGCGCCCGTTCGAGGTCCGCCAGCCGGTCCACCAGCTTGTCGAACTCGAAGTCGGATATCTCCGGCGCGTGCTTGCGGCGGTAAAGTTCCTCGTGCCGCTGGATCTCCTTTCGCAGCGTCTGGATCTTTTTGCGGACGTCCTCCGACATGAGGAATGGAAGTTAAGCGGGCGGCGGGGGCAGGGGAAGGGTATTGATGAAGGGACAGGGACGGGGACGGGGACAGGGACGGGAAATTTGTGCGGGGTCTCCCCAGCGACTGCTTGCCCCTCGCGCTCCCGAGATTTAGGAACCTGGGCATGGCGACGCCCCCGTTTCCCAATCCCCATGGAGGCCGTCGCGATTTTCTCCGGCGGTTCGCCCTTGGCGCCGCCGCTTTCGCGGCCCCCGGCGCCTTCGCCGAGGCGCTCGTCCGTACGCCAAAGCAGACCGAGGGGCCGTTCTATCCCGACAGGCTGCCGTTGGACACCGACAACGACCTCCTCGTCCTCAACAATTCCCTCACTCCGGCGGTCGGCGAAGTCGCCTGGCTCTCCGGACGCATCCTCGACGAGCATGGCGACCCCGTGCGCAACGCGCTGGTGGAGATCTGGCAGGCCGACGCCAACGGGGTCTACATCCACAGCAAGTCGGGCAACGCCGCCAGGCGCGACGGCAACTTCCAGGGTTTCGGGCGGTTCCTCACGGGCGCTTCCGGCGAATATCTTTTCCGCACCATCAAGCCCGTGCCCTACAAGCCGCGGACCCCGCACATCCACCTCGCCGTACGCATCAAGGGGCGGAAGGAGCTGATCACCCAGTGTTACGTGAAGGGCCAGCCGATGAACGCCTCCGACATGGTCTACAAGGCCATCAAGGACCCCGCCCAGCGCGAGAGCGTCACGCTCGCCTTCGACCCTCTCAAGGGTTCCAAGGCCGGCGAGCTGGCCGCGCGCTGGGACGTCGTCCTCGGCTTCACGCCGGAGGGCTAGTGAGGCAGCACCGCGTGCTGCCCCCTGCCTCGATGCATCAGCGTCCGCAAAAAAGCCCCCGGAGTCCGGGGGCTTGATGCACGCGACGCGGGCGCGGCTTACTTCGCGCGCTCCTTCACGAAGTCGATGTTGTGCTTCACCTGCTGCACGTTGTCCTTCCAGTCGTTCTCGTGCTCGACCGAGATGTGGCCGTCGAACTTCTGGCGGATGAGCTCCTTGAAGCAGGCGTCCATGTCGACCACGCCCTTGCCCGCGACCACGACCTCGGACTTGCCCCAGTCGGCCTTGTCCTTCATGTGCACGCTGACGATGCGCCCTTCGAGGATGCGGAGGCAGTCGATCGGCTTGAGGTGGGAAGTGCACCAGTGGCCGAGGTCGGCGCAGGCGCCGAGGCGCTGGTCGCGGCTCTCGACCACGCCGAGGATGTAGAGCGGATGCCACACCTTGTACTTCGGCCTGTCCATCGAGCCGCCGTGCTCGTGGAAGGACACCTTGACGTCGTACTGCTTCGCGGCCTCCTCCCAGTGGGCGACCTGCTCGGTGGATTCGGTGCAGACCGCGTAGAGGCCCATCTTCTTGGCGAAGGCCATGATGGCCTGCACCTCGTCGCGGTTCTTGGCGCCGACCACTCCGTAATTGACGGCGTCGATGCCCTGGCGCTCCAACTCGGCCTTGATCTCGGCCATCGTGGCGTCGGACATCGTGTGATGGGTCTTCTCCTTCGCACCGGGCTTCACCGCCTGGCCGGGGAAGATTTCGATGATCTTGCCGCCCGCCTCCTTGGTCTTGGCGATGGCCTCGAAGAAGGAGAACTCCTTGAAGGTGTAGGCCTGGGCTCCGACGAACCAGCCGTTCTGGCGGGCGCTTTCAGGGATCGGGTCCGCGGAGAGGGCCGCGGCGCAGGCGAGGGCGAATAGGGCGGGGAGGCGCATGGGTGTGGGGTGGGAGACAGGGATACCACCCCGCGGTTCCCTAGGTCAAGAACCCCCTCCGGCCCGGCTCGCCCGGACGGGGACCGGCGTCGCAACCTTCCGCATGCTGCGAAGGCTTCTCTCCTGGCTGCTCCCCGGACCGCGCGCGGAGACCCTCGGCGCCAAGGGCGAGCGGCTGGCCGCGGAGGCCTGCCGGACGCGGGGGGCGCGCGTGCTGGCCATGAACTGGAGGCACGGGCGCGATGAGCTCGACCTCGTGCTCCTGGAGCGCGGCGTGGTCGTCTTCGTCGAGGTCAAGACCCGTATGACGCACGTGGCCGGCGCGGGCCTGCGCGCGGTCGACCGTCGCAAGAAGGCCGCCCTGAGGCGGGCCGCGGCGGCCTGGATCCGTCAGGCGCCCTCCGTCACGCGCCATCGTTTCGACGTCATGGAAGTTATGGTTTGCCACGAGGGTCCCGTCCGCATCCTTCACCACCGCGGCGAAGTCCTCTTCGGACGACGGCGCCCCTGAACACGATGTCCGAATCCGACCGCCATCCGTTCCTCTCCGGGCTCAGCAAGCACCGGGGCGCGCAGCCCACCTGCGTGGTCATCTTCGGGGCCTCCGGCGACCTCGCCGCCCGCAAGCTGCTGCCCGCCCTCTACAACCTGGCGGTCGACAGCCTGCTGCCGGCGGACTTCCACCTGGTCGGCTTCGGCCGCAAGCCGGTCCCGGACACCGAGTTCCGCGCGCAGTCCGCGAAGGACATCGCCCGCTTCTCCCGCCGCGAATTCCGGCCCGACATCTGGAAGCGCGTCGAGGATCATTCCTCCTACGTCGCCGGCGGCTATGACGACCCCGCCGCCTACGAGGCCCTCAAGCGCCGCATCGCCGACGCGGAGAAGGCCGCCGGACGTCCCCTGCAGCTGGTCTTCTACGTCTCGACTCCGCCCACGGTGTTCGAGGCCATCCTCGAGAACCTCGGACGTTCCGGGCTCGCCGCCCGCAACCTCGGCTCGCCGCTCGAGAGCAAGGTCATCATCGAGAAGCCCTTCGGCCGCGACCTCGCGTCGGCCGTCACGCTCAATTCCGTCGCCGCCCGCAACTTCCGCGAGCCCCAGGTCTTCCGCATCGACCATTACCTGGGCAAGGAGACCGTCCAGGACCTGCTGGTGCAGCGTTTCGCCAACCCGATGTTCGAGCCGCTCTGGAACCGGCAGCACGTCGACCACGTGCAGATCACCGTGGCCGAGGAGCTCGGCGTCGGGTCCCGCGGCGGCTATTACGACCACAGCGGCGCCACCCGCGACATGCTGCAGAACCACACCATGCAGCTCCTCGCGCTCACCGCGATGGAGCAGCCCCGCTCGCTCTCCGCGGAGCACATCCGCGACGAGAAGGTCAAGCTGCTGGAGTCGGTCCGGGCGCTGCGGCTCGGCCCCGGCGGCGACGCCGTGCGCGCCCAGTATTCGGAAGGCCTCGCCGGCGGCGAGAAGGTCCCCGGCTACCTCACGGAGAAGGACATCCCGTCCGACTCCCCCACGGAGACTTTCTGCGCGCTGCGCCTCTCGGTGGAGAACTCCCGCTGGGCCGGCGTGCCGTTCTACATGCGTTCCGGCAAGCGCCTCGCCCGGCGGGTGTCCGAGATCGCGGTCCAGTTCAAGCAGCCGGAGTCCGGTCTCTTCGCCGGGGACGCACGTTACGACCTCGTCCCCAACCGCCTCGTCATCCAGATCCAGCCTGACGAGGGCACGACGCTCGTGCTCAACTCCAAGGTGCCGGGGCTCGAGCCCCGCACGCAGCCGGTGCGGCTGAGCTTCCGCTACGCCACCACCTACGGTTCCAACACGCCCGAGGCCTACGAGCGGCTCATCCTCGACGCGATCGTGGGGGACCGCACGCTCTTCATCCGTGGCGACGAGACCGAGGCCTCCTGGAGGCTGTTCACGCCGCTGCTCGAATCGTGGAGCGAGGCCGGCCGGAAGGGGCTCGAGTCCTACGCCGCCGGCTCCTGGGGTCCCGCCGGCGCCGACGCGCTCCTGGGCGCGCACGGTCACGCCTGGCGCAACGCCGGCCGCTGAGCATGCCCCACCCGATCCTCGACGCGCTGCCGGGCTTCCCGGTCAAGGTGTCCGGCGCCCTGCACGCGCTCGACAAGGCCTGGGCGGACGAGGGCGAGGAGGCGGCGCGCGCCTCGCAGATGAACCTCGTGCTGATGTTCGGCGCGCAGGTCTCGGCGGCCGACGCGCAGGCCCGCTTCGACGAGGCGGTGCTCTTCGCCCAACGCTATCCCTGCCGGCTCGTCGTGCTGGCCGCCCGTCCCGCCGGCCATGCGGAAGAGGCCCCCGAGGCCAAGGTCAACGTGGTCTGCTTCTTCGATCCGGCCCGCCGCGGCAAACGCTGCTGCGAGGCCCTGCTTCTCGCGCACGGTCGGCCGGGCCCCGAGCTCGAATCGCTCGTCTCCACCTGGCTGGAGGGCGACCTGCCCACCAACCTCTGGGCCCACGGCGTCACCGCGGAGGAGCTCGCCCCCTGGCTCTCCTGGACCGGCCGCTGCCGCCGCGTGATCGCCGACCGTTCGCTGGTCGGTGACGCCGTGTTCTCGCTCCCTTTCCCGCGCCCGGAACAGGTGCGCGACCTCTCGGTGGCCCGCTGCCTTCCGGTGCGGCAGGCGCTGGGACAGTTCCTCGCCGCCCATGCCCCGTCCGACCTCGTCCGCGGGCTGCGCAAGGTCTCGGTGTCGCACGGCGGCGGACTCCGCGGCGAGGCCGCCGGCCTGCTCGCGTGGATGAAGGGCTGCCTGACGCACTGCGCCGGCCTGACGCGTTCGCACGTCACCGCGGACTTCACGCTGTCGGAGGCTCCGCCGGCGGGCGACAATCTCGCGGCGGAATGGAACTTCGAGGACGGTTCGCGCTTCAGCTGGGAGCACGCCGACAAGGGCACGCAGGCCCGCATCAGCTTCACCCGCGCCAAGGAGGCCGGCACGGTGACTCAGCGCGTGGCGCTCATGGCCCCCGCCGAGGCGCTCTCCGAGGCGGTATTCTTCTGAGCGCGAAGCGCCGGGCGCCCCCGCCCGATGACGGATTCTCCATGCAGATGGAGGATGGAAGATAAGAGATGCAGAGAGAGGAACGGTGATGAAAGATCTGCGATTCGATCAGGGCAGGGGGCATTTCCGCCTCCATGCTTCGCATCCTTCATCTTCCGTCGCTCATCTGTATTTCCTGTCTGGGTCACGCTTAGGCCACGCCTCTTTCCCGCAGCCAGTCCGCCAGCAGCGCGAAGGCGCGGGCGCGGTGGCTTGAAGTGTCCTTCACCGAGGCCGGGAGTTCGCCGTAGGTGCGTGTCTCGCCGGCGGGGACGAAGAGCGAGTCGTAGCCGAAGCCGCCCTCGCCGCGTTCCGACTCGAGGATGCGCCCGGGGCATTGACCGAGGAAGTGCTCCGACTCGCCACGGGGTCCGAGCAGGATCAGGTGGCATTCGAAGCGCGCGCCGCGCCGGCTGGGCGGCGCCTTGCCCATCGCCTGCAGGAGCTTCGCCCGGTTCTCGGCGTCCGTCGCGCGCGGTCCGGCGTAGACCGCGGAGTCCACGCCGGGTCCGCCCTGCAGCGCGTCGCAGCACAGTCCGCTGTCGTCGGCCAGCACCCATGACTTCTCCGGCGCGATGGCGCGGAGCGCGTCCGCCTTCAGCCGGCAGTTGCCCCTGAAGGTGCCCGTGACCTCGTCCACGTGCGGCATGCCGCCGAGCTCACGCGCCGAGCGGACCTTGACCTTGCGCAGTCCCGCCTGCGCGAAGAGCCGCCCGAATTCCTCCGCCTTGTGGGCGTTTCCCGTGGCCAGGTAGATGTCCATCTGCGGGGCAATCTGGCCGCAGCCGGTCCCTGAGGGAAGCGTCAAAGGGCGCCTTCTCGCTCGCCCTCCGACCCCTCCTGGGCCAGCATGCGTGCGATGGCCGTCCGCTGCCTCATCACCGCGGGTCCTACGCGCGAATTCTTCGATCCGGTGCGCTTCCTCAGCAATCCGTCGTCGGGCAGGATGGGCTACGCCCTGGCGGCCGCCGCCCGGGACGCGGGCTGGACGGTCGACCTCGTCTCCGGCCCGGTCTCCTTGCCCGAGCCGTCCGGCGTCATGCTCTATCCCGTGGTGACCGCCGAGGAGATGATGCGTCAGGCCGACGCGCTCTTCGGCCCTTGCGACGTCCTGCTCATGTGCGCCGCCGTCAGCGACTGGCGTCCGGCGTCACGGCACGCCTCCAAGCTCAAGAAGGACGGACGCGGTCTGACCGTCGAGCTCGAGCCCGTGCCGGACATCCTCGCGGCGCTGTCCGCCCGCCGCCGGCCAGGTCAGGTGCTGGTGGGCTTCGCCGCCGAGACCGAGGACGTCGAGGCCAACGCCGTGGCCAAGCTCGAGAAGAAGGGCGTGGATCTCGTCGCCGCCAATTCCGTCGCCGGACCGGACGGCGCCTTCGGTTCCGAGGACAACGCCGTCCTCCTGGTCGGCCGGGACGGATTCCGCCGCCGCCTCGGGCCCGCCTCCAAGTCCGAAGTCGCCCGGCTGCTGGTGGCCGAGGTCGCCCTTCGTCTGCCTTCGCGATGAGCCGCCGCCGTTCCAGCCCCCTCGACCGCGTCCTGGGCCGCATCGACGACCTCGACGCGCAGAACCTCGCCATCCTCGCCCGCCGGCTGGAGCGCGAGCGGGACCTGATGGAGACCGTCCTGGACACGCTGCAGGAAGGGGTGCTCGTGCTCTCCCATGACGGCGCGGTGGAATACGCCAACGCCTCCGCGGCCCATCTGCTCGGCTTCCCGTCCGAGCCCGAGGGCCGGTCCGACCTGCGCCGGCTCGCGCCCGACCTCGCACCCGCGCTCGAGCTGCCGGTGGATGCGGCCGCCCTCAGCCGCGAGGTCGAGGTGCGCTATCCCGAACCGCGCGTGCTGCGCCTGCATCTGGCGCGCGTCAGCGACTCCCAGGGGCCCGAGCTCGCGCGCCGCGTCGCCGTGCTGAGCGACGTCACCGCCGAGCGCGTGCAGACCGAGGACCGGGTCGAGAGCGAACGCATCGACTCCATCGTCACCCTGGCGGCGGGCGTCGCCCACGAGGTCGGCAACCCCCTCAACGCGATCGGCATCCATCTCCAGCTCCTGGAGCGCGAGGCGGCCAAGCTCGGCGATTCGCCCTCGGCCCGCAAGGTGCGCGAATCCGCCGCCGTGTGCCGCTCCGAGATCTCGCGGCTCGACGGCATCGTGCGCGACTTCCTCGGCGCCGTGCGGCCCGCGCCGCCCGTCCTGGCCGACACCGACCTCGTGGCCGTCGTCGCGGAGGCCGTCGCCCTGCTGCGGGACCAGATGGAGCAGCTCGGAGTGCGCGTGTCCGTCGACGTCCCCTCGGGCGTGCCGCCGATCCTGGGCGACCGCAACCAGGTCAAGCAGGCGCTCTTCAACGTCCTCAAGAACGCCCTCGAGGCCATGGACCGCGGGGGCGAGATCGACGTCGCGCTCTCGCATGACGACGAATGGGTGGCGGTCGAGGTGCGTGACACCGGCGTCGGCATCCCGGTGGAGCGGCTGACCAGGGTCTTCGACGCCTATTACACCACCAAGGGCTCCGGCGCCGGCGTGGGCATGCTCATCCTCCTGCGGATCATGCGGGCCCACGGGGGCACGGTGGACATCCGCAGCACGCCCGGCTCCGGCACGGCCGTGACCCTCCGTTTCCCGCTGCGGAACCGCCGCGTCCGGACGCTCGAGGCTCCCAAGGCTTGAAACCCGCGACCGCTCCGGTTGTCTCACCTTCCATCGCCATGAAGTCCACGCTGCTCTGCCTGCTCGCCCTTCCGCTCGCCCTCGCCGCCGAGGACAAGCCGCTTCCGCTCGTCCTGCCCAAGTCGGTCGCCCTCGGCACGCCGCGTCCCGTGAAGGTCTCCAACCTCGAGCCCGTCGCCAAGGGGCCGCGCGCGCTGCCCAAGGTGCCCGCGGACGCCAAGAACCTCGCCTTCGGCCGGCCCGTGACGTCCAGCGCCCGCGAGGCCAACGCCGGCGACTTCTCGTTCCTCACCGACGGCGACAAGGGCGGCGAGGAGGGCTTCGAGGTGGAGCTGCCCCGCGGCCACCAGTGGATGCAGGTCGACCTGGGCAAGACCGCCGCCGTCCACGCCATCGCGGTGTGGCACTTCCATCGCGAGCCCCGCGTCTATTTCAACGTCGTCGTCCAGATCTCCGACGACAAGGACTTCAAGAAGGACGTCACGACCGTCTACAACAACGACGCCGAGGGCGAACTGGGCTTCGGCAAGGGCAAGGACTTCTGCTACTTCGAGTCGCACGAGGGCCGCGTGATCCCCGTCGCCGCCGTGAAGGGCCGCTACGTCCGCTTCCACTCCAAGGGCAACTCCTCCTCCCCGACCAACGACTACATCGAGGCCGAGGTCTGGGGCGTGCCGGCCCAGTGAACCGTCCGCGTCGGGCCGACTTTGCTTGAACCTGCCCGGCGGCAGGGCAGTTTGACGGAGATGAAGGTCATCCGGGCCAAGTCCGCGGGCTTCTGCTGGGGCGTTGAACGCGCCATCGACATCGCGCGCGAATACGCCCGCAAGGGACGTCATCCCGTCTACACCGACGGCCCCCTGATCCACAACCGGCAGATGATGGAGGTCCTCACCGGCGAGGGCATCCGCGAGGTCGGAGACTATCGCAGCGAGTCCAAGGTGCAGGTCGACGCCGGCTCGGCCGCCGACGCCGTCATGGTCGTGCGGGCGCACGGCATCTCGCCCGAGAGGCGCGAGTACCTGAAGTCGCTCGGCCTGGAGTTCCGTGACGCCACCTGCCCCGACGTCGGCATCATCGCCGGCAAGGTCCGCCTGCACGCGAAGAAGGGCTTCGCCACCGTGATCTTCGGCGACCCCAAGCACCCCGAGGTCATCGGCCTGATGGGCTACGCGGAGGGCAGGGGGCACGTGATCTCCTCCGATGCCGACATCGAGGCGCTCCCTCCGCTCGGCGACAAGGTCTGCATGGTCTCGCAGTCCACGATGTTCACCGACGAGTTCGAGCGGCTCGCCGGGAGCCTGCGCGTCCGTTTCCCCTCGGCCCTCGTCTTCGACACGATCTGCGGCGCCACCAAGGACCGCCAGTCCGACGTCATCGAGCTGCGCAGGCAGGGCTGCGAGGCGGTGGTCGTCATCGGCGGCCGGCACTCCGCCAACACCGTCAAGCTGGCCAGCCTCGTCGAACGCGAGGGGCTGCCCTGCTTCCACGTGGAGACCGCGGCCGAACTGGACCTCGCCGCGGTGGCCCGTTACCGGACCGTCGGCGTGACCGCCGGCGCCTCCACGCCGGCCTTCCTGATTGATGAAGTCTGCTCCCGGCTGGCGGGGCTGCCCTGAAAGGCGTTCCAATAGTCGGACATTATTCTAACGGAAGCCGACCGCCTGCGCTTGCGCAGGCGGGTCGGGCGGGCATCCTGCCGGCATGGTCCCCATCCTCCTCGGCTTCTTCGTCATCCTCCTGGTCCTCGGTTTCATCGTCGTGGGCATGTACAACGGCCTCGTCGAACTGCGTAACCGTTTCCGCAACGCCTTCGCCCAGGTCGACGTGCAGCTCAAGCGCCGTCACGACCTGATCCCCAACCTCGTCGAGACCGCCAAGGGCTACATGGCCCACGAGGCCCAGACGCTGACGGCCGTGGTCGAGGCCCGTGCCAAGGCCACCCAGGCCAACGTCCGTCTCGCGGGCAATCCCGGCGACCCCGCCGCGATGCGCGACCTCGTCGCCGCCGAATCCGGGCTGACCGGAGCCCTCGGCCGGCTCCTCGTCGTCTCCGAGAACTATCCGCAGCTCAAGGCCGACGCGACGATGCGCGGCCTGATGGAGGAGCTGACCTCCACCGAGAACCGCATCGCCTTCGCCCGTCAGGCCTTCAACGACGCCGTCCTGTTCTACAACAACGGCCGCGAGACCTTCCCCCGCGTGCTGATCGCCAATCTCTTCGGCTTCCTGCCCGGGGAGTTCTTCAAGGTCGAGAACGACGCGGAGAAGGCGGCACCCAAGGTCTCCTTCTGAGGCCTGAGGCGCGATGAGCGCGCAGATGGACTTCTTCAGGGCGCAGGACGAGGCCCGCGGCCGCACGGCCCTGCTCGTCGTGCTGCTCATCCTCGCGCTGCTGGCCCTGGCGGGCACGCTCTACGGCGCGGCCGTGCTGGGCGTCGCCAAGATGCACGGCGGCCCGCCTGACTGGTGGCAGCCCAAGCTGTTCCTGGCCACGGCGGGCACGGCGGTGGTCGTCGTGCTCGGCGGCTCGCTGGTCCGCATCGCCGAACTCTCCTCGGGCGGCGGCGCGGTCGCCCGCAGTCTCGGCGGACGCCTGATCGTGGGCGGGGCGGCGGACCCGCTGGAGCGCCGTTACCTCAACATCGTGCAGGAGATGGCCCTCGCCTCCGGCCTGCCCGTGCCGGAGTGCTACGTGATCGACGGCGCCCGGGGCATCAACGCCTTCGCCGCCGGCAACACCCCCGCGGACGCGGCGGTCGGCGTCACGCGCGGCGCGCTCGAGAGTCTCAGCCGGGACGAGCTGCAGGGCGTGATCGCCCATGAGTTCAGCCACATCGGCAACGGCGACATGCGGCTCAACCTCCGTCTGATCGGCACGGTGGCCGGGCTGCTGGCGCTGGTGCAGCTGGGTTATCTGGCGATGCGGCTCGCCGGCTCCTCCGGCGGCGGGCGCAAGAAGGGCGGCAACTTGGTCTTCCTGCTCGGCGGCCTGGCGCTGGTCCTGGCGGGCGCCGGCGGCATGCTCTTCGCCCGCATCATCCAGGCCTGCGTCTCACGTCAGCGGGAATTCCTCGCGGATGCTTCCGCGGTCCAGTTCACGCGCAATCCCCAGGGCCTCGCGGGCGCGTTCCGCAAGATCGCCGCCCAGGGCGCCGCGGTCTCCGAGGACGGCGGCGGGGACGAGGCCCGCCACCTTTTCTTCGCCTCCACTCCGGGCTTCCTGGAGTCGCTGTTCTCCACGCATCCTCCGCTGGAGGAGCGTCTCCGCCGCATCGATCCGGCCTCCGGCGGCGATTTGCGCTCCACGGCGCCGTCCCGGCCGGCCGGCCCGGCGCAGGTCGCCCCGGCGGTCGCGGGATTCGCCCCGGGCCCGACGGCGGCGGCCGCGGCCGACGTCGTTCACGAGGACGCCACTCCGCGTCAGATCCAGGAGGCGGTCACCTTCAGGGGCGCGATGCCCGAGGCGCTCACCGCGGCTGCGTCCGACCTGGTCGGATCACTCGCGGTCGTCTTCACGCTCATTCTCTCGCGAGATCCCGCCTCCAGGGAGCGACAGCTCAAGGCCCTGGCCGGACTGGCCGGCGGCGAGGTCGTGCGGGAGGTCGCAAAGCTGGAGTCGTCCGTCCGCGTCCTGCCCGCGGGGATGCGGCTGCCGCTGCTGGACCTGGCCCTGCCCACGTTGCGCCAGCTTTCAGCCGACCAACGCGAACTGATCCGCGCCGGCGTTTCCGAGGCCTCCGCCCTTTCGGAAGACGGCCTGCTGCAGGTCCTGCTGCAGGCCGCGTTGCGCCGGCATCTCGGACTGCCGCCGCCCATCGCCTCGGCGCCCGGCCCGGTCGAGAGCCATTACGGAACCATCCTGGCCGCCCTGGTGCACGCTTCCGCGCAGAGCCAGGGAGAGAAGGTCCGCGCCTACCGGCGCGCCCTGGATCTGCTCCGGGTCGCGGCCCCGCCGGAACTCGCCTCCGCGCCGTCACCGGAGGAAGTCTCCGCCGCGCTGGCCGCGATGCTCCGTCTGGGCGTGCCGGCGCGCCGGGAAGTGGTGAGGGCCTGCGGCGTCGCCATGCTGCACGACGGCCGGGCCGAGCCCGCGGAGATCGAGATGGTGCGAGCCGTGGGAGATTCCCTCGGCATCGTCTTCCCGACCGGCTTCTGAAGCCGTTCAGGCGATGAGGCTCTCGCCGGTCATCTCCGGCGGCTTCGGCAGTCCCATCAGCTGCAGCACCGTGGGCGCGACGTCGGCGAGCCTTCCGCTCGGACGGGTCCGCAGTCCCTTGCAGCCGGCGCCATAGAGGACGACCTCGACCGGATTGAGCGTGTGCCGGGTGTGAGGGGAGTTCTCCTCCGGCTCCCACATCTGGTCGGCGTTGCCGTGGTCGGCCGTGACGAGCGCCTTGCCGCCCGCCCGGTCCACCGCCGCCAGCAGTTCGCCGAGGCCGCGGTCGACCGCTTCACAGGCCTTGCAGACGGCCTCGAGTGAGCCCGTGTGCCCGACCATGTCCGGATTGGCGTAATTGACGACGATCAGGCCGTATTTGCCGGAAAGGATGGCCGCCTTGGCCATCTCCGTGACCTGCGAGGCCGACATCTCAGGCTTCTGGTCGTAGGTCGCGACTTCCTTCGGGCTCTGAGCCATGCCGCGCTCCTCGCCCGTGAACGGCTCCTCGCGGTAGTCGTTGAAGAAGAACGTCACGTGGGGGAACTTCTCCGTCTCGGCCGTGCGGAACTGCGCGACGCCCTGCTTGGCGACCCAGTCGCCGAGGATGTTCACCATCTTGGGCGGCTTGTCGAAGATGACATTGGGGCAGAGGCCCTTCTCGTAGTTGGTCAGCGTGGCGTAGAACAGCTTGAGCAGCTTCGGGCGGGCGAAGCCCTTGAAGGCCGGGTCGATGAACGCGCGGGTGATCTCGCGGGGGCGGTCGCCGCGGAAGTTGAAGAAGAGCACGGAGTCGCCGTCCTGGATGAACGGCGCGCCCTTCACGCGGGTCGCGGGCACGAACTCGTCGCCCACGGTACTGGCATCGGCCGGACGGTCGTAGTAGGCCTGCACCGCGGCGTCGGCGGACTCCGCCTCGGGCGCCGGAGCGCCGGTCAGCGCGTCGTAAGCGGTCTTCACGCGCTCCCAGCGGTTGTCGCGGTCCATCGCCCAGAACCGTCCCGAGACGCTGGCCACCCGGCCGACGCCGATCTTGGTCAGCTCGGCCTCGAGCTGACGCAGGTAGCCGAGCCCGGAGGTCGGAGGGCTGTCGCGTCCGTCCATGAACGCGTGCACGCAGACCTTGGTCAGCCCCTCTTCCTTGAGCAGGCGCAGCAAGGCGTAGAGGTGGGGGAGGGTGGAGTGCACGCCCGCCTCCGAGCAGAGTCCCATCAGGTGCACCGCGCCGCCGGTGGACTTCACGTTCTCGACGAGTCCGCGGAAGGCGGGGATGCGGCGCATCGCGGCCGGATCGGTCAGGCCCTTGTCGATGCGCACGATCTCCTGGTCGACGATGCGTCCGGCCCCGATGTTCTGATGGCCGACCTCGGAGTTGCCCATGATCCCGACGGGCAGTCCCACGTCCAGGCCGTGGGCGAGGATCTCGGTCCGCGGCCATTCCTTGGAGATGCGGCGCGACACCGGGATGTCGGCGACCTTGATCGCGTTGAACTTGTCGTGGCGGGCGTCGTGGTTCTCGCCCCAGCCGTCACGGATCACCAGAAGTACGGGTTTCATGAAAAGGAAGGGCTTCAGAGATGGGAGGTTTGGGGCGGGCTGGCAAGGAGCAGTCATCCGACGGCGCTTGCCCGCGTCTCGGGGCGGGCTAGGGTCGGGACATGCCCCGCCTTCCGCTCATCTGCCTCGCCTTGCTTTGCGCCGCGCCGCTTCCGGCCGCGGTCAAGGTGGAGAAGTTCCAGGTCGCCGGCGCCGACGTGACGTTGAAAGTTCCGGAAAAGCCCGCTCCGGGGCGGCCCTGGCTCTGGGTCGGTGAGTTCGCGGGACATCTGCGCACGCTCGAGGACGGACTCGTGGAGAAGGGCTGGCACGTGGCCTACGTCCGTCAGGTCAACCGTTTCGGGTCGCCCGGATCCATGAAGGTCTGGGAGTCGCTCTATGATGAGCTGCACGGCGCGCGCGACCTGTCGCCTCGGCCCGCCTTGCTGGGCATCTCCCGTGGCGGACTCTATGTGAACGCCTGGGCGCGTCTGCACCCGGATCGCGTCAGCGTGCTCTACCTCGATAACGGCGTCTGTGACATCCGCTCCTGGCCCGGCGGCTTCCCGCTTGAGCGCAAGGGCAAGGGCAGCGCCAATGACTGGAAGCTCTACAAGGCCGAATTCGGCTTCACCGACGATGCGACGGCGCAGGAGAAGTCCTTGCGCCCCGACGCCGGCTTCGCCGCCGCGGTCAAGGCCGGCGTGACGCTCATCTCATGCCACGGCACCGCCGACCAGGTCGTGCCTTACGAGGACAACGCCGCCAAGGTCGTCGCTTTCTGGAAACAGGCCGGCGGCAAGGTCCTGCTGTTTCCCAAGGAGGGCGGCGACCATCACCCGCACGGACTGCCAGACCCCGCCCCGCTCATCGAGGCCCTGGTGGCGGCATCGAAATAAGTGCAGGTCCGTCCTGGCCCTAGCCCTGCTGACCGGAGGCGGAACTCGGTCCCGCCTCCTCCCACTTCCCCTTCTCCTTGATGAGGTCGACGAGGCGTTCGACGGCCTCCTCCTGCGGGATGTTGAACTTCACCGGGGTCTTGCCGACGTAGAGGTTGATCTTGCCGGGCGC
>JACCDJ011224976.1_pt1 | contig 16237 bp, 18 predicted proteins | sample 7444481 | NCBI WGS metagenome assembly JACCDJ01 (sample SAMN15323435, study PRJNA562643) | freshwater metagenome | isolation source: river surface water | place: USA:Blue River Watershed | collected 2017-08-15 | reverse complement strand
TACTGCGGTTTTGATCGTGGGAGAGTAAGTCGATGCCGATTTTAAAAGCCTCACAGTAATGTGGGGCTTTTTTTTTATCCAGAATTTATAACTTGCCGTTTTATTGAACATGAAGTTGTAACATTTTGAGGATTCTATCTCTTTTTACGCAGATTTTTATCCATCCTATACGTAACTCTAGGATAAAAAAATACCCGCCACAATTGTGAAGGGTAGTTTTAAAGAATACTTAGTAAATTATAGAACCTACTGGCCTTTACCTATCGCAAAAACGGTTGGAATTTTAGCCAAATCATAGGCTTTTTCTCGCCAGTCTAGAACAGTCATGGTCCTGATGGATTGTGTTGGCAAGGTGAGGTTGGAGGCAATGCAAAGTTCAGTCAAATCACCAACTTCGTTCAACAGATCTTCTAAAACGTTCATGTTTCTGAAAGGTGTGTCCATGAAAAGATGGGTAGTGCCATTTCTTTTGGTATCCATTTCAAAATCACGTAGTTTTTTGATGCGTTCTTTGCGCTCTTTTGGTAAATATCCGTGGAACGTGAAGTGTTGCCCATTGAATCCGCTGCCGATCAGGGCAAGTAAGATTGAAGATGGCCCAACTAGTGGTTTAATTTGTATAGATTGTGTATGCGCTAAATGTACAAGTGCTGCTCCTGGATCGGCAATCCCCGGGCATCCGGCTTCAGAAATGATACCTACATCTACCCCTTTGATCAGGAACATGAGCAGATCCATAAGTTCAGATTCTTTAGTGTTCTTATTGAGAATTCTGAATGTGCAGTCGTCAATAGGAAAATTACGGTCCATTTTGCGCAATAGTCGACGTGCGCTTTTGATCTCCTCTACAGCAAAAACGCGCAGTTGAGTTGCTTGTTGAATCACTTCTTGTGGAATGATATCTGCCGTACTTTCCCCACCCAAGGTATTGGGAATGAGGAGTATAGATCCTTTTTGCTTATTGCTCATGAAATAGTTTTTGGATGAGGGCATCGGTAGCTTGATCTACTAATTGATAGACTGCTTCGAAATCTTCGAGTGTGCCGTAATAGGGGTCAGGGACCTCTAATTGTTGGTGAGGATATAAATAATCAAGAAAAAATTCGATCTTTTTTTCATCATCAGGAGTTTGCGCAAGCTTGAGTACATTGCGCTGGTTGGAATGATCCATAACTAAGATGTGGTCGAAATTTTGAAAGTCGTTGTATGTAAATTGTCTGGCCCTCAGAAAATCAAGTGCCGTGCCATGCTTTGCCGCGGTTCGGATCATGCGGCTATCTGGCGCTTTGCCGATGTGATAATTTGCCGTGCCGGCTGAATCTACAATTGCATTTAGATTTTGCGCTTTGATTTTGCGCAAAAGTAAACCGTCCGCAAGTGGTGATCGGCAGATGTTGCCGAGGCAAACCATGAGTATGCGCTTGCCCAACAGGTACTTATTGAATGGTCAGTTTCTTTTCGAGTTCTTCGAGGTAATGACGGAATTGTTTGTCAGTTTCTGAAAGATTGACAACCGTGCGGCAAGCGTGAAGAACTGTTGCGTGGTCTTTGCCACCGCAGTGTGCTCCAATACTGGCCAAAGAAGATTTGGTCATTTTTTTGGAGAAATACATCGAAATTTGACGTGCCTGAACCACTTCGCGTTTGCGGGTTTTGGATTTGAGCATTTCGATTGGCAGATCAAAGTAATCGCAGACCACTTTTTGAATGTATTCGATAGAGACTTCACGGGCAGTACTGCGAACAAATTTGTCTACCATTTGCTTGGCTAGCTCTAGCGTGATGGCTTTTTTGTTCAGGGACGCTTGTGCAAGAAGGGTGTTGAGTGCGCCTTCAATTTCGCGAACGTTGGTGTTGATAGAATAGGCCAAGTACTCCACGACTTCACGTGGAAGTTCGATGCCGCTACCGTACATTTTCTTTTCGAGAATAGCGATGCGTGTTTCGAGGTCTGGCGTACCGAGGTCGGCAGAAAGGCCCCATTTGAAACGCGAAAGTAAACGTTGCTCCATTCCTTGCATCTCGACAGGTGCTTTGTCTGAGGTAAGGACGATTTGCTTACCGTTTTGGTGCAGGTGGTTGAAAATACTGAAGAATACATCTTGTGTACGTTCTTTACCTGCAAAAAATTGGACGTCGTCAATAATCAAGACATCGATCATTTGATAGAAATGAACGAAGTCATTGGTGGTTTGATTTTTAATGGCGTCTATGAATTGGTGTGCAAATTTTTCTGATTGCACATACAATACGGTTTTGTTTGGAAAGCGCTCTTTGATGGAAATACCAATGGCGTGCGCTAGGTGCGTTTTGCCCAATCCAACACCTCCGTATAGAAGTAAAGGATTGAAAGCGGTGCCTCCAGGTTTGTTGGAAACTGCAAAACCAGAAGCTCTTGCCAAGCGGTTGCATTCACCTTCAATGAAGTTTTCAAAAGTAAAGTTAGGAATCAGGTTAGATTCGATGTTTACTTTCTTAAGACCAGGAATGACAAACGGATTGCGAATTTGCTTTTCGTCGACATTGATAGGCATGTTGACGGGTGCATTTTTTAAATTGCTTGAATTGTTGGTCGGGAGTTTGACAGTGTAAGGGCTGCGTGATTGGGTGTTGTTTTCCATCACGATGCTGTACTCAAGTGTACCTTCTTGCCCAAGCTCTTTTTTGATGACCTTGCGCAAAAGCGTAATGTAGTGTTGCTCGAGCCACTCATAGAAAAAATGCGAAGGCACTTGGATCGTAAGTACCGGACCCTCCAATTTGACGGGTACGATTGGCTCAAACCAAGTTTTAAAAGCCTGCAATGATATGTTATCTTTGATAACTTTTAAGCAGGACTCCCATGCACTTTCGTGGCTAGTATTCATAGTTTTGTAGGTTGTTCTCGTTGTTTGTAAATAATCGTGAGGCCACGAAATTTGTTTGAAATAATGAGAGAACAAATATTCTCATAAAAAAGTTAAAAAAAAAGCGTCAAGGGTATTGCTTATTAAAAAAAAAAGACTTGTCAGTAATAATTTTTTAATACATGCTTAAATCTCCGAGAGCTTGGTAAATTTACGATAGACCATTAGAACATACAAGAAAAATGGCACAAAAACTGAAGTATGCAAGATAACTTACGTTTGACTCATTTGGAGTTTTCAACAAATATCAGGGTGCGTTATGCCGAAACGGACCAAATGGGCTATTGCTATTATGGTAATTACGCCAGTTATTTTGAAGTGGCAAGGGTAGAGGCTTTGCGCGAGCGTGGCGTTAGCTATAAAGAAATGGAAGACAACGGGATTTTACTTCCTGTAAAGAAATTTGAAATTGCCTACCACCAGCCGGCAAAGTATGACGATTTATTGGAAATTCGTACCCAAATAGTGCAACTAGAAGGTGTGCGCATCGCATTTACTTATAAAACCTATAATGAAGCTGGGGTTTTGCTCAATGAGGCCTACACTTTACTGGTCTTTGTGAGCGCTGAGACACAAAAACCCATGGCTATTCCACCTGCAATTTTTGAACAGTTAAGCTAATTGATATGAGTGCTTTTGAATTTCAACTTTTTGACCCCAAACTTCACCAGTTATCATTTCAGACCAGAACAGGTGAAACTCGTGTTGGCGAACACCTGAGTCAACAAGCGCTGTCGACAGCAAAATACGTCCTGCTTGGTGTGTGTGAAAACGCTGGCCCGCGGGCAAATATGGGAAGACAGGGCAGTGAAAATGCATTCATAGCATTTATGAAGGTCTTTTTCAACTCTCAACATTACGAGGGTTCGTCTACTGATCAATTAGCTTATTTAGGCCTCATTCAGCAGGTAAAGCAACCTGCCGACCAAACCGAGGCAACTGCTTTTGTGCAGGAACTAGATGCACTATTGATGGCTACTTTAGACAAATATATTGGTGCAGGTCAGATTCCGATTGTGGTTGGAGGTGGGCACAACAACGCGCTTCCACTCATGCGTTGGGCTGCGCAAAGGGGCAAATTGAGTGTAGTGAACATCGATGCCCATGCTGACTTACGCCCTACAGATCAGCGCCATAGCGGCAATTCCTTTTCTTTTGCTTTGCAAGAAGCGTTATTGGTGGAGTATGGCGTATTTGGCTTGCATGAAGCCTTTAATAATTCATTTATTCGCACTCAATTGGCCTCACCTAAGGTGAAGCATCGATTTTTTGAAGATTACCTGCAAGGACCGCATCAACTTTACGACGATGTTTTGGGATTTGTTCAGCATCAGCACCATGCAGTGGGTTTAGAAATTGATATGGATGCGATTGCTTTAATGCCAAGTTCGGCTTTCAGCCCCTCTGGCTGGCATCTCGATCAAATGCGCACGCTGTTGCTCAAATTGGGTCATATCCGCCCTCAAATTGCTTATTTGAACCTGACCGAAGCGGCACCCAACGATGAGAAAGAAGATTTAATTGTGGGCAAGGCCCTTACTTATTTGGTGCGCGATTTCTTGCGCTTGCATCGTTAGGGCTCACTGCAAAAAAAGGAGCCAACTGAAGCAAAAAAAAGAGGCTCCGAAAAGCCTCTTTAAATCAACCTGTAGCAAAGTTAATTTGGATAAGTCAGCATACGCAAGACCTATCGAAAGGTTACACTCAATTAACACTAGAGTCTTGAAAAAGTTATTGGAGCGCCGCGGCCAATGTCTGATCAGCGTCTATTTTTGTCGGGAATGGATGCACAGACAACTATACAAGCTTTGGTTCGCCTTATAGATGACCCCGATGAGATGGTTTTTCAGCAGGTCCGCGACGAACTCATGAAGTTTGGTTCGCAGGTTTTACCCGTATTGGAGCAATCTTGGGAGCAAGATTATTATGGCTTGTTGTTTCAGGACCGTGTAGAAAACCTCATTCACGACATCCAATTTGAGAATGTTAAAAGTCAGCTTAGCGCTTGGCTGCAGTCGCCAGACAAAGACTTACTCGAAGGTGCAATTATCATTGCGAGGTACCAGTATCCAGGCATGGACGAAGGGCTTTTAAACGAGCGCATACAAGCCATACGCCGAGATATCTGGCTGGAGCTCAATGACAATCAGACGGCATTTGAACAAGTCAAAATCTTCAATCGCATTTTCTTTGGGATACACCGTTTTCGAGGAGATAGTCAAAATTACCATACGCCAGCTCATTCTTACCTGAACACGGTATTGGAAAGCCGCAAAGGCAATCCCTTGAGTCTTTGTATCATTTATAGCATCATTGCACAATCGCTTGATTTACCTATTTATGGGGTCAATTTGCCCAATCATTTTGTGCTCGCTTATATGGATAGCAAGCATTCTTCCTTTGGTCTACAGCAAGAAGACGATTACGGCGTTTTGTTCTATATTAATGCGTTTGCTAAAGGCAGTATTTTTGATGCCAATGAAATCAAAGAATTCATCAAAGGAATTCATTTGCAGCCAGACCGCAGTCATTTTGAGCCCTGTTCCAATTCCGCAATTCTCAAAAGAATGCTCTCGAACTTGATCTATGCGTTTCAGCAGGTTGGCTCCGCCCAAAAAGTTGCAGAATTGCAGGCTTTAAGGAACCTAATCCCTTAAGTCAATTGCGCTTTTCTTCGTATTTTTGACTAAAACAAATTCATGCCAAGCCCATATCAAGTTGCGGAGCGTTTCATGCGTTACGTCCAAATAGACACCACATCAGATCCCAACTCAAGTACTTTTCCTTCTACTGCCAAGCAGCGCGATCTCGCTTTGGTCTTATTTGAAGAATTGAAAGCGCTAGGTCTTCAAGATGTAGAAATAGACGAATGGTCTTATGTTTTTGCCACTATTCCTTCAAATGTTTCTCAGCCATTACCCACTATTTGTTTTTGCTCACACATGGACACCGCTCCAGACTGTAGCGGAACCAACGTGAAGCCCATTTTACATACAATTTATGCTGGTGCGCCAATTGTCTTGCCCGACGACCCGAGCCAAGTTTTGCGCACCGAAGAGCACCCTTATTTACTCCAAAAAATCGGCGATGACCTCATTACGGCCAGCGGACAAACATTATTGGGTGCCGACGACAAAGCAGGTGTAGCCATTATTATGGAGCTTGCAGCCTACCTTATGGCGCATCCGGAAGTGCCACACGGCCCCATTCGCATCTTATTTACACCCGACGAAGAAGTTGGTAGAGGCGTCGAGCAGCTCGACATGCAAAAACTTAACGCTCACTTTGGTTATACCCTCGACGGCGGTCCGCTCGGCGACATCGAAGACGAAACCTTTTCTGCCGATGCAGCAACACTTACTTTTCATGGCGTGAGTGCGCATCCGGGCTATGCCAAGGGCAAAATGGTCAACGCCATCAAATTGGCTTCGGCATTTGTAGACGCCCTTCCAAAAACAAATTGGTCACCTGAAACCACCTCTCACCGCGACGGCTTTGTGCACCCTACAGCCATTGAAGGCGGCTTAGAAAAAGCAAGTGTTCAGCTCATCCTCCGCGACCACGACACCACCCTCATGGAAAGCTATCCACAAAAACTCGAGGAGTTGGCAGCGCAAGTGGTGGCTGCACATCCAGGAGCGCGTTACGAAATCAAAGTTCAGGAACAGTACCGCAACATGAAAGAAATTTTGGCTGGTGTGCCATTTGTTGCAGACTACGCCGAAGAGGCGATGCGCAAGGCCGGCCTACAGCCCAAGCGCGCTATTATCCGCGGCGGCACAGACGGCTCCAGACTCTCCTTTATGGGCTTACCTTGTCCGAATATCTTTACTGGCGAGATGGCCATTCATTCCAAGCTCGAATACGTCAGTGTGCAAGACATGGAAAAAGCCATAGACACCCTTGTTGAACTCGTTCAAATCTGGAAAAATCATCCATGGACGCAAGCTTAATCATCAAGGATATCCAGGCAAAGAAGTTTGCTCCGCTGTATTTTTTACACGGAGAAGAAACGTATTACATCGATTTGATTTCCGATGCACTACAAAAAAATGCCCTAGAAGAACACGAGCGCGATTTCAATCAAACCATTCTCTACGGAAAAGATGCCGATTCTTTAGCGCTGCAGAGTGAGCTCAAGTCCTATCCCATGATGGCTGAGCGCCGTTTGGTGATCCTCAAGGAAGCCCAAGACTTCAAGCAAATAGACGCCCTAGAGGCTTATGCAGAAGCGCCAAGCCTCACCACCATTTTTGTGGTCTGCTACAAATACAAGACTTTTGATGCCCGCAAAAAACTCCTTAAGCACTTTGCTAAAAACGGCCTCATCTTCAAGTCGGACAAAATTCGCGACTATCAACTCCCAGACTGGATTGCCAAATATGTCAGGGGTTTAGGGATGCAAATCAACGGTAAAGCCACCATGCTCTTAGCCGAGTTTTTAGGTGCAGACCTCGGTCGAATCGCCAACGAAATTGAGAAACTGCGCATTGTACTCGGCGCCAATACCGCCATCACTGAGCAGCACATCGAGCAGCACATCGGCATTTCCAAAGACTACAATATTTTTGAATTGGTCAATGCCATTGCCCAAAAACAAGCCGATAAAGCCTTCAAAATTGTACAATATTTTGAATACAACCCAAAAGCGGGTGAGTTGGTTGTAATTGTACCTGCCCTTTTCAAATTGTTCTCGCAACTCATGCGCGTCCACTTCACCCCCAATAAGAGCAGAGAAGCCATTGCCAGCAGCGTGGGTGTGCATCCGTTTGTAGCAGGCGAGTTATTGGCCAACCGCCAAAATTACGACCCCAAAAAAATAGCAGCAATCATTGCCCTGCTCCATGAATACGACCTCAAAGCCAAGGGTGTTGGAAACAGCCAAATGAATAGTGCTGAATTGCTCAAAGAAATGGTATTTCAAATCATGTACGCATGAGTATATTTTATGCGCCAAGTCTGGAAAAGGAGCAGTCTCACTACCAACTCAGTGAGGAAGAATCCAAGCATTGCATCCGGGTTTTGCGCATGCAAGAGGGTGCAGCTATCCAATTAGTTAATGGTCGTGGCCTAGAAGCCCATGCCGTACTCCAAGACGCGCATCCAAAGCGCTGCATGCTGCAAATTACCGCTGTTGTGCAGCACGACCCTACGCCAGCTGTGCATATTGCAATGGCACCCACCAAAAATATGGATCGCATCGAGTGGTTTTTAGAGAAAGCTACTGAGCTTGGCCTCACCAAACTTTCTTTACTCAACTGCGAGCACAACGAACGTCGGCAAGTTAATACCGAACGCTTAGAAAAAATTGCCGTGGCGGCCATGAAGCAATCCAAAAGATATTATTTGCCTGTTATTGAACCCATGCAGCGCTTTTCAGATTTCATTGCAGTGCAGCCCACAGGTTATTTTGGTCATTGTGCAGATGGCCCAAAAATTAAAATGACCAATCTTGTTGCCGGAAAGCCATTTTTAATAGGCCCCGAAGGAGATTTTTCGGAGCAAGAAATTGCATTGGCCCTTCTTACGGGCTATGAAGCAGTAGAAATGAGCGCATTTAGATTGCGTACCGAAACAGCAGCTTTATTGGCCACCACTGCACTACTTCCTTAAGTTTTCTCTTTTATTTTTTGCTGTAATGGTAGACCTCAAATGCAGCCTCGTGCTTGTCGTCGATGGCTTGTGCAAATAACAGCGTTTTTTGGTAATCTTCTGTAGCAAATTCAGGAAAGAAGGTATCTGCATCGTAGACTTTCTCGATGTGCGTGAGGTAGAGGTCTTGTACCTTCCCGCTTTCTAGCGCAAGGCCGTAAATTTGCGCACCACCAATAATAAATGCTTTCTGACCTTCTTCCAATTGCAATTGTTCTAGGCATGCTGCTAAGGAGTCAAAAACCAAGCAGCCGGGTGCTTCAAAATCGGATTGTCTGCTCAAAATGACATTCTTGCGACCAGGTAGTGGCCTGTATTTTTCGGGGATGGAATCGTAGTTTTTGCGTCCCATGATCACGACATGTCCTTTGGTGGTGTCTTTGAAGAACTGCATGTCTGCAGGCAGGTTCCACATCAGGTCGTTGTTTCTGCCGATGCCGTTTGCGGCATCTAGTGCTGCAATCATGGAGAGGGAGCTAATCATATCGCTACTGCGGCTTTAATGTGTGGGTGCGGATCGTAATTGAGCAACTCAAAATCTTCGTACTTGAAGTCAAAAAGATTGCTTACCTCAGGATTGATGCGCATAGTGGGCAAAGGCCTGAACTCACGGCTGAGTTGCAATTGGGTTTGTTCGATGTGGTTGCTATACAAATGCGCATCGCCAAGCGTATGAACGAAATCTCCGGGCTGTAGGCCGCAAACTTGCGCCATCATCATGGTGAGCAAAGCATAAGAGGCAATATTGAAAGGCACGCCCAAGAAGGTGTCGGCACTGCGCTGATACAACTGACAGCTCAATTTGCCATCGGCAACATAGAATTGAAAAAAAGCATGACACGGCGGCAATTTCATTTGTGGAATTTCGCCGACATTCCATGCCGAGACAATGATGCGTCGGGAGTCTGGGTTGTGCTTGATTTGCTCAATGACTTGTTGAATCTGATCGATGTGCTCACCGCTTGCGGTAGGCCAACTGCGCCATTGCGAACCGTAAACCGGACCTAATTCGCCGTTTTCATCGGCCCATTCGTCCCAGATGCTCACGCCATTTTCTTTGAGATAGGCAATATTGGTTTCGCCCTTCAAAAACCACAATAATTCGTGGATAATGGAGCGCAAGTGTAATTTTTTGGTCGTGACGCACGGAAATCCTTCGGAGAGGTCAAAACGCATTTGGTAACCAAACACAGAAATGGTGCCCGTTCCGGTGCGGTCTTCTTTTTGAACGCCGTGTTCGAGGATGTGCGAAAGGAGGTCGTGGTATTGTTTCATGGACAAAAACTTGCTTGACTACGAAAATAGTAATTATTTTAGCCCTATGTTGAGATTAATCTATTTGATTGCACTTGTATTTGCCACAGCAATTTCTGTAGTTGGTCAAAGCAAACCCATCAAACGCAAATACCGAGGCGTTTATGAAGGTCAGATACCAGCCTATGAAGTGCGCATGGGTCAAGAGGTTTATACCGTTAAGGCAAGCACCTTGCGTATCTTACTAGATCGAGATAGTATTTTTTTTGAAATCGGAACGTACCGATATGCTTCAGGCTATTCCATAGAAAATAATGAAAAGCAATTCAGTCTGAGCGCCACCAGAGATCAGTCGGGTATCTCGGAGCAGTTGATTTTAGATCCGAAGACAAGAACGATGATCCGAAAAGGGCTGTATCCACAACCAGATGCCACCTTAACACGTTTTGGAAAATTACCGCGCAGGTAACCACAAACTGAAAGTAGTCCCTTTATCAGCGGTGCTTTTGGCATCGATTTTACCGTTGTGCGCATCCACAATCAGCTTGACGTAATACAAGCCTAAACCAAAACCCTTGACATCGTGGATGTTTCCTGTCGGAACCCGATAAAATTTATCGAAAATCAGGCGTAAGTCTTCTTTTTTGATACCGATGCCATTGTCTTGAATCTCGATTCTGAATCCTTCTTTTTCTGCCTTGACCACTACTTGGATGTGCGGGGTGACTTTGCAATATTTGACCGCGTTGTCTACGAGATTGAAGAGCACGTTGGTGAGGTGAACAGGGTCTGCGATGAGTGTGGCAGTTTCTATTTCTTTGACGATGCTGAAGTGTCCGCCGCCAGTTGCCTGATTGAAGTCAAAGTTTTCTTTGACGTCATCGAGGATATTGTAAAGCGATACTGTTTCTTTGTTCAGGCTCACTTTGTCTTTGTCGAGCTTGGCAATGTTGAGCACGCGCTCTACTTGCTGCTCGAGTCTTTTATTTTCTTTGTATATGATACTGGCGTATTTGCGCATGCGGTCTGAGTCAGCGTTGTCTTCGAGGCGCAGGAGCAGTTCGCTAGAGAGGCTGATGGTAGAAATAGGCGTCTTGAGCTCGTGGGTCATGTTGTTGATGAAGTCGTTCTTGACCTCAGACAAACGCTTTTGACGGATAATAATACCCATACTAAAGGCAAAAAATACCACCACAAATACCACTACAATCAGCAAATAGACCAAAGGCGAGAAACTAGAAGCCGCTTCAATTTTGTCGAGTTTTAGATTCGGGAAATACACCGTAAAATAGTGGCCGTCTTTGGTCAGGTTCAGGCTTTCGGGCGTAATGCCGCTGGTTTTTTGTGCTTTTTTGGCATAAATGGAGTCGCTGTCAAAGGTATACAGGCCCGAGAGCGCAATGGAGTCAGTGAAGCAATCGTAAATACCAAACAAGAAATCTTGTTGGATGTCTTGCAGATAGAACTCTTTTTTGAGGAGTGTCTCTAGGTAAAACGGCTGTATTTCATCGCTAACATCTACGGTGTAGTGCTGGTAACTCACCTGCTTGATCGCACCGTAAACTGCACTCGGATCTTCATTTTGATTGATAGAAGTGAGGACGTTGCGCAGCGCTGCTCTGGCCTGTTGCGCAAACTCACGCAAGTTCAGGCTGTCTTCTCGCTGCTGAATATTAATATACTCTTGTTGCAACTGACGGGTATTGTGGATCCAGACAAACTGAACAGTAAGAATGCTCAGAATGGAAATAATGCCTAGAATGGCAACCGCATTAACCGCCTTGTTTTTCATCAATTAAAAGCCATTCACTCCGTTGACGGTCGTGTATTTCAAGACGTTTTTCTTTTCTGGATGAATGCGAGCAAAGGCAGATTGTACGGCAAGGGTACCTTCGTGGAAGCCACACAAGATCAGTTTGAGTTTGTTCTCGTAGGTATTGACATCGCCAATTGCATAAATACCAGGGATGTTCGTAGAGTAGTCCAGCGTATTGACTTTGATGGCGCTCTTATCAATTTCTAAGCCCCAATCGCCGATCGGGCCTAAGCTTGGCTTGAGGCCAAACAACGGAATAAAGTGGTCGGCTGCAATACTGCGCTCTCCGTCTTTCTGATGCGTCACAATTACCTGCTCGAGGTGATCTGCACCTTGAAGACCAGTTACTTCCGCTTCTGTCACTAGATCGATTTCGCCGCTTTCTGCCATGTCAATAACGCGCTGTACCGAATCGAGGTGGCCGCGGAACGAACTGCTGCGGTGCACCAAAACAACACGCTTGGCAATTTTTCTTTCGGCGAGGTAAATAGACCAGTCTAGCGCAGAGTCTCCGCCACCGGCAATGACACATACTTTATCTTGATAGATTTCTGGGTTGCGAATGATGTATTCAACGCCTTTGTCCTCGAAATCAGTGATGTTGGCAATAGGTGGTTTACGGGGTTCAAAAACGCCGAGTCCGCCGGCAATCATGACAATTGGCGCACGGTGTGCGGTACCTCTTACTGTAGTGACAATAAATTGGCCTTCTTCATCTTTGTCGATGGTCATGGCAGCCTCACCAAGTGTAAAACCTGGTTTACAAGGCGGCGCGTGCGATTTTAGGGTATCCATGAGTCAGCCCGCCAAAATAGAAGGGAAGCCAGGGATGTCGTAAATTGGTTTTTTAGGATAGATTTCTGAACACTGCCCACCAGGTTGTGGCAATGAATCGATCAAGTGGCAGCGCAATTTGAGTAAGCCGGCTTCAAAAACGGTAAATAAGCCAACAGGGCCTGCACCAATAATGATAATATCTGTCTGGATCATGTGGGTAAACGATTAATAGGGAGGAAATACGGGTTTGTTTTGTAAAATGTCTTCGATGCGCTGCATGACCGCTGGTGTAAGAAGTTCTTGTGCGCTCAAGGCTTGCATATTCTCTTGTAATTGGTGAAGCTTACTTGCCCCAAGAATAACCGTTGAGACATTTGGATTTTTCAGGCACCAAGCCAAGCTCATGACGGGCAAGCTCAGACCGAGTTCTTTGGCAAGATCAGTGAGCGAAAGTACCGACTTGATGCGGGCATCTGTGAGGTTTTTTTCTTTGAGCCACTCTAAGCCTTCCATGCCGAGGCGCGTCCCATCGGGAAATTGATCGTTGTATTTTCCGCTTAGGATGCCACTGGCTAATGGAGACCAAATAGTGGTACCGAGGCCAACGGTCTTGTATATTTGAGAAAATTCAAGTTCTACTTTTTCGCGGGTGAACATATTGTATTCGGGCTGCTCTACAACAGGCCCGATCAAATGGTTTTGTTTGGCAAAGAGGTGCGCCTCCATGATTTCTTGTGCAGACCACTCAGAGGTTCCCCAATACAAGATTTTGCCTTGCATGATGAGTTGGTGCATGGTCCAGACGGTTTCTTCGATAGGTGTTTTTTTGTCTGGGCGGTGGCAGTAGTATAAATCGAGGTAGTCGAGCTGAAAGCGTTTGAGGGCTTGTTCGCAGGCTTCTACCAAGTGCTTGCGGCTGAGGCCTTTTTGTGTTGGCCATTCGCCACCTGTTCCAAAAAATGCTTTGCTACTGACAATATATGAGTCTCTAGACCAATTTTTTTTCTTGAGGATAGCGCCCATCACTTCCTCGCTCTTGCCGCGGGCATAAATTTCTGCGTTGTCAAAGAAGTTAATGCCTTGTGCGTAGGCGTAGTCCATGAGGGCTTCGGCGGTGTCATCGCTGATTTGTTTGCCAAAAGTAAGCCATGAGCCGAGGGAGAGCCGACTGACTTGCAAGCCGCTATTGCCTAAATTATTGTACTGCATTTCCATAGGTTGTTGTCGCTGTTTTTCTTTGTTTGTGTTTCCAAATGCCGTTGGCGAGCACAACTGATAAAATCATCGCTGCGCCACCATAAAACGAAGTTTGGAGTAATTTGTGCTCTTGTAGCAGCACAATTGCTAAAATAATGGTGTAAATCGGTTCTAAATTAATGCTCAAAGATACGCTAAATGCGCCGAGTCTTTTCACAATTTCTATGGTAGCTAAAAAAGCAAATGAGGTGCAAAGGATGCCTAAAAACAACAGCCAGTAGAAGTCGGTTTGTGTCATTTGAAATAAATGGAGGCTCATTTTACCTTGAAAGACAAAATACGCGCTGAGCGCTATAAAACCCGTTGAAAGTTCGGTAAAACTGAGCGCAGCGGTATCGGTTTGCTGCGCGAGCTTGCCATTGGCCACAGAAAAAATGCCTGCACAGAGTGCAGAAACCAAGCCAATCAAGACCGCTTTTTGCTCTTCTCCTTTGAAATCATGCGCCACAAAATAAATACCGCCAATGACCAACAAACCCATCACAAATTCTATCCATGAAAAGCGCTTGCGCATGATCAGTGGCTCGAGCCAAGTAACGTGCAGGGTAGTGGTAGAAAGACAAAGAATGCCAAGCGAGGCTGTCGATAATTGAATGGAGGTATAAAAAGTAAGCCAATGAAGCGCCACTACCAAGCCTACTAGAACGCTCCAAAGGAGTTGCTTCCCTTTTGGCAAAGTCATTCTTTTTTTTAGGAGCATAAATATGCCGAGCGCAAGGGCGGCAATCCAGAGGCGGTGCCATACAATGAGCAGTGCATCGAGGTGGATGAGTTTGCCCAAAATACCGGTAAAGCCCCACATGAAAATGATGAGGTGCAGCAAAAAATGATAACGGTATTGTTGAAACAAAGTGACTTAGCGTTTTTTAGACCACTCTTCGATCGATTTCTGGTTGGCCAATACATAAGCGTCATCGCCATCTGCTTTGGCAGCATCCATTGAAATTTTTGCTGTTTCGATTGCGCCCTTGTAGTCGCCATTGGCCGCTTGAAGTTGTGCTTTGAGGCGCGTCATCCAGTAGGCAGAAGGACCTCGAAGTTCAACCGCTTTTGTAGACCATTCGAGCGCTTTTTTGAGGTCGAGGTTTTCGTTGAAGTAATAAGTAGCGGCTTTGTGATAGTCATTGGCCGCTGGACCTGACATCGTTTTGTCTATGCTTTCCAACACTTCGCTTTTCGTATCCAAACCAAAAGGAAGTTCTACTTTGGTTTCAGCCCAACATAAAGTAAGTTTGGCGCTGCTGTAACGGAGTTCATCGAATTGAAGCGTTAAATTTTCCGTCCAATTTTTATTGATTTGGGCAGGCGCACTTACTTTTAGCGCTACTTTGCTGTCGTCCCATTTTTCTGGAAGACCCCAATTACTGTAGTCTTTGTAAAAATAAAATTCCCAGTTGTTTTCTCCCGGTTTGGCAAAAAGGGCATAAGACCCCGTATAAAGGGTGTCTTTTCCGAAAAAAAGATTCTGGTTGGTGGAGAATATGGTATTTTGGTTCGCACCTAAGCGCCACATTTTGCCGTAAGGAATCAGTTCGCCAAAAATAACTCGGCCATTTACACTTGGTCTGGAGTATTCGATGATGATATCTGCCAAGCCCACATTTTGTTGGATTTTGGCAATTGGACTTGCTTTTGGGGTCAGTACTTGGGCCTTGAAACTTGACGTCAAGCTAACAGCAATAATAAAAATTAGTTTTTTCATGAGGTTTTATTTTTTAAACAAGCTGCCCGGTGGTATGTTCACGGGCAAAGAAACTTCCCAATTGGGTCTGATTTTGATTTTTTCGGGGTAATAATAGATGGGTTCAGCGCGTTGTTTTTGATCGAGGTCAATGGCGTCCCATTTTGAATTCTGGTTTTGGTCTGAGATGAACCTCAGGGTGTAGAGCCCTGCTTGCAGCGAATCAATGGTAATGATGGGCTCATTGACCTGGATCTTTTGTTGCAGTTTATCGCCTAAATAGAGCTCTGCCAAAAGGTATTTGGGAAGGGTATCAAATTGTAAAATCAGTGCACTCAGTGGTTTAGTTAAAGACAAAGAATCAGTGGAGGCAATATTTATTTTTACAGTGGTATCCTGGCTTTTCTGGGGTTTAGAAAGGAAGAAGGAGAGCGTGTCAGCTTGAATTTGACGCAAAACAATCGGTTCAAACAAGACGTCTTGGCTTTCAGTCTGCGAACAAGCACCGTCTTGATTTTCGTCTATATAGGCCTTGAAAAAATAAGCGCCATCTTTCAATCCTTTCAATTGCAGTTGTCCTTGCGGATCAAAGCGTCCGATGTAGCGAGCGGTGCGGCTGGTGTCGGTCTGATATAACCCGAGGTAGATAGTGCTTGGTTTGTCGCTCGGGATCAATTGTTTGGCTCGGGCGTTCAAGACCAAAGAGTCGAGGGTAGGGCCGGTAGAAAAGGTCCAGGTCATGAGCGAGTCATTGCCTTCAGTGAGGTCTTTGATGCCGCCGTTGCTCATGAGCGTGTAAGTTGTTTGGGCTTGTAAGGTATCCAAGAAAATAATCCGTAAGGTTTTTCCTTTGAGCTCGTATTGCAAGCGGCTGTCTGCGGGCATGAGTTGGAT
>JACCDJ010429401.1_pt1 | contig 16242 bp, 14 predicted proteins | sample 7444481 | NCBI WGS metagenome assembly JACCDJ01 (sample SAMN15323435, study PRJNA562643) | freshwater metagenome | isolation source: river surface water | place: USA:Blue River Watershed | collected 2017-08-15 | reverse complement strand
GGCGCGCAGTTGGGCGCGGAGGAGTAGCAGTTGCGCAGCACCGCGCCCTGCTTGACGAAGCGGTCGAGGTTGGGGGTCTCGGCGAGCTTGCTGCCGGCGAAGGCCGGATCGCGCCAACCCATGTCGTCCATCAGGATGAGCACGACGTTGGTATGAGGCGCGGCGCCGAGGGCGGCGCACAGCGCGAGCAACGGGAGGAGCAGGCGCATGTCAGGAAGCCCGGGATTTCACCTCGTAGGCGTGCGCGACCATGCCCTGCTTGCGCTCGGCGGTCTCGTCCTTGGGGAGGAAGGAACGGACGTACTCGACCTTCACGCGCTCGGCGGAGACCGCGACGCGCAGGTGGCCGGCGGAGGGATGCTTCACGCCGCTGAGGTAGCGGTCCTCATTATAGGCCATGTAGCCGTGGTCGGACGGCATGGGCAGCGACTGGTAGATCACGCCGTCCTTCTCCTGCTGGCAGTACAGATGGTCATGGCCCTGGAAGAAGACCGAGACCTTGTGCTTCACCATGAGCTGGTGGATGGGCAGGTCCCAGCCCGGGCGCTTCTCCTTGAAGGAGCCCTCGCCCTTGCGGCCTTCGCCGCCCCACTCGTAGGTCGAGGCGACCTCGACCGCGCCGCGGCCGGAGCCCATGACGTGGTGGGCGAAGACGAACTTGTGGCGCGCCTTGCTCGTCTCGAGCGTGCGCTTGAACCAGCGATACTGGTCGTCGCCGAGGGTCACGCCCCAGCCGTCGCGGTTCTTGCCCTCCTTCTCGGCGCGTCCCTCCTTGCCCTTGGCGCCGCCCTGGAAGCCGCTGTCCACGAGGCCCGGCGAGTGCCAGTAGTTGTCGAGGATCACGAAAAGCGCGTCGCCCCAGGTCCAGGCGCAGTAGGACTTGAGCGTGCCGATGCCGGGGAAGGGCGTGGCGTGGCCGGAGTAGAAGCCCTCGGGGCCGGGCAAGGGGTAGAGGCGGTTGCGGGCGAGCTGGACGCCGACGGCGACGTCGTGGCGCTCGTCCTTCTGCATGAAGTTGAAGAGCGAGGCCTGCTCATGGTTGCCGTTGCAGAGGAAGACCGGCGCGGTCTGGCCGATCAATCCGAGGAACGGGCGCTGGAGCAGGTAGGGCTCGGCGAGGGCGGCGGGCTTCACCTCGCGCACCTTGTCGACGCTGAAGTCGTCCCCGATGCAGATGTGGAAATCGGGCTTGTCGGCGGCCGCGGCCTGCAGGGTGCGCGCGTAGAGGTCGGGATGGCTGGACTGAGGGCGCTCGGGATGCGAGTCGCCCTGCACGGTGAAGACGAAGGCCTTGCCGGGCGGCTTGGCGGTGGAGAAGCGCTGCTCGGCGCGCGCGGTGAACGACCCGGCGCCGGGCTTGCGGTAGCTGAGGCGATAGAAGTGCTCCGTGCCCGGGGTGAGCCCTTCGAGCGGGATCTCCACGGCCTGCCCGGACGGGAACGCGGTCACGGCCGTCTTGCGCGAGTAACGTCCGGGGGCGGTGCCGACTTCGAGGAAGCCCTCGGCCGCCTCGGCCGACAGGACGCTGGCGACGACCGACTTGTCCGTGGCGCGACCGAGGATCAGTGAGACCTTGGCGAATTCGGACAGCTCCTTGGGCAGGACATAATCACCCTTGAAGGAAGGACCGCTGGCCTTGGAGGTGTCGCCGCCCTGCCCTTTCTTCTTCCCGCCTCCGCCCTTGGGCTTCTGCTGGCCGAAGGCCGGCAAGGCCGCGAGCAGTCCCATCACCGCGAGGAACTTGCGGCGGAGGAAGGACGGGGTCGGGGCGTCATCCTGCAGGTAGAAAGGATTGGGGCGCGCGGGCTCCTGGTCGGCGGGGCTCATGGGGTGATTCACCTCAATGAACCCCGCCGACGGCAGGAAGTTTTACGCGCCGGCGGCTCAGATCATGCCCATCTCTTCGGCGAGCATGCCGAGCTTGTGCTCAAGCCGACCGAGCTTTTCGGCGATCCTCGCGGATTCCGCTTCGCCCGTCTTCCTGAGCTCGGCCGCTTCCGACCTGAGCGCGCTCATCTCGCTCCTCAGGGCCGCCAGGGTCCTGATGAGCTCGGCGAGCGTCGTCTCGATTTCAGATGAAGTATTCATGTGATAGTGGTTGCGCGTGCAGGAAAAGCCCCGCCGGCCGCACGCGGGCTTGGCGGAGGCGCAGGACCCCGTTTCCGGAGCGTTCAGAGTGATCCCGTCAGTAGGACGTGCGCACGGATCCCCCTAAGGCCGGTTCTGTCTGGAACCGGTCTCGGCGGACGGGACTGCAATTCGTGCGAATCACGCCGGGCAAAGTGCGTCGCGCATGGCCCTGCGCAAGCCGGAAATCCTTCAAGAAAGCTTCTTGAGCTCGCCCGTGCTGTCCCCGAGCTGGACGTCCCTGATGTCCATGCGGTTGAGCAGGCTGACCCAGAGGTTGTTCAGGGGGGTCTCCCGCTGGTAGACCACGTGGCGGCCGGGGCGGAGGGTGCCGCAGCCACGGCCGGCCAGGAGGATCGGCAGGTCGTCATGATTGTGACGGTCGCCGTCGCCGTTGCCCGAGCCGTAGACCACCATCGAATGGTCGAGCAGGGTGCCGTCGCCTTCCTTCACCGACTTCAGCTTCTGCACGAAGTAGGCGAACTGCGTCGAGTGGAACACGTTGATGTCCTGGATTTTCGCCAGCTTGTCCGAACTGTTGCCGTGGTGGGAGAGACTGTGGTGCCCTTCGCGGACGTTGATGAAGGGATAGGCCCGGTTGCTGCCCTCGTTGGCGAAGACGAACGTGCAGACGCGCGTGGTGTCGGTCTGGAAGGCCAGCACCGCGAGGTCGGCCAGCAGACGGAGATGCTCCTCGTAGCTCTGGGGGATGCCGGAAGGCGCGCGCACGCCGGCCGGCAGCGCCTTGCGGGCGTCCTGGGCGGAGCGCGCGATGCGCTGCTCGAGCTCGCGGACGGCGGTGAAGTACTCGTCGAGCTTCATCTGGTCGCCGCGCCCGAGACGGAAGTTGAGCTCGCGGTAGTCCTCGCGCACCACGTCGAGCACGCTCTTGCGGGCGGCGTCGCGGCGGGCGCGCTCCTGGTCGGTGCCGGAGCCGAAGAGCCGCTCGAAGATCAGCTGCGGGTTGACCTCCTTGGGCATCGGCTGCGTTTCGGAACGCCAGGAGATGTTCGACTGGTAGACGCAGCTGTACCCCGAATCGCAGCCCCCGGCGAGACGGCTGGCCTCGGTGCCGATCTCCAGCGAAGCGAGGCGCGTGCGGTCGCCGATGCGGGCGGCGGCGAGCTGGTCGGCGGAGATGCCGGCGCGGATGTTGGCTCCGTCGGTCTTGCGCGGCTGAGCGCCGGTGAGGAAGGCGGCCATGGCGCGGGCGTGGTCGCCGCCGCCGTCACCGTGGGCGCGGGCCTTGTCGGCGGTGAGTCCGGTGAGCACGGAGAATTCGGACTTCACCGCGTCGAGCGGACGGAGGATGGGCGGAAGCTTTCCGGGGAGCGCACCTTCGCCGCCGACGCGCCAGCCGTCGTAGTTCACTCCGTTCGGCACGTAGACGACCGCCAGGCGGTTGGGCGCGGCCTGCTTGGTCGGGGTGCTGCCGGCGGCCCAGGAGGTCTGGACGCCCATCGCCTCCAGCCAAGGCAGGGCCATGGTGACTCCGAGTCCCTTGAGGACGGTGCGGCGGGTGACGGAAAGGTCGCGACGCATGGGGTTCACTTCACAGTCTTGGGGGGAACGGGGACGGTTGCAACCTGCGATGAACCGCGACGGAGCCGGAAGGGCGCGCTTTCGACGACGGCCTTGACCATCGTGGAGAAACGGGAGCCGCCCTTGAGCGTCTTCTCGACGATTTCATCAAGGGCCGGCTCGTCGTAGTAGTCCAGGCCCCGGCCGAGGGCGAAGGTGAGCAGGTTGGCGGCGAGGTTGCGCACGAACTTCCGTTCGTCGGCCCGCAGCAGGCGCTTGAGCTCGGCGGCGCCGGAGAAGGCGCGTCCGTCGGGCAGGACGCCCGCCGGGTCGATGCGACGGCCCTCGTCCATGTCGCGCAGGCGGCCGATGGCGTCGAACTTCTCGAAGGCGAAGCCGATCGCGTCCATCCGGTTGTGGCAGGAGGCGCAGGCGGGATTGGCGCGGTGCTGCTCCATGCGCTCACGCAGGGTGCCCTTGAGCTCCTTCTGGGATTCGAGCGCGGCGACGCCCGCGGGAGCGGGAGGCGGCGGCGTGCCGAGGATCTGCTCGAGGATCCACTTGCCCCGCTTGACCGGCGAGGTGCGGTCCGGATTGGAAGTCGCCGTCAGGATGGAGGCCTGCGTGAGGAGCCCGCCGCGCTCGCCCTTGGGCAGGCTGACGCGCACGAACTCATCCGAGGCGCGGCCGCCGGGATGGGGCAGGCCGTAGAGCCGCGCGAGCGGCGCGTTCACGTAGGTGAAGTCGGCGTCGAGCAGGTCGGTCAGCGGTCGGTCCTCGCGGATGACCTCGGCCAGGAAGAGCTCGGTCTCGCGGGACATGGCCGCGCGCATCCCGTCGTCGAACTCGGGGAACATCTTGGGGTCGGGTTCGACGGCGGAGAGGCGGCGCAGCTGGAGCCACTGGATGCCGAAGCCGGTGACGAGGTGGGCGGAGCGGGGATCGCGGAGCAGGCGCGCGGCCTGGACGTTGAGGTTGGCGTGCAGCCGGCCGGTGAACGCCTCCTGCAGCAGGCCGTCGTCGGGCATCGAGCCCCAGAGGAAGTAGCTGAGACGTGAGGCCAGGGCGAACTCGCCGACAGGATGCGCCTCCGGCTCCTTGGGCCGCTCCTCCTGCTCGGCGCGGAACACGAACTTGGGCGAGGCGAGGCTGACCGCGACGACCGCGCGCGCTCCGTCCTCCCAGCCGCCGCCGGCCTTCTCGGCATCGAGGAAGACGCGCGAGTAACGCGTCAGCTCGGCGGCGGTGACGGGCCGGCGGAAGGCGCGGGAGACGAACCAGTTGACGATGGCGCGCGCCCGGGGCTCGCCCTCGAGCTTGCCGGCCACTTCGGCCAGACGGCGCTCCAGGCCGGTGCGGGCGTCGAGCGGGCCGATGAGGCGGATGCGGTGTCCGGAGAGCGAACGCTTGCCCTTGTAGCCCGCGGCGGGCGCGTTGGTCCAGGTGAGCTTCAGCTCGTGCTTGCCGGCGGGCAGGCTGAACTTGGCCTCGTGCGTGCCGAAGCGCCGGCTGGACGTCGGCTTGACGCTGAGCCGTCCGACCTGGCGTCCGGCGACGGTCACGGTCAGTTCGGCGGGCGGATCGGTGCGTTCGCCGCCCGCCCAGAGGTCGATGCGCGCGACATACTCGCCGTCACGCGGCGCCTCCACCTGTCCCACGATGGTGGTCGCGGGCAGGAAATAGCGGGCCTGCTCCTCGACGCGGCCGCGGGGCAGCATGCGGGAGAGGTCGAGATTGAAGGAGTCGGGCTCGGACGCCTTGTCGGGCAGCGCGAGCGCGGCGATGCGTTCGCCCGCCGAGAGAAAGCGCTCCAGATGCACCGGGGAGAAGGAGAGCACGTCGCCGATGTTGTCGTAACCGTAGCCGGTGTCGTCGGCCGGGAAGTCGGCGGAGAAGTCGCCGGACACCAGGCAGAGGTCGCGCACGGTGGCGTTGAACTCCGCGCGGTTGAGACGGCGCACGGTGACGCTGCCGGGGTCGGGCTTCTGGGCCAGCGTGGCGCGACGGAGCAGGGCGTTCACGGCGCCCGACAGGCCCTCGACCTCGGACGGCGTGGGCCGCACCTTCTTCTTGGCGGGCGGCATCTGCCCGTCCGACACGAGCTGCAGCAGTTCGCGCCACATCCGCTGCTGTCTGAACATGCCGGAGTCGTCCTTGATCGCCTCCAAGTCCAGCCCGCCCTTGGTCAGTTCAGCGTCGTGGCATTCGTAGCAATGCTTGTGGAAGAAAGGCACGACGACCTTCTGGAACTCCTGCTGCGCCGAAAGCGAGCAGGCCAGACCCAGGGCGGAGAAGCCCAAGGCGGCCCGGCAGACGGAGGTCAGGGCGGTCGGCACACCTTAAAGACACGGGGGACAGGCACCTGTTGCAAGTGCCCCCGAGGGGTGGCCGAGCGGGAAAGGCCCCCGATTAAACTCGTAAAATGATGTCTGTCATGTAGTTATGAATTTAACTAACGTCAAAAACCCCGCCCTCATAACCCGTCATCGGCCTTAAAAAACCCTGTAAAAACGAGCACTAATAGGCAACCTAAGCACTTGGGCGGTGTTTTCCTATTCGCCCCCTTCTGAGATGCCCCGCCACCCCGCCCGATCTCTTCTCGCCCTTTGCTCCCTGCTCGCCGCCGGACAGCTGTCCGCCGTCGCCCTGGACGGTCTGGTCAAGAACTCGCCCTTCGGCCATGGCGGACCCGGAGGACCCATGGACGCCAAGCCCGGCACGATCGAGTTCCGCGGCATGTACACCGACAAGGGCACCACTTATTACAGCATCTACAACGTCTCCACCAAGCAGTCGGCCTGGATCGCGAAGGGCGAGATCATCGAAGGCGTGACTCCGATGACGATCAAGGACTTCGACCCCGTGGAAGAGTCCCTCATCGTCGACAGCGGCGGCCAGCCCGTGCGTCTCGCGATGCGGACGGCCACCGTGGTGCCTTACACCGGAGCCCAGGCGCCCGTGGCGGCCACGGTCGTCTCCGGCGCGGCGACGAGCGGAGCCCCCACCGGCGGACCCGCCGCCCCGGGCGGCCCCCTTTACAACGGCGGGCAGCCGCCGACACGCGAGCAGATCGAAGCCTTCCGTGAGGAGATGAAGCGGCGCTACGGCGACCGCGGAGGCCGAGGACCCGAAGGCGGCGACCCGCGCGCGTCCCGCGGCGATGACCGTGGCAGCCCGAGTCAGACTTCGCGTGACGCGTCGCGTTCTCCGAAATCCTCGCGCTCCCGCTGACACTTCCATGACCCAGTCCCGCCATCCCGCCCGCCGCCTCCGCAAGGGCTTCACCCTGCTCGAAATCCTGATCACCATCGCCATCATGGCGATGCTCATCGGCGTCGTCGTGCAGAACCTCGACAAGTTCTTCGGCCAGGGACAGGAGGGCAGCGCCAAGGTCTTCGTAAAGTCTTCGCTTGAAGCGCCCCTGATGAGCTACCGCAGCCATCTCGGCGACTACCCTTCGACCGAGGAAGGCCTCAACGCGCTCGTCACCGCCCCGGAAGGCAAGGCCGACCGCTGGCGCGGGCCCTACGTCAAGGCCTCGGGCGGCAAGCTTCCCGTCGACCCCTGGGGCGAGGCGTACCTCTACCGCTACCCCGGCACCAAGAATCCGGATTCCTACGACCTCTTCTCCAAGGGGCGTGACAAGCAGCCGGACACGGCGGACGACATCGGCAACTGGTGAACCGCAGGACCGCCGAGCATCCGGCGCCCGCGCCGGCGCGACGCGGCTTCACCCTGCTGGAGACGCTGCTGGTCATCGCGATGATCAGCATGCTCATGGGCGTGATGATCGGCGGAGCCACCTCGCTGCTGAAGGGCACGGCGCGCTCCGATCCCGAGGACGCGCTGCTCTCGCTGATGCAGCGCATGCGCCGCAAGGCCGTCGAGACGGGGCGCGAGACCGAGCTGCGCCAGACCGAACGGCTGGCGGGCGAAGAAGGTCCCGACTTCGTCTGGAACGACGGTCGCGACGAACGGGAGGAGCGCCTGCCCGTGCGCGAGGACGTGCAGGTGCGCGTGATCGGCCCCGAGGTCGACGGCGCCATCCTCATCGGCGGACGGGCGCAGGAGGATCCCGTGCCGCGCATCCGCTTCCATCCGGACGGCACCTGCGACCGCGTGCGCCTCGAAGTGGTGCGCGACGGCAACCGCTCCGTGCTGCCCATCGACCCGCTCACCTGCGCGCCGCTGCCGGCCGAGAACGCCCGATGAGCCGCCGCGCCTTCACCCTCATCGAGGTCCTGGTGAGCCTCGCCATCTTCGCCCTCGCGGCCGTGAGCCTCGGCGCCGCCTACTCCAACGTGCTGCTCAGCCGGCAGACGCTGCGCGTCGACGAGCAGGCGATCGAGGACCGCGCGCGGGTGCTCGGCGCCATGCTCGAGGCCCCGAACTATGACGACGTGCTGACGGGCGGGGAGATCAACCTGCCCGACGACCGCACCGCGCGCTGGAAGGGCGAGATCGAGGCGACGCCGGTGAGCGACCTCTTCCGCGTGAAGATCGAGGCCGAGATGGAGGGGTCGGACGGTGAGACGGTCGAATGGACCGAGGAACGCCTGGTGCTGCGCCCCACGTGGTCCGTGCCCGGCGACAAGGCGAAGATCCTCGCCGACGCGCGCGTGCGCCTGGAGCGTGAGCGCGGCTACACTGAGTCCGGGCGCACGAGCGTCAGCACCTCCACCGCAGGAGGTCCCGCCCTCAGCGGCTCGAGCGGCATGAAGGGATCCCAGTTCACCTCCAAGGGCTCGAACCAGAAACGGCCGTCGACCGACCCTGCCGGCGGCAGACGTCCGCCCAGCCCCGACGGCGGAGGCGGCAAGTCGGGAGGCGGAGCTCCGCGCGGCGGAGCCGGCGGTGGCGGAGGCGGCCCGCCTGGAAGCGGTGCAGGAGGAGGCGGCGCGTCTGCGCCGAGACCCATCCAATGAGGCGCGGCTTTACCCTGCTGGAGTCCCTGATCTCGCTGGCGCTGCTCAGCGTGCTGATGGTCACGCTCAACTCCTTCCTCTTCTCGATGAGCGAGCTGTGGGGCGAAGGCCGCGACCGACGCCTCTTCGACCAGCACGTCCGCGCGGCGACGCGCCAGGTCCGCGAGACGTTCGAGGCCGCCACGCTGGGGCCGGGCGCCACCGGCGTCATCATGAAGCTGGCCCGGACGGACGACGCGCTGGACGAAGCCCGGCTCTCCTTCCACCTGCCCGACGCCGGCCGGCTGGCCGACTGGCCCGAGGCCCCGTTGCCCGACGTCGACTTCACCCTGCACGCCGAGGAGGGCCGCGGGCTCATCCTCCGCTGGCAGTCGCGCCTGGAGATCGAGCGCGACCTCAACGACGTGCACGAGACCGTGCTCACCCCCTTCGTCGACCGGCTCTCCTACGACTACTACGACCCCCAGCTGCGCCGCTGGACCACCGAGGAGGAGCCCAAGCGCAATCCGTCCGGCTCCGGCCTGCTGCAGCCCGCGCGCATCCGCCTGCACTTCGCGCGCGGGGCGCTGGAAGCCGAGCGCACCATCGACCTTCCCGTGAGGAGGACGGGCATCTCGCGCCCATGAGACGCCGCCGCGGATCGGTCCTCGTGGTCGTGCTGGTGCTCATCTCGCTGGCCTCCCTCCTGCTGGCGCAGTTCATGGAGGACAACGCCCTCGAGCTGACCATGGCGGCGCATGACAACGACCGGCGCCGCCTCCGCTCGGCCGCCCAGTCCGAGCTCGAGCTCGCCCTCGCCGTCATCGCCGAGATCCGCGCCGTCGACCTCAACAACATCCACAACCCGGCCCAGGGCTACGAGGACCCGCACGGCTACTCCGGCATCCCCCTGCCCGAGGACATGGAGGTGCAGTTCGACTTCGAGGACGAGAGCGCGAAGCTTCCGCTCGCCCTGCTGGACCGCAACGGGCTGATCCAGCTGCTCTACGCGCTGGGCCTGGAGCAGCGCGACGCCGAACGCGTGTCGGACTCGATCGTGGCCTGGACGAGCAAGCGTTATGAGTCGACGGAGGAGGAGGCCCGCGACGCCGCCTACGAACGCCGCGAGCTCTCGCACCGCCCCGCCCGCCGGCCGATCCGCTCCTTCGAGGAGTTCCGCGCCATCGGCGTGGCCAAGGACTTCTTCTTCGACGAGGAGGGCCGGCCGACCCCCCTCTTCGAGTCCTTCCGGAAGTGCGTCAGCCTCTACACCTTCCGCAAGGCCAACATCAACGCCGCCTCCGACGCCGTCCTGCTCGGAGTCGGGATGAGCGAGGACCAGGTGGCGCTCATCCGTGAGATGCAGTCCGAACAGGGCAAGCGCGCCTTCGGCCAGCCGCGCTACTTCCGCACCAGCACCGAGGTGCGCACGCTGCTCGGCGCCAACGCCCCGGTCGCCCTGCTGGACGACGAATGCCAGCTGCTGTGGGTGCACGTGACGGTGAAGCAGGGCCTGGCCCGCTGCCGGGTGAGCGCCCTCATCGGCGTCGGCGACGACGTGTCCTTCGGCGCTCCGGCGCCCAATCCCGACGAGACCCCGGTGGACGACCCGCTCGGCCGGGGCACGCTCTCCCGCGCCAGCACCGCGACCTCGACAACGGGTGCGGGCGCCGTTAAGCCCAGCACGGTCGCGACCGCCACCCCCGGCATCGTGCCGCAGACCGCCGCCCCGCGCGCCGCCACCGGCGGCCGAACCTACGTGAAGACCCTGACCTACCCCCTTCCCATCCTCGCCTGGAGCGAGGACAACGGCCCGGCCGCGCCGGCGCCCCGCGAGGACGAATGACATGAGCGCGCCGCTTTCCAAGATCATCGGCGAAGTCCAGCGTCCGCCCGGCGCCGCCCTCGTGCCGGCCACGCGCTTCTTCGTGCGCCGCGTCGCCGTCGAAGGCGAGGACGTCGCGGGCCAGGTGGCCCTCGCGCTCGAGGCCGCGTCGCCCTTCCCCGCCGAGCAGATGCTCGTCGGACACGTCGTCGCCGCCGACGGACGTTCGGCGCTCGCCTACGCGGCCCATCGCCGCCGCTTCACCGCGGAGGAGAGCTTCGCCTGGCCGGACGACTGCCAGGTGGTCCCGGAATTCCTCGCCCTCTGCGGGCACCGGCCGGCCGGCGACGGAGTCACGCTCCACCGTTCCGAAGAGCGGCTCATCGCCCTCGCCTGGAAGACGGACGAGGCCCTGCCCGCCGTCGTGCTGAGCGCCGAACGCGCCGACACGGACGAGGCGGCCCTGGCCCGTGAGGCGGCGCAGCGCGCCGGACTCCCGGACGGCGCGCCCGTGGAGACCCTGGCCGGCGCCCTCGTGGGCGAGCAGACCGAGGCCCAGCTCGTCCTCCGCGCCGAGGACGGACGCCCTTACGTCATCCTCAAGCGCGCGCTGGACGAGGCCGACATCCGGGACGCCGACTTCCTCGCGGAACGCCGGAAGAAGGAACGTGTCAACCTGGTCCTCTGGAACCTGCTGCGCGCCGCCGCCGCGGTGGTCGCCGTAGCGGCCGCGCTGGACGTAGCGGCCCTGGCCCTCGGCTGGAGCAACGGCTCCAAGCAGGCCCAGGTGGATTCCCGGCGCGAACTGGTCGCCGACCTCGAGTCGGCGCAGGCCGTCTCCAACCGCGTCATGGATCTCGGCATCAAGCGGCCGCTGCCGCTCGAGATGCTGGCGATCGTCAACGAGCACCGGCCCGCGGCCGTCGAGTTCCAGCAGGTCAGCTGCAAGAGCAACGTCCTGCTCGAGATCGAGGCCCGCACCGCCAACGCGGGCGACATCGGAGACTACGAGAAGGCGCTCTCCGCCCTGCCCGAAATCGCCTCGGTCGTGAGCAGCGACATCCGCGCCCGTGACAGCTACACCACCTTCTCGGTGGCCGTGACCTTCCGCCTTGACGCCCTGCGCAAGGCCGTCGCCGCCGCCAAGCAGACCGCACCCCAATGAAGCACCTCTTCTTCCGACTCCAGCCGCGGGAACGCGTGATGGCCGTCGCCGCCGCCGGCGTCGCCGCCTTCCTCTGGTCGACCGCGGCCTGGGAACGCGCCCGCGGGGAATGGGACGCCGCCGAGGGACTGGACACCGTCGCCGGCGTGCAGCAGGGCTGGATCGGCCGCGAGAAGGAGATCCGCGCCGCCGCCGCCGAAGCGATGCAGGGGCTCGAGGCCGGCCGCGGCTATGACGAGGCGCGCCTGGTCGCCGAGGCGGTGCAGGCCGCCAAGGACGCCGGACTGAACGCCAGCACGGACGCGCCGAAGTCCCAGAAGGCCGGCAAGTTCGCCATCCACTCGCTGCAGATGAACTGCCGCCGGGCCGACCTCGGCTCGGTGGTCCGGTTCTATGAGAACGTGAGTCCGCGGGCGCCCTACCTCGCCCTGGGCAACTTCTCCCTGCAGGCCGACCGCGGCGACGCGGGCACGGTCTCCGTGAACATGCAGATCACGGCGCTGGAGCTGCTGGAGCCTCCCGCCCCCCAGTCGCCGCCTCCCGCCGCCCCCGGCGGAACCGCGACGGCGCCCGAGGCGAAGTGAGCCGGCTCAGAAACGGAAGCTGGAGCTGACCTCGAAGACCGCCGAGACGATCGCGAAGGCGATGAAGGCGACGAACGAGAAGGCCGCCATCAGCACGCTCGCGGAGATGGTCTGCGAGAGCGTGCCCAGCCACCGGTCGAGGTCGGCGCGGTAGGAGCGGGCGATGTCGCGCAGTCCCGGGGCGAGGTTGCCGGTCTGCTCCGCGATGGCGACGCGGTCGAGCAGGAGGCGCGGGAAGTAGCCCGTGCGGCTGAGCGACTTCGACAGGCTGTCGCCCTCGAGCACCCGGTCGGTCGCCGAACGGAGCTGGGCGCGGATGGCGCGGTTCGGGGCGGTGCGCTCCGCGAGACGGAGGGCCTCGGCGGTGGTGATGCCGTTCTCCAGCAGCACGGCGAGCGTGTGGCAGAAGTTGAGCACGGCCACGCGCATGACGAAGGCGCCGGCGAGCGGCACGCGGAGGAGGAGGGCGTCCGAGGCGAGCCGCCCCGCCTCGGTGCGGCGCCAGCGCCAGATTCCGAAGCCGACGGCGCCGGCGACGACGAGGAACACCGGCGCGGCCACGATGAAGAACTGGCTGAAGCCGACGAGGAGCCGGGTGGCCAGGGGCAGGTTGCCGCCGAGCGAGGCGAAGAGCGTCTCCAGGCGCGGCAGGAGGAAGGTGACGAAGAAGAGCACGACGCCGGTAGCGACGAAGCAGATGAAGGCCGGATAGGACAGCGCGGCGACGAGCTTGCGGCGGAACTCCTTCTGCTCCGTGAAGTGCGTGATCAGCCGCTCGATCACCTCGCGGATGTTGCCCGTGGCCTCGCCCGCGGCGATGAGGTTGAGCGTCTGACCGTCGAAGACCTGCGGGAACGACCCCATGGCCGCCGAAAGGCTCTGGCCCTCGCCGAGGCGCGTCCAGAGGCCGGCGCAGAGGGTCCGGAGACGGGACTTCTGCAGCCGGAGGGAGAGCAGGCGGAGCGCCTCTCCCGCCGACATCCCGCTGCGGATCAGGTCGGCGAGGGCCTCGAGGAACGGGAGGCACTCGGCGGCGGTGGGCGGCTGCTCCGCGTCCTTGGCGCCCTTGGCGGCGCGCTCGGCGGCCGCGAGGTCCTCGACCTTGACCGGCCGCAGCCCGCGGGCCTGGAGGCGCCGGAGCGCCTCGCGGCGGCTCGGCGCGTCGACGTCGCCCTCGGTGACCGAGCCGTCCGGGGACTTCGCGGTGTAATGGAAGGTCGCCACCGGACTACTCGTTCGAGCTGAGGTTGCGCACGAGCTCGTCCATCGTGGTCAGGCCGGCGACGACCTTGATCCAGCCGGCGCGCGCGAGGGGGCGCATGCCCTGCTCCATCGCCTTCTCGGTGAGCTCGCGGTTGCTGACGCGCGCCACGATCATGTCGTGGAGGGGCTTGGGGTGGAAGATCTCGAAGACCCCGACGCGGCCGCGGTAACCGGTGCCGCGGCACTTGCGGCAGCCCGCGGGCTCGCGGAGCTCGGTCACGCCGGCCAGCTCCGGCTCGCCCATGCCGAGGGCCTGGAGGGCGGGCAGCACCTTGGCGCGGTCCACGGGGACGGTGCGGGCGCAGTCCTGGCAGAGACGCCGGACGAGGCGCTGGGCGATGACGAGCTCGACGGCCGAACCGACGAGGAAGGGCTCGACGCCCATGTCGATGAGGCGCGTGATCGCCCCGGGAGCGTCGTTGGTGTGGAGGGTCGAGAAGACGAGGTGGCCGGTGAGCGAGGCGCGGATCGAGATCTCGGCGGTCTCGAGGTCGCGGATTTCGCCGACCATGATGACGTCGGGGTCCTGGCGCAGCGTGCTGCGCAGCGCGCTGGCGAAGGTCAGGCCGATCTCGGCCTTGGTCTGCACCTGGTTGGCGCCGGGGACCTCGTACTCGATGGGATCCTCGATGGTGACCAGACGCAGCTCGGGCGAGTTGATCTCACGGAGGAAGGCGTTGAGGGTGGTCGACTTGCCGGAGCCGGTCGGACCGGTGACGAGGATGATGCCGTGCGGGTAGTCGAGCACCCGGCGCACGGCCTCCTGCTCCTCGGCGTTCATGCCGATGCGGTCCATGTCGTAGGCCTCCTTGCGCTGGTTGAGCAGACGCAGCGAGACGGACTCGGCGTAGATGGTCGGGATGGTGGAGACGCGGATGTCCAGAACGTTCTTGCCGTCGCGGAAGTTGATGCGGCCGTCCTGCGGCAGCCGGCGCTCGGAGATGTTGAGGCGCGCCATGATCTTGAGGCGCGAGATGATGGCGTCCTGGAATCGGGCGAGGTTCTCGGGCAGCGGGATCGCGACGAGCAGGCCGTCGACGCGGTAGCGGATGCGCAGGTGGCCTTCCTGGGGCTCGAAGTGGACGTCGGTCGCGCCCTCGGCGACGGCCTGCGTGAGCACGTCGGTGACGAAGCGCACCACGGCGGCGTCCTGGTCGGCCTCGACGTCGGTCTGCGGGGCCTCGACGGCCTCCGCGGCCTCGGGGTCCTCGTCAAAGCTGCCGGAGCCCACTCCGTAGTTCTCGGTGATGAGCGAGGCGACGCGTTCGGGCGGGGCGAGGTGCCAAACGGGACGGCGCGGCGCGAAGGTGGCGACCCAGTCGGCCACGTCGGGATCGGGCGGGAGCGGCGAGGCGAGGTGCAGACGGCCCTCCTCCGCGCCGGGGAAGCGGACGGGGACGACCTGGGCTTCGCCGGCGAGACGCGCCGGCAGGATCTTGACGCCTTCCGGATCGGCGGCGGGTTCGTCGAGCACGGGCAGGCCGGTCTCGTCGGACAGCGCCTTGAGCAGGCCGGCCTCGTCCAACCCCAGCCCCTGGGCGAGCAGACGGAAGCGCGCGTCGCGTCCGGACTCCTCGTAGGCGGCCCGGGTCTCGTCGGAAAGGCGCGCGGCGAGGGCCGCCGGAAGCCCGTGCCGATGGACGACGGAAGGCATGGTCACTTCTTGGCGGGCGGCGCCGGCACGGCGCCGGGCTTGCGGTCGATGACCTCGGAGAAGTCCTTGCCGACCTCGCCCTGACGGGTGCGCTGGATGGAGTCCGCGCTGTCGGCCGGGGTGTTGGTGAGCACGTAGGGCCGGAGGAAGATGACGAGGTCCTGGCGCACCTTCTTGGTGGTGGAGGAGCCGAGGAGGTCGCCGAGGATCGGGATCGGGCCGAGGCGCGAGGTGTCCTTGGTGTCCACGTTGCGCTGCACGCCGCCGAGGACGATGATCTCGCCGCTGTTGGCGCTGACGAAGGACTCGGTGCGACGGCTGCCGATGATGGGCTGCTCGTTGCCGTCGAGCAGCACGGTGCCGATGATGTCGTCGACCGTCTGGGTCAGCTGGATCTGCACCGAGCCGTCCTTGCCCACGAGCGGCAGGACGCGCAGCTGGATGCCGATCTCGCGCTGGGAGACCTGCGAGGTGACCGTGCCGGCGACGACGGTGGAGGTCGAGGTGCCGGTGATGATCGGGCGGGACTCGCCGGAGAAGATGGTCGCCTCCTTGTTGTGCGAGGTGGTGACCGCGGGCACGGAGAGGAACTTCGTGTCGCCGAGGCGCGGGGTGGAGCTGAGGGAGATGATGCCCGAGAGGTCGGAGCCCGCGAGGAGGGCCTGCGCCGTGCCGGCGCCGGCCACGGTCGCGTTGCCTCCGGAGAGCGCGCCGCCTTGGACATTGCCGCCCACGCCGATGAGCTTGCCGTTCTGCAGCGTGAGGCCGAGCGCGGTGATGCCGCTCTGCTCGTTGTCGCTGAGGGTGACCTCGGCCACGACGCACTCGATGCGCACCTGCGGGAGGACGACGTCGACCTTCTCGACGAGGTCCTTGAGCAGCTGGAGGTCGGACTTGGTGCCGGAGGCGACGATGGAGTTGCTGCGAACGTCGGGCAGGACGGTCAGCATCTGGCTGAACTCATTGGCGCCGGACTGCTGCGTGGTGGTCGCCGCGGTCGCGCCGGCGGCGGTCGGGACCGGAGCGGGCGTCGGGACGGGCGTGCGGCTGAGGGTGGTCCGTGAGCCGCCGTTGGCCCGCTGGGCCGCGGTGGTCTGTCCGGTGACGAGCTGGGTGATGAGCGTGGCGACGTCCTGCGCGGTGGCGTTGCGCAGGAAGATCACCTCGGTGCGCGTGTTGGGGTCGCTCGAGGCGTCGAG
>JACCDJ010478989.1_pt1 | contig 16260 bp, 14 predicted proteins | sample 7444481 | NCBI WGS metagenome assembly JACCDJ01 (sample SAMN15323435, study PRJNA562643) | freshwater metagenome | isolation source: river surface water | place: USA:Blue River Watershed | collected 2017-08-15 | reverse complement strand
GTTCCATTCGGTGCGTTCGTTCGCGTTGCAGACGGCATCGAGGGTCTAGTTCACATCTCAGAGCTATCCTCCAAGCACGTTGAGCACGCTGACCAGGTTGTTTCTGTCAACGAAGACGTATTCGTCAAGTTGATCGACATCGACCTAGAGCGTCGCCGCATCTCGCTATCCCTAAAGCAGGCTTTGGACGAGGTAGACCCAGAGGGCACCGACTTCAACCCCGTGCTATACGGCATGAGTGCTGACTACGACGAGAACGGTAACTACCGTTACCCTGAGGGCTTCGACCCAGCCACCAACGAATGGAAGGCTGGATTCGAAGAGGCTCGCTCGAAGTGGGAAGCGGAGTACGCCGAGGCTCACACTCGCTGGGAGACTCACAAGACTCAGGTGAAGGCAACTCGCGCTCAGCTTGCTGCCCTTCCAGAGGCACCTGCAGCTCCAGCACAGGAGCCAACCGCCTCCGCAGGAAGCGCGTCAACCGAGGGCACCTTGGCAGACGACGAGTCCCTTGCCGCTCTTCGCGACAAGCTAGCCGGCGACAAGTAAATTACCTAAAGCGAAGCGGGGGTGCGAAAGCATCCCCGCTTTCGTTTATCCTTAGCCAGTGCTGATTGCTCTCACGGGTGGAATTGGATCCGGTAAGTCGACCGTTGCTCGACGCTGGGTCGAACTCGGCGCAACCGAAATCGATGCGGATGTTTTAGCGCGTGAAGTGGTTGCGCCTGGGAGCATTGGACTGCAAAGAGTTGCAGAGGCATTCGGAGCAGAGGTGCTGGCAGCTGATGGCTCGTTGGATCGCGCCGCACTAGCCAAAGTAGCCTTTTCCAGCTCTGAAAATCGCATCAAACTCGAGGGTATTCTCCACCCACTTATTCAGGACCTAGCCCTTGAAAGAGTCTCGGAGCTGTCTGGAATCGTGGTCTACACGATCCCACTTTTCGTCGAGAGCAATTCCAAACTGCGCTTTGACAAGGTTGTAGCCATCAGTTGCGATGAGAAAGTAAGAGTCCAAAGACTGATTGCCAATCGCGGCATGACTGAGGCCGAAGCCCTAAGCCGGATCGCTGCACAGGCAACCGATGCGCAGCGTGAAGCGATTGCTGATTTGGTCATCGATTCCAACTGCACGCTTCAAGAACTACAAAACCGTGCCGATGCGGTATTTCGCAGCTTCAAGGACGCCAATTGACCCCGGAAGATGTCAGGCAGTTCAAGGCCGTCACACCTTATCAACCATCGGGTGATCAGCCGCAGGCAATCAAGGAGCTCACCGAGCGTATTCAAGCTGGAGAGCGCGATGTTGTGCTACTGGGTGCTACCGGTACTGGAAAGTCAGCGACAACAGCCTGGTTGATCGAAAAACTACAGCGCCCGACTTTGGTGATCGCTCACAACAAGACTTTGGCAGCCCAGCTTGCGAGCGAGCTGCGCATGATGTTTCCTGAGAATGCAGTTGAGTATTTCGTCAGCTACTACGACTACTACCAACCTGAGGCTTATGTGCCGCAGACGGACACATTCATCGAAAAAGACTCCACCATCAACGAAGAGGTCGAGCGACTTCGTTACTCCGCCACCATGTCCTTGCTCTCGCGTCGAGACGTGATCGTGGTGTCAACTGTTTCCTGCATCTACGGCCTGGGGGCTCCGAAACAATACCTGGCGCAGTCACTTCCACTTCAGGTGGGTCAGCGAATTGACCGTGATGATTTGATTCGTGCCCTGGTGCAGATTCAATACCAGCGCAATGACATCGAGTTTGTTCGCGGAAACTTCCGAGTAAAGGGCGACACTGTCGAGGTGATCGCTGTTTACGATGAGGAAGCCACCCGAATCGAGTTCTTTGGCGATGAGATCGAGAAGATTTATCGAATTCACCCGCTAACCGGTGAAGTCTTGATGGAGCGCCAATCGGTGGCAATTTACCCAGCTTCCTACTATGTGGCGCCCGCTGAGCGAATGGCACAGGCAATTGAGGCGATCGAGGAGGAGCTGGAAGGTCGTTATCGCGAGTTTGAGCAACAGGGCAAGCTGCTAGAGGCTCAACGCATCAAAATGCGCACCACTTTTGACTTAGAGATGATTCGTGAGCTTGGTTTCTGCTCGGGAATCGAGAACTATTCGCGCCAGATTGACCAGCGCGAGCCGGGGGAGCCGCCCGCTTGTTTGCTGGACTACTTCCCTGAAGACTTCCTTACCGTGATAGACGAATCACACGTGACGGTGCCGCAAATCGGTGCCATGTCTGCTGGTGATGCTTCGAGGAAGCGAACCCTGGTTGAACACGGTTTCCGACTTCCGTCAGCTTTAGATAACCGACCATTGCGATTTGAGGAGTTTCTAGAGCGAACCGGCCAAACCGTTTATCTTTCGGCAACTCCAGGCAAGTACGAACTTGCGAAGGCCGATGGGGTAGTGGAGCAAATCATTCGACCAACTGGCCTAGTGGACCCACAAATTGTGGTGAAGCCATCAAAGGGTCAGATCGATGACCTATTGGAAGAAATCAAGGTAAGGACCGAGCGAAATGAGCGTGTCTTGGTAACCACCTTGACCAAACGCTTGGCCGAGGAAGTCACCGACTACTTCACGGAGATGGGTGTCAAGGTGCGCTACCTACACTCAGATGTGGACACCTTGCGTCGCGTTGAGCTACTAAGGGAACTGCGCCAAGGCATCTTCGATGTCCTGGTTGGTATCAATCTTTTGCGTGAAGGCCTGGACCTTCCAGAAGTATCGCTCGTTGCCATATTGGATGCCGATAAAGAGGGGTTCCTGCGCTCTGCAACCTCGCTAATCCAGACAATTGGTCGAGCTGCCCGAAACATCAATGGTGAAGTCCATATGTACGCAGACCGAGTCACCGATTCGATGGCGAAAGCAATCGATGAAACCAACCGCAGGCGTGAAAAACAGATTGCCTACAACACTGCAAACGGGATTGACCCGACTCCACTTAGGAAGCAGATTGCCGACATTACGGATCAATTGATGCGTGAAGAGGTCGATACGGCCCAGCTGATCGAAGACCTGAAGAAAGAGCCGAAGCGCAAGACAAGCGTCCCAATGAGAGGAAGGACCAACATTGGCGCCGCAGGCAAAGATGCCTTGCTTTCCACCATTTTGGATCTCGACGCTCAAATGAAATTGGCTGCATCAGAACTTCAGTTCGAACTTGCTGCTCGAATCCGCGATGAGATATCTGAGCTGAAGCGAGAGCTTAGACAAATTGAGTCAGCTGGACACGCCTAAACTTCTTAGGTGACCATTCAGACCCCATCCGGCTCCAAGCTCTCAATCAAAGGCGCTCGCGTCCACAACCTCAAGAACCTCAACCTGGAGATTCCAAGAGACTCGTTGATTGTGTTCACCGGATTGTCCGGCTCTGGTAAATCATCGCTGGCATTTGACACCATCTTTGCTGAGGGACAACGTCGTTACGTGGAATCACTTAGCGCTTACGCTCGTCAGTTTTTGGGTCAAGTGGATCGTCCAGATGTCGATTTCATTGAAGGTCTGAGCCCAGCGGTTTCGATCGATCAAAAATCGACAAACCGCAACCCAAGATCGACCGTTGGAACCATCACGGAGATCCACGATTACCTTCGCCTACTGTGGGCAAGAATCGGCGTCCCGCACTGCCACATTTGTGGCGAGGTGATCTCAAAGCAAACCCCGCAGGCCATCGTTGACCAATTGCTGACCTTGCCGGAAGGCACTCGCTTTCAACTCCTAGCTCCGATCGTGCAGCAGAAAAAGGGCGAGTTCCAAGAGCTATTCGCTTCGCTGCAGGCCCAGGGTTATGCGCGAGCTGTGGTTGATGGTGAGACGGTGGTGCTCAGCGAAGCTAAACCGCTAAAGAAGAGTTTCAAGCACGACATTGCGGTTGTGGTTGACCGTCTAGCCATAAAGGCGGATGTTGCTTCCCGACTAACTGACTCGGTTGAAACCGCGCTCAAGCTGGCCGACGGCCGAATCGTGGTTGACTTCGTTGACGAGGGCAAGCTGCGCACGTTTTCCGAGAGGCTTTCTTGCCCAAATGAACACGACATCGCGTTGACCGAAATTGAACCACGAACCTTTAGCTTCAACGCACCCTTCGGTTCTTGTCCAGCCTGCTCGGGTCTTGGAGTCAAGATGGCAGTGGACGCTCAGTTGGTGATTGGCGATGAAGCCTCCAGTATCAACGACGGTGTCTTGCTTCCTTGGTCGACCCAGGGCAAAGGTCTCTACAGCTACTTCGTTAGGTTGCTGGATGGGCTCACCAAAGACCTTGATTTTTCACTGGATACTCCCTGGCAAGACCTCGCCGAAGAAATCCGGGACGCCATCCTAAATGGCAATGACTTTGAAGTTCAGGTGAAGTGGCGCTCGAAGTATGGCCGTGAGATGCGCTACACCTCAGGCTTCGAAGGCGTTCTTCCCTATGTAGAGCGTCGCTATCTAGAGGCTGATTCCGATTGGGCGCGAGGCAAATGGTCGGAGTTCCTTCGTGAAATACCTTGTCCAGAGTGTGATGGTTCCCGTCTTCGTCCAGAAGTGCTGGCTGTAAGGGTTCACGAGAAGTCGATTCATGATGTAGCGGCTATGAGTCTTAGAAATGCGCATGCTTTCTTCGAAACCATCGAACTCAGTGACCGTGAGGCAACCATTGCCGCACAGGTGCTGAGAGAGATTAGGGCCAGACTCGACTTCCTGTTGGCCGTTGGTTTGGACTACTTATCGCTTGAGAGAGCCGCCGGATCGCTATCCGGCGGAGAAGCGCAGCGTATTCGCTTGGCTACCCAGATCGGTGCTGGCCTAACCGGCGTGCTCTATGTACTCGATGAGCCATCCATCGGCCTGCACCAAAGAGATAATCTGCGATTGATAGAGACCCTGGTGAAACTTAAGAACCTGGGAAATACCCTGATTGTGGTTGAGCACGATGAGGACACCATCCGCACCGCCGATTGGTTGGTAGACATAGGCCCGGGTGCCGGTCTCAATGGTGGGGAAGTGGTTCACTCTGGAAGCTATAAATCACTTCTCGAAAACAAGAAATCCATCACCGGTGACTACCTTGCGGGACGAATCAAAATTGAGACCCCAAAGAAGCGTCGCGCGGTCAATCCGGCTCGAAAAATCAAGGTGGTTGGAGCGCGAGAGAACAACCTAAAGAATGTCGACGTTGAGTTCCCACTTGGTGTGATGACCGCGGTAACCGGTGTTTCAGGTTCAGGTAAATCATCCTTGGTCAACGACGTGCTCTACGAGGTGCTCGCAAACAAGCTCAACGGGGCCAAGGGCGTCGCGGGAAAGCACACTCGGATCGAAGGCCTAGATCAACTGGACAAAGTGGTTCACGTCGACCAAGCGCCTATCGGTCGCACGCCAAGGTCGAACCCGGCAACATACACCGGCGTCTTTGACCACGTCCGCAAACTGTTCGCTGAGACTCCAGAAGCCAAGGTCCGCGGCTACCTACAGGGGCGCTTCTCCTTCAACGTCAAAGGTGGTCGCTGTGAGACCTGCGCTGGAGATGGCACAATACGCATCGAAATGAACTTCCTGCCGGACGTCTACGTGATGTGCGAAGACTGCAAGGGTGCTCGCTACAACCGCGAAACTCTGCAGGTGAAATACAAGGGGAAGTCGATCGGCGATGTTCTGAACATGCCGATTAGCGAAGCGGCTGAGTTTTTTGCCCCGATTAATGCCATCGCACGCTACTTGAACACCCTCGTCGATGTGGGCTTGGGTTATGTAACACTCGGACAGAGCGCTACAACCCTCTCTGGTGGTGAAGCCCAGCGTGTGAAACTAGCAACCGAGCTTCAGCGCAGATCGACGGGTAAGACCATCTATGTGTTGGATGAGCCGACCACAGGATTGCACTTCGAAGACGTCCGAAAGCTGTTGCTGGTGCTTTCAGGTTTGGTTGAGAAAGGCAACACTGTGATTGTCATCGAGCACAACCTTGATGTCATTAGGTGCTCAGATTGGGTCATCGACCTAGGTCCTGAGGGCGGCTCTGGTGGTGGACTGGTTATCGCAGAGGGCACACCTGAGGCAGTTGCAAAAGTGAAGCAAAGTCACACCGGCAAATTCTTGGCGGAGATTCTGGGCTAACAATGGCAAAGGACCTCGCCTTTCGCCCTGCCACGGCAGAGATACCGACAGAACCCGGGGTTTATAGGTTTGTCGATGACTCTGGACGCGTGCTTTACGTCGGTAAAGCCAAGAACCTAAGGGCGAGGCTTAGCAACTACTTTGGACCGTTGCAGTCTCTGCACGAGCGCACTCAGCGCATGTTGCTTTCGGCTAGTGACGTGAAGTGGACCATTGTTGCAAGCGAATATGAAGCCCTGCAGCTCGAATTCATGTGGATCAAGGAATTTGATCCACCGTTCAACGTTCGCTTCAAGGACGACAAGAGCTATCCCTATCTAGCAATCACCGTTAGTGACGAGGTTCCTAGAGCTTTCATCACTCGCAACCGCGAGATCAAAGGGGCTAGAGTTCTCGGGCCTTACACCCAAGCTTGGGCAATTCGCGAAACCTTGGACACCCTTCTGAAGGTCTATCCGGTCCGCAGCTGCACGGCTGGAATCTATGAACGCGCTAAACGACAAAATCGTCCCTGCCTACTTGCGGATATTGGCAAGTGCTCAGCTCCCTGCGTTGACCGAATTAGCAAGCCCGATCACAAGGCACTCGCTAAGCGACTGGGTGACTTCGTTGCAAGTGGAGATGAGAGTTTTATTCAAGAGCTTTCTAACCGCATGAAAGCCGCTTCCGAAGAGCAGAATTATGAGCTTGCTGCCCAACTCCGAGACGATGTTTTTGCCCTTGAGAAGGTGCTCGAAAAGAGCACTTTGGTTTTTAGCGATAAAACTGATGCCGACCTGATTGGTATCGCTAGAGATGAACTCAGCGCTGCAGTCTCAGTGTTCTTTATTCGTGGTGGACGAATCCGAGGTAACCGCTCAATGGTTGTGGATTTAGAACTGGATCGCAGCAATGCCGAACTAATGGAATACGTCATCCAAGAGCTATACACACCTGGTAAATCTGGTCAACACCTAGAAGTTCCAAGGCAACTTCTGGTGAGCACAAAACCAAATGATTCAACTGAGCTTGAGCTTTGGCTGGGGCAACTCCGCGGTGCCAAGGTTGAGGTGCTAAATCCAACCCGCGGCGATAAGGCCAGGCTCTTGGAGACGGCTGGGACCAATGCCAGCCATGCTCTTAAGAGTTACAAGCTAAAACGCTCCGCTGACTTTACAGCGCGTGCCGATGCACTATCGGGTATCCAACGCAGCCTCAAGATGAAAAACGCCCCATTGCGAATTGAGTGTTATGACATTTCGCACCTGGGTGGAACCGGCACGGTCGGTTCCATGGTGGTTTTCGAGGATGGGCTTCCGAAGAAGGATCAGTACCGCAGGTTCAATCTTGAAACCGCAGATGACACCGAATCGATTTACCAGGTGTTATCCAGAAGGTTGAAGTACTTGGCACAAGAAGACCAGGGTGAAAAGTTCAGCTATCGACCAGCTCTAATGCTGATAGATGGTGGCTTGCCGCAGCGCAATGCAGCGCTGCGGGCGCTTCAAGACTCTGGCGTTGAGGGGATAACCATCGCTACCCTCGCGAAACGTCTTGAAGAAATCTTCACCGATAGCGATGATTTCCCGTTGATTCTGCCAAGAACAAGCGAGGAACTTTTCCTGCTTCAGCGCATTCGAGACGAGGCGCATCGCTTTGCTATAACTGCGCAGCGAGCATCGCGAAGCAAATCGATTTCCAGCCAACTGCTTGAAATCGATGGGCTGGGGGAGCGACGAGCGCGACTGTTGTTGCGAAAGTTTGGTTCGATAAAGCGCATTCGACTTGCAAGCGCCGAGGAGATCGCACAGCTGCCAGGTTTTGGACCAAGAATTGCCGAAATTGTGCTGAAAGCGCTCACTGATTCTTGAATTGTTAGCCCACGCGACACGCCGAAGGAGTAACCTTGGCTATCGCATAAATCAAGGGGTGACATGGATACGACACGCAAGCCGGAACTGCTTATCGTGACCGGCATGTCGGGGGCCGGTCGCTCCACCGTTGGTAACGCTTTGGAAGACCAAGGTTGGTATGTCATCGACAATCTGCCACCGCAGATGCTCAGCCCAATTTCTGACCTTTTCTCACTAAGTAAGGCGAGCCTGCCGAGGATCGCGATCATCATCGATGTCCGCGGTGGTGAGTTTTTCAACGACCTAATTAGCAACATTGAGCAACTTAGGACCCGCGAAATAAACGTCCAGTTGCTGTTCCTGGAGGCTAATGACTCCGCCCTGGTAAAACGCTTTGAGTCCGTGCGTAGACCTCACCCGCTGCAAGGTGAAGGAACGATTGTGGACGGTATTAATGCCGAACGTAAAGAACTTCTGGCGTTGCGAGAAATGGCAGACATTGTTTTCGACACCACCGAACTAAATGTCCACCAGCTGACCAACCGAGTAGCGGAGGCATTTGCCACCAATGCCAAAGGCCTAAAGGTCAATGTGATGAGCTTTGGCTTCAAATACGGCATCCCTGCCGATGCCGACCTGGTAGCAGATGCCAGGTTCATTCCAAACCCACACTGGAAAGACGAGTTGCGCGCGATGACCGGAAACGATGCGCCGGTGGCGCAATACGTCATGGCTCAGCCTGGGGTTGAAGACTTTATAAAGAATTACGCTGCGGCCTTGAGATCGGTGCTAGCTGGTTATCGAACCGAGAACAAGCGTTTTGCAACAATCGCAATTGGCTGCACCGGTGGCAAGCACCGCTCGGTAGCGATTGCAAATCGAATTGCCGAAATCCTTGCGGATGAGGCCGATGTGAGAATCACGGTGAAGCACCGGGATTTGGGTAGAGAGTAAAAACATGGCACTGACTCAAGAAATTAAGGAAGAGCTGGCTAGAACGCCGATTGGTAAGGGTCTGGAGCGAGCAGCGGAACTTGCGACCATTTTGCGCTTCTGCGGTGGTTTGCACCTGATCTCAGGTCGGATAGCGATTGAGGTGGAGCTGGACAGCGCGGCGCTGGCCAGAAGAATTTCGCGTGCAATTTTGGAGCTATACGGGATTCACTCTGAACTCTCAGTGGTGTCTGCCGGTGGCCTTCGAAAGCACAGCGGTTATCAGATTCGCGTTCTTAAGGACGGTGAGCTGCTGGCTCGACAGACTGGATTGATCGACAACCGTGGTCGTCCGGTCCGTGGTCTGCCAGCGACATTGGTCAGCTCGACCATGGATGAAGCGCGTGCCATCATGCGCGGGGCATTCCTCGCGCACGGAACACTGACCGACCCAGGTCGAAGCACTTCCTTAGAGATCACCGCACCTGGCAATGAATCTGCCATGGCACTAGTTGGTGTTGCTCGCCGGCTTGGAGTGAGCGCTAAAGCTCGTGAAGTCAGAAATGTTTATCGGGTAGTGATTCGCGATGGGGAAGGCATTACCGAAATCTTGAAGCAAATGGGCTGCACCGACCAGGTTGTTAAGTGGGAAGAACTTCGAAATCGTCGTGAGGTCAGGGGAGCAGCCAACCGGCTTGCCAACTTCGATGATGCCAACCTACGCAGAAGCGCTCAGGCTGCCGTGGCGGCTGGCGCTAGGGTCCAGCGCGCACTTGAGATCCTCGGTCCTGATGCCCCTCAGCACCTAAAGTATGCCGGAGAGCTTCGCCTCCAACACCGAGACGCTTCTTTGGATGAACTAGGTCGGCTTGCCGATCCACCAATGACCAAAGATGCGATTGCCGGTCGAATTCGTCGTTTGTTGGCAACGGCAGACCGAAAAGCTCAGGATTTGGGAATTCCAGATACCGAGAGTGCGATTACAGACTTATTGGATGAAAACTAAGGAGCATCATGACCTACACCCTTCCAGAACTCAGCTACGACTACGCCAGCCTTGAGCCACACATTTCGGCTCGAATCATGGAGCTGCACCACTCCAAGCATCACGCCGCTTATGTAGCTGGCGCTAATGCCGCGCTTGAGGCCATGGCGGAAGCTCGTGCCAACAACAACTTTGCTAACCTGCCAAAGCTTGAGAAGGACTTAGCGTTCAACCTAGGCGGTCACATTAACCACAGTGTGTTCTGGAAGAACCTCACTCCAAACGGGGGAGATGCTCAGGGCGAGCTGCTTGCGGCTATCAATGAATACTTCGGTTCTTATGACGCATTCAAGGCTCACTTCACCGCCGCGGCGATGACCATTCAGGGTTCAGGTTGGGCCTACTTGGCCTGGGATTCCATCGGAAATCGCATGATCATCGGCCAGCTCTACGACCAGCAGGGAAACCTAGCAATCGGCACCATTCCGCTTTTGATGCTGGATATGTGGGAGCACGCCTTTTACCTGGACTACCAGAACGTCAAGGCCGACTACGTCAAGGCATTCTGGAACATCATTAATTGGGAAGACGTTGCTGCCAGGTTTGCTTCGGTTAAGGTGAACAGCCGCTCTCTGCTGCTAGGCTGACACAGTCCGCTCAATGAAGCGTAGGGCGCATTAAACATCCCACTTTTTTAGAAACTGGAGTATTCCTGTGACTCGCATTGGTATTAACGGTTTTGGACGCATTGGACGTAACTACCTCCGTGCCGCCCTGGCTCAGAACTCAAACCTAGAGATCGTTGCTGTAAACGACCTATCAGACCCTAAGGGTCTGGCTCACCTGCTGAAGTACGACTCGGTCACCGGTCGCCTAGATGCCGCTGTGTCGGTAGAGGGTGACTCGATCATCGTCAACGGCAAGCCAATCAAGGTTCTCGCTGAGCGCGACCCTGCAAACTTGGGTTGGGGAAACCTCGGAGTTGACATCGTTATCGAGTCAACCGGTCGTTTCACCGATGCTGCAGATGCCCGTAAGCACCTAGATGCAGGCGCAAAGAAGGTAATCATCTCGGCTCCAGCAACTGGTGAAGATGGCACCTTCGTCATGGGTGTAAACGAGCACCTCTATGACTCAGCTAACCACCACATCATTTCGAATGCTTCGTGCACCACTAACTGCCTAGCACCGCTGGCCAAGGTGTTCAACGACAAGTGGGGCATCAAGAACGGTCTGATGACTACTGTTCACGCTTACACTGCTGACCAGAACCTGCAGGACGGTCCTCACTCTGACCTTCGTCGCGCTCGTGCAGCTGCGGTAAACATCGTTCCTTCAACCACCGGAGCAGCAAAGGCAATCGGATTGGTTCTACCTGAACTCAAGGGCAAGCTAGATGGATTTGCACTTCGCGTTCCAGTCCCAACCGGCTCAATTACCGACCTAACTTTGGTATCCGAGAAGCCAGTTACCATCGATGAGATCAAGGCTGCTTACAAGGCTGCAGCTGAGGGACCGATGAAGGGCATCCTGCTTTACACCGAGGACCCAATCGTTTCCTCCGACATCGTCACCGACCCACACTCGTCGATCTTCGATGCTGGTTTGGTTCGTGTAATCGACAACACCGTGAAGCTTTCAAGCTGGTATGACAACGAGTGGGGTTACTCAAACCGCCTCGTTGAGCTAACCGAGCTGGTTGCCTCCAAGCTCTAATGCTGCGCAGTCTGGATAACGCCGGAAGCCTGGCCGGCAAGCGTGTAATTCTTCGCTGTGACCTAAACGTCCCACTAAAGGACGGCGTCATTACAGACGATGGTCGTATCCGTGCATCCCTGCCGACAATCAAGCGATTGATTGCGGCTGGGGCTCGGATTGCGATCTGCTCTCACCTGGGCCGTCCAGAGGGGGCTCCAGATGCAAAGTATTCGCTTGCTGCGGTAGCAACGAGACTTGAGGAGCTGCTGGGTCAACCAGTGGTCTTCGCACAAGACACGGTCGGCGCGCAGGCAACTGCAGCCGTCAAGTTGCTGGAAGACGGAGGGGTTTGCCTGTTGGAGAACCTTCGCTTCAATCCAGGCGAAGCCTCCAAGGATGCGCAGCAGCGAGCTGATTTTGCCAAAGAATTGGCGGCACTTGGTGATGTTTTAGTCTCAGATGGTTTTGGTGTTGTGCACCGAAAGCAGGCCAGCGTTTACGAACTAGCCCAGTTGATTCCAAGCTACGCCGGCGATCTCATTGCGACCGAGCTGGAAGTGCTGAAGCAGCTTACCGAAGCGCCAAAGCGCCCTTACACGGTGGTTCTGGGAGGCTCAAAGGTTTCCGACAAATTGGGTGTGCTGGGTCATCTACTTCCAAAGGTGAATCGCCTGGTAATTGGTGGCGGCATGGTCTTCACCGTACTGGCGGCCCTTGGACACAAAGTCGGCAAGAGCCTTTTGGAAAGTGACCAGCTGGAAACAGTCAAGGGCTTTCTGAAGCAGGCTGAGGAACTCGGTGTTGAGGTTGTGCTTCCTACCGACATTGTTGTGGCATCCGGATTCGCAGTGGACGCGCAATTTGAAACTGTTGCAGCAGCAAACATCGAGGGCTCGAGCTTCGGTTCTAACGGCATGGGGTTGGACATTGGCCCTGAGAGTGCCAAGACGTTCGCCAAGGCCGTTAGCGAGTCAGCAACAGTGTTCTGGAATGGCCCAATGGGCGTCTTTGAGTTTCCAAACTTCGCAAACGGCACCAAGGCTGTCGCTCAAGCACTTACCGAGGTTCAGGGGCTGGCGGTGGTTGGCGGGGGAGACTCCGCTGCAGCCGTTCGCGCTCTTGGCTTCGACGAGGCTGCTTTCGGTCACATTTCGACCGGTGGTGGAGCATCGCTTGAGTATCTCGAAGGAAAAGTTTTGCCTGGACTGGAGGTCCTAAATGACTAAGCGCACTCCGCTTATTGCGGGTAACTGGAAGATGAACTTGGATCACATGCAGGCGATTGCACTGATTCAGAAGCTTTGCTGGACCCTAAACGACGCCGACCACGATTACCGTGCCGTTGAAGTTGCAGTGTTCCCACCATTTACCGATTTGAGAAGTGCGCAAACGCTGATCGAGGCTGAAAAGTTTGAGATTTCGCTTGGCGCTCAAGATCTTTCTCGTCACGATTCCGGCGCTTTCACTGGCGAGGTTTCCGGCGCGTTCTTGGCAAAGCTTGCCTGCAAATTTGTCCTTATCGGTCACAGCGAACGTCGTCAGTACCACAACGAAGGCGACGAGGTAGTGCAGGCTAAGGTTGCGGCCGCTTGGAAGCACGGCCTAGTGCCAATCATCTGTGTCGGCGAGACTTTGGAAGAGCTAGAGACCCAGGGGCAAAGCGCTGTTCCAGTCGCGCAAACCATCGCTGCGCTGTCTGGGCACGAAACACTCGGTGAGTTCGTAATCGCTTATGAACCGGTTTGGGCGATTGGCACCGGCAAGGTTGCCACTCCACAGGAAGCCGAGGACGTCTCTAAGGCGATTCGCAAGGCGATTACTGAGAACTTTGGCGCGGAGAGTGGCCAGAGCCGCATTCTTTATGGCGGTTCAGTGAAGGCAAACAACGTTGCTGGCTTCCTAGCTTCTGGCGAGGTTGATGGTGTGCTGGTAGGTGGCGCGAGCCTGGATGCCGATGAATTTGCGGGCATTTCGCGCTTTCAGAAGCACATAGTTCTATAATTTGACGAGCGTTTTACACGCAAAACCTAAGGAATTCTCATGGCTGTTCTACAAACCGCGCTATTGGTGCTGCTGGCAATTACCAGCGTGCTGCTGATTTTGCTTATCCTGCTGCACAAGGGTCGCGGTGGCGGTGTTGCAGACATGTTTGGTGGCGGAATGTCGTCAACCATGAACTCTTCGGGCGTTGCGGAGCGCAACCTCAACCGCATCACCATTGTGCTAGGTCTAATCTGGGTGGTTGTAATCATCGTGCTAGGCCTATTTACCAGATTTGAGTGGGTCTAAATTGACCAATTCAGCATCCATTAGAGGTGCTCGCGTTGGAGCTGGCCCAATGGGCGAGCAGGATCGTGGCCACAAAGTAGAGCGTATTGCTCGTGATTTCTTCTGCTCCAACAACCACCAGTCGACTCAGTATTTTGCAGCGACCGTGAATGTTGATGATATGCCGGTTGAGATTGACTGCCCACACTGTGGCCTACCCGCCGGACTAGACAAAGCCAACCCTCCACTTGTTGCCAAGATTGAGCCATACAAGACTCACCTGGCATACGTTAAAGAGCGTCGCACTGACGAAGAGGCAGCAGAGATTTTAGATGAAGCGCTGCAGGCTATTCGTGAGCGTCGCGAGCGTGCTGCGGCCGCTGCTAAAGCGCGCGGCTAATTTCCTGATCCAGATACCAGCGGGTAAGTTCAATTCCCTTTACCTTGGCGGCTGGCAAATCACAATCTAGATCCCTAATCGCACAGCTGGCGACTTGTGCCTTCGCGCTACCCGAAGCCAAGAAGACCACAACCCTTGCTCGATTCAGCGCTTGGTAGCTAAAAGAGAGTCTTTCGGCAGGAGGTTTAGGAGAGTCATGCTCTGCAACAATCCAGCGATTCTCATGCTTTCGTCCAGGAAACAGCGAAGCGACGTGACCGTCCGGTCCCATGCCCAAGATCACCACATCAAAAATCGCAGTTTCTTGATTGATTGGTCCAAGTAACTGAGTAACCTCGGCATCAAATTCTGCGGCAGCGCTATCAAGTGGCCGCTCAGCAGCGGGGAATCGGTGAAGGTTCGCTGAGGCCAATTCTGGCCAGGCAGATAGCCCCTGATGCTCATTTCGATCGGAATGATCGAGTGAGACAAAGCGCTCATCCCCAAAAAAGACTTGAAGCTTTGATAATTCCAGTCCTTGCCGGCGAAGGTCTGAGAGAATTTTGATTCCCAAAGTCCCGCCGGTTAGCACGAGTCTGGCCACACCACGCTGTGAGATGGCGTTTTGCAAGATCTGAGCAATGTGAACTGCGGCTTGTGCAGTCAGCTCAGCATCCGATTCGAAGCTAAGTACTTCGGTCATCGACCAAAGCCCTTGGTCAACACTTCACCAAAAACTTCGTCTTCGCCAAGGAATCTCATGTCTTCCACTAGGCAGTCCTGGTTTGAGCGCCGGGGGAGCAATACCGATGCGTGAGGAGCACCGGTTTGTTCGATCTCGGCAACCTCGCCATGACGAATAATCACCAAATCGCCATCGGTAAAGTGAATTCGCACACCGGCAATACCTTCAACGTTCTCACCGTTTAGCTTGTGTTCGATACTCACAGCAACACTCAGGCGCAGTTCAAGCCACTTAGCAAGCAGTTCCGCGCTCGGCGATAGATCAGAGCCAATTACCTCAACGCTGGCTACGGTGCGGGAGAGATGCTGGTCAAATAGTGCAGCGAGCTGAGCGCGCCAAAGCGTAATTCGTGTCCAGGCCATATCTCCATCGCCAGGTTGATAATTCTTGGCGAACTCCGCCAAAAAGGTTGGCGCGTCGGCCTGCTCGGCCGAGTCGACAATACGTCTGGTAGCAATCTTTCCAATTGCGCTCATGGATGGATTTGGTTTGCACGCCGACGGCCACCATGCCACAACGGGTGCGTCAGGAAGCAGTAGCCCCATGACCAACGACTCTGGATTACTGGCAGCTGCACCGTGAGCCTTGAGAATGACAACCTCAGACGCACCGGCATCGCCACCGACTCGAATCTCGGCGTCTAGGAATGACTCTTTGCCGTGTGGTTGATCATCATCAGCCAACACAATGATGCGAGAGGGGTGCATGCGCGAAGCGCTGTTTGCTGCCTTAACAGCCTCTTCGATGTGTGGGAAATCAGTTTCAATCAGGAGAGTGAGAACCCGTCCGAGGGCCACCACGCCGCCGGAGTCTCTGAGCTCCTGAAGCTTCTTGCCAATCTGGCTGGAGGTGGTGTTTGGTAGATCGACAATCATGGACGTCTCCAACTTCTGCCGTCGCGCTTGAGCATTTGATCTGCGGACTCTGGGCCCCAACTACCAGGCGCATACTGCTCAGGCTGCCCTGACTTTTCCCAGTGGGAAACAATCGGGTCAAGAATCTCCCAGCTCAACTCAACCTCTCGTTGACGTGGGAAAAGCGGTGGTTCACCGAGTAAAACGTCGAGGATCAAACGCTCATAAGCCTCTGGGGAGTCTTCGGTGAAGGCGTGACCATAACCAAAGTCCATGGTGACATCGCGGACCTGCATCGCAGGCCCAGGCACCTTAGAGCCAAAGCGCATGGTGACACCCTCGTCTGGCTGGACTCGAATCACCAGAGCATTTTCACCAAGTAGCGAGGTTTGGTTTTCTGCAAAAAGCTGCCCGGCGGCGCGTTTGAAAACGATTGCAATCTCGGTCACACG
>JACCDJ010927952.1_pt1 | contig 16271 bp, 14 predicted proteins | sample 7444481 | NCBI WGS metagenome assembly JACCDJ01 (sample SAMN15323435, study PRJNA562643) | freshwater metagenome | isolation source: river surface water | place: USA:Blue River Watershed | collected 2017-08-15 | reverse complement strand
GTCGCATCTCATTCTGGTGAAAGCGTTGCGCTGGACTTGGCACTCTCCCCAGATCTCATCGCTAAAGGCATCGTGCGCGAGGCAATTCGCGCAATCCAAGATGCCCGTAAAGCTTCGGGTTTTGATGTCAGCGATCGAATTCACGTCAAGTGGAATGCCGATTCAGATTCTGTTATTGCAATCGAAAACGGAACTGCATGGATCAGCGAAGAAGTCTTGGCACTCTCATTCGAGCGCGATGCATCTTTGGCAGCAAGTGAGGATGAGCTCGGACTTACCTTGCAATTGAACAAGGCTTAGTTCGCGCGCAATCTAGAACTTGCTTCTAATTTCCCAGAGATCTGGAAACACTGGGTTGAAGAGCGTCGATGAGAGATATGCGGCACCGCTTGAACCACCTGTTCCAGACTTATGCCCGATAGTGCGCTCGACCATCTTGACGTGGCGATAACGCCATTCCTGTAACCCCTCATCAATATCCACCAGGCGCTCACAAATTAAGGACGCCTCAGGATCTGTGCGATGTAGTTGGAGTAGAGAGTCCTGAACTTGTGCATGCGATTCATAGGGCTGCGAAAAATCTCTATTCAAGATGAAATCTGGAATTGTAAATCCGCGGTGATTAACGTATTGCAGAGTGCTATCCCATAGTGAAGGCCCGTTCATCAATTGGGTAACTCGCTCGCGATCTGCATCTAAGAGATGTGAGGCCGCCCGCGAATCACGTCTTCCAAGGATGGCTTCAATCTCTCGAAATTGTGCTGATTGAAAACCGCTTGAAGCGCCAAGTCGATCTCTAAATGAATTGAATTGCAGTGGCGTCATTGTTTCTAGAATGTCAATCTGAGCGACACAGATCTTCATGATGGTTCTGATGCGCCCCAAGATTGCTAGTGAATAGTGGGTATCTCCAGCTTCAAGAGAGCGCTGGGCAGCCGAGAATTCATGGATGAGTTCTTTAAACCAGAGTTCGTAGGTTTGGTGAATAACGATAAAGAGAAGTTCATCATGTTCTGGGCCTGTAGATAGCGGCTGCTGAAGTTTCAATAATTCATCAACCTTGAGGTAGCTGCTGTACGTGAGAGCGGCCTGATTGTTCTCGCTCATGTGACTCGCGATCCGCCTAATGAGACCTTCTCGTATTGGCGAGAGCTCACTAAATCTCGTAAACGCTGAAAACCGTCATAGACCTCGACATAGGAGGTTGCTAGTGGCGAAATTGCGACTCGAATGGAATTCGGCACGCGGTAATCTGGAATCACATTGGCATATTCGCGCAGCGCTACTGCAATTCGATCGGCGTGTGGATGAACCAGAGAGATATGTCCCCCACGGCGCTTTGCATCCGTCGGAGTATTCAATTCAAAACCAAGTGGCTTGAGCCAAGACTCGTAGAGTTCAATCATCATTGCAGTACCGCGTGCTGCCTTCGCCTCAATCGCAGTAATACTTGCCTCTTCAATCATCTCAAATGCAGACTTGATGCATCTCAGTCCCATAAGCGATGGGCTAGCAATTTGAAATCCGCGGATGCTCGCATCGCGCTCAAACTCTGGACCCATGGCAAATTGATCACGTTGAGCAAACCATCCCTGGATAGGAACTTGAAGCTCATTCTGTATTCGCTTTGCAACATAAAGCCATGCGGGCGCTCCTGGCCCTGAATTTCCATACTTGTAAGTGCAACCAACAGCAATATCTACCCCATTAGAGTCAAAATTCATTTCGACTGAGCCGACGGCATGGGCTGCGTCCCACAGAAGGAGCGCACCATGACTTCGAACTAAATCTGTCAAAGCCTTGATATCTTGACGAGCACCAGAGCGATACTGAACAACTTCAAGACTTACCAGCGCTACATCTTCATTAAGGTATTTCGCGAGGAGTTCGGGAGTGATTAACTCGTGCGTCGCGATATCTGGATTCTCGTTATCTATTGTGACGAGATTTAACCCGAGATTTTTTGCCAGACCTTGCATGATGTAACGGTCTGTCGGGAAATTCGCTGCATCAATGATGATGGTCTTTCGACCCGGCCGCGCCTTGATTGCAGCAGAAGCCAGTTGATAGAAATTTACTGAGGTTGTATCGCATGCCAGAACTTGTCCTGGGGCTGCGCCTAACGCGCTTCGTCCAATGAGGTCGCCGACCGATTGCGCTTCATCTACCCAATGTCCCCATCCAGTCACTATTTCCGGCCCCCACTCTTGCGTGAGGAACTCCTGGATTGCTGCGACTGTGGCATGAGGGAGACGGCCCAGAGAATTGCCATCGAGATAACAGGTATCGGGATCGGTAATGACGAAACGTTTGCGAAAGTCTCGAAGCGGATCTATTTCATCCAGGTGGATGGCAGCCGAACGTTCCATACTCCGCAGTCTATGTGAGCTTGCAGGGTGTTGGAAAGAAGTTAGCTTAAGAAAGCAATCAGGATCTGTGTTCCAAAGAAGAGCACGATGAAGGAGAGATCGAGAGCTACAGGCCCCATGCGAAGCGGCGGAACAAATCTGCGCACAAAACTCAATGGTTTATCGGTAATCATGTAAATGATCTCGGCAAACGGCATGATGATTCCGCGTGGTCTCCACGATGGGCGAAACATTCGCACATAATCCAAGATCAATCGCGCAAAGAGCGCGAAAAGAAAGAGATTAAGGGCGAGAACTATCCAACTACTGAGGTTAATCACGGATAGATGAAATTAGCTCTGATTGAAAAGGCTGGCGTTCGCGGCAGCAGTCTTATCTTCAGAGCTGACCATGACATTTGGTGGCGAGAGGAGAAATACTTTTGATGTCACTCTCTCAATAGTTCCTGCGTGACCAAATACGAGACCAGATGCAAAATCAATGAGACGTTTGCGCTCAGACTCTTCCATGTCACTGAGATTCATGATGACTGGATTTCCTTCACGATAAAACTCACCGATTGCACGCGCTTCACTGTAGAAGCGAGGCGTGATGGTAACGATGCGATCAATAGGTGCAGCGTCCGCAATAGCAGGAGCGTGTGCGACCGGAAGTTGCGGCGCAACACTGAGCGTAGGAGTTTGACGCTTGACCGGAGTTGCCTTGGGGCGAACTGCGACAGCTTCTGGTGTTGTGCCATCGTCTTCGGTCAGACCAAGATAATTGGTCATTCTTCTGAGTGCATTAGACATAGAGGGATTTTAGAGTGGGCGCTAGCGAGAGCCGAGTATTGAGCTGCCTAAACGGACATGTGTCGCGCCACATTCGATAGCAATCTGGAAGTCCCCACTCATGCCTGCCGAAATGAAGCCGGCGGTAGGAATCTGCTTTTGCAGAAGCTGGCTACATCGCTGTAGCTCGGCAAATGCAGGGCGAGGGTCCTGATTTATCGGGCCTACTCCCATAACTCCGACAATTTCTATACCCGGCAATTCTGATACCGCAAAAGCAAAACCCAGCAGTTCTGTAGGTTTAATTCCACTTCGATCAGTATTCGTTTGCGCTGTATCAAGGTTGATCTGGACAAAACACTTCTGTTTCTTTCCACTTTCCTGGGCAATTGTTGAGATTTTTTCTGCATGCTTCAGGTCATCAAGAGAGTGGATGTAATCACTCCATGAGACGATTGAACGCAATTTATTACTCTGAATTCCACCTTGGAAATGCCACATTACATCATCTGGCAAAACTTCCGCTTTGGAAAGCCCTTCGCTATCCCGATTCTCACCGAAATTGCGTTCACCGAGTCGATAGAGAATCTCGACATCACTAACTGGGAATGTCTTGGTGACGACAATTAACGTAACGTGTTCAGGTATGGCAGTTCTCGCTTTCTTGAGGGCCGCGGCGAGTTCTTCCTCTCGTCTCATAGCGTGATCACCCCTGCTTGTCGTCCCGTGATCCCATCTCGACGATAGGAGAAGTAACCTGAATCGTGCACCGTGCAGAGGTGCGAAGAATTCCACTGAATCCCGTGGCTCTTTAGAAGTGAAATTAAGCCAGCTTCAATATCAAGCGAAGGCTTTCCTGCAGTTGACTGGTAAGTCGTCGATGTAGATGGCAAGTTCGAGACTACCTCTTGGTAGAGAATCTGATCTACTTCATAACAACGACCACAAATTGATGGTCCCAACTCTGCCTTAATCTCAGAGCTGTCGATTCCGTGATTGTGAAAGTGTTTCAACGTCTCTTGGAAAACTCCCGCGATTAGCCCCTTTCTGCCAACATGGACAGCAGCAACTGCTCGCGGACTATGCAGCAACAGAGGAATGCAGTCAGCCACGAGCGTTACTAGGGCAATACCCTTAGAGGTAGTGAAGAGAGCATCTACTGCAGGCAAATCTGCCGAAGATGAATTCTCATCAATGACTGCGACATCTCTACCGTGGACTTGGTTCATGAAGAAAAGAGAATTCCGAACTATCCCAAAGGAAGCTGCCAGAATCTCTCGATTCTTGTGAACTGCTTCAACATCATCTCCCACATGCGTTGCAAGATTGAATGAGAGATAAGGCGCAGAACTCACGCCACCTTCGCGCGAGGTGAATAACGACCTCGACATTACGAAAGTTCTACTTCATGAAGTCAGGGATATCAATCTCATCTTCAGCAACGAGCTCTTCGAAAGTTATCCGTCGACGAGCTGGTGCTGCTGGCGCATCCATGGCTACTGCAATTGGATCATTAGCCGGAATTGGATCGGCTTGGCCATTGATAGTCGCTGTGGAGATTACTGGGACTGAGAGTTTCTTTGGCGCTCCCCCATCAAAACCTGCGGCAATCACAGTCACACGGACTTCATCACCTAGTGCATCGTCAATGACTGTTCCGAAGATGATATTTGCATCTGGGTGGGCACATTTAGCAACGAGCTCGGCTGCTTCGCTAATTTCAAAGAGGCCGAGATCTGAACCGCCAGCAATAGAGAGCAAGACTCCGTAAGCGCCATCAATTGATGCCTCAAGTAAAGGAGAGGAGATTGCAAGTTCAGCTGCGCGAGTAGCGCGGGCTTCGCCTCGAGCCGAACCAATTCCCATCAATGCCGATCCCGCTCCATCCATCACGCTCTTTACATCAGCAAAATCAAGATTGATAAGACCTGGAGTTGTAATGAGGTCGGTAATACCTTGAACGCCTGAGAGAAGAACCTGATCTGCAGTCTTGAACGCTTCTGGGGCAGAGATTGTGCGATCAGAAATTGACAGTAGTCGATCATTTGGAATAACTATTAGTGTGTCTACCTCTTTGCGAAGATTCTCAATTCCTTCTTCGGCTTGAGTAGCACGACGCTTTCCTTCAAAACTAAATGGTCGAGTAACAACACCGACTGTGAGTGCACCGAGTTCCTTTGCAATCTTTGCAACAACTGGCGCTCCACCTGTTCCGGTTCCGCCACCTTCTCCTGCAGTTACAAAAACCATATCTGAACCACGAAGTACTTCCTCAATCTCTTCTGTGTGATCAATGGCTGCTTGCTTTCCAATCTCTGGTGCAGCACCTGCGCCAAGACCGCGTGTAAGTTTTCTGCCAATATCTAATTTCACATCAGCATCACTCATGAGAAGCGCTTGTGCATCAGTATTAATCGCGATGAATTCGACACCTTTCAATCCGGCATCGATCATTCGATTTACTGCATTCACTCCGCCGCCACCAATGCCAACAACTTTGATGACTGCTAAATAATTCTGTGGTGTTGCCACTTTGTCGCCTCTCCTCGAACTCTAATTCTCAACTTTAGACTTAGAGTTTCCTTAATCTCTGCGCGCAAAAGTAGGCGCGGCTTAGGGTTGTGGCAAACACCGACACGAAACTTTTATCTCACGTTATCCGAGGAAGTGAGAGGAGTTCTTTTACGAAACTATTTAACGATTGGCGCGATTGGATTAGATAAATCAAGGAAAGTAACGCGTTTATTTGCTTTTAATTCTAGGAGGCGGTTCAGCACTTCTAATTTCAGATCCAATTCTTTGACACTTCCCCAGGAAATATCTAATTTGCGGCCATTCCTGATCACCGCCGAGGAGATGCTCTCTTGGTCCTTTGCGGTAACCCGTTGAATCGTAAGTTCTATTTCGCTGTTCTGAGCCTGCAGAGTCTCAATAAGAGAACGTACGTCGCCCCGCACTTCATCACTATCGGCGATGAGTGATAACTCTGGCATAGTCGCCCATCCAGTCTCTCCTGATGCAACTGCTCGTGCGACGGCTTCTCTGGGCAAGTAGAAGAATTCCAGATCGCGATCCATGAATCCTACGGAATCAACGTTTGAACTATCTTGAGCCACCAAGCGTCCAATCGGGTTACGAGGAACCACTTTGAGGTGTAGTTCACCGGAGAACATTCTTCTATCAAGTTGAACGTTGTCGACCCAGACCAACTCTCGCAACCGCGAAGCAATCTCTCGGCGATCAACTCGCGCCAATGGTTCTCCGATAACGACCACGGCTGGTGTTTGCTTAATCTTGCTCATCACATCAGTAACAATTTTCTTATCTTCTGAGTCGATGATTATTTTCTCTACGACAAATATCTTTGTCCAACCAAGAACGTATGCAGCTGCGACAAGAACTAACACGCTGATAATGAGCAGGGGTCGCTTTAAGAGACTCTTCATGGCAGTTTTAGCTTAAGTATCCAACGCGTTAAGTATGAGTTTGCCGAGAGAGCTCACATCTCCAGCGCCTAATGTAATGATGACATCGCCAGGCTGTGCGTCCTGAGCAACTGCTTCGACAACAGCGGGCATTGAAGGTTCGTACGTCACGTGATCGGAATTCATTTTGCTGGCAATAAGGCTGGATGTGACTCCTGGTATTGCAGTTTCACTAGCCGGATAAATCTCAAGGAGATAGGTATGGTCGGCAAGCGCAAGTGAGGTAGCAAACTCTGAGGCAAATGCTTGGGTCCGGGAATATCGATGAGGCTGGAAGACGGTCAGAACTCTGCCTGATTCAGCGAAGATTCGTGCGGTCTCCAGCGTTGCTCGAATCTCTGTTGGATGGTGGCCGTAGTCATCAATCACAGTTATCCCTTTGCTTACACCTTTCACTTCAAATCTACGACGAGCTCCGGTAAAGAGCTTTAGCCCTTCCATCGCTTCGACTGCAGGTGCGCCGAGTTTTAATGCAGTGGCAAGAGCAGCCGCAGCGTTGAAGAGGTTGTGTCGTCCAGAAATAGCAAGCTTCATCTCGCCCAGGACTCGGCCCTTAAAAGTCACTCTCGCACTGGCCTCTTTACCCGTGACAAAGAGTCGATCTAGTTTGAGGTCAGCATCAAGATCTTCACCGTAGGTGATGATTTCAAGCGATGGCATGCTCTGGGAACGCAGAGTCGATAGCAACCTTTTATTTCCCTCATCATCAATGCAGATAACAAGAAATCCTTGTGGTTGAATCGTCTTCACAAATCCTTGAAAAATCTCATCAATCTCTCTGATATCTGCAAAATTATCTACGTGGTCCAATTCAATATTTGTAATGACTGCCCCAGTAGGACGATAAGCAACGAACGAGCCATCAGATTCATCAGCTTCTACGATAAAAGTCTCCCCCGAACCATGGTGGGCATTCGTTCCAGAATTGCGAACTGTCGCACCGATAGAAAATGATGGATCAAACCCACAATGTTGCAATGTGACAGTGAGCATCGAAGTAGTTGTTGTCTTGCCATGAGTGCCTGCTACGGCAACAGATTGCTTACCCTCCATTAACTCCGCGAGAGCCTGCGCTCTCTCCAGCACCGGTATTCCTGCGGCTCTCGCCGCCTGAATCTCAACATTTGTCTCGGGGATTGCGCTGGAGCGGATGACTATCGCGGCATCGGAAATCTGAGCTGCGTTGTGCCCCACAAAGACTTCTATTCCGAGTGCGCGTAAACCATTGAGGCTCGGTGAATCATGTAAATCAGACCCAGACACTCGTGCTCCACGAGCCACCATGATGCGTGCTATACCGCTCATGCCCGATCCACCAATACCTACGAAGTGAGCGTGAATATGGCTCCAATCACGCTTCATTTTCGAGTACCTCCGGTTGAACCATCTGCCAGAAGATTTATTGCAAGCTGAGCAATCCGTGCTGCTGCTTGGTCATTCGATCCGCGATGTGCAGGTGTGAAGTGTCGTGCGTTTTCAATTGCTTGTTGAATATTCTGCGATAACCATTCAGCTGTGAATTCATCATTAAGAACCATCAGCGCAGCGCCTTCATCAACCAGCGCTTGGGCGTTATCAATTTGCTCCCCATTGCCATGAGGTAGCGGAACCAAGATTGCGTACTTACCAAGTGAGGCCAATTCTGAGCACGTGACTGCTCCGCTACGAGTCACCATGAGATCAGCAGCGCCATAGATTGCAGCCATATCGTGAAAGTAAGGAAGTGGCAGATAACCAGTGCGAACTTCTGGGAGAGGATTGTTGATTCCTACTGCATGAATAATTTGTAGGTTCGGATTTTTTTTGAGGAATTCGGCGATTACCTGGTTAATGTGGAGTGAACCCTGGGATCCACCAAACACCGCGACAACAGGTTTTGCAGGATCAAAACCCCATGTCTTGCAATGCAATTCACGAAAACCTTCTGCATCGCCAAGAGAGTTGAGGCTCGACAATGAATGGCGAATTGGCATTCCCGTCAGCACAGCGCCTGGCCATTGGCGACGAACGCTCTCAAAGTTGACCGCGGTAACTCGAGCAATATGTCGCCCTAAGCGATTTGCCCATCCCGGTTTTGCATTTGCTTCATGAATCACGACCGGAATCCTTCTCGTCAGTGCCGCCAGATATGCAGGAGCAGAGACATAGCCGCCAAAACCGATGAGAAGATCTGCGCCTTTGAGCGCTCGAATACATTGGACGAAGGCGAGAGCTAAGCGCATAGGAAAAAGGGTTGTGCCTGGAGTGAGCTTGCGCGGCATCACCACTTTTCTGATGCGGTGAAGTCGATACCCACGTTTGGGAACAAGGAGAGTCTCCAGCGCTCCATCAGTTCCTAGAAATTCACACGTTATATTTGGATGAGATTTCTTGATTTCATCGGCGACCGCAAGGGCGGGTTCAATATGCCCCGCCGTTCCCCCACCAGCAAGGAGGATTCGTTGCGCCATGCGCCTATCCTCTCGCAGTTCTTACAGCTTTACGCTCTTTAATTTCGGCGGCGATAAGTGGATCACGCCGCAATACGCCCAAGACAAATCCAATTGCGATGAATGTCGCAAGAAGTGAAGAACCGCCGTAGGAGATAAACGGCAGAGTAACTCCAACTACGGGAATAACGCTAATGACAGTGCCAACATTCAAGATGACTTGAAATGCGAACCAGCATCCAATTCCTGCACACGCATATCGTTCGAACGAATTATCGGCGCGTAGGGCAACTCGGAATATGCCAAGAATGAGAATTGCGAATAGAGCTAGTACGGCGAGAGTTCCTAGTAATCCAAGTTCCTCACCGATAACCGCGAAGATAAAGTCGGTATGAGCTTCTGGAAGATTTCCCCACTTCTGCTTGCTACTACCTAAGCCAGTTCCGAGCGGACCTCCTGAGGCGAGCCCCATAATGCTATGTGCTTGCTGCCAACCAACTCCCTTGTAATTCTCCTCTGCAAAGGGATCAAAGAATGCAGAGAAGCGATTCATGCGATTGGAAGAAGTTAAAACTAAGAAAGCAAATGCGGTCCCGATGCCGCCGCCTAGAATTGCGAATACCTTCATCGGAATGCCAGCAATGAAGAGTGTTCCGCCAATGATTCCTGCGACCACTACTGCGGTCCCTAGATCTCGACCTAGAAGAATAAGCCCCATTACAAGCGCTATACCTGGAACTACTAACCTCGCAGCATTGCTTGGCAATCCTTCCGAAGCTTTCTGATCATGAATTCGTAGCCGCAGTGCACACCACAGGATGATTCCGACTTTTGCAAATTCGCTCGGCTGAATGGTGAAGGATCCAACGCCAATCCAGTTGGTATTTCCACCAACAGTCTTTCCAATTCCTGGGATCTGCGGCAAGATCAAGAGTGCGCATGAGACTAGTAGCGCAGTTTGAGCCAGTGGTTTCCATAAAGCAGCGCGCAACTTCATCGCCACCCATGCCATACAAATCGAGAGACAAAGGAAGAGGGCCTGGCGCAGAACAAAGGCAAAAGAATTGCCAGATTCATTGAGGGCTTTTACTGACGATGCGCTTAGGACCATTACTAATCCCAGAGCAGAGAGAGCAACAACTGCACCCAGAATCAAGTAATACGCGGATGCTGGGCGAGAGAAAAGAGAGCGTGAATTACTCACCTAGCTTCTCCTTTACCGCTTGAGCGAAGAGCTCGCCACGTTCAGCATAATTCTTAAACTGATCCATCGAAGCGCATGCCGGCGCGAGTAAAACTGTATCGCCTTCTTCTGCTTGTTCAGCGGCAAGCTTGACCACGCGTCTCATCAGTTGTAGACCCGATAACGAACCATCAACACGAGAAATTGATATGTGAGGAGCGCCAGCACGGAGCGCCGCTTCAATTTTTGGTGCATCCGTACCAATCAGAATTGCCGACTTAATTCGTGAGTGACAACGTTCGACCAACTCTTGCATCTCGGCGCCTTTTGCTAATCCTCCGGCAATCCAGATTGAACGTATTTGAGAATGCAACGCTGCAATCGCAGCGTGTGGATTTGTGGCTTTCGAGTCATCAATCCAGGTAACGCCATCATGTACGGCAACGACTTCGAGACGATGATGATCTAGTACAAATTTCTTCATGGCCGATGCCACAGTGTTTGCTGGAACCCCCAAAGATCTGGCCAATCCTGCAGCCGCCATCACATTGAGAACATTGTGAGGAACGGTCGGTGTGATATCTGTTAACTCGCAGAGAGCTTCTGCATCCTCCGAAATAAATGCGCGATCGATGATGAGGTTTTCAACGAGACCTATCTGATGTGGCGCTGGAGTATCGAGTGAGAACCAGATGATGCGATGAGCAATATCTTTGGAACGTGCCACAATTTCAGAATCTTGCGCGTTGAGAATCACGTTTTCGGCTCGATTGGTGATCTTGAATTTTGCCTTCGCATAATTATCAAAACTCTTATGCCAATCAATGTGATCCTGGGCAATATTCAAAATGGCCACAGAAACGAAGTTCGCCTCATTACTCCACTCCAATTGGAATGACGAGAGTTCTAATACGAGGACATCGATACCAGATTGCTCTACCGCCTCAATTGCGGTGAAGCCCACATTTCCGCATGCTAAGGCGCGCACATCGGCTTCTACCAAAATAGCTTCGGCCATCTGAACTGCGGTGGTCTTGCCGTTTGTTCCTGTAAGCGCGATCCAACGCTGGTCAGGTGCGATCTCTTGTTTGGCGCGCCAGGCTAAGTCGATCTCGCTGATGAGTTCAATGCCGGCGCTTCGAGCGTGATTGATCAGTGGATTATCGAGCTGCCATCCTGGTGAAACGATGGCAAGAGAAACTTTAGTTAGATCTATTTCTTCCAGAGAATTGTAAACATCAGATTGTGAAATCTTCTCATCTATGACATAAACAGTGGCGCCTCTCTTTTTGAGAAATGCAACAGTTGGTGCACCTGTAACTCCTGCGCCAAAAACTAAGGCTTGAGTGCCATTGAGCTCTGAAAGGAAACTCACAATCAGGCGACCACCCATTGTGCATAGAAGAGTCCAAGTCCCGCTGCAACACAGAGTCCTGCGATTATCCAGAAACGGATAACGATTGTGACTTCTCCCCAACCCAGAAGTTCGAAGTGATGCTGCAGTGGCGCCATTTTAAATACCCGTTTGCCGCCGCTAATTTTGAAGTAGGTCGTCTGAATAATCACAGATAAAGTGATGATTACGAACAAACCGCCAAGTGGAATCAGAAGTAACTCGGTACGAAGAGTCATCGCAAGGCCTGCAAGACCACCACCAAGTGCTAATGAACCCGTATCTCCCATAAATATTCGTGCAGGAGATGCGTTCCACCAGAGGAATCCACCACATGCGCCAGCTAAAGCTGCTGCTAGCACCGCAAGATCGAGTGGATCTCTTACTGAGTAACAGTTTGTTCCAGCCGCAACTTCGCATCGTTGGCCAAACTTCCAGACGCCAATAAGAATAAATGCCAAGAAAGACATGACCGCCGCGCCAGTTGCTAGTCCATCTAGTCCATCAGTGAGATTGACGCCATTGCTCGTTCCAAGGACCATGATGATGGCCCAGATAACGACAAGAACCACGCCTAATTTGATCGATGTATCCCGCACTGTAGATAAATACTCAGACATCGGAGTTAATCCGAGATCATCAGGAAAACGAGTTGCCAATACGCCGAACGCTCCTGCAACGATTGCCTGCCCAATAAGTTTCTGTCGCGCCTTTAGGCCGAGTGATCGCTGTTTGACAACTTTGAGCCAATCATCAAGATAGCCAACCAGCCCAAGTCCAACAATTAAACCAATCACTAGCAAAGCGGAGACTGTCATCTCTGCGCCTGTGAACACATGCGAGATGAGATAACCAAGGACGGTCGCAGCAATAAGAACTATTCCGCCCATCGTTGGTGTTCCACGCTTCACATGGTGGGTCTTCGGCCCGTCATCTCTAATCTGCTGGCCATAACCTTTGCGCGCCAAAAATTTGATGAATGCAGGTGTTGCAAACAAACTGAAGAGGAAGGCGAAAGCTCCCGAAATTAGAATTCCTCTCACTGCATCTCCCCTTCGTTCAGCTTCCACGATTGCGTTATTGATTCTGCTAGATGCTCAAGATGTTCAGCGCGAGATGCTTTGACCAGGATGACATCTCCAGGCTCAAACTCGGAGATCATCGATTCGGCGTCCTTCACGCTCCCAAAATAATGCGTAACGGTGGAAGAATCCTTGAGTCCACGCAGATAGTCCTGGTTTCCGATCGCAACTAGGTGATCGATCCCAAGTTCTACTGCAAGTTTTCCTATCTCTTCATGCATCTGAGATGCACTTGGCCCTAGTTCGTGCATAGTTCCTAGAAATGCCCATGATCGCCCTCCGCGTTCTTGCGAAAGCAGTACCAAAGTGCGAAGCGCGGCCTCCATACTTTCGGGGTTGGCGTTGTAAGAATCATTGATGAGGGTTGTTTCATTGCCTTCATGGATTTCCATACGCCACTTACTTGCGCTTTCATGCATCGATAGAGCAGCAGCAATTCGTGTTGTGGAAATCCCAAGTGAAAATGCAATGGCTGCAGCCGCTAGAGCATTTGGAATCTGATGCAGACCTAATACGCGAAGTTCTACGCCTTCACGAGCTTCCGGAGTGACGAGATCGAAATGTGCGAACCCTCCGCGGAATTCAATGTCTGCTGCACGCACATCGCAGTTGTGATCAACTCCAAAGGTCATTTTTCTGACGCCATCGCTGATTGGCATCTTGGGGGTAAATTCATCGTAGGTTCCTAGCACGGCGATTGCGCCAGACTTCAAACCAGCTACAAGTTCTCCCTTGGCGAGTGCGATCTTCTCCCGTGAACCAAATTCACCGATGTGAGCATTTCCAACTTTGAGTACCGCGCCAACGTCAGGCAGTGCAATCTTGGTTAGAGCCGAGATATCTCCACCATGACGCGCTCCCATTTCAACGATGCAGAATTTTGTTGATGTATCGCAACGCAAGAGCGTGAGAGGGACTCCCAGGTCATTATTGAAAGAGCCTCGAGCTGCAACAGTCTTACCCTCGTCTTTCAGAATGGAATAAAGCATGTCTTTGGTAGTCGTCTTGCCTTGCGATCCCGTGATTCCGACAACTTTAAGGTTGGCGAGTTGATGTCGTACATGCACTGCAAGTGCGCCAATTGCATCTAGTACATCTGCAACAACGATGTGAGTGCCTGAGACTGGCTTTGTCACGATTGATAAGACTGCGCCATTGTCTAATGCGTTTGATACGAATTCGTGTCCATCGGCTTTTTCGCCTCGCAGCGCCAGGAAGACATCTCCAGGCTTGACCTCACGAGAATCAAATTGAAACTCAGCGTTCGCACTAATTTCTGCTGAACCATAGAGAGTTCCCTGCATGACGTCAGCCACAGTTGATGCTGATAAAGGAATCATGCTCGCGCCTCAATTGCTCTGCGCAGTTCACTCTGATCGCTAAATGGCAACTTCACGCCATCAATTTCTTGACCTGTCTCATGGCCTTTGCCCATGACTATGAGGATGTCGCCTGGTTCTGCGATTGATACTGCAAACTCGATTGCTTTTGCTCGATCTTCAATGACATGATGATTATGGTCAAGTGCAAGACCTTGAACCATCTCGGCAAGAATTGCTTCTGGCTTCTCGTTTCGAGGATTGTCGCTGGTGAAGATCGCTACATCGCATCCGTCATAGAGGGCGCGCCCCATAATCGGGCGCTTGGAAGAGTCTCTATTGCCGCCACAACCCAAGACGCCAATCACACGGTTGTGACGTACATCCGTAAGGGTCTTGAGCACTTTCGTGACGGCATCTGGGGTGTGCGCGTAATCCACGAGCGCTACAAAATCTTGGCCCAGGTCAATCCGCTCTAATCGTCCTGGAGCACCTGTCAATGAACTGAGTGAGTTTCCAATTACTAACGGATCAACTCCGCTGTGAGCTGCGATAGCTACTGCAAGAATGCAATTCTCAAGGTTGTGTTCTCCGAGCAGATTGAGAGTTCCTTCGATGAGTACTCCCCCTTCACCGCGGATTGCAAGGTTGTAACCACGAGAATGGCTCTCGATACTCTGGAAGTGCCAAGTTGCTTTGCGATTACGTTTGGAGATTGTTGACGTTGGAATCTCAGTTTTGCCGGCAAGACGTTCACCAAATGGATTATCGATGTTGATAAATGCATGATCACTCATCATCGGATCAAAGAGTCGGCATTTGGCTTGGAAGTAATCTTCCATCGAGCCATGAAAGTCCAGGTGATCTTGGGTGAGATTTGTAAATCCTGCCGCTGAAAAGCGAATCCCATCAACGCGATTTTGAACTAATGCATGGCTGCTGACTTCCATCGCAACATTGCGAAGGTGGCGCTCATCCATCACCGAGAGAATTCGCTGCACGGCATCTGCTTCAGGGGTGGTATGGGACGCTGCAAAAAAATCATCGTCAATCTTGATACCTACTGTCCCGATGAGTCCTGAGGCAATATCGGCATAATCCCAAATCTGATCAAGTAGATAACTTGTTGTTGTCTTTCCATTTGTCCCAGTGATGCCTGCTATGTACATGTGAGTGCTGGGAGAGTTATAGAACCAGCTTGATAGGAATCCGCTCTGGGAGCGCGGATTCGGCACAACCAACACGGGGATAGCAGGGTTCAGATCGGAGGAAAGATCTGCACCCGCATTGTCAGTTAGAACCGCCCTCGCACCACGCTCCACAGCGGATGGAAGAAATGCGCAACCATGAGTTCTTGCTCCCGGTAACGCAAGGAAAAGATCACCAGCTTCAATCACCTGAGAATTGCTAGTTATGCCTGATATCTCTAACTCTGCGAATTTCGTCTCTAGTTCAATGCCGAGGAAAGATGCGATGTCACCCAATCGCTTGGTGATCGGTTCGAATCTTTGGATCTCAGCCATTTGTTCTTACGCGTGATTGACTCTGCGCAGCAGCTTCGGCTGCGGCCTGCTTTGCTTTCAATTCCTTGGCATTAAGCGCATACGTTGATGCTGCTGGAAGAGTTGGTGGAATATGTTGATCTTTGAGAACAAAACTCATGACCTTGTTAAATACTGGTCCGCCGAGATATCCACCCCAGTGCAGACCCTTAGGATCTTGGATTGTTACCGAAATGACGAACTCGGGCTTATCTGCTGGCGCGAAGCCAATAAATGAAGCGGTGTAACCGCGATAGCAACCACAAGAATCATCCACTCTTTGCGCAGTTCCAGTCTTTCCGGCAACTCGATATCCCGGGATAGCGGCAGTTGGGGCAGTTCCAGATGGCGAGACAACGCTCTCCATCATCAAACGCATTTTGAGCGCGGTATCTGCGCTTATAACGCGAACTGATTTCTGCTTATTTGCCGGCGTATAACGTCCAGCTGCGTCGCTGATTCCCGCTACGACAGTTGGTGTAACTCGAACTCCATCGTTTGCGATTGTCGCAAACACCGAAGTCGCTTGCATCGCCGTAACTGAGTAACCCTGACCGAAAGCCACAGTCGGAGCTGTGGTACCTGACCAATCTTTCACATCAAGAAGTTTTCCGCCTTCTTCGCCTGGAAGTCCTGAACCAGGCTTTTCTCCAATGCCAAACTTCTTCAAGTATGAATGCAGTTTGTCGTTGGAGAGCAT
>JACCDJ010837264.1_pt1 | contig 16277 bp, 15 predicted proteins | sample 7444481 | NCBI WGS metagenome assembly JACCDJ01 (sample SAMN15323435, study PRJNA562643) | freshwater metagenome | isolation source: river surface water | place: USA:Blue River Watershed | collected 2017-08-15 | reverse complement strand
TGCGTGAATGGCTTCGAGGAAACGGAGAGGACTTCGCTGGCCTCTCTCCCCAAAAGCATGCCGAGAAGATGGCCATGATGATCCTGAATATCGGGCTGCGTCCCGGGGTGAACCGCCCGCCGCTTCCGGTTGCAGGCCCGGATGACGTCGAGCTCGTCTGCTGGATGGGCATCGTGGCTGCTGAATAATCGGCGTAAAACTCGTTCAAGGCCTCCGGCAGCCATGGTTGCCGGGGGCCTTTTGTCATGTGCATCAAGCTGACATATGCCTCACTGCACATCGTGAATTCGATGCCACTTTGCTTGGCGCACGTCAGAATGGTATTCGATTCATGTCGTGTGTGACGGGGTATCCCACAAGTATCGCGTAATGAGCGAGCCCCCTTCGAATTGGAATGAAATCAGGGGCGACAAGGTCTTCTGGGACCTGGTCATGGCGTTCAAGCAATCGGACGAAGTATGGTCAAAGACGGAGATTAATGAAGAAGATGACTGCCGGCTGTACGATTTGGCCCACGAATTCATCAGTGCGGACGGAGACACAGTTTTCTCGGCTGATTTCTCCAATGGCTTTGGCGAGCCGACTACTGCCAGTGTCCAGGAGGTGGCAGGCAAGTTCTACCTCATCGGCTGGGTGGATGACGAAATATGCGGGCCTTACGACACGTCTGAAGAAGCAGTCGACATGATTGTTATGTGCTTCGGAGACACCACTTTCACAGGGGCTTATTCCAATCGCCCAGTCGAATGGCTTCTGGAGCTCTGCGACCACGTAGTGGGTATCGGTCAAGACTTCGAGATTAACGGCGCCATGCACGTCATGACCTCCTCCGGCCTGGAGCCTAAATAGGCCCCGCCCCCGTATCGTAGATTTCCATAAGTATGGTTGCAGGGAATAACCTAATTCTACTAACTGCATACAAATGCGTAACGTACGCCTGCTAGCCCAAGTTATCTGCCTGCTGTTTTTTTGCGCCTTTCTCCATGCTCAGTCCGTCGAGGAAAAGGTACGGGTGGTTCGTGCGGCGGCAGAGGCAGGAAAGCCGAAGGGGCAGTATACGCTCGGCATGTTATACCGCTTTGGGATCGGAGTTCCCCAGGATGATGCAGAGGCCAATAAATGGATTCTAAAGTCTGCCGAGCAGGGCGACCCCCAAGGTCAAAACGCGGTCGGGATGATGTATGACGGCGGGTTGGGCGTGGACAGAGACTACGCTCTCGCGGTCAAATGGTATCGGAAAGCTGCCGATCAGGGACTGGCGGAGGCTCAAGGCTTGCTTGCGACGATGTACGCAGAGGGTCTGGGTGTTGATAAAGATGAAGTCGAAGCGTCGAAGTGGCATCTCAAGGCAGCCGAGCAAGGCGAAGGAAAGTCGCAGTTTAATCTTGGTGTAAGGTATCAGAAAGGGCGCGGGGTTACTCAGGATGACAAGGAAGCATTAAAATGGTATCGTCGTGCGGCCGATCAGGGCCAAGTCGCCGCCCAGTTTAACTTGGGGGTCATGTATTATAATGGCCAAGGGACGCCCAGAGATTTTTTTGAGGCCTGCGTGTGGTGGAAGATCGTCGAGAAGTCCGGCGACTTTAGGGTGAGCAATAATCTACGTGAGGTGATGAGTAGGCTTCCGGCAGTGGAGGTTAGTCGTGCCCTTGAAAAGGCGGATGAGCTAGCGAAGCAGATTGCCAGGCGCGTTGACGAAAAGTCCAACACCTCTAGTTTCCGCTAAGGCAATCTAAGGACAGAAATCAGGCTCACGAGTCAGCGAGAGTTGCTAATGGTATGGCCATGGGTATACATTACACATGTCTGATTTCCATGATTGGGAGGGTGTACTAAGTACGCCGGGTTTCCGTAAGGCCCTGCTGGCCTACGGTCGGGCTAATGGCGAGATCAAGCCCAAGGGACGGCTCCCAACGGACGATCTGGAGTATATGGCATCCGAGGCTATCCGCTCGGGTGCGGAAGAGTTTTCATTGGAGGATAAGCTGGGTGACAGAGGAAGCACCTACGTGCACTGCTTCGCGGACTATTATTGGTCCTACAGTTACGGCGGCATCGACGGTCCTTTTGACGACCTCGAGGAAGCCGTGGACACGATCCTATCAATCGCCTCTAACTCAGCCCCGGAAGGCTTCTACACCTCCGTCGCGGGCGAACTCCCTGACGAATTCATCGCTAGCCGATGCGCTGCGCTAGTCGTAATGGGTAAAACCATCCTCATCAATAATACGGTCTACGTCCGCACCAAGGCAGGCCTGGTGATTAAGACCTAGACTCGCACATAGCCTTCGGCTTCGAGTCGGTAAGGGGTGCCGTTGAGTTCAAGGGTTTGCCCCTTGGAGATCAGTCGGGTTATCAAGCTCAGGGCTCGGTTGTCCGGCAGGGTGCTGCGCACTTCAAATTCTAGTCCGTAGGTGTCGCTCAGGACGGCGAGGGATAGCTGACTTACCTTTGATGCCGATTCTTCAGGCGAGGCAAAAGGGCCGGCGAGCAGATCCTGGCTGGCGTCTCGGCTGAAATAGAATCCACCCCAGCCATAGACGCCGAAGCAGCTTTCACCCGCGCCCTCCCGATGGTGGACAACGAGGGTTTCCTCCAGTTCCAGCCAATGCCAGAATGACGAGGGGTCGTTCTCGTCCAGGAGCTCCTTAAGCTCATCATCGTTCAAGCCTGACTGACTCTGGAATAGCTCCGATAACTTAGGGTCACGCAGTAACTTCCTGAAATCGATGTCCATGTTTTGAGAGAATACCTTACCCTGCTGAGGGCTGATGGCTAGACTTTCACGAACTTTCCCTGCGTAAGGATGTGCGGTTCGGTATTGATTCTCACCCGATCGCCTTCGATGAGGTGCGTGGCCAACGCTTCTAAGATCTGCGTGGAGGGCTGGCCTTCGGCCATGACCTCGAAGTCGGCGGGCTCCGTAGACACTCTCATCGGTCCGGAAATGCAATTTAGCGCATCAGACAGATCGTCAAAAGGGCCGGCGTCGTCGCCGTTGCAGGCGCCGCCATCTCCAAGCGCCTCGTCGATAACCCCCTTCGCGGATCCGGCCAGATGGCGAAGCTGCAGGGCCGAGAAATCCTGATCGCCAACCGCGGTAATTATAAAGTCAGCAACCTCGTCGGGTTGGACGACCCCCTGGAGTCACACCACGAAGGCCTGCCGGTCTACCCCGCAGCGACCGTTCTCGTGGTCAGGCCGAAGGAGAAGTACGAATGGCCCTGGCGCCTGCTGGCTTTGTTGGATTCTCCCCAGACTCGCGAGATTCTACTGAGGACGGCATCTGGTGCCGACGGCGAAGGAAGGGTGATCACCAAGGCGGATTTGGAGGCGCTCGTGCTACCGCCTAACTACCAGACGCTTGCCGAGAGATTCCACCCTAAGGCCCGCGAGAATTTGGAGCGCCTGGAAGAACTAGAGTCACGCCTCACTAGGCTCAGGCGCGCCGAGACTCATGCCAAGATCCGTAGGGAGTTGTATTCACCTCAGCAATACCCGGAGCTTCCTTGGCTTAGTGACGAAGTGACGGGAACAATTCCTGGATTCAATGAAACACTTCGAAAGAAGGATAAGGTCTTGGCGGCTCATACTGCGAGGGTCAGCCAAGTGATGGTGGAGAAGAAGTTGCAGTTTTCGGCTTCAGTTGAGGATGCCGAATGCGATGCGATGAAAGAAGAGTATCATCGACTGGACGCTCTGGCGAAGAGCATCTTCCACGACTTCGTCAGAGCCATTTTAATCGCCTTAAGAGAGTGCGCGGAATTTACACCTGAGCAGAAGGTTTTCGCTGAGGCATTCAAGGAGTCACATGGATTTGCCTTAACGCCGGAGTCTATATGGGAAAACCCTCTTATTGGGCGCATCCTTGTCAATCTGGTGGATTCTCTTTATCTCCGGGAAGATCAGTCATCTACCCGCCGAATGACCCAAGGGGGGATGGAGCTTCTGGGAGCTGTCGCATCAAAGTTTAAGTCGGTCTTGGTGCTTAATCCTGGTGCGGGTCATCTGCCGGCGGCGATCGCATCCAAGGACGGGCCCTTCGTTTCCATCCTGACTTTGAAGAAAAATTGGGCCGGCGCAGAATTACGGTCATTTGCGCAAGCCTATGCTCAGGTCGGTTCACCTAAGGCCGTGTTCTCGTATGAAAACGCAGAGGAGTTCATTTTAGCTGCGGAGAGGCGCATCCATATTCACGGGAAACGTGACGCCTTGGTTTTGGATTTTGGAACCGTCGGGCGCTTACCGCGTATGCTTACTGAGGCCATCGATGCTGTTTCGGACGGGATTGATGATCATGGGACGTGTCTCGCCTACGTGTCGGCAGCCCAGTTCGGCCGAATCAAACCGCTCATGGACAAGGTAGTCTCTTTGACCGTGCTTCCGCCGCTCCCCGCTGACCCCAAGGACAGCAACAGCAAGGTTCTAGCCCAGGCTTTCGTGGTGGAAATCGCCATGAACATGACACAGCCGCGTGGTGTGGTTGCCATCTTCGATGCGACGCAGATCGTGCCAATCGAGAAGGTTGGCCATGACCTGGATGGCGCTGCGATCACGGCCATCAGCAAGGCGATTAACGACGATACTTCCGTGGCGGGGGTCCATCGCACTACGGTGAAGCGCGAGGCTTTCGTTCGTCATGAGGAATGGCCTGGCCTGATTGCTTTGTTGGGCTCGAGTTATGACACGCTGATGACGGCCACTCCGGAGACGATCCACGACGAGCGCCGGCGCTTGGATCGCGAAAAGAGGAGGCTGGATGATCAGCTTCTTAAGGAAGATGCGTCTGGGCTGATCTTCCCTCCAGTGTCGGGTGCCAATGAGGCGCAACCCGATAAGGATAGCTAGCAGGCCCGGGGGTAGTACGTTGCTAGTCGCCAGTATGTTCGTCCGTAAATCTGCGCCCTGCGCGTTAGTCAGAAGTATTTATCCAGTTGCTGGGGTTTAAAATCATATCACCCTAAGCTTATGGGCAAGAAGAAGTTTTACCGTTTAGACGACAGCGAACTCAGGAATGTTGATGAGAGCGCAAAGCCGACCCTCAAACGAGCTACTCCCCGGGAGCTTGCAGCGCTTAGAAAAAGGCTAGAAGCTGAGTTGAAGGCCGAAGTCGCCAAGATAGTAGTTAAAAAAGCACCCGTGCGACGGGTTAAAAAGAAGTAACGGCCTGACCCCTTGGCTTTCGGAAAGAAGTTTCTTCGAGGAAGCCATAGGCCAATCGATAATGGGGTCAGCCTCATTATCTCGGGTCTAGGCCTGATGACCCCAGGCGGTCATTATCCTGCGCACTGCCTTGGGATCAGTTGCGTGCTCGCTGATTTTAGCCAGGCCTTCGCGGTGCCTATCCAGGTAGCTTGCGAAGGGGGTTTCGTTGTCGATGGTCATGCCGGCCTTGCCTGGCCGGAAGCCGAAGTGACGGGTGACTTCCACGACGCCCTGACGGAAGGATTGCCGGGAGGTGGCATTGGGCATTTCTGCGACAAGCTCGGTGATGCGACCAAACAGCTCCTCATTAGTCGTTTCGGCCAGCCGCTCGATCCAGAAGTCTACCAAGAGGCCTGTGGCTAAGCCGCTTCGCTGCTGAGCTGCCGTCAGCCGATCCTGAGGGGAAAGCCATTGCCAGGCCGCCCGAAGGTCCGCGGATAGTCGACGGTCCCCGGTCAGCAGGATTCCGGCGAAAGCGGCACCTTCGTTGCACCTGCGCTCGAATCCGCACTGATGGCGCATCCCGCCTGCCAGCAGTTTCAAGACCTGCCTTGGGCCGGCCAGCGGGTCTCCGACTTCGGCCGGATGGAGCATCGCGATGTCCAGGCTTACCGTGGCGACGATGTGGCTGTCGTCATCACACATGGCCAGGCCCAGCAGCGCAAGCCAGTCCCTGCCTCGGTCGCTGGCGATCAGAAACTGGGTGATGCCGCCCGCCAGCCGGAGGCGACGTTCCGGCGCCGCGGCTCTTCGGTAGCTTTGGTATAGGTCATACAGTCGGTCGATCATCGCCATGTCGCCGGACGAGCCGTAACGGAGCAGGGAATGAAAGATGACGGCCTCGATATCATCGACGGAGAGACCTGACCATTCCCCAGGAGTCGCGCCGAGCCGGATGGCTTCCGCAGGGTTGTCGAAGAGAGGGGAGGCAGCAGGATCCATGGCCGGGGTCAGAAGAAGGCGGCGACCAGGGCGACGAGCCAAGGCAGATAGAGCACTATGAAGAAAAAGGGCAGGTTGCGGCGAATTCTCCCGATTATGCTGCGGTCTCCGTCGTCCGGCTTTCCGATAATCTGCAAAATCAAACTGATGATCCCCAGGAAGAAGTGGACGACGGACATTTGGGCTAAAGCCAAAATCGGCGTGCTTTTGAGCATCGCCCAGAAATCCCTAAAGGCCGTCGGCGCCTTGCCGAGGGGCGAGAGGGTGGCGGGAACAAAGTTTTGAGACACCGTTTCAAGCAGGCGCACGCCTTGGTCTGGCCCGATTGCCAACAGCACGACGACGGCCGGGATCGCCATATTGCCCGCATGACAAGCGAGGCCGACCCCCGTTGGGAAAGGCTTCGGATCGCCTGCTTCATTCTCAGGCTGAGTCACGTAAGACCCCATCGGCAAAAGCCCGATCCGGACCGCGATCTGCCCCTTGGTAGACTTGATCGTCGGTCCGCAGCCGAGGCTGATTCTTGCGATGCTCAGGCCAGCGGTGAGCGTCGTCAGGGTCATCCACGCGCCGCTGCCGATGACAAACAGCCACATGTAAGCGTAAAGCAAGCCGACCGCCTGCAGGTTGTTCAAAGTCTCCATGTCCTGCACTCAATCGCCGCACCGAGGAGATACAACGCAAACCATGGCAAGGGTAGCCAGGCGAAGGTCTTTAAATGGGTTGAAGCGGGGCCGTTTCTTACATTGATAGAAGAATGACTGACGGCTCCGGCATGCGCGCAGGTTTGAAGGGTAACGTCGAAGAGGCGCTGCGGTTGTTCGCGAGCGAGGCCGAGTGGGCCGGGCTGAACCTGGCGGAGACGGAGTTCGTGCTCGAGGAGACGCTGAAGTGCTACGGCGCGACTTTCGACGGCGAGATGATCCGCGAGCTGTTCAAGTTCTACCGGCGCTATCTCGGGATGGCTTCCGTATCCCGCCGTCAGCAGCTACTGACCCGAATCACGACCTTCATCAGCGAGGGCCATCAGCACCGCCACATTGCCCTGCTGTGCTTCATCTCCGCCGACACGGATGGACAGATCACCTCCGGCGCCGCCCTGGATCTCGCGATGGTGACGCCGCCCGATAAAGGCGACCCCCTGACGGGCCCGAAGTTCGTCGCCTTCCATGGCTGCGGCGGCGTCCGGGCCAAGTTCGGCAAGCCGGGCTCCGATGACGAAGGCGATGTCGCCGCCGGCCTGCTGCTGCTCGGCGACATGCGCCTGCTCCCGCTCCTGGAGGAAGTCTGGGAACGACTGACTCCGGAGGGTCGCCGCCGCATGGTTCGGCGGCGGAGCAACCTGGTGTCAGCGGTGATGATCGAGTTTCTGCTCCGTCGGCTGGAGGCGGATAAGGAAGAAGAGTATTTCGGCGAACTGGGTGCGGCCCTGCATAACCTCCCTGCCATCGCCGCCAAGCAACCGATCAAGGCGGTCTTGGATATTCGTCGCAATTTCGGCCTACCGCCCGGCAAGGAGCCGATGGAGCTTCTCAGCCATGAGGATATCCCTACGGCTTTCGCCCGCTTCCGGCCGCGCCTGCAGGCCCTGATCGAACGGGAGTCCGGTCCCATCAAGGTCCTGAACGCGACGATCTCCGTCTGGGCCGAGGCCGCTGGCTGGTCTCCGTCGGCGGAGGAATCCGAAGACGAAGATGAAGGGGACGATGAGGCCTCTGATGACGAGACGGATTCTGACTCCGAGGACGACGATGATGACATTGAGATCACAACCCGGATTCTTGCGCAGGACCTGCATGACGAGTTCGATGTCATCACGAACGAGCACGACCTTCCTCCGGAGATCTATTTTTACGAGAACCCTTACGACGTGAGGGATCTCACGGCCAAGGATGTCAGGTCGGCGCTCTCGCCGCAGAAATTCCTGCCCCTGCTTGTCACCGGTATCTTCAATCCCTTCGGGCCGACGGTGTGCGTCTACGGCGTCCAGCTAGATCAATATGACGACTGGAAGCTACTGCGCTTCCAGCTCAACCCCTTCTCGTGCGTCGTGGGGCCAGTGGCAATCATGGATCCGGAAAAAACCTTCTTCGCAACGGGGGATTTCGACGAGAAGGAGTCGGCTAGAAAAAAGATCCTCGTAGCCCATGGCCGGACGACTCCCTCTTTGGATGTCACCCATGACATCCTGACATGCATCGTGCTGGGCAAGAGCCGCCTGCAGGCTTCCTTCAGCCTCTGTGTCTCGTCCGCCCGCATCTCGAAGCAAAAGTCTCTCGAACGCATGGCTGTCGTCTACCAGGCCGCCCCGAAGGCGCGCCAGGAGCTCGAGGACCTGCGCGATAAGAAGAAGCGCAGCGACCCATGGGCCAGGGCGGACATGGCTGAGGCATTGAGGAGGGTCCACGCCCCGCAGCCGGAACCGGTTCCGCTGACGCCGACGGAAGCCGCCGAACTGGCCAGCATTGTTCTGGATCCGAAGCAGCAGCGTGTCGAAATGGTCAATCTTCTGGCCGCCTGGGAAGGGGCCACGGACTTCAGCCCTTTACCGCCGGTGATGACGAAGAACCAGTTCCTTGAAGCCTTGGTCATGCTCACGACGGACATGCCGAACCTGTTCAATCACACGGGCGCCTTCCATCCCGATGATTTGACGGGGGACGTCCCCGGCGGGAAGCCGCAGAAACCATCCGTTACTGTCCCTGTAGCATCAGCAGGGAAACAGCCTGTCGCCGAAGTGGAGAAGCCCGTTGAATCCACCAAGGGTAGCGGCATGCCCAAATATCGAGGAGTCCTCTATCTGATCTACATGCTGGGCCCCATCGAAGCCCTCCTCAGCCTGGTCACCGCGCTTTGGGCTTTATTCTGCGCCGAGTGGTTGCTCTTGGGCGCCATCGTGGTCTTCACGGCCCTGAATTTTCTCCGGCTCGGAGGCGTGTCCATGCGGGATGCCTGGACGCGTTGGTTCGCGGTCGGCCTGTATGGACTGATGCTCGGGTATGTGGGTTACCGCATCCACCTGCATAACCTGTCCGGCCTGCCTTCCGGCGCCGCCTTCCTGCTCCTCGACGTGCTCGTCTTTTGGTTCGGACCGATGTGCCTCCTCAACCTGATCTGTTTCGATTACGCGAAACAGATGCGCGAAGCGCCGGATGAGCCTGCCTAAGCGGGAGAGCCACAGGACGTTTCGTTCAGGGGTAGCCCTGGATTTCCATGTCAAAAGGAGTCCCCCTTTCAAGCAGGCCCGGTCCGGGGCCGCACCATTGGCAGGCTTGCCGATGTGTTGCTGGTAGGCTTAATCGAAACCAATCTGAGCGCTAACCTTCGGCATGGAATTCCAACCGCCCAAGTATTTAGGACCACCACAATGCTTGGCATGCGGAGCAACCTGCCGATGTCTGTCGGGCGGAAGTCCTGACGCCGATCTTTTGCAGGGATTGCTTTTTCACGGCCATCTCGGCGATCGAAGTTCCAAATGGGTCTTGCTCGGATATCGGGAGGCTTACAGCCGCCTGGTGTGCCTCTGTGTCGATTGTTATTTCGACCATGTGGAGCGGAGGGCGCGCTCATGCGCCGCCTTTGCGCAGCTCACGCCGGCGGAAATCGACGCCAAGGCGTCCTTGATGGGCGAGGGGCTTCATCCTCTGCCGGACGGCGAGACCGAGAAAGAAAGATGCCTGCGGTGGGTCGTGATCGGCCAGAGCCGGGAGAAGTTTCGTGGAAAGACATTCCTTCGGGACCATATAGCGGAAGACTTAGGCCTGGAGCCCTCCGAGCTTTTCCCCAGAGAAGTTGAGCGGGTATACAACAGAACGAAGGAATCGATCATCCTGCAGGTCCTTCGCGTCAAGTCGCTCGAGAGGATGAGGCGGGCTTTAGTTTCGTGGCCCGCGATCCTCGCCTATTTTGCCATCGTCGCCATCGGCGCGCTAGTCATTTGCCGATTGCTGAGCTGATGATGCATTTAATCAGCCCAGGCACAGGCAGATCTAAATGCCTTGGCTGAAGCGCCGCTTTTCGTTGGGATCGATGTTCCGTAGCTGCTGGAGCAGCCCTTGCGCCTCCCTTTCCAGCGCGGCCACTTCCTCGTCGGAGATGGTCTTCGTGATGGCGTCCAGGATGAGCCGTGCGTTGGCATCCTTGTCTTTCGCGACATAGGCCCAGATGAAAGCGAGCTGGTGGTCGACCTTGCCGCCATCGCCACGGGCGAAGGACAGCGCCAGACGGACTTGCGCCAGGTGCATGCCGCGGAGGGCGGCTTCGAACCAGTGCTCATTGGCCTTGGGGCCGTCGATGGGCGTCCCGCGTCCTGCGATATAGAAGGAGCCGAGGTTGAAGTGAGCCCTGGGGTCGCCCTCGTTCGCGGCGGCCTGATACCACTTGAACGCCTCCGCGTCATCCACCGGCACGCCGAGTCCGTCGCCATAGGTGACTCCGAGGTTGAACATGGCCTTCACATGGCCCTGCTGGGCGGCCTTGAGCAGCCACTCACGGGCCTGCGGCTGGTCCTGCGGCACCAGTCGTCCGTTCTGGTAGATGACGGCGAGCTGGAACTGGGCCTCGGAGTCCCCTCCGAGGGCTTTTTGACGGACGAAGTCCACGGCGTCGGTGACGCTATAGCCGCCGGGGACGCCCGGATTAGGGCTCGCGAAGCCGCCAAAGACTTCGCCGATGCGGCGGCGTGGGGGCGTCTCTCCGGATTCAGGAGGAAGGCTCATGATGGGGTAAGTTCAGCCGAATAAAGAGGCCCAGAGGCCGGCCTCGGGCGGATTGCGCAGCGAAAGGACTTTCTCGAGGTCTTCGGCCTTAGTCCTCGCCAGGCCCTTGAGTTGCCCGTCGGTCAGGAGGTCGAGGCGGTCGTTGGCCGCGTAGCTGTCGAAATAGACTGAGTCGACGCAGGCGGCGGGCACCTCGGCGAGGACTTGGCGGATCGCGTGTTCGATGCCGGCGCACCAGAGCTTGCGGCCTTCGGCATCATCGGCCCCGGCCTTTTCGCGCGTCGGCCAATCGGCTCCGCATGAGCGGTCGCCGGAAGCCGCATACCAATGCGGGGAGTAGAGATAGGTGAGGGAAGTCCACCTGCCGCCGTCGATGGAGTCGGCCAGCGCGCCGCCGAGGTTGTAGCCGCTGAAGATGGCCATGGCCATGCGGGCGACCCTAGAGCCGCCGCCAGGGGCGGTGAAGATGAAGGTCACGCCGGGTCGGCCCTCGACGCGGATAGCCTGCTGGCGGACGGCGAACTGCCCGAGCGAGAATCTCTTGCCGGCAAAGACGCGGACGATGTCCGGCCAATCGCCGAGACGGACGCTTTTCTGGATGCTCGAGCCGTCGTGCAGCTGGCCCCAGGCCTCCAGGCCGTCTGGCGGGCGGGCATATTGGCCTTTCTTGCCGTGCCGCTTCGCGAGCTGATGCCAATGAGCGGCCCAACTGTCGGCCGGAAACTGGGGCTCCGCCGGCTTGGCTTCGCGTGCGCTCCGCTGCCCCGGGGGGCCGTCACGGCGGACACCTTGGCCAAAGAGGTCCGGGCGTGTCACCAGGAGCGCATCGGAACCGACATCATAATATTCGTTCGGGTGGGTTGGGCCGGCGGGCTTACCGTCGCCTGCCGCTTCGGCGGAGGCGACCAGGTCGAACAGCTCCTTGATCTCGGCGGTCGTCGTCACGACCTTGAGTCCCGGGGCGCGGGCCTGGGCGATGTCCCAGCCCTCGATGATGCCTTGGCGTTCGGCCGCCTGTTGGCGGGGTTCGAGCGCCGCGCGAAGCAGCTTCTGGGCATCGGCCTTGGTCGTCTTGCGCTTGGACGCGATCCGTTCCTGGATCCGCGCGAAGGACGCCCGCTTCAGGAAATCGTTGCGCAGGGAAGGGCTGGTCAGGTCCTCGAGGTCGCAAGGCGTGGATTCGGACTTCTCCATCCAGGCGAGGAGGGCGCTTTCCGTCGCCTGTCGTGAGGTCGCGGCGCAGTAGGTATGATAGGTGCCGGGAGTGAAGCTCTGGTCTTCGGCGAGATGGACGCGGGCGAAGGCCAGCAGGGCCTCGTCGACCCCCGTGGAGGCTTTTCCTTCGGGGGCGAAGCCGACGTCCTCAGGGTGGACGCGGGCCATCCGATGGAAAGTCGTCTGAAACGGGTTGAGCATGTGCTCGCAGAGCCAGGCTTCCCCGGCGTCATCCGGCTTGCGCAAGGAGAAGATGGTGAGCGTCGGTCCTGCCGGGTTGCATATTCCGGCGACCAGGATGGGCGTGAAGGCTCCCGACTTGAAGTCGGCGACGGCCTGCTTGCCGGTGGACTTCTTCGGCTCCCCGATGATGTCCGAAACGTAGGGTTGGCCGAACCGGTTGCCGTCGGAACTCATGGCTCCATCAAAGCCCAGCCCCGCCATGGGTCAACCTTCTGGAGTGTCATTAGAAATGATGGGCTGGCCCTGGCTTGCTTCAGGCTGCCCGGTGCTGGCTGACGAATTCGAGAAAGGGGTGAGGCGCCTTGAGCGTCGCGGCGTGGGTCAGGGTTTAGGCGGACGCGTCGCCGACGCGTCCCTACCCGAGGCAACAAGGTCAGCACGCGGTGCTGACCCTACCTGGTGATGTGGGCGCGGATCTGCGCGGCACGGTCGCGCCAGGCGGCGATGACGTCGGCCGGCTTGCCGGCGGCTTCGGCGCATTCGGCGGCAAGTGCGGCACATTCGGCGGCATCGCCTAGGGTGAAGGCGTAGCGGGCGAAGGTGTCGGAGGCCAAGGTCATGGCTTCGAACTCGGTCTCGGGGTGGTGAGAGATCCGGATGAAGCCGGCGAGACGCAGGGTCTGCTGCGCCCCGAACAGAGGATGCGCCCCGTAGGCGACATGCATGAGCCTGCGCAAGGGATCCAAGTAGCAATCCTCACGCGGGTATTTCTGGTAGGCGGTCTCGAAGAGCCGGATGGTCTCCATGATCGGATGCACCTGCAGCGCCTTCCATGTGTGCTCCCGGAAGTATTGCTCCCGGCTGCACGGGTCAGGCAAAGGCTGCTTCGCCGGAGTGTCCTGAAATTCGTAATCCTGATAAGCGAAGTCGTGGTGCATCATGTCGGGCGTGGTTCCTTGATGATATCAGGCGTGTCCAATGGACACGAGGGGTCATGCGGCCGGATGGCCGCAGGGGGCACGTTGACACGGGGACACGTGGGCAAGGGGATATAAACGGGGATACGAGGGCAGGAGGACTGAGAGGCGTCGCTAGAGGTAGGGGCGCGACGGTGTTGCGACCGAGGCAGCCTCTCCCCTTGTCACCGTTACTCGTGCCCACGTACCCCCTCGCTGCACTTACTGTATGACGCTCGCTTGCCAGGGCTGTCGGGCGACGTTTTGCTGAGGGCAATCCCTCCCATGCCTCTCCGTTTGATCATCGCCTGGTTCCTGGTCGCAGGCCTGCGCGCCGCGGAGCCGGCGAAGGTGGTCTGGGCTACGCCCGATAAGCCGGAGTGGGACGGTTGGGTGAAGGATGTCGTGAAGATGCGCGCCGCCCGGAAGACGCAGCCGGAGGACGGTTACCTGCATACGGAGACCGTCACCTGGGATGGCTTTCACGACCCCAACCAAGGCCATCTTGCCGACGGCCGCGTCCTTTCCTTGGAGTGGAAGGACGAAGAGTGGGAAGTCCTCTACGGATGGAAAAAGGGCAAGAAGCTGATTCTTTGTTATGACGAGGCGAACGGGGCTTCGCTGCTCGAGCCGGCTTCCAAGAGACGTTTCTTGGTGGGCGATGCGTGGAAGAAGGCCGGTGGCTTCGCTCACCCGATCGACGATTATCTGGCCTCGCTCGGCGCGCTCTCCACTTATGACATGATGTCGGCCAGCTACGAGGCCTCGCGGCTGTGGCGGCTGGAGATCGACCGCGTCGTGAAGCGCGTCCTCGCCATGAGACATCTTCCTCAGAAGAAACGCGACGACTTCATCGCGCTGTCGGCGGCCAGGGTCGCGTATTGCGAGCTCCAGGGGTCTTTCGGCGCGGCGGCCATCCATGCCGATATCACCGGCACGGCGGCTGGTCCGTTGGGGCTCAGCTACGTCGCGGGTATCTATCGCGACGCCTACGAGCACCTGGCCGACCTGGCCGATCATCTGCCCGCTTTCGATCGCGCTCCGGGGAAGTGAGCGGCACGGGTCGCGATGACATCGCGTCTGCAGTCACGGCCGCCGTAGGGTGGCCTGGGGTACGGGCGTGGCTACGCCGAGCCCTCTGACACGTCATTAACGGACGGCTCGGAGAGCCGTCCCTACCTCAAGCAACAAGGTCAGCACGCAGTGCTGACCCTACCTGGTGATGTGGGCGTGGATCTGCGTGGCGCGGTCTCGCCAGGCGGCGATGACTTCGGCCGGCTTGCCCGCGGCTTCGGCGCTGTCCACGACCCGCAGGGCACAGCCATAGGCCAGGCCGAGAGTGAAGGCGTAGCGCGCGAAGGTGTCGGACGCCAGGGTCAGGGCGTCGAATTCGTGCTGCGCTCCATGAGACAGGCGAATCAGACAACTTGCCCGTCGCGCCGCCCATGCCCCGAAGAGAGGATGGGCACCGTAGGCGACGAAGAAGAGATGCTCGAGCGGATCGGGCAGGGAGTATCTGGTCGGATACTTTTCGAAACTGACCTGAAAGAAATCGATGGTCTCCTTGATCGGATGCGCCTGCATGGTGAGCCACTCGCGTTCCTGCGCGACGGCCTTGCGTCCCGTCAGCGCCGGGAGCGGATCGGTCGAGGGGTATTCCTGAGGCTCGTATTCTCGGTAATCGAAAGTGTGCATCATCATGTCGGGCGTGGTCCCTTGATGATATCAGGCGTGTCCAATGGACGCGAGGGGGCATGCGGCCGGATGGCCGCAGGGGACACGTGGGCAAGGGGATCTAAACGAGGGCACGAGGGCCTGAGGACTCGAGGACCAGAGGACAGGAGGGCCGGAGGGGTCATGTCTTGAAGTAGGGGCGAGATGGTGTCGCGACCGCGGTCACGGCCGCCGCACGGTGGACGAAAGGTAGGGGCGTGGCTACGCCGCGCCCTTGTAGGGTTTGGGCGGACGCGTCGCCGACGCGTCCCTATCAGAGGCAACTAGGTCAGCACGCGGTGCTGACCCTACCGAGCGCGGCGGAGCCGCGAGAGGGCACGAGGGCGGGGCTTGCCGGAGACGGGATGGGCTGGGCCGGAAAGCGGCTCGTCTCCGCGCAGGCGCATGCTAATCCAAGGTCATGCCGCGCTGTCACCGCCTGCTTCGCCTTCTTTTCGGCGCGCTCGCCCTCGGGTGCGTCGCCGCTGATGCCGGCTCGCCGGTGCCGGAGGCCTTGCGCCAGGCCGCCGACCGACGGCAGGCGGAACTCCAGTCCGAGCGGGCCGCCGAAATCGCCGCCCGCGAACTGAAGGCGGAGGGTCAGACCCTGCGCTGGCTGGAAAAGGAGTTCAACCTCGCGCCCGCCGGCCGACGCAGCCTGTGGATCTCGATGCACGGCGGCGGCGGCGCGCCCGCCGCGGTGAACGACGGGCAGTGGCGCAACCAGATCCGCCTCTACGCGCCGCCCGAAGGGATCGTGGTCGCGCCCCGCGCCCCGACCGATACCTGGAACCTGTGGCACCTGCCGCACATCGACCGGCTCTTCGACCGCCTGATCCAGGATTTCATCGCCGTCCGGGGCGTGCATCCGGACAAGGTCTACTTGCTCGGATATTCCGCCGGGGGCGACGGCGTCTGGCAGCTCGCCCCGCGCATCCCCGATCGCTTCGCCGCCGCCGCGATGATGGCCGGGCATACCAACGGCGTGAGCACGCTGGGCGTCCGCAACCTGCCGTTCGCGATGTTCGTCGGCAGCGAGGACGCCGCCTATGGACGGAACAAGGTCGTCGCGGACAAGATCGCGGAGTTCGGTCGCCTGCGCCGCGAAGATCCGACCGGGTATGAGCATCTCGGCCGGGTGTATCCGGGCCTGCCGCATTGGATGGACCTCAAGGACGCCGAGGCGCTGCCATGGATGGCGAAGTTCGTCCGAGATCCTTGGCCCCGTAAGATCGTCTGGGTCCAGACGGGCGTCACCCACGACCGTTTCTATTGGTTGGAGCTGCCCGCCGGCTTCGCGAAACCCGGGCAGAAGATCGTGGCGACCGCCCGCGGGCAGGAGATC
>JACCDJ011282871.1_pt1 | contig 16291 bp, 15 predicted proteins | sample 7444481 | NCBI WGS metagenome assembly JACCDJ01 (sample SAMN15323435, study PRJNA562643) | freshwater metagenome | isolation source: river surface water | place: USA:Blue River Watershed | collected 2017-08-15 | reverse complement strand
CAGCCATACATCGCGGTCTGCGTGCGCCTGCACCATGGCACGCGCATTGCCCGGGTTGGATTCCAGATGGAAGACGCGTGATGCGTGGGCATAGCTGATTGGATCTTCTTTGACCACCTCAAACGCGGGTAGACGTACGACACTTTTTTCGCGTATCTCTTTTTGTTGTGCGAGACGCTCTTCGCGCGACATCAGACGTATGGGTTTTGCAGCAGGTTCGGGACTGCCGTCTTTGGTGCCACAAGCCTCGGGATCTTTTTCCTTCATTTCATAGGGATCCGGATGCGGATCGATCCTGCCGGGGGTATCTACGCGCGTCGAGTCGACTTCGCGCCAGTCCTCCGCCGGTTTCCACCCGCGCGTCACCATGAATGCCGTGCCGCGCATGTCACGAATTGCTTTCACTGATTCGCCCGCTGCGAGACGATGCGACAACTCCAGCAACGCCCGCTCTGCATTGCCAAACAAAAGAATGTCTGCTTTGGAATCCGTGAGTACCGAGCGGCGCACGGTATCGGACCAGTAGTCGTAGTGCGCGATGCGTCGCAAGCTGGCTTCGATACTGCCAATCACAATGGGTGTACCCGGATAAGCCTCGCGCGCACGTTGCGCATACACGGTGACAGCGCGGTCGGGACGTTTATTCGGCACACCGCCGGCGGTGTAGGCATCGTCAGAACGGATTTTGCGGTCTGCCGTGTAGCGGTTGATCATCGAATCCATATTGCCGGCAGTGACACCGAAATACAGATTGGGCTTGCCGAGTGCGCGGAAAGCGTCTGCGGAATGCCAGTCGGGCTGACTGATGATGCCAACACGGAAGCCCTGCGATTCCAGCACACGGCCAATCAGCGCCATGCCGAAGCTGGGATGGTCGATGTAAGCATCCCCCGTAACGATGATGATGTCGCAGCTGTCCCAGCCGAGCTTGTCCATTTCCGCACGCGACATGGGCAGAAACGGCGCGGGCTTGAGGTCAGCGCGATGCAGCGGGTAGGAACGCAAATTGGCAGGCGTGGGTGTCATGCGGGATGCAGCATATCGTTCGGGTGCGACAGTATGCCAGTCTTGCGCGACTTGCGTACCGCAGCTGCCCGGCTATCCGGGGCGAATGACCCTGCTTATTTGAAGGGATTGTCGACCGAATCGGTGGGCTTGGTGCTCAGGCGCGTCGGCAAATCCTGAGCCTGCTGCAGATGAGCCACTGTGTCGTCCATCAGTTGCTTGAATTGCAGCGCCAGCGCCAGCCCTGCCTGATCGCGGGTAATGCTGAGGGAGCCGTAGATTTCCAGCTGATCCAGACGGTTTTCTATCGTCAGATCGCCCAGGCTGATGGACTGGGTTTCATTGGCAAAAGGCTGAAGCTTCATGGGGCCTCTGAGGGATTGCGTTGGCGCTTGCGCATGCGCGGCTCGGGTAACGATACGATTTTATCTTTCGCGTCGGCGGGTATGCCGGGAAAAAGATTGATGTTGATGCGTTTTTCCAGCTCGGCGATGGAAACAACCTCATAAATATTTTCTGCGGTATTGGGTGAAATCCAGGCGGCACCTTCTTTTTTGGCCGGATCGTAGACCGCCTTGTAAATGTGCGTGGGGATGAACACGCGTCCGTTGATGCGCTCGATCTTCTCGCCTTCAAAGATCGGCCCTGTCATCACATACAACTCACCGCGCAGGTTGGTCATGTGCCGTGTGGCACCCTCAATCGCAGCCCACAGTATCTGATTGTTTTGCCGCTGCTGCGGAACGATATTGGCCAGCGAGAAGCTTTCATGCTGCGCAGTCAGGCTGGGCATATCTGCTGCCGGTGCCATGTGACCGCGATCAAATCCTGAACGCGCGTAGTCATGGAGTTCCGCACGGTCTTCCGGCGGCAGCGTTTCTTCTGCGTGAAAATTATCTTCGCGTTGGACACTTCTTGCGCGGATCAAACTCTCCCGAGTGAGCTTCTCTGCCACCCACAACGGCGTGCGTGATACGCCCGAGTGCATGAGCGCAAATGCCTCGAAACATAAACCGATAGTTTTTTTCTGCAGCGCAGGGCGTGTGAATTCAGGTGCCGCCTTGTTCGCAAAATGCTCCAGGCAGGCCGTGGTCTGGGCGGCGGTGGCCGCGCTGAGTGCCAGCAGCAAAAAGGTGGTTAGCAGTTTTTTCATGAAAAGGACAAGAAGCCGGGCTTGCTGGTTCGAATGGGGCGATCAAGGGAAGTTCCGATCGATAGCCGAAGATGCCAAAGAGAAAGTTTACCGCAATGAAACTTTGAGCTTTTTTTGGCCGGCAAGGTCAAAAAGCCTGTGGGTCAGAAGAAAACAGAGACGTGCAGCCGATGAGCGCAGGCACCGGGCTTGCGCGACCATCGTGCTGTGATGCAGTGATCCCCTTTGAATGCTTAAGGAGAGCAATGTGGAATATCAGACGCGCAGTACCGAGCTACCTTGGTCAAGCTGGATAGGAGGCATCGCGCTTGGCGCAATCGCGATGTATATCGCCGACCCCGTTCAGGGGCGACGGCGAAGAGCGCTGCTACAAGACAAATTGACGCATGTCACGCACGCCACCTCTCGACTGATGGATCAGACGCTGCACGATGCGCACAACCGCTGGTCCGGTTTGCAAGCGAGCGCGATGCGCATGATTTCGCCACGGCAGGCCAAACCGATTGATGATCACGTTCTGGAAGCTCGGGTGCGTTCTCGCCTGGGCCGCGCCATGTCGCATATGCGTGATGTAGAAGTACATGCCCATCAGGGCGCAGTGACCTTGTCGGGAAATCTCGACAGCGAGGAGCAGGAAAAGGTAGTGAGACTGGTGGCCGCCATTCCCGGTGTGGAGTCCGTGCTCGGCCCAATGGAGACGCACACCGAAAAAATATCCTCGTTCAGCGCGCGCAGTCCGCTCTGGATTGCTGGTGCTGCAGGCGCGGGTTTCCTGACCTGGTATGCACTTACGCGTCGTCAGCCACTTGGCCTGCTGGCCGCTGCGACAGGACTGGGATTGATGTCGCGCGGTGATGCGGGTGCGCGTCGCGGCGCAGTCAAGCTCATCGCACATGGGGCTCAGGGCTACGAGGCCGAGCGCACGATAGACATTGCCGCATCACCCGATGTGGTGTTCGACGTCTGGAGCCGCTATGAAAATTTCCCGCATTTCATGTCGCAAGTGACTGAGGTGCGTGATCTGGGTCAGAACCGTTCCCATTGGATTGTGCAGGGGTCTGAGGGACAGGATGTGGAATGGGATTCACTGCTGACGGCGTCGGAGCGTCCACATCGCCTGGCCTGGCGCAGCGAGCCCAACGCCAGCGTCGACCATGAGGGTATCGTACTGCTGGAACCTGCAGGCAAGGGTACGCGCGCCACGGTGCGATTGTTCTGGCGTCCGCCGGCAGGTACGTCGGGTACAGCGTTGGCGGTATTGAGCGCCACGGATCCGGAAACCGTGCTGGAGGATGATTTGCATCGGATGAAGGAATTCATCGAGCGTGGTTTGCCGGCACGCGGTGAAGTGGGCGGGGTCAGCGGCGGGAATGTGCTGCATTGAGACGACCTGCAGGAACTTCGGCCATGGCCGGCTATTCAAAGTGAAGCCGGATGCTCCGGTTAAGGAAGCGCTGATTAAATAAACCCAGAAACTTTTGTGGCAAGGTCAGTGGCGCCAAGCCCTTGGTTTTGCTGATCCCCGCGTCGCACAGCTGTGCTGGCTCGTCATAAAAAGTGGATTTATTCAGCGCCTCCCGAAAACAAACCCACAGGAGTGCGATCATGATGCAAGCCAATGAAGTACAGCAGCGAGTCAGTCAGATCAAGCAGACGATTCAGCAAGCCAGTCAGGCTTGCGAGAGCGCGGGTGCCAGCGTACCCGGCAATATCAAGAGCAGTATTGAGCAATTGGGGCAGCGATCCGATCAAGCCACGAAAACATTACAACAATCGTCAGATGAAGCGTCGATTCGTCAATGCGTCGACGAGCTGGAACAACTCGGTGATCAGGCCAAGACAGCGTGCGAGAGTGCTGCCAATGTCGATCAGAAGGTCAAGGATGCCGTCATAAAAGCGCATCAGGAACTCTCTCAGCTCAAACATCAGGTTCACTGAGGTTCAGGCAGGCTTGTCGGGACGGTTCGTACGCCGTTTAGTTCTCCCTGTGGGTGGTTTGCATTATCATGCGCAAGCTATTAACAAAAACAACCGGGAGACAGGTATGGCGGACGACCACCCGCTTTTGTGGACACCCAGCGCCGATCGCGTGGCGCGCAGCCGGCTGAATCACTTCATGCAATGGCTGGCCACTGAGCACTTCTTGTATTTTTCCGATTATCAGTCGTTGTGGGAATGGTCGGTCGATGATCTCGAACGCTTCTGGTCGCTGGTCTGGATCTACTTTGATATCAAGAGCTCGGCACCGTATCAGGAAATTTTATCTACCCATGCGATGCCGGGCGCTGAATGGTTTACTGGCAGTCGGCTGAATTTCGCCGAGCAGCTGTTCCGCTTCAATACCGAAGGCGCCAGCGCGAACAAAGTCGCGGTAGTGGCCGAGTCCGAGGTGCGCGAACGTGTGACGCTGAGCTGGGGTCAGGTGCGCGAGCAGATCACGGCGGTTGCGCAGGCCCTGCGAGGCATGGGGGTAGTGCCGGGCGATCGTGTGGTGGCTTATCTCCCCAATACACCCGAAGCGGCGATCGCTTTTTACGCGTGTGCAAGCATTGGTGCGGTCTGGTCTTCCTGCTCGCCCGATATGGGTAGCGCCAGCGTGCTGGATCGCTTCCGCCAGATTGATCCCAAGGTTTTGATTGCCGTCGATGGTTATCGTTACGGTGGTAAGGATTTCAATCGCATGGAAGTCGTGGAGACCATGCGTGCCGAGCTCAAGACGCTCGAACACACCATTCTGTTCCCGTATCTGAATCCTGCAGCCACACTGCCCGGCGTGACCACATGGGATGCTTTACTCGCACATCCCGCAAAAGGCGAGATGCAATTCGAGCAGCTGCCTTTCAATCACCCACTGTGGATTGTTTATTCATCGGGTACCACCGGCATGCCCAAGCCTATCGTGCATGGTCATGGCGGTACGCTGATCGAGACACTGAAAGCGCACGCCTTGCATCTTGATTTGGGTGAGGATGATCGCTTCTTGTGGTTCTCCACGACCGGCTGGATCATGTGGAATTCTCAGGTCACTGGCTGGATGGTAGGCTCAACAATTTGCCTCTACGACGGCAATCCGGGTTATCCCGACATGAGCCGCCTGTGGCGTTTTGCGGAAGAGATGCAGCTGACTTTCTTTGGTATCGGCGCCGCTTATTTTTCAAACTGCATGAAATCCGGTATCGAGCCGGGTAAGCAATTCAATCTTTCCCATCTGAAGACCGTGGGTGCTACGGGCTCACCGCTGGTCACCGAGGCTTATCAATGGGTTTATCAGCATGTGAAGCAGGACATCATGCTCGCATCCATTAGTGGCGGCACCGATATCGCGGCTGCGTTTGTGGGGTCTTGTCCGATTCTGCCGCTGTATGCGGGTGAGATGCAATGCCGTACTTTGGGCGTGGCCGTTCACGCGCTTGATGATCACGGACAGTCACTGACCGATGCGGTCGGCGAGCTGGTCGTGACCGAGCCCATGCCGTCGATGCCGCTGTATTTCTGGAACGATGCGGGCGACAAGCGCTATCTCGAGAGCTACTTTGAGCATTACACCGGCTTGTGGCGGCATGGTGACTGGATACGCATCACGCCACGTGGCGGCGCGGTGATTTATGGGCGTTCTGATGCGACCATCAATCGACATGGCATTCGCATGGGAACGGCAGAAATTTATCGGGTCGTTGAAGACCTTCCCGAGGTACTCGACAGTATGGTCGTGGATCTCGAATATCTTGGCCGCGAATCCTGGATGCCTCTATTCGTGGTCTTGCGTGAAGGTGTGGTGTTCGATGAAGCGCTGGATCAGCGCATACGCGAGAAAATCCGCACCCAATTGTCGGGCCGTCATGTACCGAATGATATTTATGCCGTGGCTGAAATTCCGCGTACGCTGACGGGCAAGAAGATGGAACTGCCGATCAAGAAACTGCTGTTGGGCATGCCGCTGGAGAAAGTGGCGAATCCGGATGCGATGAGCAATCCCGGATGCCTGCAGTGGTATTCCGAATTCGCAGCCCAGCGCAAGACAGCCTGACCGCTAACCCACACAGGCTCCTGGTCAGGCGCCGACGATCCATCCTTCCAGTGCATCATGGGGCGGCAGGCCGTAGCCGGTAGCGCGGCGCTGCCATCCCCATGCGGCGAGCAGGGCGCACAATACGGCATCGAGTAAATCACCACTGCCATCATCGAGCAGAGCGCGCCGGTGTTTTCCTGCATCCAGCGCTATACCTTGCGGATAATCTCCTCGTTCAAGCGCTTTGATAATCTCCAGCCGCGCTGCTCGACGTTCCGGTGTCTGCATTGCTCGCGCATCGTTTTTGTATGAAGCACGCGTGATCGACCGCGCCACCATGCCGGGATAGGCTTCGAGGGCAATCCGATCCGGATCCGCCTTGTGCATGAAGGGAATCGACACGCCAGCGTCCAGCAACATGGGCGCGCCTGCATGGAGCATATACGCCACGGGTGGATTGACCCACTTCATCGACGAGGAAGAGCCCGAGATCAGATCGGTGGCGCGATGAATGAACTTGCTGCCGACCGGCCGTGCATCGCACACCGCTTTGAAGGTATCTCGTAATTCACTGCGGGTACAAGTGGCGACGTACCGAATAAGGGCAGCCCAATCGGTAGGCCAGCCGAGCTGGATGATCAGCTCGCGTGGAAAAGAAAACGGAAAATCAAATCCTGCAAGCCAGGGACCGGGTTGATTCAGCCAGTCTGAAAAGCGGTCGAAATCGTGCAGTGTCGTCAGCTCACTCAGCGTAAAGCTGTCTCCGACAAGGTAGCCTGAAGCAATCGTGATGCCCTTGCTGCGGCGTGGCGCCGATGTGAAATCGACGCCGTGCAGCAACGGAGATGTGCCTGACCTAGCGCGCGGTGCGGGCATCCGGCAATACGACGTTCACATCCAGCACCTCCAGGTTGCCCTGTCGGTCCAGTGAAATCTTCACGTCTTCCGGATTGATGTTCACGTATTTTGAAATGACGCCGATCAGTTCCCTGTGCAGGGCCGGCAAAAACTCGGGGCCACTGTTAAGGTTGTGTTCGTGGGCGATGATGATCTGCAGGCGCTCTCTGGCAGACGTCGCCGAGGATTTTTTTTCATCTTTGAAAAAGAAGGAGAGTAGTGACATGATCACTTGCCTCCAAACAGACGAGACAAAATGCCCGGCTTTTCATAATCCGCGAATCGCAGCGGTCGCTCTTCTCCAAGGAAGCGAGCGACGACATCTTTGTAGGCATCGGAGACTTCGCTGCCGTCAATGTGAATCGCAGGATTTCCCTGATTGGAGGCATGCAGCACGGATTCTGATTCCGGGATGATGCCCAGCAGCGGTATGCGCAGGATTTCCTGCACATCTTCATAAGACAACATTTCGCCAGCCTCGACACGTTTGGGTACGTAGCGCGTAATCAGTAGATGTTCTTTTACTGGCTCGTCACCGGTTTGCGCGCGCCGCGACTTTGCCTGAATAATGCCGAGAATACGATCCGAATCCCGCACGGACGAGACTTCTGGATTGGTGACGATGATGGCTTCGTCTGCAAATGTGAGCGCCATGACCGCACCGCGTTCGATGCCAGCGGGCGAATCGCAAACGATGTATTCAAAACCGGAGGAGCGCAGTTCGTCGAGGATACGCTCGACACCGTCCTCGGTCAGCGCATCTTTGTCGCGCGTCTGGGATGCTGGAAGAACGAAGAGATTGTCGCAGTGCTTGTCCTTGATCAGCGCCTGGGTGAGCGTGGCTTCGCGATTGATGACGTTAATCATGTCGTAGACCACACGGCGCTCGCAGCCCATGATCAGATCCAGATTACGCAAGCCGACATCAAAGTCGATGACGGCAGTCTTGTGTCCGCGTAATGCAAGACCGGATGCAAAGCTGGCGCTGGAGGTGGTTTTGCCGACGCCCCCTTTACCGGAGGTCACAACGATTATCTTTGTCACAAAAAACTCCTTTGCTGAAGAAGCACCATCAGATAAAAACTCATTTCAGTTCAATAGGCGCGATGTCGAGGCGCTCGTCTTGCAGGCGGATCTGTACGGGTTTGCCGGACAGGTCTTTGGGCCAGCCCTCATCGAAAGTGCGGTATACGCCAGCGATGGATACCAACTCGGCCTCCATGGAGAGCGAAAAAATACGGGCCTGCGCGTTGCCGGCAGCGCCAGCCAGTGCGCGGCCGCGCAGCGGTGCATAGACATGAATACTGCCATCGGCGATGACTTCTGATCCGGCGTTGACAGCAGCAGTCAGAACAAGATCGCAGCCTCGAGCATAAATCCGTTGTCCTCCACGCACTGGGGTATCGACTACCATCGTGCTGGCTGGCTGGGCTGTTGCCACTACCGCGGGGGCGGTGGGCACTGGCTTGGCTTTTTCTTCTTCGGCGGGTTCGGATTTAGGCGGCGAGGGCGGTGGTGTCAGCTCAAACTGTCGTGATGTATCCACATGATCGATGCTCAGGCCATGTGCGCGGATTTCATCTTCAAGACTGGCGGGCACGTTGCGAACGGCAACGGGGTTCAGCCGATGCGATTTGAAAAGTGCAATCAATCGCACCCAATCGATCTGTCCCGGGGCCGGCAGCGGCGACGCAGGTGCAAAGTCAAGCAGGGTGAATTCGTCTTCGAAGTAGTCTGGCGTTCCGGCGGTGAGGTGCGCTAACGCCGAAGACAGCTTGTCGTAGTCGGTGTCGCCTATAAGGGCAGCAACAGCGACCACCGTGGATATCTTGATTTCCAGCGGCTTCCTGGCTTGATTCTTTGACATACAGTCCCGGACTTGTAACGGCCGCTCGTCCGGTGCTGGATGAGTCGGGGCAAGACCGCGCTTGCCGGCCGTTATTATACCTGTGCTCCTCGTCTTGTTTGTGCGCGCGCAAAACTACCGAGAACCTGTCGCGTCGCGACGCTTGCGGCGTTGGTGTTCTTTGCGCGGCACGGACTGTCAACCTGGTCTGGCCGCTTCAGTCTTGCCGAGCTCAGGGTTTTGATGACCGGTATTTGTGAATTCTCAAAGTCATCACATCGTTGAATGACAAACTCGATCGAGCAGGTCTCGGCAGCGTTCGGCATTGTCATGGTGTTTTTGCATCGGCGTTTTTGCGTTTGTTTTGCGCGCGTCGGGTGCTCGCTGGCGTGGTCATGAGCACCGTTTTTTCTGATTCTCCATCGATCTCAAGGAGTCATAATGCATAAAACACAGCAGCACAATCCGGTCGTTGACATGGTTCAGTATCAGCTGGATGCAACCATACAGCTGGCCGATGTCGTGTTTTCCGGGACTGAAAAAATTGATAGGGCTGTGCTGGATGTCACGCATCAGGCGGTTGACAGTCAGCTCAAGCTGGTACGTGCCATTGCGAATATGCGTGATCCGTCAAAGATGGCTGATTTGCAGCAGGTGATGGCCCACCGGCCGGAAAAAGCCATGCACTGCCAGCAGCAAATCATGTCCGCGCTGGTCGAAATGCAAACTGAGTTCGGTCGATCTGTTCGTGAATACATGGATCTTGTCAGTCACAAGGCAGCTGAGCAGGTCGAGTCTGCTCAGCATCAGACTGCAGCGGGAATGAATCAGCCTGGCGAAGGGATAGTCAATCCTTTCACAGGCATGATGAGTGTGTGGGAACAGGCCTTTCGTGAAGCGAGTCGCTTTGCCACACAAAATATGACAGCCGCGCGTAGTAACGTGGAAACAGCTGCAAATTTTGCGCGCGATGCCGCCTCAAGAACTGCTGAACATATGGTGGAAGAAGTGGATCATCCCCATGCCCATAAAAGGGCGGCTGCAAGCAGGAAAAAATAAAAAAATGTCATCAGTTACTCGGATGGGTTAAGTCAGTGGGTCCATCCGAGTGTTTGTTTGACGGCAGACCATGCCGCCGACCTGTTAAGGGCTATCTGGCCTCATGGTCTTCCAGTCAGGGTGCTGCCGAGCATGTTCTGTCGGAACTTAGACCGCTGCGATGGGATTCCATTCTTTGCTGACCTCCGTTACAGCAGCCCGCGCTGCGGCTTCGCGTGCCCGTTTTCCTGCCGCCTTGGATCGCGAGCTGGAGGGGGGCAGACGACGCAGTGTACGTAAGGCGTCGATATCTTTGATGCCGATTGAACGTTGGTCCACGCTGATCAGACCGATTTCATTGAATGCAGAAAGTGTGCGACTGACGGTCTCCAGCGTCAGCCCCAGATAGCTGCCGATTTCATGGCGAGTCATGCGCAGATTGAACAGTTTGCTCGAATAACCCATTTCAGCGAAGCGCTCCGATAGCGAGACCAGGAAGCGTGCCACCCTTGCCTCGGCAGACAGTGCGCCAAGCATGCTGACCATCGCCTGTTCGCGCACCAACTCGCGACTCATGACGCTGTACATCGCATGTTCAAGCTCGATGTAAGACCGACCCAATGCGGTGAATTTCTTGAACGGCAGGAGGATGAGATCGCAGTTTGACAAGGCAACTGCCTCAGAGGAATAGCGTTTGGTGTGTATGCCATCCACGCCGAAAAGATCACCTTTCATCGGAAAACTCAGCACTTGCTCATTGCCATACTCGTCAATCAGTACTGTCTTGAGAAATCCTGAATGTACGATGAACAAGGTATCAAACGGCTGACCGATCGTGTGTATGCGTTGACCTGTTTTGAATTGAACATGCTGAAAAAGAAATTCCTCATCGTTGACAGATGGCGCTGCAGGTATGCGCAGTAGATCGCAGAGCTCTTTCAGATTCGACCATAATTTCCCTTGTCGCTGCCAGCCCGCTTCACCTGATGATGTATGTTGAATCGCATTTGTGTTACCGGGACGTGGATCGGAAATTTGTAATGATGTCATGGTCATCTCCTGATGTTGAGGGCTGAGTGAATTAGTAGTGGTTCGCTTCATCTCATGCATTGTCGTCGCACGTTCCAGGGCGCCGTTCTGTGGCATGGTTTGGTCGGAATGAAAATCTGATCGAGTCACGGTAAGAAATCCTTTTCATGTTCACTGTCGCTACGCAGTGGCGCGTCAACTTTTCGGTTTCTGAACGTCATGCGCTTTGCGAGTGGGTAGTATCGCCACAGCGTGTTTCAATGGCTATCGGGTTGCTCTGAATACCATTCAAGTCACGACTGAGCTTCGTTAGGGCTATTCCTATCTTCGCAACTTTGTTCGATTGATCTTTGATCCGCATGAAACTCAAGGCTTGAATTTTTCGAGCAAACCCTGCACGACAGCGTATTGGACCAACTCTGCCAGCGAACTGCTCCCCATTTTTTGCAGAATGCGTGTTTTGTGTGTGCTGACTGTCTTCACTGACAAGTGAAGAAGTTCTGCAATCTCAGTCACGGATTTTCCTGACACGAGAAAATTGAAAACTTCAAACTCTCTGTCAGACAATGATTTGTGCGGCATGTCGAGTCGGGTAGGCATCGCATCCATCGCCAGCTGCTCTGCGACATCCATGCTGATGTAGGGGCGGCCATTGTGTACTTTACGAATGGCTTTCACGAGTTCGTTACCAGCGCTCTCTTTGGTCATGTAACCCAGCGCACCTGCTCGAATTGCACGAGCAGCGTATTGATTCTCGTCGTGCATGGTCAGTACCAGAATCGCAAGCTCCGGAAATTCATCTTTGATTTGTCTGATCAGGTCCATGCCGCTGCGTCCCGGCATGGACAAATCCATTACCAGAACATCGAAATTACCCTTGCGGACCAAGGCGAGTACCTCAAACCCGTCACTCGCCTCGGCGATTACTTCGATGTCATCTGCTTTGCTCAGTATGTGTTTGAGTCCTTCACGCATGAGTGCGTGATCGTCTGCAATTACTGCGCGAATCATGTCCGGCTCATCCTGATGTTCTGGCCGGCCGCCATGTTGTTTTTTGTGCCTTGCATCTCAGATACTCCAGCGCAATTGAAGATGTGTCTTGGGAATTACTTTCATCACGGTTTCCTTTTAGTAACAAAATGACAACACATGGGATAAATGTATCAGCTTTTGACAGAGCTACCTATATGATTTGGATCAAAAATCTGTTCTTGCCGGGAATTTTGTGCTTGTTTTTTACGGTTTGTTCCCACTGAGAATCAGATATGTTTTCTTGTAGAAATATTTTGCTGTTATGTTCATTGGCGTGAATGAAGCACGACGTTCGCCTGAACGTGGTGCCGCTGTTACACTGCACACCATATTTTTTGCCGCCCTGTAACTTTGGGCGATCAACAGGACGGATGCGGACCCATGAAAATCGGACCAGATGAAATCGGACACATCATTCAGCTGGCGATTGCGCCCGTGTTTCTGCTGACCGGCGTGGGCACCAACATGCTGGTACTGACCAACCGGCTTGCGCGGATCATTGATCGTTACCGGGCGCTGGAAGAACGACTCAATGGATGGGATGGTCAGCCCGCTAAACAGGCTACTCCGGCTGAGCAGACAGAACTCAATATGTTGTTCAAACGAGCACAGAAAATCAACCGTGCGATTTTTTTATCGACGAGCTGTGCACTGCTGATTTGCATGGTCGTGGCCATACTCTTCATTGCGGATGCGCTGAACCTGCGGCTCAGCCTGGTGATTGCGAGCTTGTTTGTTCTCGCCATGATGTCGCTCACGGCAAGCTTCATTTATTTGTTGCGTGAGGTATTTCTGGCTACAGGTTTTCTGGATGAGCAGCACAGGCAATCCGCCAACCAGCCAAGGCAAGGCTGAGTGGCATCGGAAGCTCTAGAAAATTATCAGTGCGCGGAGGTACGGCAATCCGCGCTCGACTTGACGAGCGAAGCCTCCTCTTGTCAGACCCTCCCAGTCCAGGTCAACTGTTTGCAATCAGCTGACAGGCTTGTTCAAACAGAGGATGTCCGCGAAGCGCAAACATATCGCAGATGGTTAGATGATTAATGCCTTGCAGCGCGATATCTCCACGGTGCGCTGACTGCCATTGACTGGCGATCAAGGATGTCTGCCGCTTGAATTCTGCCGATTCGAGATCACCCACGGAAGTGATGAATGGTATGGGGTGTGATTGCGGCATGTAGCCCGGCGACAGTCGAAGCGCATTGGCCTCTGTAATCTTCAGATCGACATTCACGAACTCTGCATAACGAACCGGGTCGAGATCGTACAGACCTGACATCAGTATGCCGGCCTTGATCAGATTGGCTGGTAGCTCAGCGTCATATTCATGCCAGCGCGCTGCCATCATCATCGCTGCCAGATGCCCGCCAGCAGAATGACCCGCCACGACAATGCGCTCTGGGTCATATTCATACAGTGCGGCGTTTTTGTACAACCAGGCAAACGCGCGCAGCTGCTGTCGCGTGATCTCTTCAATGGACGCTTCGGGTGCCAGTGTGTAATTGGTCAGCGCGACATTGAATCCCGCCTCGTGGTAGCCCGGCACGATGAAAGTGAAGTCGGATTTGTCGAGCGAACGCCACCAGCCACCATGGATGAAGACCAGCAGTGGTGCCCCTGGACGCGGAGCGGGGTAGAAGTCGAGTCGCTCGCCGGTCGCGCTACCAAAGGGGATATCAAGCAAACCGGCATGAGTACGTCTTACCAGCGCCGATTCGTTCTGCCAGCGCGTAAACAGCTGGGGATGATCGGGAATCTCAGCCCGGGCATTGTATTGGCGGGTGTAGTAATCGACTTTGGACGCCAGAGTATCGTTTGCCGTCGGATTGTGGTCGCGCATGAGCTCTCCTGCCAGTTTGAAATCAATAAAACCTGTGTGGCCGTGAAGTGTAGTGCATAACACCGGACGGTCCAAAAGCGACCGGCGAGACTTCTGATTTACGTTGACGTAAAGGTAAATCATCTTCTACACTTCGCTCGTTTTGGTGCTCGCGAGCTGTTCTCGGCTCGCAGTTAAACGGGAAACACGGCGCAAAAGCTTGCCAACGCTGCAAGTCACTGCCAACGTGTGCTGCCCCCGCAACGGTAAGCAAGTGCATGGTTCACCATGCAATCCGCGTACAACGCCACTGTGCTCAATGCATGGGAAGGCTACCCGGAATCACTTGCCAGCCCGGATACCGGCCAGAATAGGTGGGAGTGGCGAAGCGGGGTGATTTTCGTCGAGCTGGATATCGTTTTCGCGCGCGTGAATTCATGCGTTTTCAATATCGGTGTTGTCAGTTCGACCGCTAGCCTCGGTCATCGCTCCTGAACTATCCGCCTGCGGGGAAGCTGGCGGTGAGCTTCAATCAAAAGGTAAAAACGCACATGAACTCTTACGTTCGCTCGCGGCCTTGCCGGCTGTCGCTGCTGGCTGCGCTATTGTCGGCTGTCTTTCCCGTTTACGCTCAATCCACGACCGACGGCGGCACTCTGCCGCCGGTCGTCGTGACCGCCTCGCGACTACCCCAGCTGCAGAGTGAGGCCTTGCCTCATACGACGGTCATTACTTCTCAGCAGATAAGAGATAGTCAGGCGGTCGATTTACCCACACTGCTTGCGCGTGAGGCTGGGTTGCAGATCACTCAGAATGGCGGTGTTGGTTCTTCCACAGGTATGTTTTTGCGTGGCGCCGATACTCGGCAGACGCTCGTAATAATCGATGGCGTACCCATGACAAAGCAGGATGCCACTGGCACGGTCAGTATCGAGCATCTGATGCTTGACCAGATTGAACGTGTTGAAATTGTCCGAGGTAACGTGTCGAGTATTTATGGCTCGGCCGCTGTTGGCGGCGTGATTCAAATTTTCACGAAGGCAGGTACCGGCGCTTCTGGCTCAGCTGCAAGTTTCGAGGGTGGTTCACGAGGTACATATCGTCTGGGTGCATCCACGCGTGGCGGTACAGAGGGTCAAATTTATGGTTTGGCGGTTTCGGATTATTCAACCGATGGATTTTCCGCAATCAATACTGGTCAGATTACTTCAGCAAATCCCGATAAGGATGGATATCGTAATCAGAGTATCAATGGTTCATTGGTCAAGAGCTGGAGCTCAGGCCAGGAGTTTGGATTGCGCTTGAGTCACTCCAGAGGAAAAGCCGACTATGATGCGTGGTCCGCCGCTACTGCCCAACATGTGAGTCGTACAGATGTCGGTGCGATGACCTTATTCAGTAATAATCGATTAACCGAAAATTGGAACTCGCGTTTTTCGTTTTCGCATTTCAGTGATGATACAAACTATGCAATCTCGACCAAGACTACGCGTGATCGTTATCAAACGCAGACCCAGACTGTGGAGTGGAACAATGAAATTACGATTTCCTCTGGCTGGCGCGCCAGCATTGGCGCAAACCGTCAGTGGCAGACCTTTATCAGTGAACCCTCTGCCGTACGCAGCGAGTACGAGCGTGCTTCGCACAGCGTATTCGGCGGAGTGCAGGGTACTGCAGATCGGCACCATATCCAGTTGAATGCCCGCTATGATGATGTTGCCGGGCTGTCAGCCGGTACTGGCTATGCTGGCTACGGTTTTCAGATTGATGATCGCTTCAAACTTATCGCCAGTCACTCCACTGCCTTCAGCGCCCCACCGCTCGGCTATCTCTATGGTGCTTCAGGCAATTCGTCACTCAAGCCCGAGTATTCGCGCTCTACCGAAGCAGGAATTCAATACAGTAATGGCCAATCTCTCCTTCGTATGACAGTTTTCGAGACGCGTACAACCGATCAGTTCCAGTGGTTCACGACCGATTACACTAACTGGACGGGCGAATTCAGAAACTTGAAGACGACGCGTAATCGTGGTCTGGAGCTGAGCGGCGTGCAGTACGTCTCTGATTGGGAATTGCGTGCAAGTATGACCGTTCAGGACCCGATTGATCTCAGTACGAATGATCGACTGATACGCCGTCCGAGCATGCTCGGATCATTGGGGGCAGTCACAAAGTTTGATCAGTGGCGTGTCGGCGGCAATGTTTCATATACGGGCAGCCGGGAAGATTACGACGCGACAGGTACCACTACCGTCGATCCGTATTGGCTCATACACCTGACGGCCCGTTACCAGCTCGACAAAAATTTGTCATTCGTTGGTCGTATCGAGAATCTTCTCAACGCAAATTATCAGACAGCATGGGGCTACCAGCAACCGTCGCGGGGTTTGTTCGTGGGCTTTAATTGGCAGCAGTAATTCGAAGACATAATGATCAGCACACCCAGACAACTAATGCGTGATT
>JACCDJ011747464.1_pt1 | contig 16299 bp, 21 predicted proteins | sample 7444481 | NCBI WGS metagenome assembly JACCDJ01 (sample SAMN15323435, study PRJNA562643) | freshwater metagenome | isolation source: river surface water | place: USA:Blue River Watershed | collected 2017-08-15 | reverse complement strand
TTTTTAATTCTTCAGAAGCATATATTAATGCTCTACCATTCTCTTTAACTGCTTCAATGACAACATCTTTATTATTTTTTAGTTCTTCAGAAGCATATTCTAATGAATCTCCATTTTGTTTGACTGCTTCAATAACAACCTCTTTATTATTTTTTAGTTCTTCAGACATGTATTTTAATAACTCTCCATTTCGTTTTACTTTTTCAATTGCACCTTTTATATCCATAACTAATTATTAAATTATATTTATTACTAATTAATTTTTTATTCATTTTTTTTATTTAAAGTAATAATCATAATAAATAATTAGAAGTATGACGACAATAAAAATTAATTCTTCAAAATAGGTGTCTTGTTCTCCGAATAATATCGAAATTTTTTATCGTTTTTAAATTTATCATAAAAGTAATTGTTTAGACAAAAATAATAATCAATTTTAAACTTAACAGTTTTATGTTCATCAAAAATTATTTGATATTCTTCCTTTAAAGATGGTCCAGACCATAATTTTGCGTCAACACTACCTTCTACCTTCTACATTTTGACATTTTTTTCTATAATTTTGTTTCAATAATATAGGCTTCGTCTGGAAATCTAACCATTAATAAATTATATTTTTCTTTGATATATGTTTTAAAATTATTATTTTACAATTAATAATATCTTGATCACTCAAATATAATTTATAATAAACAAAATTTTTTTTAGTTATTTTTCTAAATCCAAAAACTAATAAATTTTCTTCATTATTTGTTAGTTCTTCAAATTTTTTTCCACTAACAGTATTTTTTTTTCATTAACTACCTTTATTCATTAGTTTTATTGATATTTCCTATTCAATTTTTTATGAACTAATAATTATTGTATTTTGTAATAATTAAGATAATTCAGATTTATCTAAATAAAATATTTTTATCATAAAAATTATAATAAAAAATATAATGATATGTTAATCAAAAAAATTCCACTAGAAATTGGAAATTTATTTTTATTACAAAAGATTTACTTGTATGATACACAAATTAAAAAAAATTTATAAAAAATTGGAAATTTCGTTTCATTATGAACTCTTAAATTAAATAATACACAAATAACGGAATTCCAAAAGAAATCAAAAAATTAGTATTATTAAAAGAAATTTATTTTAATGATATAAATATAATAAATGATTTAGTCAGATACATCTCTGACATATAAAAATAATTTATTTTTAATGAATTATTTTTATATAATGACGTGTTAAAAATGAAAGTTTTTAAATTGATATCTTAACATATTTGAAACAAAAAAAAAACAACTAAAAAATATTTGATGACAATACAAAAAAATATTTTTTTATTAAAATAACCACCACAAATTAATATCATCAAGTGTATAGTCGTATAAATATAAAACATTGTCAATGTCTTTCTCATAAAACTTTTTAATATCTTTGACAAAATTTAATAATTTACAACATCGTTGTTTCAATATACTTTCCATTTCAGGACTCAAAACATCAAGTTTTTCATATAAAACGCAAATTTTTAGTAAATATTCTTCACGAATAGATGATTCATATCCAGAAATATAATTCAAATATCTTTTAGTAGTTTGGTTTTCGATTAATTGTAAATAGTTTTCAAATTTCATAGTTTTTTGAGTTATTTTTTCATGATATTCCTTAAAATTTTCCATAGCAATTATATAATGTTCTATTAAACGTTCTAATATTAATTTTTTATTTTGATTTTTTAAAATTTCGATTTCTTCTTTAATTAAATTTAATTCTTCTTTGAAATTTATTTCAGACATTAGATATATGTATCGTCAAAAGCCTTATATATTTTTTTACACAACTCTAATTAACTTAAAAAATATATTAAGATTATCTCTAAACAATTTAAAGTTTTTTGTTGTTATTCATAAATACTTATGAAGAAGAACAATTTATGTAATTCAAAATTTACGTCTCAATATGCTTTTATTGGAAATAAAGATATTCATGTTCAAGATTATATAAATAATTATAAAAAGTTTTTCTGATATCAAAGTTAAAAATAAACAATTCAAGATGAGCGGTTTATTTTTTTTTGGTTTTTTATTTTTTTAGAGTCGAGAAAGTATCACCAGAACTGCAAGAAAGGTTTTAATGCCTTGCAATTCTTGGAACACAATTTTCTAACTTCCTCAGAATTCGAAACTAAACGCTCTAAAAGTTTTTTTCTAATGATTCCAAATCTTTTCTTAAATTAACGTCTGATTCACACTTTTGGTCGAATACTAATAAAATATGATATGGGTTACACTTTTTTTTTCAATTTTTTAATAAAAAAATATATTATATTCAAAAAAAAGAATTTCATAATTAAAATTGTAACCATATCAATAAATTGTTCTATTTGTATTTTTTGTAAATTGATAAATTGTTAAAAATAAAAAAATCTAATAGGTTTTTTTATTTTCTTTTTTTTTTTTTCTGGGTGATTGTTTAAATCATTAGTTAACTCTGATAATAACAGTAGCACTTTTTGGCATTCCAGTAACAAAATATCCTTCTTTTTTGTATTTTTCGACTTCATCGAATCGAATAGAAGAATAGTCTGAAACTACAATGTCAAGAAGTGTTCCGTCAGTCAAAGAACCGATGATTTGAAAACGATTAATACCACATGGTGCGGTGAAGTGTAATTCTTTTAAACAATAAATACGTTTATGAATAATAATAGACATTTAAACCAGAAAGTTATATTGTCTTATTATAATGGAATTATCTATAATTATTTTTTCAATTTTTTTTTATAATGTATGATACAATAATTATCTGCATTAAGATAGATAACTATTATTAAAAAAATGAAATTCTAAGCATTATATTTCTTCAAAAAAATAGTAGGTTAACTTTACACATAATGGAAAGTATTAAAAACACAATGGAAGGATCAAAAATTGACTTTTTAACAGTATATAAAATTGCATGGATTATTTTGGATAACAAGTTTGGTATATAACTAACTTTGATTTTTTAATTCGAAAATGTGGTTGTGAAAAAGGAACATGTCTTTATGACACATTACAGTTTGGAACGATGGGTGACACATATTGCAAAGCGGAAGCTTCTTTTATCGAGAAATTTACTTTTGACGATTTGATTCATGGATTTACTCCAAATGAAATTCCGAAAAATGTTTTTGTTCAAATTCTTACTCGTGATTTTCGTTTAGATAGTATCGAAGAGATACACACTATCGATTCCGAAATTTCTTTGAAAGATCTAAAAAAATTTTTAGACGCTTATAACATTTCTATGAAATGCGATTGATGTGTGAAAACTTTTGATCTTTTCTTAATTTTTTCTTAAAAAACAAAAAACAAAAAAAAAAATAAACCTTCCACTTTGAAAAGATTATTTTTATTATATTTGATATAGTGCATAAAATTATCATTAACGTCTCAACATATATAACTTAATTATGCTTAGTATTTTTAAATAAAAAAGAAAAAATAAATAGCCGAAAATCTTATTATTATAGCAATAATAACTATTATGATGTATTTTAAAGCATCTGATTATAAATGTTGTGTGTTTAGGTTTTGTTAAATCTGTAAAAATGCATTTACATCTAATGTTTGTCAATGCTTGATGAAACCCTCCAATATTGATAAATATATTTACTAACTTTAAAAATCATAAAAATTTTGATAATTTTCCTGGATTTATTATTTCATTTTTGGATGATATTTCAAAAAATATTTGCAAAAGCAAAGATAAAAAAGAAAAAAGAGAAATAATCCATAAACTCGACGACCAGAATTATTTTAATTATGAATTAAGTAAAGAGATCCTTTTATTAGTTGAAATTTTTTTAGGAATTGATGATGATTCTGATAAATCAGAATAAAATATTTTTTATCATAAAAATTATAATAAAAAATTTTTAATTAGTTTGCAAGTTTCTTTATAAATATTTTTTTATTAAGTAATGTTACAGTATTAATCGTTTAGAATTGTTTAAAATATCATCATATTTTTGATGAAATATTTTTTTAAAAATACTATAATCAGGACTATCATTTTCTAAGATTACAAAAAAAAAATTACAGTTAATATTTTAAGGAACAAACGATATTTTTTTATGATAATCTTCTATTTCTTCACATTTAACATTTATCTTTTTTGATAAATAATTATAATCTTTTTCAGAAATAACTAATATGTCAATATCAAAATGTGAATTCTCAAAATTGTTTTTTGGACATAAAGAAAAATGATACTTATGATAATTAAATAACAACTCCATTATTCCATTCTTATTTTTTGCTATACCAATTATAGCTTTAAATTTTACAGACTCAAAGGACGAACAAGTTATTAAATAAAACATATTAACATAAATGATAATACAAAATAATAATTAATTTTTAAATAATAAATCAATATTGTTCATCAGATATTTAGCAGTTGTTTTATCATTTTGCTCCTGGATAGCATACGGAAAATCTGCTTCTTTATTCGTAATAACGTTTTTTTCAAAATATTTTTTTAATGAGGACGGAATATATTTATATTCTGATAATATTCCAAATATCTGATTTAAATCTCCTCCGGTATGAAACATTTCAGACCATCCGAGACGTTTTTTTTCTTTTTGATAAGATTTATTTTTCGACATAACTAGTTCAGACGTTATATGTGGATTGTTAGAATACTGATTAGTATATTGATAATCTATTACTTTGACAATAAAGTCTTTTATTTTATAATTAATATTATTGTATTGAATATTTAATGTTTTAATTATTGGAACGATAATTAAATTTTCATCCCAAAAATCATTATGTAATATTTTATTGTCTTCTAAAATATAAATTGTTAAAACTAATTGAAAGATTAGGTTTTTCCAAAATTTTTTACTCATTTTTTTATGTTTAAAATCAATTAACAATTTACCATTAAGTTTTTCCATGATAACTAAATGCATATTTTTACAGACAAAGTCTTCTTCGTAGATAGGAAAAAATGGCAACTTTAATTTTTCTAAAAATTTCAATGCAGAAATTTCTGTTTTCATATTCTTTAATTCTAATTTGTCACCATTCTTTTCACCAAACAAAATTTTACATACATAATATTTATTATTTTTAATAATATCTAAAACAATATTGTTATTTGTTTTTTTGTATATGTGATCTGTAGTTTTATATGAACGTTTATTTATGCATTTAATATATTCCATTATAAAGTATTATTAGATTTATTTTTTATTCGATGTATTAAAAAAAATATTTTAATACAAATAAATGAAAAATAATTCATTTAATAAACTGTATTTTCATTGATCTATATCAAAATGGATACGACTGATATTAAATGCGTTGAATCACATAATGACAATGACGCTAATAATTTGGACAATTATAATACAGATTCAGATGACAGTATCACTGCTGATTTAGATGATATATATACACTCTTAATAACATATCAACAAGTAGAAAAACAGTGGAAGAAATACAATCTTCTTTTATGGCAAAAGTCAAAAATATTATAAAGATATTGATACTCTATATGGTGGACACATTAAAGAGATTCAAATTAATTTTGATTATTTAAAACATAAAATGGAAGTTTTTATGAAATTAAGGATTTAAAGAATGGAAATAAATATTTCATTTATTAAAATAATTATTTCTTATTTTAATAACAGTCCTTTAATATGAAATCAAAACTTCTACTTACAAATATAGATGATAAATTCGAATTATAAATTTTATAATTGTAATTTTTGCATCATATTTTTTAGAACAATTTTATTAAGACATTTTAAGAGATAAGTATAATGTACATTACGTTCATTTATTATTGTTATAATAACACTGTTTGAATCTTTTTTTTTATATAAATATTGTTGTTTATTGAAATCAAATACTTTACCTAAATCAAACATAATTCTTATAACTTTATTACTTAAGATGCTAAAATATCCATGTGAAATATATGACCATTTATTATCTTCTAAACTAAAAATTTTAACATAGTATTTAGAAAAATTGTTGTTATTTATTAACATTAAAAAATTATGTCTCGCGGTATCTATTATAGCATGTTGATTTTTAGATAATAAATATGCTGTTGAATATCTTGTATGATCAATATATTTCATAAGTTCTTCGCAATATTGACACATATTATATTATATATTGATATATCTATAATGTATTGTATAATTTAAAAATCATTTTTTATATAAAAAAAATTAAGAACATTCGTGAACTTATAGTTAAATTACCATCTTATTTTGTGTCAAAAGTTAAAAAATTATTTTTATTAAAAATATTTTTTAATAAAAATTAAAATGAATATTATAGGTTTTATAACATTTTTTTTCAAGGAAAAAATAATAAGATTCATTGTCAATTAATTCAATTAATTGTTTTAAAGATAAGTCTTTTAATCTATCTGAAGCAGACACTACAGCATCTGTATTATTCCTAAAAGCGATAATGACAATTTTTCTACTGTTACGTAAGTCGTCAGATGCATAATATAATGCTTTTCCATTTTGTTTAACTGCTTCAATAACAACATCTTTATCATTTTTTAATTTTTTAGAAGCATATTCTAAGGTTGATCCATTTTGTTTAACCGCTTCCATAACAACGTATTTATCTTTTTTAAATTTGTCAGAAACGTCTTCTAATATTTTACCATTATTTTTAACTGCTTCAATAACGATATCTTTATCATTTTTTAATTCTTCAGAAGCATATACGAATGATAAACCATTATTTTTAACTGCTTCAATAACAACACCTTTATCATTTTTTAATTCTTCATAAGCATATTTTAACGCACAACCTTTTTCTTTAACTGCTTCAATGACAATATCTTTATCATTTTTTAGCTCTTTAGAAGAATATTCCAATAAATATCCATTTTGTTTAACTGCTTCTATAACAACATCTTTATCATTTTTTAGTTCTTTAGAAGCATATTCTAATAAACATCCATTTTGTTTGACTGCTTGAAGAACAACCTTTTTATTATTTCTCAATTCCTTAGACATATCTTCTAATGTCAATCCATCGCGTTTTAATTTTTTAATCGCATCTTTTATATCCATAAATAATTGTTGAATTATATGTATTCGTAAGTAATTTTTTATTCATTTTTTATTTAAAGAAATAATTGTTTAAAATAATTAGAAGTATGACGACAATAAAAATTAAAAAAGTAAATTATATTTTAGCAGAGAAAGTCAGAGAAACAGCTCCTTTGTTTTTTAAAGGCTGTAGAAATGTTCGTGAACTTATAGTTAAAAAAAATATATCAGATGATAATTATATTTTCTGTCAAAAAATAGGAGATGAATGGAAAATCAAATCAGGTTCTTCTAAAAAATTAGATATTCTCTTTTTGAAAGAAGAATGGGTTACAGAAAATATCCCTGAATATTCTTCAACTCTTGAATATGATATAAAAGAAGCACCACCAATAATTGATTTAGAAGATAACGAGAAATTTCATGATGATGAAAATAACGTTTATGACATTGAAGTAAGAGGCAAAAGGAAATATGATGAATGTTATTTTTTAGTTAAAGACGTTTCAAAATGTTTTGCGATTAAAAAATTATATGATGTTATTATAAACAAGAGTTTTTCATATGAACCGAATATTCATTATAAATATTTTATTTGCAATAATTCCATGAATCATGGAAAACAATTAATTAAAAAATTGTTTCTAACATACACAGGAATGTTAAAAGTTTTGTTCACATCTAGAGTAGGTAATGCAAATAAATTTATAGATTGGTGTTCTAAGTCTTTATTTACATTACAGTTAGGAACAAAGAAACAAAAACAAAAATTAGTAGGTGACGTTATGGGCTGTTCTTATGAAACGATTAAAGAATTGTTCAATAAAACAGCCTCAACAATTCCTTGTGTTTATCTATTTACTTTAGGAACGGTTAAAGAATTACGTAAATCGTTCAAGATTAATGAAGAATATAAAGATACTGCTATAGTTTGTAAATATGGATTTACGAAAGATTTAGAAGAGAGAAGTAGAGTACATACAAAAAACTTTGAAAAAATAAAAAATGTTAAAGTAAATTTAAAACTATTTAGTTATGTCGATCCGTTATATATTTCAGGAGCCGAAACACATATCAAAGATTTTTTTAGTATGAATAAAATGGTCTTTGAAACTTCAATTAATTCTGAAATTGTTATAATACCATCTTCTTTTATGTCAAAAGTCAAAAAATATTATAAAGATATCGATATTTTATATGGTGGACACATTAAAGAGATTCAAATTAATTTTAATGATTTAAAACACAAAATGGAAGTTCTTAAATTAACGCATTCGAATGAAATTAAGGATTTAAAGAATGAAAATAAAGACTTAAAAAATGAGATTGAATTACTTAAATTAAAGCATGATTTAGAATTACAAAAAATAAAAAATTCGACTAAAAAAAAAGATAGTTAAAAATCTATAAATGTATCATCAATACATTCAATTTTCATTCTTAAGATTATTAACCACTTTAAAAATATTTTTCTTAATTTAATAATATTTTATGTATAAAAAAGTATTATTAATTATTAATGTTTTGATATAATAATATTTATTACAATGTTTCATTTTTAATAGACATTTCTTTTTTTATTCAATAAATTTATCTTTCTATAATATGCACTATGAAAGCAATTATTTATAGTTATAAAGACGAAGTTTTAGATTTTAATATTTTAATAAAAATAAATAATAAAAATTTTTTATTTTTATTTTTAGTTAATAAATCATTATATAAATAAAAAATTGATTAATAATAATATTATATAGGTATTTATTGAAAAATAAATAACTATGTCTAAAAGTAAACTCAATCAAAATAAAAAAAATAAAGGCCAGTTTTTTACTACTAATTATGAATATATATTATCAGATATGTATATTCCTACCAATATTAAAAAAATAATAGAACCATTTTGTGGTAATGGTGATTTGTTAAATTTTATTGAAGATAAAAATATGTTTTCTATAAAATGTTATGATATTGAACCTAAATACGATTATATTATTGAAAGAGATACGATTGAGAATCCTCCTAAATATTCTGGAACATTTATTATAACAAATCCTCCATATTTGTCGAGAAATAAATCAGAAAATAAAGAATTATTTGATAAATATAAAGTTAATGATTTGTATAAATGTCATATTAAAAATTTATTAACAAATAATCCACTTGGAGGAATAATAATTATTCCTCTTAATTTTTTTTGTTCAATACGTAAAATGGATATTGCATTGAGAAAAGATTTTTTAAATACATATATAATTCTCCAATTAAATATATTCGAAGAACAAGTCTTTGATGATACGTCTTATACTGTATGTTCTTTTCAATACAAATATAAACCAAATTCAAATAAAATAATTCCTATCACTATTTATCCAAGTAAAAAAAAACTAAGTTTTTTACTAAATGAAAAAAATAATTATACGATTGGAGGAGAAATATATAATATCAAAAAAAATAATAATTATGAAATTACAAGATTATTAGAAAATGAAAAAACAAATACAAAGTTAGTATTAAAAGCGATAGATGATAATGAAAAATCTAAAATACGTCTTGAATACGTTTTTGATTCCGAAATTTATTATGGAAAAATTTCGTCAAGGACATATGCTACTTTAAAAATTACTCCGAAGATTTCTAACATTATTCAAAAAAAAATAGCGTTAGAATTTAATAAATATTTAGAAGAAAAAAGAGAAAAATATCATTCATTATTTTTATCGAATTATAGAGAAAGCAAAATTATAGCAAGAAAAAGGATATCATTTGAGTTGGCTTATAAAATTGTAGGTATGTTATTAGAAAAATATAAAGATAATTAATTTTTATTAATTTATTATTATAAATTAATACAAAGTTTATTTTTCATAATTATTATTAAACCATTTTAGAAAATCTTTTTTAAAATTAGGTGTGTTTGTAAACAATATATTGACAGAACTATATGTTTTTTGAATTGAAGAGTATAAATTAGATATAACTGGATTATCGTATAATATGATGTAGGCTTTTTTTTCAGTATTTTTAGTTTGTATTAAGGACCATTCGCAAAACTGTGTTATTTCATTTAATACGTTATCTTGATGTCCACCATTTCCAGATGTTACTTTTGCAGTTATATAACCAATAATATCTTCTCTATAATATATTAAAAAATCTATCGTTTTTAATTCGTCATTTTTTTTATCACCATACAACCTTAATCCTCCGGTTTTTATTGGACGAATAGTTCCACCTGTCATAATTACTATTCCATGTTTTTGTAATTTATTAATATAGTTATACTGTAAATACTCGTCTTTTTTCCCTTGTCTGCTTGCATTTTTTGCGATATATAGTGAAATAATTTTATATATATTTTCTTCGTGGTTATCTTTATCTTTAATCATACTATAGATATTTTTATATCCAGTATAATCAAGTAATCTTTCTAATGCTTTGTTATTGATGTATTTAATGTCTATTTTTTTTAAATTTTTTTTTAAACTAGTATATGCCATATAATTGTTATTTATTTGTCTTTCATTTCTTTGATTATTAATATTATAAGTATCAGACATCTTAACATATAAGTTGGATACATTAATAAGTAATATATTTATCATTTTTTATTGTCTATCATAGTTCTACAACAACATAATATATGAAACATATTATATTACTACATTACCTGATAATTATTATAGTAATAATTTCTTTTCTTGTTTGTGCAAGCAGTCTTTTTCATTTTATGTATTACATATTTAAATATATGTATAATTGAATGAAACATTCGTTTTATTCATAATTATATTTCTTTGTTAAACTTTAATTTTTTATGTTTTTTTATTGAGATACTAAAATAATAAATCAAAAAAAAATGACATATAAACAACATAATGTATTATGATTACATAACAAGTAAAAATAATGAAGTCAGTACAAGTTCCAAATATTAATGCTATGTTAGTCGGTTGTATTTCATCAAGCAAGTCCTCGTTTATTAACGGTTCTGTTGGTGGTGTAGTTCAATCTTCTGGAAAAGATCGTGAAACATTTGAACCGTTTACATTTCATTTAAATAAAGATGGAGTTTTTGCGAATATTTGTCAAATTTCCAAAAAAATTAATGAACAAAAATTAAAAAATAAAGAACTCTTCAAAAACACAAAATTAGAAGAAAATAAAATATCATCTATAAACCAATCATATGCAGAATTAGAATTGCCTGCAATGTTTAATGCATATATTACGGATTTTGCTGGAATGGGTGACGAACGTGATACGGATAATATGATTTACAAGGCTGTTTTAAACAACATTCCAAACTTCAATCTTGTTATTTTTGTATGTGATGCAAATAAACCTTTCTTACAAAAAGAAGAAGTTAACTTTTTTAATGGAATCAAAGAAGAAATCAAAAAACAATATAATGAAAATCAAATATTTGTTGAATTGATTGTTGTGGTTGGAAAATATGATGATCCAGAAGATATTGAATTAAATGAAATGTTTAACGCTATCAGTAAGACGATTTGTATGCCAAAAGAAAAAATTTTCAGAGTAAGCGCGTTTCAAATGTTTATATATAATATGGGTACCTACTTATATTTACCTTCTGCGTGTCAACAAGAATATAAAAATATCCAAAAATATTTTTATGGTAGAAAGGTACCGAAAGAATTGCCAGAACTTGATACTGTCGTAAAAAGTGATGAATTTATTAAAACAAATAATCCAGAATCAGGTGATTGGGATAATATAGCTGGATTTATTAATAAATTGGATGAAGAAATAATCGAAAAACTTGCTAAACCAAGAGTGGACCGAGTTATAAGTATGTTAGACGATGTCGACAAATGGAAAAGTTTAACTAACCCAATGAAATATTATACTATATTGAAATTTCTTGGTCTTGCCGAAATAACTTATGATCATGTAAAAATAGGAGAACAATATAACTATATCTTACAGAGCTTAACAAATGAATATTATGTATATTCCAATTATAATCAAGACAAATTACGCTGGTGCTGGAATTTCACTGACGAATTTATAGGGGAAGACACCAACATTTATTCTTTAATTTATGAAAAATATAATAGGTTGTTTCTTCCATCAGTAATTATTGTTCATATTTTAGAAAAATTGGATAAAGATAAAAGATTTGATAAATTAAAGGAAAAATGTCTAAATTATGATAAAATAGTTTCTTTTATAAAAATGAAAGATAATAATTATATTATTGATATAAAGAAACACGTAGATATAATTGATTCAAAATTTTCAGGAACGACTCAGTATAATATTCTTAAATCGAACATAGTTAATTTTTGTCAAAAAACGGACAATATAGAACTATTAGCATTTTTTAAAAAATACACTTATGAAAATTCAGAAAAAACGTATGATGAAAAAGTTTTATTGAATGTACATAATCTATTACAGCCATATAATAAAGAGAAATATACATTTCTACGCGTTTATATACTTTTTTTTACAATGGAACAAAGTTATAAATTATTAAGTTCATATCTTAAAAGTGGTGATTCTAAAAATGTTATAACTGATATCCGTGAAGATTTCAAAGAGTTCCGGTGCGAATTTAAAGTATTTAACACAAGTCTAAGACTATTACGTATATTACAATTCAACAACAAATTAGATGAATATATCGAAGGTCTATATACAGAAACATCAAAAAATATAGTAAAATTATTTGTTTCGGACCCATCGAACACAAAGTTGGACGAAACAATCGGAAGTGTTTTATTTTCTGAACATTATTATTTAGATTGTGATAGTGAAGTTGAAAATTGTGAAATCAAAAATTTGATTTATTAAAATAATTATTTATTATTTTAATAACATTCCTTTAATATTAAATGAAAAATTCTACTTACGCCAATACTGTTAAACTAAAAACAGAGTATAAATAAAAATTAAAAAAAATGATTTTTATTTGTCTTGAATAATCTTTATTTTATCAATAATTAACCTTACACAATGAATTCTCACTTTCCTTTTCAAATTGGTGATTCACTTTGTAAGCTTCAGGGATTTCATAAATGTCAGTTTTGTCCAACACTTCTTGAAAAAGAATGGATTTTCGGAGTATGTTTATATTGCACACACAATAGGCTTCGTTATGATTCAGAACTTCGAAGTCGTATCATAAACTGGTTCTTACTTCGTCAAGATGAAAATAATTCAAAGGCTATAATGACTTTTTATTTTCGCCTCGAAAAATGCAATGGATTCTTAGATGTTCAATTTATTTTTTATTGAAAAATATTTTTAATAAAAAATTTCTTTAAGATAGATAGACATATAATGTAATAATATTTTTTCTGTTTAAATTATTTTTTCTTATTTATAATTATAATGTCTAAAAAAATAATTATCCATATTGACGGTGTTCAAGGTTCCGGTAAAAGCTATATATGTTCTAAGTTAAAAAATATTTTATGTATTGATACAGACGATATAAGAAAAAAAGCACTAGATATAATAGACAAAACTCGAAAAACAGACAAAAAAATGCCAAGAACTTTCAAGCAATTAAATTTGATAAAAAAGAGACTCATTAAACACTACATAAGAAAAAATAAAAAAATTGTATTTGTCGGTATGACTGCAAATATTCCAGAAGCTACGCATAAATTTTTCATAGAAATAACTGATCATACAATTGTTTATAAAAGATTATTATTAAGAGAATTAAAAAAAATAATTATAAATTATACAAAAATAAAAAAACATATCAAAGAAGAAAATAATCCATTCGAGATAGATGTACAAAGAATTGCAGATATGTCAGTACAATTTCCTGTTAATTACGATGCATTTTTGTCTGATTATAATGAAAGATTAGAAGAAGCGAAGATAAATAAGTATACACTAAAAACACAAGAACAAATTATATCTATCATAAATGATTTATAGGATTATCATAATATACACTTTATTAGTTTCATAATCTATATTTTCATGCGCGTTATTTATCTTTTTTAATGTAGTATTTTAATAAAATAGATATTTTATTAAAATTATTATGTGTTTCAATAAAAAATCTCTTAATTTCTTTTTCATCACCTTCAAAGTATTCTAGACCTGCCCTGCTATTAATTTAAATTTTTTATTAAAAATTTTTTTTATTTCATTTTCTAATTTAAAAGGTTCTTCGCATTCAAATATAGATATGTACCTTGTTCCACTTTTATAACCATTTTTAATTCTGTTTAAAGTAGTATTTCCAGAACATCCAATTTTATATCTTGAAGTTCCTACTAATTCTGCTGGTTGAACTAAATAAATAATTCCAGTAGACATTTATTTTTTTTAATAAATTTATCTTTAAATTATATTATATTATTCTTATTTATCTAATAAAACGTCTACTGGAATTATTTACTAAATGTCAATACAAGATTTATATTAAAAATTTTTCTTATTAAATTATTAAATTATTAAAAATTTATATTTATGAAATATTCTCCCCCCCCCCATCAAAATATACCAAAAATGAGGACTAAAAAACACACATTATTCGATAATATTTTATATTAGTTTTGATTAATAAGTATAGTTTTTACTTGATAAATAAATTTAGGATATATAAAGTAAATTAATATAATATATTAATAAAATGTTTACATGCTCAATTTGTAATTATAAAACAAATGATAAATATAATTTTAATAGACACATTTCGACTAATACATGTAAAACAAAAATAGAAAAAATGAAGTGTGAAGTATGCGATAAAACCTTTTCGAATACTAAATATAAAAAAGAACATTTAAAAACAAAAAAACACATTAAAAATTATGAAAAATCCATAGTCGGTAATAAAGATATTTCTAAATCAACAATCGGAAATAGTAATAATAACGTTACTAACAATAATAGTAATAACGTTTCTAACAGTAATAACGTTTCTAACAGTAATAACGTTTCTAATATAACTATAAATATTGTTCCATTTACTGAAGAAAATATATTAAATAAATTAACAGATAATGAATTATTAGGAATTTTAAAAAGAGTATTGCAATCATTAAAAGAAATGATTATACAAACTAATTTTAATGAAAAAAATCCTGAATTTCAAAATATTTGTATAACAAATTTAAAATCAAGATACATATGGGTTCATGATGGTAAAAAATGGAATTTAGTAAATGGAAAAAATACATTGATTGAATTTATAAATAAAAAATATGACGATATTTTTGATGGAATTGAAATTGTGAGAGGAAAATTAACGGACAAAGTAATTCAAACAATTGAAAAACAATATGAAATTTATAGATATGACGGTTCAGATAAAGAAATTAAAAAAAATAGAGAAGAGATCATTGATTCAGTTAGACTATTATTATATAATTATAGGAAAATGACAACGAAATTTAAAACGGAATAATTATTTTATAGAAACATTTAAAATATTATTGTGATAATATTTTAAGAACAGTGTTATAAATTTTATCTCGAGACATAAATTTATATTTTTTTTGTTTATAATCATTATACCACTTAGTATTTATTTTTATTGTCTCCTTAATACTGCACTCGTGTTTAATCGCATCAGCAAATTGTTTAATAAAAAAATCATTATTATTAATCAAATCATTCATTGCCAAATTGTCATTTTGAATATCGTTTAACAAACGCGTACATTTTTGTTTAATAATTGATGATATATCTAAATCGATATAATAATTATATTTAGAGTGTAAATCATAATACAACTCTTTATTTTTACCATATTGTGTATTGTCATTTAGTCCGACAAAAATTATTGGTTTAGATTGTTTTTTAATATATTTGTCAATAAATTTTTGATATTCCACCTCATCGATATATGTCCATTTCTTTCCAGCATAAAAATTTTTTATAAATTCATCTCTTAAATCATCTAAATCTTTTATGACAACTTTATTTTTTAAATTTTTCTTTAATTTATTTCCTAACGTTGTTTTTCCTGAGCCAGATGCGCCAGTTATATGAATTATTAATTTAGTCATTATATATATATAGATTAAATATAATTATTTTTTATAAAACATTTTCTGAGGTTTAAACTGTTTATAAAATTACAACTATGTTTTCAAACTTTTTCTATAAATAATAATCGAAAGTTTTGTATCTAATTTATAAGAAATATATTTACTAAATAAATTTATTCTTCTATAGAGCATGTTTTTTTAGTTTTAGCATTTACTAATTTATCTTT
>JACCDJ010514059.1_pt1 | contig 16308 bp, 14 predicted proteins | sample 7444481 | NCBI WGS metagenome assembly JACCDJ01 (sample SAMN15323435, study PRJNA562643) | freshwater metagenome | isolation source: river surface water | place: USA:Blue River Watershed | collected 2017-08-15 | reverse complement strand
GCCAAGGCTTGGAATGAAACCTCTATAACTCAAATCGAAGTCACAATGACTGTACCTAACGCGCTTCAAATAATTGAAAAATTATTAGGCGAGGGAGTCACAAGACTTGGCGGTGGCACGGTTCGAACAGTTGATCAGGTTAGAGAATTGAAGCGGATGGGCGCATCATTTGCCGTTGCTCCACATAGCGATGAGAAAGTAATCAATGAGGCAGTAAGTCTTGGACTTCCGATAACTCCAGGTGCGCTCACCCCAAGTGAAATTTTTCGAGCTAAGGAACTCGGTGCCTCTAGTGTGAAAATTTTTCCGATTAATTCAGTTGGCGGCCTCTCTTATATTGAAGCGATTTTGGAACCGCTACCTGATTTGAAATTAGTAGTTTCCGGGGGAGTGCAACCACGTGAAGTGCAAGATTATTTGCGCCTCGGATGTGTAGGAGTCTGTATGGGTGGCGCACTATGGAGCGAGAAGACGGTCGCCTCCGGTGATTTATCTGCAATTCGTAGCGAGGCCGAGGTCGCCCTTCAAGGGATGTAGTTTGCGATGCAGAACCAAGCTTTAGTTCTCATCGATAAATTTAAAAGCTCGCTCTCGCAAGTCGAGATAAATGAAGTTCTCATAAAAGTTTTAAAAGCCAATGGCGTGAAGTTCAGAGCCTTCCAAATGGCAGATGGCGGAGATGGATCTCTCGCAGCACTAGCTTCACTCGGTTGGCAACTTAAGGAATTAAGAGTTACCGGACCGCTCGATGATGAACATCCAGCTAAATACGCGCTTAGTGCGGATGGAAAAATAGCGGCGCTAGAACTCTCAGAACTCTGTGGCATTAAATTACTAAATGGCAAACGAGCCCCATATCAAGCGCATACGCGAGCAATTGGTGAGGCGATAAGAAAGATAAGTGGTGAAGGTTGGAGTGAGCTCTGGCTGCTTCTTGGCGGAAGTGCAAGCAATGACGGCGGACTTGGAGTTTTGCAGGGGCTCGGTATTGAAGTTAGAGATGCGAAAGGTAACTCGGTAAAGAGTGGATTAAGTGGTCTCGCAGAAGCCAACCAGATTGAATCCGATGCGAAGTTGAAAATCGAAAAATTTCTTCGTGGCCGAAAAGTTAAAGTTATAACTGATGTGAGTTCGCCACTTTTGGGAAGGCGCGGTGCAATCGCTACTTTTGGAAAACAGAAAGGACTTGGAAGAGCTGGTCGTATGCGCGCAGAAGCAACGATGCGCAGGTGGCGTCAACTTGTTACCGAATCGACGAAACGCGATGAGTCGCGCACTGCCGGAGCGGGCGCTGCTGGTGGAGTTGGATTCCTAGCGCTTTCATTCCTTGGGGCCGAGTATCAAGCGGGAGCCGATACATTCCTAAAGCTTCTTGGAGTGAAGGAAGAGATCAACGCCCAGAGCCTTGTCTTTACAGGAGAAGGACGTATCGATGAGAGCTCACTAAGTGGCAAGTGCGTACTTCCGATACTTGAGCTAGTAAAAAGCAACGGAGCTAAGGCGATTCTGGTTTGCGGGTCATACGATGAGCAAGTGATCAAGCGCCTGCAAAGTGAGTTTCCAATTGTCGAAATAGTTGCATTGAGTGATTCAGGCCTGCCTAAAGTCGAACAGATTGCTCAGGCGAAATTTGTCCTTGAAGATGAATTAACTAAGAAGTTCAATCCGAATTGGGTTGCTTAGTGAAGCTAATACATTGTCAATGGGAGGACCTCAAGGCCCCAACTGGTTATCAAGTGACAGCAAAAGAGCTAACCCAACTTTCACAAGCCGAGCGGGATGCTATTGAAATTTACATTCCTAGATATATGGGTGGCGCGAAAGTTCTAAATGAGATTGCAAACTTTCCCAACTTGAAAGTTGTACAGATGTTGACGGCTGGCTATGAGGATGCCTTGCCACATATGCGCTCTGGAATACGACTCTGCAATGCAAAAGGAGTACATGATCAATCGACTGCCGAACTTGGCGTCGCTTTGATTGCTTCACACTTTCTTGGAATAAAGAATTACATAAAGAATATGGAGACGGGCAAGTGGGATGGCGCGCAAAGAGATTCGCTCTACCGCAAAAAAATTGCAATCGTGGGGGCCGGGTCTGTTGGGCAGAGATTAAAAGAGATTCTCGAACTCTTTAGAGTCGAGATTACATTTTTCGCGAGAAGCGCTCGCCAAGGTGTTTTGGCAATCACTGAACTTTCCAGTCGAATCGCTGATTTTGATGCGGTTGTACTAATTCTTCCGCTCACCAATGAGTCACGACATCTCATAACGATTAAAGAACTAGAGAAGATGAAGCGAGGCGCGCTATTAGTTAATCTCGCTAGGGGAGCGGTCGTGAAGACTGAGGATTTAGTTGTCGCACTTAAGCAAGACAAGATTGCGGCAGCTTTGGATGTAACCGATCCAGAACCGCTACCAAGTGATCATGAACTTTGGAGATTGCCAAATGTAATTATTTCGCCTCATGTAGGAGGCAACTCGAGCGCCTTTGAGCCCCAAGCAAGGGAGTTTCTCGAGAAGCAGTTTGCTCGATATGCAAGCAGTGGCCAGTTGATTAACGAGATAGAGTTCTGAGATGGCATTTTTCGTCTTTGTAAGATTTAAAGTTAAATCCGGACGCGTCCAAGACTTTCTAAAAGAGCTAGAGATTGCCGCTAAATCCACTAGAACGGAGATTGGCTGCATTCAATATGAATATGCCATAGATGCTGCCGATGAGAACGCTGTAATTCTCTTTGAGAAATATATCGACCAGCCCGCCTTTGAAGTGCATCGCTCTATGGATTATCTAAAAAGTTTTCGCGCTAAGGTGACTGAGTTATTTGATGGTGAGCCTTTGATTATTCGAGGCGAGCAAGCACATATCTAATTTGCACAAATCTCTAATTAGCTAGATATCCACCATCTACTGGGATTACAACTCCGCTCACATAATCCGAAGCAGGCGCGGATAAGAAGAGAGTAGTTCCCGCAAGGTCCTCAGGTTTGCCCCACTTGCCGGAAGGAATACGAGAGGTGATAAATGCGAATCTATCCTTATCTTGGCGGACGCGCTCATTGATATCGGTCTCGATAAATCCAGGTGCGATTCCATTGACGCGGATGCCTAGTGGAAGCAATTCATTTGAAAGCCCGCGAACGAGCCCCGCGAGCGCTGTCTTCGCAGCGGTATAACTAATTACATTCTTTCCACCAAGATAACTCCACATCGATGCGGTGAATATGATCTTTCCGTAACCGCGCTCGGCCATACCTTTTGCTAAATCGCGCGAGAGAATAAATGGAGCGGTTAAGTCGATTTCAAGGGTCTCATCCCATTGCTCATCGGTATGAACCAGCACTTCGCCGCGATTGGCTATACCGGCGTTGTTAATGAGGATATCCACCGGGGTTTCGGCTACCGCTTCGACCAAGGCTTTTGTCTCTTTTCGATAACGAAGATCAAAGGTATGTGCGGTTATCTTCCGCCCCAAGCCCTTCACATAGCGCGTGAGTTCATCATCGGGCGCCTGTTTTGAGCTTACGACTATTAAATCCGCGCCATGCTCAGCCAAGATTCGCGCCATGGCTAGGCCAATGCCCTTACGGGCCCCAGTTACGAGCGCGGTTTTGCCGGTTAGATCAAAGAGATTCTTGGCCATATCTACCTCCAAAACACTTGAAGAATTCTTCCTTGGTAAACCTAGTATTTACCAAAAACATACACTAGATTTCCGGTAAATCGTTAACCGTTCACAACCTAAGGAGGAGAGTGAATGATTAGCAACAAAAAGAAGAAAGTACTACTGCTCGCAACTTCACTAATCATGGTTGCTGGTGGATTTTTCGCTATTCCGAGTTCACAGGCTGCACCAAGTTCAACCTGTAATCTCAAGTCAAAACCCTCGAACGCTAATTGCGACGTAATTGTTTATGGCGCTCTTCACCGCGTTCAATCTGTCGATCCGCTGTATCCAGTTGGTGGATATACCGAAAGCCAGATGTCTTACATTGTTCAAGGTAAGTTGTATCGCTTTGATGCAAACGGAGTTCCACGCAGAGATTTAGTCGCAAGTGCGACCATCTCAGCTGATAAGAAGACCGTTACTCACGTTTTAAGAGATGCAAAATACTCCGATGGAACAGCAGTAACTGCAGATGACGTGGTTAACGCTTACCAACGCTGGGTAGATACAAAGCAATCAGCTTCTTACATTGACCAAGTAGCAGGTGTCGTTGCAAAAGATGCGAAGACTGTCGTTTGGACTTTGAAAGCTCCATACCCAGGATTCCCTTATGCGCTAGCGCAGCAGTTCTTGGGAATTCACCCTAAGAGCAAGACTGATACCGAAGCTAAGGCGAAGGAATACTTCAAGAATCCAGTTTCCGCTGGTCCTATGAAGGTAAAGACTTTCCAACCAGGTACAGATTTATTTGTTGTTGAGGCTAACCCCAATTATTGGGCCAAGCCTGTTGTCCGTGAGCTCCAAGTTCGCACTATCCCCGATGCGAATACTCGTCTTGCTGCATACCAGGCAGGAACGATTGATTACGTAATGGAGCTTCCACTTACAGCAGCAAAATTGAGGTGGGATAAGACTAAGTATCGTGTTGGCGGAGAGATGGACTCTGGCGTATTCATGTTGGCTTTCAACATGGGTCCGCTTCAGCCAAACGCAGCTCTTAAAGATGCTCGCGTACGTCAAGCGATTTCACTCGCTGTTGATCGCGCTGGAATCATGAGAACAGCATTCGCTGGATTGGCAAAACCAGTTTGCGGCATGCAGTTCTCGACAAATAATCCTTACTACCTATGCTCACTACCCAAGAACGGCAAGCGTGATAACGCGGCCGCTCGTAAGTTGATGGCGGAAGCTGGTTACGCAAAAGGCTTTAAGGTAACAATGCCTGTGCCAAACCGTATCTTCTGGCAAGATGCAGCCCAGATTGTTAAGGACAGCTTGAAGAACATCAATATTGATGTAACTATCGAGATGGTTACTCCAGACTCAAATATCGGTCCGAATTTCATCAACAAACGCAATTGGGAGATGATGTGGTTTGGAAATAACGCAGCAACCGGAATCCTTCAGCTCTCTAACTGGTTCAAGCCAGGTGGAGTATGGGCCGGTAATGCCAATGTTCCAGATAGCTTGTTGACTGATACAGCTCGTCTCTTGAATGCAGCTTCTGCTGCAGAAGATCTAGACAAGATTCGAGACAACATAGCGGGGGTCGAGAAGATTGCGTACGATCTTTCGGCATTTATCCCAATCGGAGATCGTTTCTATCTAGTCGGAAGCAGAATTGCTCCAGATCTAGTAGAGGCTCTTCTTCCTGGACAACTCCAGTTCGTCATAGCGACAAATCCTGCGCTACCGACTGACTAAAGTTAAGAAGGAAGACCAAATCGAGGGGCTATCAAACGCCAAAAGCGTTAGATAGTTGAAAGTAGATCGGGTGGCAGTCGAAAGACTGCCACCCGCATCATTGAAGACTTCAATCTAAGAGCAGCGCCTGACTTAGGAGAGTTGAGATTTCCCAGAGCAATATGACTAGAAGGAAACTTCTAGGACGCACAATTCGAGCCATAGTTGTCACTTTCTGGGTGATGTTTATTTCATTTGCACTAATTCGAATAACGCCCGGAGATCCTGTTGCAACGCGACTAGGTGCGGAGGCGGATCCAGCTCGCGTGGCATCGCTCAGAGCAGAGCTTGGTTTAGATAAGGATCCATTTACTCAATTTGTAATAAATCTTTATAACTTGACTAAGGGAGACCTTGGAACCTCTCTTGTTACAGGCGTTGAGGTAAGTCAAATTGTTAAAGTGTCATTTCCTGTAACGCTCTCCTACATAGCACTCTCATTTTTGGGCGCTTTTTTGATATCGATCCCAATTGGAACCATCATCGGCTGGTGGAATAAGGCACCACTGGTTTACACATTTAGGGCAGTAACTTCAATCATAATTGCTACTCCAAACTTTTTCATTGCGATGATAGGTATCCTCCTTTTCAGCGTTCAACGAGATTGGGCGCCAGTTTTTGGATATGAGGGTGGTTTTCCGGGTAACTTGAAATATCTATGGTTACCTGCGGCTATCAACACTTTAATTCTTACCTCAATCATCTCTCGAGTGCTTCTTGCATCTGTTGTTGATACCAAAAATGAGGAGTTCGTGGAGACGGGAATTATTCGTGGCGTTAGACCAAGTAGATTCTTTACTTTTTACATCCTCAAACCATCACTTGCTCCAACAGTTGTTCTTATCTCTTACATGATGGGTGCGAGTCTCGGAGCGACCGTGATCCTTGAAACTGTCTTCTCGCTACCGGGAATTGGCCGCGAGCTTGTGCAAGCAGTCCTCTCTGCCGATTACCCTGTTGTGCAAGGAGTTCTACTCTTCTTTGGAATTATCACCGTCACATTGAGTTTTCTTGGAGATTTGGCGGCTTACGCCTTAGATCGAAGAGTGAAAATATGATCGCACGAATTCGTGACTTTGCAGCAAGGCCCGGTGGATTTGGAATTATCGCCGGGGCTTCGATGTTCCTCTTCTTAGCAATTGTTGGTTTCGCTAGCCCTTTGTTCATGCCATACCGGTATGACGAGTTAATCGGCGAAGGCCTACAAGCCCCATCGCTAAAGCATCCGATGGGGATGGATCAGCTAGGGCGAGATCTGTTGACTCGCGTACTTGCCGCGGTACCTGCGGATATCGGAATTGCATTCTTAGGAGTGAGCTTCCCATTGATTATCGGAACTATGGTGGGCATCCTCCTTGCGCTCTCAAAGAACAGAGTGATTGTTAGTTTTGTCAGATCACTAATAGATGGAATCAATGCTTTTCCACTCTTGATTATCGCTATCGCAATGGTTTCCGTTCTCGGTGCGGGACTCTTCAATGTAGTGATTATCTTGACCCTTTTAAATTGGGCGCGTTATGCAAGGATTGCAAGGACAAGGGCAATCGTGGTCTTAAATGAAAATTACATTGAGGCTGCGCGACTTCTTGGGTATTCGCGCAAGAGAATTGTTTTACGTCACGTTGCTCCAAATGTGACCTCAGAGAGTTTTGCCTACGCTCTTAGTGACTTTATTCTTGTAATTGTCATTGTCTCAGGACTTTCTTTCTTGGGACTCGGTGCAAAACCGCCCGCACCAGAGTGGGGCGCGATGATTGCAGATGGTCGAATCTTCCTTGGTGAAGCTTGGTGGTTGACCGTATTCCCAGGTCTGGCGCTCTGCTGGGCAGCAATTGCACTCTCTTTGATGGTTGAAGGTTTATCGAGAAGGAATAGATTAAATTGAGCAATAAGAATCTTCTTGAAATTGACTCAGTACGTATTGATGTACGAGTCACCCGCCGCAAGAGATTGCGAATCGTCGACACCGCATCTTTTAATTTGCAACCCGGACAGCTACTAGGACTAATTGGCGAATCAGGTTCAGGCAAGACGATGCTCTGTCGTTCACTCGTGGGAACTCTGCAACGTAGGGGAGCTTATGTTCATTCTGGTTCGATTCGTTTTGATGGTGTCGAGATCGCCCAAGCCTCCAAGAGGCAATGGCAACAGATCCGTGGTCGCCAAATCGGATATATCCCGCAATCAGCTCTTGCTGGACCAAACCCAGTTATAAAAATCGGCGCTCAATTAGCGGAGGCAATAAACCAAGGAGAAAAGAAGAGCGCTGCCGAAGTTAAACGTCGGGCCATCGAATTACTGGAACTTGTACAAATAAGGCGCCCCGAAGTTGTACTAAAACAATATTCATATGAGTTATCTGGTGGAATGAAGCAACGGGTAATGATTGCCTGCGCAATCGCCCAGAACCCCAAGTTAGTAGTCGCAGATGAGCCAACAACGGGCCTTGATGTGACTGTCCAGGCAGAGATTTTGGATCTATTAAAACGTATTCGTCAAGAATTTAGGACCTCAATCATTCTTGTTTCACACGATCTCCAAATGATTAATTCGGTTTGTGATGACATCGTGGTGATGCACGCAGGTGTGACGGTCGAACAAATTTCTGCGGGTCAAATAGATAAGTCAAGACATCCTTACACTGGCGCGCTTTACGATTCACGGATTGACTTGGTAGAACCGAGAGGCAAGCTTGCAACAATAAAAGGACAACCACCGACAGTAGGAGCTTGGCCAAACGGTTGCCGATTTGCAGATAGATGTGATCATGTTAAAGAAATTTGCCGGAGCACGGATCCGATGCCTTTCCTACAAATTTCAGATAGCCACATGACTGCATGTATCAGACATGAGGAAATTTACGGGGGCAAAAAGTGAGTAAGAAAATCCTCGAAGCTTCGGCACTCTCAGTAACATTCAAATCTTATGGATATGAGATTCCTGCTGTTAAGAACGTCGACTTTCATTTAAATGAAGGTGAGGTTGTTGGCGTAGTCGGAGAATCAGGAAGTGGAAAATCCACGCTTGCGCGAGTACTTGCTGGATTGCAAATTCCCACAACGGGTCAAGTCCTTTATCAAGGTGAACCAATCCAAAAGGGAAATATCACCTACCCCGGTGAGATGCGCAAGGCAGTACAGATGGTCTTTCAGGATCCTTATTCAAGCTTGAATCCTCGCATGCGTGTACTAAATGCTGTTGTTGAAGCAATAGTGCAACATCAGACCAAAGATAAGAGGACGGCTGAGGAAATAGCACTCAAGCTTTTGAAACGAATGGGAATAAGTGAAGTTGATTCAAGAAAATATCCAAATTCTCTTTCAGGAGGACAGAGACAGCGTGTTTCCGTTGCTCGAGCGCTTTCCGCGCAACCTAAGGTTTTAATTGCCGATGAGCCAACGTCCGCAATCGATCAATCCGCCCAATCACAATTGCTAGAGCTATTTACAGAATTGATTAAGGACGGACTATCGATAATTCTTATTTCTCACGATCTTGGCGTGATTCGGTATCTATCCGATCGAGTGTATGTGATGGAAAGTGGCGTCTTTGTTGAGTCCGGTGCCACAAGCGATATTTTTCACAAGCCTCAGAATCCTTACACCCAGAAATTAATCGCTTCAATTCCCAAATAATGTTTCATTAAGAGTTATCAGTTTTTGGAAATACCACTTCATCCATAATTAATATGACTGCTGCGGCTATGGGTACCGCAAGCAAGCCTCCGACAAGTCCAAGAAGTGAAGTTCCAAGAAGAGCGGCAACAATTGTTACTAGACCTGGAATCGATAGATTACGCTTCATAATCCGTGGAGTAATCAAGTAATTCTCAATCTGTACGTAAAGTGTGTAAAGAAGGATTGCCAGTAAACCTTTAGTTGGGGATTGGGTTAGTGCTACAAGTGCAACGATGCTGCCGCCAATGAAGTGGCCAACGAGTGGAATGAGCGCGACAAAAAGGATCAACATTCCCAAAGCAGCAGCGTAAGGAAGGTCCAACGCTAGTCCAAGCAGAAATACAAATACTGCAGCGAAGAACGCGATAAGAATTTGGCTTCCGACAAAGGAACCTACTCGCGAAATAATCGCATCGCCAATTTTAGAAACGCGCTCCCTTCTTGATGATGGAGCGAGGCGATAGAAGACTTTTGTCACAGAGGGAAGTGAGTAAAGGAAATAAAGGGTGAGAATAAGCACCGTCAGCGTTGAGAAAGCACCTGATAAGACGGTGCGCCCGACGCCCAGCACGCCACCAAATGCTCCGGTCAAAATTTGGCCATCAGCAAACCAGAATTGGAATTTGCTCTCGAGTGTTTTGATTAATCCATAATCTTGGTCGATCCTAAGAAGTGTCTTGTTGTTTCGAAGCGAATCTATAAGTTGAGGAGCGCCATCGACTAGTTCATTTACTTGAGTAAAGACCGGTGGAATAACGACAAGCGCGGCGAGAGTTACTGCCACTAAAACGAATGCGACAACTAGTGAAACCGCAAAGCCTCGCTTCATCGGGCGTCGCTCTAGTGCACTTACTGCAGGATTTAATCCCATGGCAAGAAATAGCGAAATAATGAGAAGAATAAATACCTGCGATGCAGATTGCAGAGCTTGGAGTAATGCAAATGCAACGAGCGCACCTGTGGTGGCGAGAAAGCCGAAATAGAAAGGGTGTTGAAGATTTAGTGGTTGACCCTTGGAACCAAAATCCTCATTGTTACTGAGACTTTCGGGAGATTTATCACTACTTTTCTTGAAGACTCTCTTTATTCTGGCCATAGTCAAAGTCTAGAGCCTGAAAGAATTAAGACATGGCTCAAAATAAGTCTCAATTGAGAATTACTGGTTTGGGGGAAGAAATTGCGACCCTTGCAAATCTGAATTGGGACATTCCCCTTGAGCAGTGGCCAGAAGATCCATCCCTAACTGCCCAACGAGGTATCTCGAGACATGTAGTGCGACTAGTGCGGTCAACGCCTGATTCAGAGAGCGAAATTTATGCAGTTAAAGAAACGGTTCCAGAATTTGCACATCGCGAATATGAGGCGCTTCGAGAATTAGGGCTACGAGGGGCTCCCTCTGTTGCACAAATTGCGGTAGTTGATGGAAGAAGCACGCACGATGGTAGCGAATTACCTTGTGCAATTGTCACAAGATTCTTACCGTTTTCACTTCCATATCGCGTTTTACTAAGTGGGAGCGTCACTCCACATGAAGTATTCAATATGGCAAACGCCCTTGCATACCTCTTGGTACGGCTTCATCTTCTTGGATTTTGGTGGGGAGATTGCTCGCTGTCTAATGCACTCTTTCGAAGAGATGCTGATGGATTTGTCGCTTATTTAGTAGATGCCGAAACTGGTGAATTCCAGAAGAAACTTAGTGATGGCCAGCGGGAACATGATCTCGAGATTGTCCGGTTTAATGTCGCGGCCGAGCTTGAAGACTTAAAACTATCCGGTGTGCTGATTCCCGGTATGGATCCCGTTCGCGCGAGCGACTCCGTTATTAAGCGATATAGAAGAATCTGGAGCGCCCTAAGCGAACCACAAATTCTTCCGGCAAATGATCGCCATGCGGTAGAGCGTGCGATGCGCTCACTTCAAGATTTAGGTTTTGCCGTCGAAGAGGTAGATCTCGCAATTCAGGGCGATACTGGAACCTTGAAGTTCACCCCAAAGCTAGTTGCGCCGAATTATCACTCCCTACGCCTTAAAGAGTTAATGGGACTTGAGGTAGAAGAACTTCAAGCAAAGCGAATCCTCGCCTCCTTTGATCGCTTCCGCTCGCGCGAAATCTCTCGCACGCCCGATAAACGCAAGGCGGCAGAGCGCTGGCTCGAAGAAGTCTTCTACAAAGTAGTCAACTCTGTCCCAGATGAACTCAAAGGGAGGATTGAAGATGCTCAGTTTTTCCATGAAGTTTTGGAGCATCGCTGGTACCTGGGAGAGCAAGTAGGTCATGACGTTGGACTTGAGCAGGCAACTGCTGTTTATATTGAAGATGTGTTACCAAACCGACTTGATTCAGGGGCACCTTCGACTCCTTCTGCGCTATGAATTTTGAGAGAATTTGCCCGTGAGCATGCCGCAATTACCCAAGAATTTTGGTCGAGCATTTGATTTGAGCTCATTGACTAAACCGAAGTCAACTCCCAGCGCCTCACAATCCACATTTGCAGAAGCAACCGTTGAAAACTTCATGGTTGATTTTGTTCAAGCATCAAAAGAGAAGCCCGTCTTTTTAGTCGCCTATACCGAGCGCGCCGCAGTTACCGTTGAAATTAGAGACGTGTTAGCCAAGATTGCTGAAGAAGATAAGGGAACTTGGAAATTCGGCGCAATTGATGTGGAAGCGCAACCTCAGCTAATTCAGGCGCTTAGGTTTCAATCTCTACCGGCGGCCGCAGTATTTATAGATGAACAGCTTTTGCCAATACCTGAGTTACCCGCGCGCGAGGATCAACTTCGAATGCTACTTGCTCAGATTTTTAAGATTGCTAAAGAAAAAGGCATGAAAGTTGATGTACCTGATATACCCGAACCCAAGTTAGAACCTGAAGAAGCAGCAGCATTCTCAGCCCTGGAGAATGGTGATTTCTCTGGCGCAGCTATGGCATATAGAAATTGGCTATCGCGCGTCCCCGATGAACCTATGGCAAAGATTGGACTTGCCCAATGTGAGCTAAGACTTCGCATTGAGGCATTAGATTTTGAACGTACTATAAAGAGCGCTGATTCAAAACCAGATTCATTGCAAGATCAACTCATGGCAGCGGATGTTGAAGTTGCTACCGGAAGACATAAGAGTGCTTTTGATCGACTTCTAAGGTGCGTAAAGAGTTTGAGCGGCGAGGAGAAAGCCCGAGCAAAAGAGCACCTATTGCTCCTCTTCCAACTCGTAGATCCACGCGATCCGGACCTTATAAAGGCCCGTCAATCATTAGCTAGCGCTCTCTTCTAATGAGCACAACCTCCGGCCGACCGATTCAGGGCCAAGAACGGCGTGATCTTCAGGCTATGTTCTTTTTCTTTGGCCTTGGAATCATGTCTCTGGTTCCGCGCTTGCCAGACATCAAGGCAAATCTAGATGTATCAACTTCCTTCTTCGGAGTCTTGGTGAGTATTGGATCAGTCGGTGCATTAATTTCTCACTTAACAATGGGACACATTATTCACCGAGTTGGAGTCTACAAAGTTGTGATTGTCAGTTCAGCTGCAACTTATCTAACGATGGGATTAATGGTAGAGACAAAAAGTCCTTGGGTTTATCTTGTCGTTAGCATCCTTTCGGGAATCTCTTGGGCCTCCTATCACATCGCAATCAACGCTCAGGCCTTGCATAGACAATCCGAGAGTGGCGATCAAATTATTCCGATGCTCCATGGTCTTTGGAGTGCTGGAGCAGTGACAACCGCTTTTATTGGCCTACTCGTTTCATCAAGCCTTTCACTAAATTGGCACATCTTTCCTCTAATTATTTTTGCGTTTTTCATGCAGATCCGTTCTGCGCTTCGACTCAGACCGGTCTTGCTCAAAGGTACTGAGGTAACCGAAGATGACGAAGTCATTGAATTCTCAAAGTTAGTCCGTTCATTCTCAATTGATTGGGTGGTGAGTTTAGGTTTCTTATGTTCCTTATTGCTTGAAATGGCTATGGGGGATTGGTCAACAATCATCGCGCGCCAAGAATTTGGGGTATCAAAGTCACTCGCTGTAATTCCATACTTCTTCTTTATGCTCACTATGATATTTGGAAGGCTCGGATACAGTCGATTTAAGGGCGCGCGCACTGATAAAGAGTTGGTTCAACCCTTTGTAGTTCTCGGCGGATCAATTTTCTTAATAAGTCTCTTCCTTGGCTTGCAACTAAAGGAACAAAATCTTTACTTGGGATATGGAATTTTCTGTATCGGAGCTCTTCTCACAGGTTTCGGGATTTCCTTCGTCGCCCCACTTTTCTTCACTTATGCATCAGCGAGATCGAATAAGCCGGGGGGAGTGGTCGTAGCCGAGTTGGGAGCAGTCAATCAGGCTCTCACATTCCTTGGACGACTCTTAGTTGCCTTCGTTGCCGGGGCTGCTTCCTTACCGATTGCGATGATAATTCCAGCGGTCATGTTGATTATGGTGACCTTTTTCGTTTCCGCCGCAAGTCGCCCAAAAGCGAACTAGTCTTTTTATTTTCGCACTCTAACGGCACTGGACCAAGCTTGGGAACCATCTAGTTGTTCAACGTACAAAGTGTAATCAGAGTCCTCAAGAATTGGTTCGGTGTCTTCAAAAGCCAATTTAAAGTCCCAAGGGCTATCCGGATTAACGAATTCCAATTCAATTAAATCTTGATAAGTACCAATAAGAATCTCTCGACGAGCAATTCCGGAGATAAATTCTTTTGCGCTAATTTCCAATTCTTGCGCACTAAGCGTATCTCGCCCTCTTATATAACCTGAGTCAGCCATCTCTGTACTCTCTTCGAGGGATATTTTAATCTGGTCAGTTTCTACTAAATTTTCTAGCTCTACAAAAATTGCATTTACGTGGCCTCGAGTATGAATTTCAAAATCTATTTTTGACTTTTCTCCCTTTCTCATCCTGGCATACTCAGAGTGAAAATTGAATAAGTGCGAAGAGTCAACGGTTTTAATGTTTTCTCGACCAAAGTCGACGGAACCCTTCCAAATGATGTAGCCCCGTGGATTGTCATGCCCCTCCACCTCACTAGTTGAGGAGAAAGCAATGCGAAGCAGATTTGAGTTCTTTTGAGTTCCGAAGAATCTCTCAGAGTGAATGAGTTGATTGCAGCGACGAACTTCAATTCGGCTTAACGGCCCAGTTCCGGCAATCTCGGCCTCAATCTTTCTGCTCTTACTTGCCGGCAAGATACTTCCCATTGAAGCGCCATCTACCCTGAAATCTAGAAGGATCCGTTCACCTGAAGTTGCATAAACACTTCGCTCTTGGATTGCTCTGAAAATGCTCTCCGAATCTAATTTGTTTGCCCAAGCTCCCGTCAATCCATTCTTACTCTCTGCAATATTCGCCGATGATGAGGAGTAACCCGGGTGACCTTGATGATTATCTGAACCTCCGACAAAACCAACATGACTTCCATTCTCTAAGTAGCGGTGGCCAAGCCATCCAAAACTTCCATGTTGTGAAGCAATCTCAACTCCCGAAACTAATTCTTCGTCGCTCATCCGCCAATCGCCAATTTGATGGGCGTGCGGAATCACAAGCACATCGCCCTTTCGATTCGACTCCTTCAATTGACTAAAAAGCGCAGGTAGATTGCTAGCGCGGTGTAGTCCAATTAACTCGCCATCGACTTTGCGAAAATAGACATTGTGGTGCCCACCTAATTTTGGAGGTGCAGTCCACTCATAAGCTAGTAGTGGAATGAAACTTTCTTTAACCTCAAATTTACCGAGACAATCTTGTAGATATTTCCATTTATGATCATCAAGAAAAACGTCATGTTCCGATAGGCATAAGAAGTCGAGTTGGGCGTCATCTCTACCGAATTTGAAGAACCCATCAGGGGTGCCTTGTCCATCGGCAAATTCGCAATGTCCATGTAAATCACCCCAGAAAATCTGACTTGGTAAATTTGATTTCACCCAGATGGGGTCACTAAATGCCGCCTTACCTTCACTCGAAAGAATCTTGAATCTAAAGGTCCCTTCCTTTGAAATAGAGAGATTCTTGATCTCGTAAATAGCGCTCTGCCCCGGCTCAATCGATACCACGAGCTCATCCTCAAGAAAGATCTCATAACCAGGGATTGCGCTAGTAGCTCGGTTCCGAGATCCATCCTCAGTTCTAAGGACAAGATCAAATTTTTCATTTACTTTTACCATTGAAGGTAGGAATCCATGCACCGATCTCGCAGGACCTCCGACAATCTCATAACCGGGATATTCAAAGGTTATGAAGTTCTCATTTCCAGTGAAGTCCACATAAATAGGCAACTTAAAAGAATCTGTCGAGGTTGATTGGACTTTAAATCCAGCGCCACCTCGTGACTTATCGCCATAAGTAATAACGACTTTCTCGCCCTTTTGCAGAGTAGCTCCAGACAATCTAAAAAGAAGGACGGGAATTGGTGTCCTTATCCCGCCCCGAAGTCCCCGCATCTCAATTATCTCTGGGGTGAAGTTGACCTTGGGATTATTACAAGAAATAGTCACGTAGTTTTCCCCAGAGGGATCAGTATGTTGTGGAATTCCATGATCAACAAAGCCATTTCGAGCAATCAGCAGGCCGGCCCCCGGAACTAGCGGCACTTCACCGACTTCGAATACTTGCCTTAAGGTTTGGAAGGACCCACAGACAATTTCGACTTGAGGCAAAATAGTGATTTTTCCAATTGAACCTAAATTTCTCTCTTTAAGACTTAACTCCTCAATCATTTGATCTAGATCCATGGAGGAGATTCTTGGATCGCGCCTTAAGACACTGAACTCACCTACATCTTTACCGACAAAGACGCTTGCCATGAAGAAAGAACATTCAACCGGTAAGGCCTCTCCCGTCAAAGAAAATCTATTGGCCCATTCCCAAAGTATTTCGGCGCGCGCTCTTAAGGTTTCTGGCTTGGTCGGTTCACTCGCCGAGTCAGATTTTAACTTCTCAACTTGAGCGCGAAATGCAACATCTAAATAATCACCGTTTTTCATTTGACTGCGAACCATACCGTTCCCAAAGGCGGAATCCGCACGATTGCAGATTGGGCAAAACCGCGCAATTCTTTCGTTTCACAGTTCACCTTTAAATTTGTGACTCCACTTCCTCCATATTTAGTCGCATCAGTGTTTAGTACTTCACTCCACTCACCGGCAACCGGAAGCGGGAGTTGATAACTCTCATGCGGAACCGGTGAGAAATTAGTTACTGAGACTAAAG
>JACCDJ011217841.1_pt1 | contig 16339 bp, 10 predicted proteins | sample 7444481 | NCBI WGS metagenome assembly JACCDJ01 (sample SAMN15323435, study PRJNA562643) | freshwater metagenome | isolation source: river surface water | place: USA:Blue River Watershed | collected 2017-08-15 | reverse complement strand
CTATCTGAACATCTGCGTTGACTAACGTTTCAACAATGATGTCAGGAGCAATGAAGTCATGGGCAACTTCTGCCTTCACAACTCCGTTCTCGTTTCTTGCAGTAATAGTTAAAGTCTCAAGAACGTCAATTGCAAGCTCTGCATCTGGGGTGCGCAGATTGAGATTGAGGGTTTCGCTAAACGATAACTCTTCAATCGAACCTTGTGCGACCAAGTTACCTGCGCTCATCACAGCAAGGTGGGTGCAGATCTGCTCAATCTCAAGAAGTAAGTGGCTGGAGATAAAGATAGTGATTCCTTGCGATGCAAGATCACGGATCAAGGTGCGGACTTCACGAGTTCCTTGTGGATCGAGTCCGTTTGTTGGTTCATCAAGTATTAATAATTGACGAGGCTGCACTAGCGCATTAGCAATACCTAGTCGCTGCTTCATACCGAGTGAGTAAGCATGAACTTTCTTCTCGGATGCTTGAGTGAGACCAACGCGGGCAAGAGCTGCCTCAACGCGTGCAGCTCGAGTCTTAGGGTCAGCTTTGCTATCTGCGCTATCAAAGCGAATTAAGTTATCGCGTCCAGAGAGGTAGGGATAGAAGGCAGGTCCTTCAACGAGTGCGCCAACATGGGGCAGAGCTTCTTGTGCTGCGGTGGGCACAGCATGACCCAAGAGTGAAATCTCACCGCTGGTTGGCTCTGCAAGACCGAGCAACATACGGATCGTCGTCGTCTTACCTGAACCATTAGGTCCAAGGAAGCCGAAGATAGATCCGCGTGGGACTGCTAAATCAATTGCGTTGACGGCATTGTGCGAACCAAAACTCTTAACAAGAGCAGTGGTTTTGATTGCAAAGTTATCGCTGTGCAACTGCTAGCAATCGCTCAACTGTGACTGAGCCGGCGTAGATATCTCCATTGTCGGCAAAGAATATATTGAGCAAGGTTGAGCTAAAGACGCGACCACCTGAAACCGGCTTTGTTAACTCGGTATAGAGCTTGTTCTCTGCCTGAAGTCTGCGTAGCTCTGCAGGAACTTGAGCTGCCGGGACCTTCACTACAGCGCCCCATCCTTGTGCGATCAAATCTTCGAGCTTCGCCTTGGCATCTGACTCACTTGGAAGAGCTGGCAACTTGCCGAGTTCGCGCATGAGATCTGCCTGAGTTGGTGCAGGGATATCGATGATGCGTGTTCCGGCAGGAGGAGTGAAGTTAAAGTTTGAAGCATCTGGCTTAGCAAAGGTAATTGATTCAAAGGCAACTTCGAATGCAGGACCATCTTGGCCGACTGCCATCACGCGCGCTGCAAGTGGGAGACCAGTAGCAGCATCGATGGAGAGCGTTGCAGATGCAATGAGTGATTGGTTGTTCTTTGGAGTAAGAGTGATTTGGTAGGCACCGCGATCTGCGATCTTGATATCTGCAGCAACTGAAATCGTTGAGTACTTCGAAGCCTCATTAAGGATGTAATCAGCGACAGCGGCAGGTGAGGTGTAATCAAATGGGAACTTTGACTTGTTCATCGCGAGCAAGAGGCGCGCGATGTTCTCAGCGTTCTTTACCTCGCGCTCATTGATTGTGGTGCGCTGTGCAAGTGACTTGGTTGCATCGTAGGCCCAGAGAACATTGCCGTTACGGATGAAGTTTCGCTCTGAGAGGAGATCAAGAACCTGAAGACGTGACTTCTCGATTCCATCAACAAAGATATTTGCACGGTGAGTACCGGCAAAGAATTCAAGTGCAAGTGCGAGCTCACCTTGCGCGCTCGCCTGTGGCAAGAAATCACCCATCTCCTTTGGCATCTTCTTTGACATCTCATCGACCATTGATTGTGAGATATCAGGGATGATGTTCATTGGAGGCAGACCCAAGTTCGCCTTCTTCACAATCGTTCCTGAGAATGCGATATCAGGATTGGTGTTGATCATCTGCAGAATCTGCGATGCGCTCTTATCTGGAAGGTCGATTGCAGCGTTTGCTTGCACCGAGAAACCAAAGACTGAACCAGCTACAAGAACAGGTGCGAGTACTGCAGGGATCCAGCGGCGACGATTGCGTGACATCAGATGAGCCTCTTTCAAAGGGTGTTATCAAGGGTGGTGCGTCTCTTTCGAGTAAAGGGTAGGTCAGCCCTTCACAGCGCTCCACTTGAGATAGCCCTTTAGGATGTGGGTTATGGCACAGCGCGAGGCTCATGGAGCCAAGACCAAGAATGGCTTTGCGCCCAAGGTCTGTGCCCGCTGCGCTCGCCCCTTTGAATGGCGCAAGAAGTGGGCGAAGAACTGGGATGAAGTGAAGTACTGCTCTGATGCCTGTAGGTCGGGCAAGTGAAGCGAGCAATCTATATCCCCTTTGATCAGCTCCATCGTGAATATGGAGCGCTAAAAGGCGCAGACCCCAAGAACGATCTTGTGGTGATGGTCGAGAGCCAATCCATGATTAAAGGTGCCGACTGGCATCGAGAACGACTCTTCTTTCTCATCTCATCGGCTCGCCACTTTGCACAATCGCTGCGTGATGAGGGATTTGATGTTCACTACATCAAGGCGACCAACACCGTTGCCGGCTTACAAGAAATCAAGAAGAAGTTTCCAAAGATTGAATTTATTGCAGCAGAGCAATCGTCTTATCGCTTATCGCGCTCGCTGACAGATTTCGGTGTCTCCTTTATTGAGAACGATTTCTTCTTAACGCCCCGTGCGCTCTTTGCATCGTGGGCGGGTTTGCAGAAGTCCTATCTGATGGAGAACTTCTATCGCAAACAAAGAGTGCGACTCAATGTCTTGATGGAGGGCGCAACTCCGATAGGTGGCCAATGGAACTTCGATAAAGATAATCGTCTGCCGCCACCAAAGAACTACACCTGGCCAGATTATTTGGTCCATACCCGCGATGAGATTGATCGCGATGTTGCAACAGAGTTAAAGATGGAGCCATCGCAGACCTGGGCAACAACGCGTGACGGTGCACTAGCGCAATTGAAGTACTTTATTAAGGAGCACTTTGAAAAGTTTGGTCCCTATGAGGATGCAATGGCGCTTGATAGTTGGGCGCTCCATCACTCTCTCCTGAGCCCATATCTCAACAATGGATTGCTCCATGCATCAGAGGTAATTGATGCTGCATGTAAGAGCTTCTATAAGGGCAAAGTTCCGATTGAATCGGCTGAGGCATTTGTCCGCCAGATCATTGGCTGGCGCGAATATATAAATGGTATGTACTGGTTTTTGGGCGAGGATTATCGAAACCATAACCAACTCAACGCCAATCGCTCTTTACTGCCACTCTTTACCGACCCAGCAAAGACTGAGATGAACTGCGTTCGTTCAATTGTGACTGATTTGAAAGAACGTGCATGGGTTCATCACATTCCACGGTTGATGGTCTTAAGTAATTTGGCTCTCGTTACCGGTACCAATCCGCAGGAGTTTCTTGATTGGATGCGTCGTGAATTTATCGATGCCACCGATTGGGTGATGGTTCCAAATGTCATCGGTATGGCGGTGCATGCAGATGGTGGGCTCTTGATGAGTAAGCCATATGCAGCAGGAGGTGCCTATATCTCCCGCATGAGTAATTACTGCAAGGGATGCCAATACAACCCGAAACTTCGAGTGGGCGAGGATGCATGTCCATTTACAACTCTCTATTGGGATTTCTTGGACCGTCATCAAGAAACGTTTGTCAAGAACCATCGAATGAGCCAGCAGGTCTATGGCTTAAAGCGATTGAGCGATCTCGATGAGTTAAAACACAGAGCGCAAGAGGTCTTGAGTGGTTTAGAAAAAGGCGAAATTTAAATAGACTCACCCCTATGAGCACAGTTATTCGACCTGAACGTATCGCCGAACTAATGAAGATTGAAGAAGAGCGTTTTCTTGATCTCCACAAAGCTTCAACCGCTGCATTTACCCAATCATCAAAGGTGATGCACGAGGGCGTTCCGATGTCATGGATGGCTAAATGGCCAGGTGCTCACCCGGTCTTTGTAAAAGAGGCGAAGGGTGCACACTTCACAGATCTCGATGGCCACGATTACATCGACTTCTGTCTTGGTGATACCGGATCAATGACCGGCCACTCACCTGCTGCCACAGTTGCTGCAGTTAAGGCACAGATTGATAAGGGCATCACCGCTATGTTGCCATCTGAGAACGCTGCGATTGTCTCTGATTTATTACGCGAGCGTTTTGGTCTTCCGCTCTGGCAGTTCACAGTCTCTGCTACCGATGCTAATCGCCATGTTATTCGCTATTCCCGCATGATTACTGGCCGCAGCAAGATTGTCGTCATTGATCGCTGCTACCACGGCTCTGTTGATGAAACTTTTGCCACTCTCGATGATGCCGGCTTTACCGTAAAGCGCGAAGGAAATATCGGTGCACCGGTAGATCTCGATGTCACTACACGCGTTGTGGAATTTAATGATCTGCCTGCGATGGAAGCCGCTCTCGCGCAAGGTGATGTCGCAGCAATCTTGATGGAACCTGCGATGACCAATATCGGCATCGTCTTGCCTGAACCTGGATATCTCAAGGGCGTGGAAGATCTCTGCAAGAAGTACGGCACACTTTTGATTATCGATGAGACACACACCATCTCTGTCGGTGCTGGCGGAATGACAAAACAGCTAGGTCTCAAGCCAGATTTCTTCACGATTGGTAAGGCACTTGCTGCTGGCATTCCGGTCGGAACATTCGGAATGACTCAAGCTGTCGCTGATGCAATCAAAGCTCAGATTGAGATTGAGAAGATCGACACCGGCGTAATCGGTGGAACACTTGCGGGAAATATCTTGGCACTGGCTGCGATGCGTGCGACTTTGACTGAAGTTCTCACAGAGGCAAACTTTGCAAAGATGACTGAACTTGGTGATCGCTGGTCTGATGGCGTCGATGCTGCAATTAAGGAGTTTGACCTTGATTGGCATTGCAACCGTTTAGGTGCACGAGGTGAGTACATCTTTAAGGGTAAAGCGCCACGTACTGGTAAAGAGGCGGCAGATTCTGGTGATTTTGCACTTGAGCAATACATCCACCTACGTCTGCTCAATGATGGATTCTTACTTACGCCATTTCATAATATGGCGTTGATGTGTCCTGATACGACTGCAGCTGATGTTGACGCACATACCGCGGCATTCCGCGCTATGTGTGCTGACTTAGTTAAAGCCTAGAGATTTATAGAGGCCGATACCGGCTGCGTTATCTTCATCAACATACAAGATTGCGGATTTAAGCCCCTTGTTGCGTAGATAGATCAAACCCTCTTGGCAGACTGCTTTGCCGATGCCTTGGCCGCTAAAGCCAGGGTCAACGCCGATGACATATAACTCGCCAATCGGATCTTGATTAACAAAATCATTGTGAATCTTGGTCCAACAGAATCCAACGATGAGAGCATCTTTAATACAGAGGAAGAAACCTGCAGGATCAAACCAGGGTTCACGCATGCGGTTTTCCAGATCAGCTAAAGCCCAATTTCCTTGATCTGGGTGGAGCGCAAAGATTTTATTGTTGAGATCGAGCCACGCTTCGCAGTGCACCTCGGGGTCGAAGGTGATGAATTGGTATGGATGTGGGATGTGCTCAATTGAATCCGTGAGCGAGCGAGAAAGTTTAAGAATCTTTCGCATCGCCGACTACACCAATTCTGATGAAGCTTCGCGGCCAGGTTGCTGGACGGTGAAGCGGTAACCAACATTGCGAACAGTGCCAATGATTGATTCAAATTCTGGGCCGAGCTTTGAACGTAGTCGTCGAATGTGGACATCAACGGTGCGAGTGCCACCGAAGTAGTCATAGCCCCAAATCTCTTGCAATAACTGTGCGCGGGTAAATACGCGACCTGGGTGTTGCGCGAGAAATTTCAATAATTCGAACTCTTTAAAGGTGAGATCAAGTGAGGTGCCACGAATCTTTGCGGTGTAAGTACCTTCATCGATAACAACATCACCTTGACGGATTTCGGTGGAGACTCCTTCAGCAGCGATGCGAGCAAAGTTACGAGTATCGACTGCAAGGCGAATACGTGCATCTACTTCAGCAGGTCCTGCCGAATCAAGGATGACATCAGAGATCTGCCAATCAGCGCTGATTGCTGTGAGACCACCTTCAGTTGTAATCACAATGATTGGTGATTCAACACCGGTAGTAGTCATCAACTTGGTCAGTGATTTAGCTGTTGGGAATTCACGTCGTGCATCAACAAAAATCAAATCCATGACCGGTGCATCAATGAGAACTGATGCTTCCAGTGGGAGAACTTTGACTGTGTGCGATAAGAGGCCGAGCGCTGGCAAGACTTCTGCACTCGCGCCCTGGGTATTTGTAAGTAGCAACACCTTGGCCATTGTGTGAGAATACTCTTGTGAATTCGCTTCTTCCAACCGTAGTTGTGCTTGCGATTGCTAGCGCCTATGGACTCTGGTGGAAGCGCTCACGAGGAGCGATTAGAACCAATAAGACGACGCCTGACCATCGCTTGACGCCTGCCATCTTGGGTGAGGAGCTTGGATCTCGAGCCACCATGGTTCAGTTCTCATCTGCATTCTGTGCCCCATGTAAGGCAACACATGCCTTGCTCTCTCAGATGGTGCAGACGATGGAAGATGTGAAGCACATTCATATCGATGCTGAATCGCATCTCGAACTCGTGCGTCAATTGGATATTCGCTCCACCCCTACGACGATCTTCCTTAATCGTGAGGGGATTGAGGTAGGTCGCGCAGCCGGCACGCCAAAGCGGGAACAGGTGATTTCTGCGCTCAACGCCATTGGCTAAGAATCTATGTCTGGTCAACCAATATGCGAGTTGTAGGTAAATATCTAGACTTATCCCTATGAAAAGGGAGCAGATTCTCCGGGAAATCCGAAGAAAATCAATCACTGCGGTGCTCCTTGCCTTTATCGCTCCACTGATTCTCGTGGGCACATCGGCTCAAGTTTCCTACGCGGCTGTTGCTACTCCAAACTTCAAAGTAAAGATCGAGAACTCTGCATCATCAAGTGGTGAAAAGCTTTACCTCTTCAGCCAGATGCTCAAATCAACTGGTAAGCCCGCTAAATTCTTTCTCACTGCAAATGAATCAGACACAATTGAGGCAACTCTTGCAGATGGTTCGTATGTAGGAATTCTCTTCCCTAATCAAGATGAGAAGATGCAACGAGTAAGTACCAACTACTCGATTAACGTTTTTAACGGTCAAGTCACTTCATTTTCAAGTTACAAGTACTACTCAAATGAAACCCCTGAAAGAACTACAATCGAGAAGAATGTAAGCGGTTTCTACAGACTCAATCTTGGTACAACGGGACTGCATGTCACCATGCTCTCAGGGAATGAGACTCGTACTGTTCAACTCGAGAATATTTTTGGAGCGAATAAGTATTCAAAGCCAATCAATCCGACCTATTACAGTGATGGATCTGCAGGCGTGGATATTGATGCCGGTACATATGATGTATTTGGTCTTGATGCCAATTCAGGTGATATCGGCAGTGCTACAGGCTGTACGGTAACTACAAACACCATCAGTAACTGTGTCATTAGATTAGCAACCCCAAACTTCGCCTTTAAAGTCGTCAATCAAGCTTTAGAGACTCCCACAGTTGATTTAGCAGGGGTTTCAGTTCAGATTTTAAAGTTAAACGTGAAGGGCGATATTGAGAACACAGTAAATGTTCAACAAACCCTCTCCAGCTCACGCGCGTTACCAGATGGCACATATCAGGTAAGAGTCTTCAAGTCGATTATGGATCAAAAGTTAGGACGAAGCACTAACTTCTCAGTAACCGTGGTGAGTGGTGCGGTTACGGAGGTGAAGTCACTGATTGATAACTCCCTCATTACCTCGCAAGCAGGGTCGGGAACGTATCTTCTTCCGATTGCCGAAGATAATCTTAAATTTACTGTGACGGCCGGCGGGGCGATATTTAAGAACTTTTATTCATATGTGTGGAATGAATCCACAGGTCAACATTCATGGGCATATCCAGATGCTGATGGAAAAGCTGGGCTTCAAGTCTTTGAAGGAAGGAATTATCTCCACGTCAGCGCAACAAGTAGCGGCACAAGTTATGTTTCCACCACTTTCTTTGTTGTAGTAACAGGTGGCGTTGTCACAGAGCTACGCAATCTCAGTGGCGATAGTTACACAGCAACAAATCAGTATTACGCGTTGCCACTACCAGTTGCAAATGTGCAAGGAACATTCACTCAAGGTGGGCTTCCGGGTAACGGTTACGTCTGGTCAATCTATGACCTCTCGTTGAAACGTTGGGTCAATGTTGCATCAACTGGGATTAATTCAGAAGGCAGATTTGGTTTAGCTCTTCCCCGCGGATCATTCCGGGTTGGAATTTATGGTTATGGTTCAACTACCAAATCTTTCCTTAGCTTTGCCACCGTTGATGTGCCTGAATCTGGAAACGTTTCTTTCTCGGTAGCAACACCGGCGGAGAATTTGAAATTAGATATCTTTAATATTGCTGATACTCGAGTGGTAACTAACGCATCGGTGCATCTGACTAGATTGAATTCTGGTTTTCCATATGATCAGGAGTTCGGCTTCGGAATTGATAACGATCCAACATTCAAATTTGGACTCCAAGATGGTTCCTATTCAGCGATTGTTCGCTCGGATAGGCCTTTGGTCGACGGCCTGCAACGCAAATACTTAATTGATATCGTGGCTGGGCAAGTTACCGCCGTGACGGATGCTAAATCAGGATCAATTCTTACCCCTGAGACCGGCACCTATCACCTGCGCTTGGGAGCTGCTAACTTCAACGCAGTCCTCCATGCGAATGGAGCACCCAATCCTTCTGGTTATGTGGAGTCCTACCAAGAGGGATTTAATAGTCTTGGAGTAAGCGCAAATGCCGACGGAAAGGTTGCCTTTGATCTTCCAGATGGTCGAAACCGAATCAGAATTTTCACCACTGGAAATGAGTCTCCGACAGTTGTTTCAGCCAACTTCTTTGTCACTCTCGATAGTGGCACGGTTACTTCGGTTATCAATGAAAGCGGCGAATCGCTAACGGCAACCGCAGGAGTCTTTACCCTCGATTACAAAGTGCCAAATATCGTAGGAAAAGCAACGCGAGACGGGGTACCAGTTCAGGGGTATATCGCTTCGGTCTGGAACACCGTCCTAAATAATCGCGTGGAGTTCGGTGGCAATAATTCTGATAGCCAAGGAAATTACTCAATCATCGTTCCTGCCGGCAATTACGACATTATGTTTATTCCATATGGCGGCGTTGGTGGAGTACAAAACTGTAATGCGATTGCAGGACAGCGTTTAACGTGCAACATCACCTTCCCTTCAAATAACTTGATTACTAAAGTTAAAAGCAAGACGGGACAGGTGTTGACCTCCGGGGTGCAGGCTGAGGTCACTCGTAAGTTTGGCAAGGGGCAATCTTTCCCAGGTCAGAACTGGGGATTTGGATTGAGCCAGAGCTCACCTGGTGTTTTCTCAGCATCTCTCGTTGATGGCGATTACGATCTCTATATTTATTCCAACTCACCTTCAACAGACGGCGCCGCGCGTCGATTTACTTTCACTGTTGAGTCAGGAACCGTCAGTGCTCTTAAAGATGTTGAAACGAGTGAAGTTATCGATACCGCAACTGTTGCAAGCGGTATCTCACTCGAAGTTCCTAACTTTGACTCAATTATTAAGGCAAACGGCAACCCGGTTAGCAACTCTTGGGGATATATCTATTCATATTCAAAGGCGACGAATTACTGGAGATATTTTAACGCCGATAGCCAAGGCCGAGTCTCATTCAAACTCAAAGATGGTGAATACAAGCTTCAGGCTTATCCTCGTGGAGATGAATCGCCAACTGCAGTACGAAGTGAATTCACTATTGTTGTCGATTCAAACACCGTTACCTCTGTTACTAGTAAAAATGGCACGGCTTTAACCAGTTCAAGTGGTGTTTATAGTCTTCCATTGACGTTGGCCAATCTCACGGGAGTGATCACAAAGGCGGGCGAACCTTTTGCCAATGGGGATGCTTATGTCAATAACTTTATCAATCTTGAGAATAGGCAGTTCACTAACGCAGATACCGTTTCCCTCAGCGGAAGCCGTTATGCGGCAAATATTGAAACCGGCACATATTTAGTTGGTTATTACCACTATGGAGAGCCAGGAGTTCTCGATACCTGCACAGTCACAACAGGATATAGCGTCTGTAATTTTGATATCCCGGCAGATAACTTGGCCTTTAAGATTCAAGGTAGCGATGGTCTCGATCTACTTGAAGGTGTAAGAGCAGATGCACAAATTCAAGCCGATAACTGGGGAACAGGTTTTTGGTTTAGACCAAGTGTTGGTGGAGTTTATCGTGCGGGATTAAAGATTCCATCAGGGATTGATGCGCGATACATATTTACTGTTTCCAGTTCAGATGGATCTAATCGCCACGGAGTAGCGCGACAATATGTAGTCACCGTAGTAGGTGAGTCCGTTACCTCTGTATATAACAAAGCTACTGGTGAAACGCTTACACCAGGAGCTGATGGTATTTATGCTTTTAGACTCGCAGCGCCAAATATCGCTGGAACTGTTGTTGCACCAGATGGAACAACTCCAATTCCATATACATATGTTGGTATGGATGGAACCTCGCGCGGATATGGCACAAATACCGATAATAGCGGCGCCTTCTCCACATTTGCTGAAGTAGATGGGTCATATTCTGTATGGGCTACTGCACCTGATTACGATCTTACTAAGGCAGATTCCGCCCGAACTAATGTAGAAGTTGCATCTGGAAGTGGTAATTCGAATTTGATTTTGAAGTTACGCACACCGACTGTTCGTGGAACCGTCTCTGGCCCTCGGGGAATATCACCGTTTAACTACATTCAAGTGTTGAAGAAGAATGAGTACGGAGATTTCGAGTACTACGGATATAACGCACAGGGTCGCAGCGCCAATAGCCAGGGTCGATTTGCATTCTATTTAGATCCAGGAATCTACAAATTCCAATCAGAAGCTGATGAAGTGAATGCAGGAGGCAGTAGATCGCTTTCTGCAAACTGCGTAGTCACCGATACCAGCACCATCATTGAATGTCCGCTCGTCATGTCTGGCTACAACCTCAAGATTAAGTTACTTGCCGCAGATGGAGAGATCTATCGCGACGCTCATATCAATTTCAACTATCTTGCTGGAAATACAGATGATCAGCCACGGCCAGCAAAGGCGTGGGATTATTCCTACATTCCAGAGGATGGAATTGCGAAGGTCTACCTGGAAGATGGTCAGTGGCAAGGTAACGCCCACATTTACGGAAGCGGTCCAGAGTCACCTCTTAATCTGACGGTAGTGATTGAATCCGGAACGGTGCGCTCACTCTTAAGCGACGAAGGGGAATCCTTTACCGCCGGAAGCGGTGGAGTCTTTACCCTCCAACTTCCAAGCTCGAACCTCACTGGAACGATTTATGATGGAACAACACGATTTAATGGTGGCGCTTCTGTTCATATTTACTCAAAGGAAGATAGCAATAAGCCATTTAGTGCAGGTCGCTGGGTCAGTGATGGCAAGTTTAATTTCAGAGCGCCGGCCGGTACATACACGATAGAGGTATACCCATATAACTATAAAGAAGGCGTAGCTAAGGTTGTTCGCACTACTCGATATAACTGTGTTGTGCCAGAGACAGGAATAGCAACCTGCGACGTAACGTTATCTCGTCCAAACTTCCAGGGCAGGATCACGACTCCAAACAATGTAACAACAAGTGATGGATACGCTTATCTCCAGGTTGAAAGAAAAAGTTCTGAAGGTTTTACATACTTTGACTGGTACGAGTGGATGCAGAACTATCAAGGCAACTTTGCTTCATATCTCAAAGATGGTAAATATCTCTTAACTGTTGAACCAAATGGCAAGGGAAATAGTCTCTACACTCGAACCCTCTACACAATTGTTGTTGAGAGTGGAACGGTTACCTCTGCTATCCGTAACCTCACCAACGAGACAATTACCGCGGTCAATGGTGTCTACTCATTTGCACTCTCTGCGCCATCACTTACTGGACGAGTTCTCAAGGCAGGATCTTCAGTTGCCGGAGTCAGATGGGCGAGCGTTTCTGCAATTGATCCGGCAACGGGCGAAGACCTGTGGGAATACTCTGTGGGCACCGATGAAACTGGCCGCTTTGCGATGTCACTTCCGAACGGAAGCTATTACATCGTCGCTCGCCAATGGGGCAAGGAAGAAGGTGAAGGGTTCTCATCATCAGCACGGTATTCAGTGACCATCACCAATGGCAGCGCATCATCCCCACTTAACATCCAGATGAGAGCGCCAAACTTTAAGGTCCGCGTGGTCGATCCAGAGAGCCCTTCCAATGGCCTTGCAAAATACTGGGTTAACGGCAACTTCAATAACCAGTACTTTGGTGGAAGCACAGATAGCGATGGTTACTTCACCGCCTTTATTGATACCACGACATCAAGTTCCTGTTCCGGAGAGTGTCGTATTTATGTCCACCCTCAATACCAGGGCAAGTATGCATACTCATCTGAAACCTTTACCGTTGTTGGAGATATCGGAACTATCTCGCCTCGCCTCCCAAATGCAAGGGTGACTATCTATATTCCGACAAATGGTGGCACAGGAAATCCTGATAAGTGGGCTTGGTTCTCAGTGCAAACTCTTGATGCAAATTCAAATGTGATTAATGAAGAGGGCTACGGCACTAACGAGGTTGGTCGTGCATCTATTGCACTCGATTCAGGTGCGAAGTACCGGATTACCGCCTACCCATCTGGCGAGTATTACGGTCGCTATTCGCCGAAGGTTTATTTGATCAACTCATTTAATCCGGTAGCTGATGCTGAAATTTCAATTACTTTTGAATCTCCCAATGTGACCTTCATTGCTCGCGATCTAGTCGATGGCGCTAACGCCTGGGGTTGGTATGAGGTTTATACCGTTAGCGGAAATACACGGACGCGATATGTTGACGGATATCTCAACGAAGCTGGTCGAGGTGCGCAGACTCTGGTTGATGGCAATTACAGCGTCACCTTCTATCCAGGTAAATCTCGCGGTGTAGAGAAGACAATTACCTTCACAGTAAGCGGAGGTCATGTCACCTCACCATCGGGTGCTGCAAGTAGTGTTAATGATGTTCTCACCGTGATTATGGGCTCAGGAAATGTGACGGGAGTGATAAAGAATTCTGCCGGTGAGATTGTGCCAGCAGCGGTTGTTACTGCAGTGTCAGGAGGCGTATCACCTCTCAAATCCACGGCAGTAGCCAAGGCGGATGGAAGTTACGAGTTAAGCCTGGATTCCACACTTTCGTGGACTCTCACCGCACTTGATCCGATTACAACCAAGACTGGGTCAGCTTCGTTAACTGGAGCACCTGGTGATAGCGGTGTTCAGTCAACACGAGACATCACCTTGAACCCATGAAAAGCAAGCGGTTTATAAGCCTCTTTCTCGCTCTTGGGATGCTCTTTTCTAGCCAATTTGCTGGCGTGCAATATGCATACTCAGCAGCGCTGACAGCGCCTTCAAATATTGTTGTTCGCACAAGTACCAACTCTGCCTATCTCGATGCATCACTGACCATTACCTGGGATGAAGTAACAGGTGCTACTGCTTATGCAATCAAGGCAACGAGAGCAGGATCAACAACCTTCTCTGCAGTATCGGTCAGTGGTGAGAAGAACACCCAAGCTGTTATCTCTGGCCTCATTGGCGGCATCAGTTATGTTGTACAAGTACGGACAATTCAAGATTCTGATGCGGGCGCATGGTCTGCAGATTCACTTCTTGCAACTCCAACGACTCTACCGAAAGCAGTAGAGAAGCCGACTGCTGTTGCCGGGATTGGCTCTGCAACAATCTCTTGGACGCCACTAGTTGGAACCGAAAATGGTGGATCTCCCGTTACTTCCTATGTCATCACTGAAAGTAATAGTGGAAAGAGCGTTGTTGCTGCTGCAACGGATTCATCGGTCGACCTCACTGGATTAGATGAGAATGCTGCTGCAATATTTCGAGTTCAAGCATTGACTGCAATTAGCACCACTGGTTCTACCTCACTCGCCTCAGATGAAATTACAACGCTGAGTGCCGGTGGAGGTAGTGGTAATTCAGCGCCATCAGCTGCACCGAGTGTGGCGCCACCTGCACCAATTGTGAGCACACCTGCAAATTCAGAGAACTCATCCAATAGTGGTGGCGGCGGCGGAGGTGGTTTTGTTGGCGGAGGTGGAGGCGGCGGTGGTGGTTTTGGTCCACTCCCACTTCCATCTCCACCAAGTACTGAATCTCCTTCACCTTCCCCCTCACCCACACCTGTTCCCTCCAATTCAATTCCACCGGAGAACACTCCACTTCAGCCCGTCGTTACAAAATCTCCGACTCCCACAGTTGCACCTACCAAGTCACCATCGCCCTCACCATCTGCAACAAAGAAGCTGGCAACTACCTCGTTCTTGGCAATCGCCTCATCATCAAAGAACGCTCAGATCTTCTCCCTCAAATCCACCGCGTCAAAGGTGGTCTTAAAGGCCAGTAAGGACCTGGGGATCGTCCTTCCAGTCCAGAAGGCTGGGGTGAAGATTGTGGTGAAGGTCAGGACACCAAATGGCGCGATATTGGCTCTTCCTACAGTTGTCACGAAGAACTATGGCTCAGTGCGTATACCGAGCCTAGATTTCAAGAAGCCAGGTAAGTATTCAGTCGTCGTTTCAGTCAATGGAAAGGTCTCGACTCTCGCAGTTACCGTGACTAAGTAAGGAGAAAATCTGCAAATTACTTGCAATTAGTCATACCTGTTGCTCTGATTTACTATTCATACATGTTCGCAATTCCAACCAGCTTCTTCACAAAGCGCCGTGTTCTTGATTACGGTCGCCTTGCTGGTTCATTGTGTATGTGCGCTAAGTAATTCCACTCTTATTACTTATCCGCCCACACAAAAAAAGGAATTAGAAAATGTCAGAAGTTCTCGATAAGCCAGAGGTAGCACGTATCTATATAGATGCGCGTGGACCACGTTTTGGCGCTGTAATCACAACGACAGTTCTAGCAATTGCCTTGATCACCCAGAACAAGTGGGTCCTTGCAGCCCAAGGAGTCGTCTTCTTGATTGGTGCGCTCCGTGGACCGCAATTCACACCATACGGACTTTTCTTTAAGCACTTCATCAAGCCACGTCTTGCACAACCAGGTCCAACAGAAGATGTGCGACCACCAAAGTTTGCACAGAGCATTGGATTTATCTTTGCGTTGGTGGGAACAATCGGAGCTTTCACAGGGCTCGAAGTTCTCTTCACGGTCGCAACTGGCTTTGCACTAGGCGCAGCTTTTCTCAATGCAGCATTTAATTACTGCCTTGGCTGCGAGATGTACCTGCTCCTCGTGCGCGTTACCTCAAAATAATCCATCCAATTCACTGTAATGTCATTAACTAAAGTAAGGTTGAACCATGGCAAATAAGCACGAATTACATGAAAAAGGTCTGCGTCTTACTCCACAGCGCGAACTCGTCCTCCAAGCAGTTCGTGCGTTGGGACATGCAACCCCAGAAGAAGTCGCTGAAAAGGTACGCCAGACACATCCTGGTATCAATCTCTCTACGGTCTATCGCAACCTTGAGACCCTTGAAAATGTAGGTCTCGTACAACATACCCACCTTGGCCATGGTGGAGCGACTTATCACGCTGCAGAAGAGCTCACTCACCTCCACCTCGTCTGTGGTGAATGTGGATCAGTGGGCGATGCACCTATCGATGTTGCTGCGAATTTCGTTCAGAACCTCTCAGATGATTATGGATTCCGTACCGATGTCACTCACTTTGCCATCTACGGAACATGTGCAGCCTGCGTTAAATAGCAGTTATCACTACAGGCTCGTAGACTTCACTCTATGACCGCTGTTCTTGTTGAAGAGGGCCCCGATAAGGGCGCTATCTGGCATTTCGGTCAGCCTGCACAAGAGCAACGCGCACTTGCCGAAGGTAAAGCATGGGCAGATCTCTCTCACTTGTCCATCATCGAAGTATCAGGTGATGATCGCATTAAGTGGTTACATGATCTAACTACTCAGCATTTAATCAATCTTCCCGCCGGTGATTGGTTGCCTGCGATGATCTTGGATCACAATGGACACGTCGAATATCAATTTAATTTAGTAGACGATGGCAGTGCGACATTTATTGTGATTGACCCAAGCTATTGCGAAGGGCTACTTAACTATCTCTTAAAGATGCGCTTTATGTTGAAAGTTGATGCACGTGATGTCAGTGCAGAGTATTCGGTCCTGCGTGCTCCTGGTGCACCCACAGTTATCGGTGG
>JACCDJ011171477.1_pt1 | contig 16350 bp, 19 predicted proteins | sample 7444481 | NCBI WGS metagenome assembly JACCDJ01 (sample SAMN15323435, study PRJNA562643) | freshwater metagenome | isolation source: river surface water | place: USA:Blue River Watershed | collected 2017-08-15 | reverse complement strand
CTGTCGGGGCACCTGCGATGTCGTCTCGGCCTTCGACACCTGGCCGTTGTTCTCGATCAGCGTGTGGAACGGGACGTCGCCGACCCCGTTCCATCGCAGCACCCGCCCTTCGACGACGAGCTGCCCGTTCCCCTCGCCCCTGACCGGGTCGTCAATGGAACCGTCAACGAGCGTCTCCACCTCAACAGCGGCCACGACGGTGTCAGCGTCGGGCTCGAGGATGTCGACGGTGATCACGAACCCGCCTCAGCGAACAGCGCGCCGTCGGGGAGGATGACGGGGAACGTGCCGACCCACTCGCCGGGGTAGCGGGTCACGGCGGGCTGCAGGAACTGGATCCGAAACTCGATCGGCGCCTCGTCGACGTCGGCCGACTGGTAGGTGGCATCCAACGCGACGGCCGGGAGGATCAGATGGTGGTTCAGGTACCGCCAGTTCCGGCGCAGCCCGACCCGGGCGCTCTCCGTCGCCGCGTCATCCTCGAGGCTCCACGTTCCGGTCAGCCAGAACGGCAGCGTCGCCCGGAGCTCGTCCTCGATGCCGGGGAGCGGGTTGCGACCCGGGATCCCAGGTGCGACCCGGTTGTCGTGCACGACGTTCGGGTTCGTCAGGTCGTCGAACTCGGGGAAGCACAGCGCGCCGTTGCGGAGCGTGATCTCGACGAGTGGATCGGCGCCGGAGGTGACCGTGATCTGTTCGGGGGCGAGAAGGACGGGGATCACACGAACTCCGCTGCACGAGCCTGTACGGACGCCACCGACGGCCCGGAAGCGGGTCGGCGGGTGTTCGCCTCGATCGCCTGTAGCCACGCCACCATGTCGTTGTTCCCTCCCGGGGCAGACAGGGCGGCGAGGATGCGCAGCAACACCTCGACGACGCCGGAGTCAGCCGGCGCCGACGTCATCGCTACGGATGTCAGGGCTGGCGAGGCTGGCTGCGCTGCCGTGTTGTTGAGGGCCAACAGGTTCGAGACGCCGTACTTCTGCACGGTCGTCTTGTTGAGGACGACCTCGCCTTCGTGAACCTCACCACCGTCAGGGCCGACGAGACCGCCGTCGTGGAACTGCGGGATCCACAGCGCCTTCTTCCAGTCCCACCGCCACGAGCGCCCGTGCTTGTCGCTGGTGGTCTGACCGTTCATGTCCAGCGGATCGTCGCCGAGACCGATCTTGTAACCGCCCGACGGGGTGAGGGTCCCATCCTTCGGGTTGACGCCATCGGGCGGGCCAGCGGGACCCCACTTGGATTTGGTTGCAGCGGGAGTTGACGTCCGGCCTGACGAGGGTCGAGTGGGGCCGCCTGGCCGGTTCTCGGGCGGGGCGTTGTCGAGAGGCTGGCCAGGCGTGGGTGTCTCGGCGATCTCCTTCGACAGGGCGAGGATCTGCAGCAGTTCCAACTTCCATGCCTGGGCCGCCTCGACGGTGATCAGACCCTTCGCCACCCACTCGTCAATCTTCTTGATCGACTCCTCGATCGCCTCGGGGTGCTCGCGCGCTTCATCGTTGACGTCGCGGAGGGCGTTCTCGTAGTCCCGTGCCAACCCGGGCAATGCCCGTTCGGCGTCCTGGACCTGCTCGAGCGCCGCCTTCGCCTCTTCGCTGTTCGGGCCGGTCTTCTCGAGTTCTTCGTTGTAGCGCTGCTGCGCGTCGGTCACCCGATCGCGTGCCGAGACGACGGCGTCTGAGTTGCCTGACTCGATCTCCTTCAGCTTCTCCTGGGTGTCGAGGATGTTGTCGTAGGCGTCCTGCAGGTCCTGGGTGCGTGGGTCGAAGAAGTCGCCCTCGGCCGGCCCCTTGCCGATCTCGACCTGCAGCTCCCGGTAGGCCCGAAGAGCGTCACGGACGTCACCTGCAGCGTCTCGTGCGGCTTTGGACCCCGGGCCGGTCTCGGAGGTCGCCTTGGCGAGGTCGTCGCGGGCTGAGCGGAGCGCCTCTGCGGCGGACTTGATGCCATCGGTGTTGCCTTCGACGATGTCCTGGTACTTCTCCTGCGCGTCGGCGAGAGTTGCCTGACCGTCGAGGAGAGCGTCCTGAGCGTTGGCGGCAGCTTCGAGCGGAGCAAAGGCCTTGTCGAGGCTGTCGCTGTATTGCTCGTTCTTCGTCTTGTTGGCGTCGATCGCGTACCCGAACTGGTCGAGCGCCTCGGTCTGCTGAACGGTCGCTCCCGTCTGGATCTTCTGGACCTTCGCGGCCTTGTCGAGTCGGTCCTGCCACAGCTTCACGAGCTTCTCGGACTCGATGTAGTCGGTGCTGTTCTTGTCGAGAGCCTTGTCCTGGTCGCGAATCGAATTGACTAGGCCTTGGGCCGCATCGGGGTCTTGATCGAACAACTTGTCGAACGCCCGTTGGATGTGTTCGATGTCGGCGACGACTCCCTGTCCGCCGATGCGGAACTGGGTGCCGAATCGTTCCCACAGGCCCGCCGGAAGGTTTCGCTTGGAGCCCTCATCGTTGACTGCCCCGGCGAACGCCGACACGACATCTTTGCCGCCATCCTGGGCTGCGATGATGGTGTCCTGAAGGCTCTCCTCGATCTTCTTGTCCTGGCCTTTGAGGCCATTCTCGATCCCTGACACAGCGTCAGCGATCGCCAGAGTCGAGAGGATGCCCCCGACCACCTTGGCGGCGGTGCCGATCTTGCTGATTGCAGCGGAACCCCGAGTGCCGGCGTTGACCGCCTCTGTGCCGACGAGGCGTTCGGCCGCGGCGGTCTCGAGCGCTTCGACCTTCACGCCCGTGAACGCACGGCGGAGCCCGGTGATCGTCGTGACTGCTCCACCGAGGATCGACAACGCTCCGATGCCGAGAATGCCGACGCCGAGCGCTTCGGTACCGCCGGGGATCTTGTCGAGGACGTTGATCAGAGTCGTGGCTGCCTTGGCGGCGCCAGTGATGACGGGAGTCAGCCCCTCGCCGAGCTTGGCCTTGGCGTTCTCAAATTCGGCGGCGGCGATGCGCTGGCTGTTCGCCATCCCCTCCGACGTGCGAGCGAAATCACCCTGGGCGTCGGTGGTCTGCTTGAAGATGGCCGATTGTGCCGCCAGCACCTTCTGCTGTGGAGTGAGAGCGTCCTTCGTCGTCTTGATAATCCCGAGCGACAACGCCTCCTGCCGGAGCGTTGCGTCGTCAAGTAGGACGCCGTACCGACGGAGCGGTTCGGACTCGCCACGAAGGCCCGCGCTGATTGCCTGGATGGCGTCGGCCGGCGACGTGTTACGCGCCGACGCCAGGTCGGATGCAAGAGTGACGAGGTCAGTCGAGAACCCTGAGAGATCGTCTCCGGCGAGACCGGCAGCTTTACCGAGCGTCGCGAAATCGGTCGCCCCTGCAATCGCCTCACGGCGTGACTGCCCGATCTTCTCCGCTGCCCCGGTCGCGAACTTGTCGACCGCATCGAAGCTGTCGCCGAACACGGTCTGCCCGTAGGCGACTGCTTCGTTTAGATCGGATGCCGCATCAGCGGCGGGACGCAGCCCCGAGATGATCTTGGCGCCGACAGCGACCGCTCCCGCTCCAGCGGTGAGGAGTGCCGTCGAGGACAGCTTCGCCTTCGACTCGATCCGACCCAGCTCGCGGTCGCCAGCCGTGCCCAACTGGCGCAGTTCACTCTGCGCCTTGTTCGTGTTGATCGAGTCGAGGGAGCGCCGGGACTTCCCGACGCCCGCCTCAATCTCGCGTGTGAAGTCGTTGTCGAGGTTGACCCTCAACCCCAACGGCTTCAGCAGGCGCGCCGCCGCTTCGACCTTCGACCCGATCTGGGAGACGTTCGGTTCGATGTCGACGCCGACGACACCGGCTCGCTTGGCGCCCATCAGATCAGCCCTCGCGTCATGCCCGTGAGCGCGGCGAACTCCGGCGACCCTGGACGGATCACCGGGAGATGCGGGTCGAACGGTGAGTTCGACACCGGTTCAGGCGCCAACGGGGCGACCATCACGCCGCCGAGCTCAGCCCAGACGGCGTGCTGGAAGTCGTCGTCGAGCTCGAGGAACTCGGACCAGGAGCCGGCGCAGCGGGCGAAGACGACTGCGAGGGCGCGCCGGTCAGGCTCTCCTGGCCCCCAGAAGGGACCGCCGCATCACGCTGGACGCGAATCTCGGACCAGTCGACGGACTCACACCACACGGAGAATGAGCGCGACTCCCCGGCGCGCTTTGTCATGGCGTGCCAGACCACCCACGGCTCCCAGGTGAACGGGTCGACGTCGGAGCCGACGAGGTCGTTCCAGCCCTTCCCGTCGAACTGTTCGGGGATCGCGAGCATCGTCGGGAGGGGGATGAGGACTGACTTCTCCTCGTCCCCCTCGACAACGACGGCCTCGTGGCGCATCAGCTACCCGGCGCGAACGCGTCGTTCGAGCCGAGGAGGTGCCATGCGGTCGGCTGGTCGACCGGGGCGAGCGCCGTGAACGTGATGGGGAGCGTGGCGAACGCGTTCTTCACGAGCGTCGCCGAGACGGAGCCGGCGACGATGCCGCGTTCCACGACGAGGCGGATGCGCTCCTCGCCATCGACGATGTCGAGGACGGCGGACACCTCGTCGAGGGTGCCGGCGTCCGGCGGGACGTACTTCCATCCACCGGTTGCAGCGGTGATGGTGCCGCCACCGAACGCTGCGGTGAGGGAGCTGGCCGACCACTCGATGAGCGGTGCCTGGATCGTCGCGGTCTTCGACTGGACGATGGTGCGGATCGGGTCGAGCGACTGCGACGCGAACAGGTTCGTCGTCTGCGTGTCGACCGCGAACGCTGCGCCCGTGTCGGCGGTGTACCCGACGGCGGTGAACGCGTTGTCGAGGCCCTGGCCGGGTGCCGTGCCGACCACCGTCGGCAGCGTCGTGCCGAGCGGGGCGAAGAACAGGTGGTGGACACCTGCGACCACCGTCGCAAGCGGGTTGAGGGTTGCTTCTGCCATGGGGGGACCTCCTGGTTGGTGGCAGGCCGAAGCACCCCGGACGGGGGCGTTCGGTTGGGATTCGCTGTGACCGGGAGGTCAGCGGCGATCTAGGAGCCCGCGTTGGGCTGGGGGTGCGCCGTGAGGACGGCGTCGAACCGTGAGTACGGCCGCGGCGGGGCGAGTGCTGTATCGGTCGTGTCGGTGACGACTCCGACCACACAGCGGCTCACGACGGCCGTGACGGTGCTCGTGCCGATCGTGTACTCGACGGAGCCGGACAGGCTGACGAGAACACGGGCGGCGGCTTCGGCGATCGTGTGGGCGGCGAAACGGTCGTTCCCGCCAGGGCCCCACACGTCGATCTGGAGGACGTTGTCGGCGAGCCAGTAGATCGACTCGGGTTCGGCGATCGACCCACCGACCTGGGACACACGGACAAACGGGTACGTGTCGTGGGGGGCGTCGGTGCCGACGTTTTTCCCGACGGCGAAATCGGTGTGGCCCTCAGCGGTCAAGAGATCGTCGAGGCCGTCGAGGAGAGCACCGATGGCGACCCGGGAGCCGTAGGGGAGAGCGAGAACGGTCACTTGCCCTCCGGGGTGTAGTTGCCCCGTGCCGAAGCAGCGCGGCGCATGTAGGCAAGCGGCGAGTTGTTGATCGAGCCCCACTCCTTGAAGTGGTCGAACGACCCGTGCGTCACAACCGACACCCCGCCCGGATCGACGGCGACCTCGACGGTCGGGTAGTGGGGTTCGACTTCGGCTGCGATGTCCTCGGCGATCTCAACGAGGCCAGGAGTGGCCGCCTCGGCGAACGCTGAGAGGTCGAGTCCCATGAGCCGGCCCATCAGACGGTCCTGATCAGGTTGGCGGTCCACCCGATCGTCTCCCGAGAGAGAGGGTGGATCCACTCTTGTGGCGGGCCGTCGAACTCGTAGGTGGCCGTGCCGAGGGTGAGCCGTGACGTCGTGTAGGCGGTGATGCACGTCGGGAAGTAGCCGACGAACCGGGTCGAGCCGACCTGACGGGATTCGCCGGTCTCCGACGACTCTGCTGGGGCGATCCAGCAGCAGATCGTCTCGGTCGTCGTGACCTCGACCGGCTGGTTCATCTCGTTGAACTCGGTGGTCGACAGTGAGACGGTCGTGAGCGTGGCTTGGAGGCGCATCAGCCGGCGGACTGAGGAGGCGGTGATCATGCTGCCTCCGCGATCAGTGCCCGCATCGCGTCGGGCTTGCGGTGGGCGCCGTGGTACCGGGAGTGCAACGCCTTGTTGGCAAGCGACCCGACCTGACGCGAGAACCGCTTCTGTGGCGGGTGGAACAGGTGCACGAGCGGGGTGTCGCCGCGCCACGGCTTGCCGACGAGGGTGTGCAGGGCGAGGGCCCACGAGGCGTCTTCTTGGCCCCACCCGGAGAACCGTCGATCGAGTGGCGCCTGCCGGTAGGTGTCGGTCGTGGTGACGACGATTCCACCGCCTGCCCATCCCGGGTACGGGGTTTGCAGCCACGGGCGGGGCGGGAGCGGCAGGTCGGCCATGAACGCTTCGGAGGCGGTCTCGGTGAGCCGTTGGACGTCGCCGTGCGGGATCGCCCAGCCGTGATCGGAGAGGGCGCCAACAGCGTCCGTGAGGGCCTCGGGGCGTAGCGGCCACACGTCGGCGTCGGCGATGATCAACGGGCCGTCAGCGACCTTGGAGAGCCCGTCTGCGACCGCGGCGGCCTTGCACCACGGACCGTCCTCGTGAACCCCGAGCACCACCTGGAACGTCGGGAACCGTTCGGCCCACCGATCGAGCACCCACGCCAACGCCCGCTCCCGGTACGGGCAACCCGAACGCCACGGGATCACAACCGAAGTCACGGTGCCGGATCCAGGATCAGCGACGGATCGGAATGCGGGTCGGCGACCCAGAACCACGTGCGGAACACGTCCTCGACGACCTCGGGGCCGTGAGCTTCGAGGAGTTGGCCGTACTGCCGCCAATGCTGCCCCTCGGTGATGGGGAGATCAGTCGACGCGTACGCTGCAGCGCCGTTGCGGACCTTCGACACAAACTGTGCGGCAGATCGGTACGGGTAGTGCCGGACGATCAAACCCGGGAGCGACGTCGGGCCGCCGTTGTACGTGGCCCCGTGGTTGCCTTGGTGGATGACGAGATCAGACCGGGTGCGGCACGCCACCTTCGGGAGGCCGGCCGGCTGGATGCGCCGCCAGGCGATCCGTTCCACCGGATCGTCCAGAGCCGGGTCGTCACCGGTGGCGACGTGGTCATAGAGCTCTGCGGTGACCGTGAGCCACTGCTCAGCGACCTCGGAGAGGAACGCTCCGATCGTCGGGGCGTGCGGCGTGTACCAGTATTCGTCGGCGTCGAATGGCACCACCCAGTCGGCACCGAGGTCCGAGGCGAGCGCGGCGAGCGCGGTCATCTTGCGGGACTGGTAGTAGGCCGGGTCGGGGTCGTCGAAGACGTCGATGTCGAACTCGGCGAGGATCTCGCGGGTCCCGTCGGTGGAGCCGTTGTCGGAGACGATGACGTGGTCGACCTGCTCCAACATGTTGGCGACGGTCGTCGCGACGATGTCAGCCTCGTCCTTCACCATCGAGATCCCGAAGGTCGCCATCAGTACCCCGTTCCGACTCGCTCGAGGCCGATGTGCTCGCACCACTCACCTGAGTTGCGCGCACCCCAGAAGCCGAACCGCCATGTCGGATGGCGTCGGAGGAGGTCGATGCCGAACCGGCCTTCGCTGTTGTCGCCCTCGGGCCATCCCTCAGTGCAGAGGGACCGGCGGTAGATCGACGGGTTCGTGGTGAAGAACCGGGTGTGCTCAAGCCACGCCCCACCGACGTCAGAGCAATCGGCGTAGTCGCCGGGATGCTGTTCGACGATCCCGCCGGCTGCTCGTTCTTCCTCGTTCCACGGCTGCCGGCGCAGCGCCAACTGCACGAGATGAGGCTGACGGACGAGCGTGTCAGCGAGGTCCGACCAGTCGAGATGGCGGCTCAACACGAAGTCGTCTTCGAGGTGGACGACGAACGGGTTCGGGGTGCGCTCGAGGTGCTGCCATGCTGCCCGGATCGCACCGCCGAACCCGCGACGCTGTGCCCCGCCGATGACCTGCGCCCCGAAGTGCCGGTAGGTCTCGGTGAGCATGAGCCGGTGATCGAGGCTGCCGGTGTCGTCGTGGATGATCAGCCGCTCGTACGGGACATGCTCGGCGGCCACGGGGAGGGTGCGGGCAAGTACGTCGTCCCGACCGTCGGTCATCACGAGGAGGGTGATCACGCCGCGACCCCGAAGTTCGCTTCGTAGATGGCCCGGTGGGCGGCGATCCGCTCGGCGTGCTGAGGTGCACGGTTGCGAGAGTTGGGGCGGACGTAGGCCCGATAGATCGCATCCGGGATCGCTTCGACCGTCGCTCCAGCGAGCCAGCAGCGCAACCAGAGGTCCCAGTCCTCGGACCACGTGAAGTCGCGCCACCCGCCGACGTCGCGCACCATCTGCGCTCGGACGAGAGACCCGACGACGAGCCAGTTTCCTTCCGGAAGGCATTCGGCGGTGCAGTCGTGGCGGTGACCGGCGACCATGGGGACGTACGGATCGGGGAACGAGTCGGCGACGTAACGAACGGACGGGGCCCGAAGATCCGCCGTGCCGGAAGCGAGAGCGTCGAGATAGTCGACCTCGAGCTCGTCATCGGCGTCGAGGTGGACGACCCACTCGGTCTCGACCCTCTCGACCGCCTGATTCCGGGCGTCATGGAGGGTGTCGGCGTGGACGTGGACGACCGGCACGCCGAACTGTGCGGCGGACGGGATCGCTCGTAGTCGAGCGAGTTCGGACCACGCTTCGTCTCCGAAGGTGGCGACCGCGATCGTCACGTCCACAGTGGCTGCCTCCGTCGGTAGATGCGTCGACCGGCGTTCATCCGCGACGTCTGCTGGGCGTACATCGGGTCCATCGGCGCCTTCCCCCATGACGGGTGAAGGTGCTCGACGTGGGAATCGAACGCGAACGCCCACGCGTTGCGATGCTTCGCGGTGCCCACGAACTCGTCATCCACGAACTCGTGGGGGTACACCTCGGTCAGCACTGCGCCGGGTCCGTCGATCGTGCCGAATCGGTCGCAGTAGTCACGGGTGACGAGGCTGTGCGTGGCATGGTCGCCGGCGATGACCCGCTGGTTGCCAAGATCGTTGGTGCCAACGACGCCGATGCCTTCGGAGAGTTGGGCGACTGCCGCCTCGTACCACCCGGGGTGGAAGAGGAGATCATCAGCTCCGAGGAACATGTGGCCTTCGGTGGTGTGCCGGTAGCCGGCGTTGATCTTGCGGGCGTAGTCGCCGGGGAATGGACCGAGAACACTGATGCGTTCCTCGCCGGCCGCGTCGATGGCTCCGTGAACCGCGGTGTCTTCGGGGGAGCAGACGAACAGTGTCCGAGCTTCGGGGCACGACGACCGGATGGACTCGAGGAGCGGTACGACCCGGTGGGGCCGGGTCAGCATCGGCACCAGGACGACGACGGTCACGACACGTTGGCCGTTCCGACCGGAGTGGTTCGGTAGTCGGAGAGGGCGTCCTTCATGGACTGGGTGAGGCGCACGCCGCCGGGGTACTGGCTGCCGGTGCTGATCGAGAATGGGCCGAGGGACTCGGACTGCACACCGACGTCCTCTGGGGGGGAGTCGAGGGCTGATGCGACCATGTCGCACACGATCCCGATGACGTCCTCGGGGATCGTCGACCAGCCGTGCTCGTAGGTGGCCTTTACGGTCTTGAGTCCGCCGCGCCACAGGTTGATCTCGAACGAGTTGATCGGGGTCGAGGCGAGATCGATGATCTGCAGCCCATCCCACTCGTAGGAGACCGTGTTGTTGTTGATGTCGGTCACGCCGGTGACGGCGACGACGGGGCGCTGAGGGAGTCGCACCTTGCGGTTGCGGACCCTCAGCGTCACCGTCGAAGTCGTGAGCGTGAACTCGAGCCCGGTGAAGGTGCGGACGCGTTGCGACGCGATGTCGAGCAGGCGTGGGGCGCGCTCGAGGTCAGACGTTTCCATCTGTCGGCGCATCACGGCCTGCAGGTCATCGGTGTCAGCGAGTGCGACCATCACACCTCCGATCGGAGGTCCCCGCCCGAAGGCGGGGACCGTGGATGATCAGGAACCGGAGTTGTTCGTGAGCTTCACGAACGCGTCGGGGTCGTTGAGCAGGAAGCCGTACTCCGCCTCAGCGAGGATCGCGACGAGGTTGTGCTCGAACAGCGACGTGAGCGTGCCGTTGATCGTCACGGCCGCCTCGGTCGACACCCGGTAGCTGATGCCACCGACAACGCCCCACGCTGCCTGACCGAAGTCGCCGCCGTAGCCGACGACCGAGGTCTGGTTGGCGGTGGCGACACCCTCGCCAATGAACGACGGGCGGTTCAGCAGCCGGCCGGCGGTGCTGAGACCAGCGGCGTCGGCATCGGTCGGAAGCTCCACGTAGAGCGGGCGGCCGGTGGTGTCGGTGGCGCCCCACAGGGTCGGCTCCAGGATCGAGTCGAGCGCCCAGCCGTTGAGCCGGTAGCGCCGGCCCGAAGCGTCGGAGTCGGTGACGATCTCGCGCATCGCCTCGACGAGGTCGCCGTGGATGCCGCCGAGAGCCTGCGAAGAACCGCCGATCTCGGCGCCCTTCGTGGTCTGGTCCATGTAGGTGGCGAAGGGGCCACCGCCGGCGGTGCCGTCGGGACCTTCGTCGTGGAGGGCGGCACGGTCGAACGCGACGGCGAAGGACTCGGCGAGCGAGTTCCGCATCGTGTTGATGTAGCCACCGGGGTTGGCACGCACGACCTCGGCGGAGACCACCAGGATCGCGGCGAGCTTCTTGGGCACCATCGACTTGAGAGCGAGGGTGCCGGAACTGGCCGGCTTGATGCCGCCCTCATCGACCCACCCCGCGGCGGGCCGGCCGGTGACGACGGGGATGGACTCGCCGTTGATCCCGAGCGGGACCTGCGGGACGAGCTGCTGCACGACCGACTGGCGAGCAGCGCGCTCGAAGATCGGTGCGGCCTCGTGGGCGGGGAGGAAGCCGGAGAAGTCCGACGTCTTGGTTGCGGCGGTGATCGCCATGGGGGTGTCCTTTCGGGAGGGTTAGGCGGCCCCGACCGCGCGCTTCAGCGACTGCGTGAGTGCATCGCTGTTCAGCGCCGGCGTGGTGCCTCGAGCGCCCTGACCCAAGTCGGGTGCGGCGGGGTAGCCCGGCGGAGTTGCCGGCGCTTGCTCGGTGGTCTGTGCGGGTGCGATGCCGTCGATGAACGTGGAGACCGACTGGTGGTCGACCTTGCCGTCCTCGCCGAGGAACTTGGCGCGGTCGAGACCGAACGTGAGCGCCGTCAACTGCTCCGGGCTGAGCCGGCCAGCAGACTTCGCTTCGAGTGCCGCGTCGACGAGTTCGACCGCCAGCTCGGCCGTGGCCGCGGTGCGCCCGCGTGCCTCGGCTTCGGCGATCGCCTTCTCCGTGTCGGACATCGTGGACGCCTTCAACTGCTCGAGCTCGGTCGCGGCCTTGGCGTTGGCCTTGGCGCGTTCCTCGTTCTTGCGGGCTTGGGCCTTCCACTTCTCGACTTCGGCGGAGAGGTCGACCGTTGCGGTCTCGGTCTCCGTGGTCTCGGTTGTGGGCGCGTCGGTGGTGGCCGTTTCGGCCGTGGTCTCTGGCATCGCTGGTTCTCCCGTTTCGGGTTGGTGGGTGCCCCGTTGCGGGGCGGTCAGAGGGCGACGGGGACGGCTGTGCAGCCGCACCGGTCGTGGCCGAAATCGGCCGTCTCTGAGGTCTTGTATCGCTGGCCTGCGGCGTCACGGCAGAACCGGCAGGCAGCGGCCCGTGGAACACGCTCCCAGGCCACGCGAGTCCGTGTGGCGGTGGTGACGTGGTCGCCGGTCCTTCGGGCAGCTGAGGCCACGAATCGGTCCGTTTGGGCTTCAGTGATGGATCGGCCGGCACTCACGGCTTCGTCGTACGGGCGGCCTTCGGAGAGGGCGTGCCAGACAGCGGTGAACGGCGACCGAGCGTTGTACTCGACGTCGACCGAGCCGACCGGGATGGCCGGCGGTCGAAGTTGAAGGATGGCGGCGTAGAAACCGACCGCCACAGTGATCGCAGTGCGTTTCGCAGCGAACGTGTGTGGTCCGGCGAGCCTCAGGAACGTCGAGAGGTCGGCTTCGTCGTATCCGTCGAGCCCGTCCCAGATTCGGACGAGTTGCGCTGCGGTGCGGGACGAGATACGGGCCTGGGTTGCCTTGTGGCGTTCCACGAGGGCCGCCACCTCGTCACGCTGCAGCACCCACGGGCTCCGGGACAGGATCGGGTGTCGGGTCGGGTGCGAGGAGTGCTTCGGCAGCGAGTTCGGCCTCGTTGCGGGCGATCTCCTGCGGCGTGAGCTGCCAGATCTTCTCCTGCACCGTCCGCTTCGACAGCCCGACCGCCTGCGAGGCGGCAGAACCGCGTTCGGACAGCGTGTACCGCTCGGGGGACGCCCAGATGATCTCCAGATCGCGCCGGTTCGCACGCTCGAGGTCGCCCATTCGTAGGAACGACAGCGCCATGGTGTCTTCCCACGACTCTCCGGCGTATCCACACCGGTCGACGACCTTGAATGTCAATCCTTCTCGCGTGAGTTGGGCGCCTTCCGCCGAGCCTTGGGCGGCGTCGGGGATCATGTAGGACAGCGGGGTGCGAGTGACGGCTGCGAACGTGGTGGCGTCGTCCTTCACCGTCGACTGGATCGGCGTCAGGTCGAGGGAACCCGACTCCCACATCTCCGCAGTCGCCGGCAGAGTCCAGATCGCGCCGGGACCCTGACGGAACAACTCGTCGTAGTCGACCTCGGTCCCGTCAGGGTTCGTGGTCGGAACACCCTTGACGGCGCGCTGACGGAACGCCTGCATGGTGACGATCTCGAGTCGGTTCAGGAGCGTGTAGTTGATCCGGTCCAGGATCCGCAGGTGCGGTTCGATCTCGCCCTTCGGCAAACCGCGGACCCGCGGTCGGTACGCGAACGGAACGACGGGGACGACGGGGATGCCGATGGACTCGGGTGCCGACGCCCAGTCCCAGCCGGACAGGTCGGCGGATTCGCCTTCCTGGTGATCCCGGTGGGCTTTGATCACGTACCCGGGGAGGTAGAGGTAGGCGACGTCGGTGCCGTACACGTCGTCGTGGAACACCTTCGCGGCGGCGAGCACCTTGCGCCTGCGGGCGGGGTCGCACTCGGCTATGACCTCGCGGGGATCCTCGGCGGTGATGAGCGGCGCCCCGATGTCAGGGTCCATCGCTCCGACGATCGTGTACGCCTGCGACAGGGACAGGACTGTGGAGTCGACGAGTTTGTGGTCGGCGTCGAGGCTATTGGCCTGCCACACGTTCCACGCTTCGGAGTCGCCGAGGTCGTCGTTCTGGGCGCCGGTGCGGAACCCGATGGGCCGCATCCGCTCGCGAGTCGCCTCGATCGCCAGCTCGGCGTAGTTCGTCCCCGACATCGCCATCAGTCGGCGTGCAGCGTCACGTACCGCGGCGTCTGCGTAGGCGGGGATCCCGTTCGTGCCGTCGTAGTACGATTGGAGCAGCTCGTAGCGGGGCCGGCGGTCGATGAGCTGGCCCATGAGGCGCTTCAGCCACCATCCGGGGGACAGGGGCTCGTCGGTGTAGATCACACGGGCCTCCCGTTCATCGGATCCGTCGGGGAACCCACGTCTCGGCCGCCTGCGTGGCGACACCCTTGGCGACAGCATCGAGACGGCACTGCCACGCCAGAACAGCCGCGACAGCAGCGTCGATCTTACGGGACGAGTAGTCGTTCTCCTTGCCCAGGTTGAGCTTCCCGCCCTTGACCCGGCGGCGCGCGTTGAGAACGTGACGGGTGAGTGCGTACTCGCCGGAGTGGGACAGATCGGCGTTGCGGACGGCGCCCTCAAAGGACTCGATCGCCCGCTGCACCAACCCGGACCGGCCGCCGGTCATCCACCACTCGAACGGATGGTCAGAGGTCGACTTCACGGTGACCCGACCGCCGTACGTGGCTTCCCAGGCGTTGACGTGGGAGCGCCAGTCCTTCGCCGGGTCCATGTACGCGCCGACCACGCTGTACTTGGTGAACGCGTGCCGGATGGCCGCCTCGATCGCTGCCATCGGCGGCTGCCACTCGTCTTGGCCCGGTCCGTCGGGGGCTTCCCACACGCCGAGCTCGAACAGGTGCCCGTCGGACACTCGGCACGCGATCAGCGCTGTGGCATCAGGCTTGCCCTTCGCCCTACCGCGGGATCCGTCGAATCCGAGCGTGATCTGCTCGAGGTCGGCAACGACCTTCGTGGCGTCGGCGACGTGAGCCCATTCCGGTTGAGTGAGCCACGAGTCCGAAGCGTGGGTGATCTGGTTGAGGTAGAAACCTCGAGCGTCCTGCGGATCGGTGTCGGGGTCCCAGTAGTCAGCCACGATGCGGTCAATCGACACCCAGCCGCCGTTGACGTCAGCCGATTCGCCGTAGGCGACTGCGAGACCGTGGCGAAGCGAGGCTTCGTCAGTCGGGTCGGTCTCGGGTGGGGCTTCGCGGTGATCGAACAGCACACCCGTCGAGATCTTCGTCTTGCCCTCGGCCTGGAGGCGTTCGGCGTCGAACGAGTGCTCGGCGACCGAATCCTCACCGGGGCGGAACGCGTTCGGCGTCTCGACAGAACTGCCATTGACCTTGGCGAGGTTGCGACGCAGCGTCGCCGCCAGCTTCACCCCACCGTTCGACGGCTTCCACGACTCCGTCTGATCCATCGCGTTGAACACGGGGCGGAACCCCTCACGCGATGTCCCCGACGCGGTGACCGGTTCGATCATTCCCCGAGGTACGTTCACGAACCCCTGGAGCGGTTCGATCTGGTAGGCGTCGTACACCGGGCCCGTCGACGCCATGTCGAGCAGCGGTTCCCACGTGTTCGTCGTCTGATCCTCCGACACCGCGACGACCTGGACCTTCGGCTTGAACCCGAGATCCGCCCACGGCTTCCCGACCGGCTGACCGTCGGCATCCCACCCGTCGAGAACCACATCACCGAGCGCTTCAACCAGACACAAGGCTGCGACCAGCGGCGACTTCCCCCACCCTTTCGGACGGGAGAGCACAGCACGGCGGATGAGGCGGCCGTTCGTCATCGACCGGCCACGGATCGCCTGACCCGAGAACCGTCGATCAACCTCGTAGAACTTCAAGACGAACTGGGCCTGCTCGTTCGTGAAAACCAACGGCTCACCAGCAGACGGACCGTCGGGAACGATCAGGAACTCCTCGATCCAATCGAGGACATACCACCCGAGAGTCGGACGCTCACCCTCGAACGACGGCTTCCAAGGCACTACTCGGCGAGACGCAAACCGTCGCGCCGCTGACCTCGAGGCTGAACGCGACTGGCATCCGCCGCCTCAGCCTGAGCGAACGTGATCTTCAAGCGGGCCCGATCCTCCGGCGTCGCCCCGAACTTCGCCACCCGCAACCGCAGTTCAGCCGCAGCGGTCGTTGACCCGTTCCAGAACTTCGCGTGGATCACCGCCGTGTCCAACAGGAACGACCAATCCGACGCCGTGAACTCAGGCGCCAGCGGAGACTCGCCCCACATCGCCCACCACTGCTGCGTCATCGCCGGCCACACGAACTCCACAAGCTCGTCGTCCTGCTCAATCAGGAACGTCGGCAACTCCGGCTGCGACGCCGGCTCCGCCTCGATCACCCGCAACTCGGGCCCAGCATTACGCCGAGCCCGACGAGAAGGATCCTTCGGAGAAGGTCCACGTCCAGCCATCAGGCAGCCTCCTGCGAGTCGTCAATCCTGGCGCCCTTGATGACGTTGCATGTCAGGTGCGCTAGCTGGGTGTTCGCTTTGCTGTGCGGACCCCCTCTGCTGAGGGGGAGAACATGGTCTAGCGAAGCGGATTGAGGGTGAGGCCACGACAGCGTCTTGTCCACGGGGTCGCCGCAGAGTCCGCAGATCCACCCGTCTCGTTCGAACACCTCGACGGATTCGAACTTCTCGACGGTGGCGCCCAACTTGAGCGCCCGTCTCCTTTGATCGGCCGACCTCTTCGCTTCGGTGTAGGCGGTCCTGGCATCGGGCTTCGAAGCTCGATAGCGCTCCTGTGACCGACGACGCAGATCAGGGTCGATTTGGCGAGCGTTCCTGCGGTAGAGGCAGATCTTCTTGTAGCAGATGATCCGGCACCTGGAGGGGTTGCGCTGCACGAACAGCTCACAGCACTCGACACATGTTGCGAAACTGATCGGCGAGCCGGCATCCAATCGCCGTGCCAACCTGAGTTCGCTCGCGTGTTGAGTATCGCGCTCCCGGTACGACGGATTTCGACTTCGGTACGCCGCCAATCGGCACGCTTCGGAACACCACTTGCGGCGGTTTCGCTCACGCTCCGAGACGGG
>JACCDJ011733575.1_pt1 | contig 16360 bp, 9 predicted proteins | sample 7444481 | NCBI WGS metagenome assembly JACCDJ01 (sample SAMN15323435, study PRJNA562643) | freshwater metagenome | isolation source: river surface water | place: USA:Blue River Watershed | collected 2017-08-15 | reverse complement strand
TAGGGCGCCACCAGTAGTTAGCCCCAGCCGGGCGCGACCAACACGTATCGATTGCGCCGTAGGCCCAGTGCGTAGCCGGAACTACCCAGTTCGCATCTTCAAAGTCTTCCATCCAAGGTGCAGGTACGGGTCCGCAATCGGTCATAGCTTTAGCACTGGAGGACCAGACTGAAACGTCAGTGGCCGAACAGCTGTCCTTAACGCGGAACTCGTAGGTCGTCGAGGGCGAAAGTCCCGTGACGACAAACGGGTTACTCGTTGCGTTCAGTTTGGTACCGGTTGCCGGATTAAAGCCTTGGGCGCCGTAGCTCACGCGCCATGTCGTGGCTCCGCCCGTGGTCCAGCTCAGCTGAATGGAGTTTGCGTTCAAGCGCGTAGCCACCAGATTGCTCGGCGCCGGGCAGGTCACCAGCTGCGCAATGGACACGTCGTCAATCGCCAGGTCGCCGAATTGATTACCGCCTCCGCCGCCAGGTCCTCCCCCGCCGCCAGCAGGTTTGGTCATTTCAAAGCGCAACTGAAGCGTGTCGTTCACGTAATTCGACGGCAAGGTCACCGCGACGCGGGTCCAGACGTCCCCAAGGTTGGCGTTCGTTCCCGTGTAAATGGGCGTGGCATCCCAAGCCGTGGCGCCGAAGGGGCGAGTGTAAACCTTGAGCAGTCCCATAGTCGCACCGTACTGATGCTTCCAGAAAATCAACTCCGGCGTGGCAATCCCCACCGTGCTAATGGGCGGAGTAATCAAGCTCGCCACCGAGTTTCCGGGTCCACCACTGGCTTCGACATAAACGTATCCGCCCGTACCTGAAGTATGGTCTGCTGCAGGGCCAGTGGCACCACCGCCGGCCCGCGTATGCGTCATTCCTAAGCTCCCTCCCCACCAGTAGGCCGCCGTGGGCGGGGTATTTCCGGTGGTGGCGGGGGTTCGGGTCCATCCCGTAGGAATGCTCGAACCCGCGTTGTAGTTGGGCGTGCCTTGGGTAACTCCGCTAAAGGCCTCGGACCAGGGGGCTAAAACGACCTGCGCAGAGGCATGTTGAGCAAGGCACACACCTATAAGGATTGCGATCCCAAACTTTTTTGAAATCCGTGAATTCATCCCCGAAAGATACCGCAAATCACCAAATTAGTTGGCCGCAGGTTTACGACTTTTGCAGCATGATTCGGCACCTACCGCTGCTTCAAGCCCGAGACGAATTGCGGCGCAAAGGGCCTGTTTCCCAATGGCCCTTGCTGTGGGGCAGCTACGGCTTGCTTCCGGCCGAAAAGGATTGGCTCGTCCACGAAGACGCCTACCGCGCCAAATGGCCGCTCCTCATGGACCAGCCCCACTTCGCCCCACCTCCGGCGGCCAACGCCGAGCAGGCGAGTTCCCAAGCCACGGCCCTCTGGCGGGGGCACTGGCTGAGCCGGCACGTGCCGACGGCGGCGTGGTCCGCGCTGGACCTGAGCGCGGGAAGCGGCATCGACTCCTGGGGCATGGAAGCCGCCGGTGCCCGCGTGACCTCGGTGGAACCGGATTCCTACCTCGCGGAGCTGCTGCGGTGGAACGGCGCACCCCACGGAAGGCACGTGGTTCAGGGCCTAGCCGAAGCGCAGCAGTTCACTCCCGACCAATTTGACGTGGTGTACGTGGACCCCTCGCGGCGTTCGTCGCGCGGACGCCTTCCGCTCAGCGACTTGGGCAGCCCCAACCCCCTTGCGCACCTGAGCACCTGGCAGCAGTGGGCCACACACGTGGTACTCAAGCTTTCGCCCATGCTGGACGCGGAGCAAGCAGCGCGTTGGTTTCCCGGCGCGGAATCCCTCACCTACCTCAGCTCGCAGCGCGAAGTCAAGGAGCTGGTGGTTCACCTTCCCAGGACGCGAACTGCGCCCCAACTCGTGCACGCCGTTTCGGTGGACGAAGGGGGCCACGAGCTGATGCGGTGGACGCGTGACCCCAGCGCCAACGCGGAGCGGGCGAGCTCCGTCGGCACTTATTTGTACGATCCTGATTCGGTGCTGGTTGCCTCCCGCGGTACGGCCTCGTGGGCGGCCCATTACGGGCTAAAAGCCCTGCATCCCGACAGCCGGCTGTTTACGGCGGGCGAGCTGCGCGAGGTGCCGGGCTGCCGCATATTTAACGTGGAGGCGGTCCACACCCGCGTGCCCACGCACCTCACCGAGGCGAGCGTGCTGTCCCGAGCCTTCCCGGAACGGGCCGACGTACTGCGCAAACGCCTGCGCCTTGGGGAATCTTCGGAACGTTTTTTGGTAGCTACACGCCTATCAAGCCCTGCCGGCTACCTCTACCTCGAAGCAACCCGCATCGCCTGAGCTTTATCCCTAACTTGCCCTGTGCGCCAAACCGTTCTGATCCTCTCGTTCTTCGTGTCCCTTTGCGCGGGGGCCCAACCCCTCGTGGTGCCGAACTTGGGCCAATGGGACGGGGCGTTTCGTGCCAAGACCGCCCTGAGCGACGGGGCCGTGTTTTGGCACGACCGGGGCTACCGCATTCAGGTCGTGCACCCCAAGCACCGCGGCGGCGGAACCCCTAATCCGCACTACCCTACCCACCAGTGGCCCGAATCCTGGCCCGACGCCCACGCCCTTTTTGTCGACTTTGAAGGTGCCCAGCCCCAGGCACGGTCCGCCGGAAGCCAGGCGACGCCGAGTCCGCGCCACTACCTCAAGGGCAACAACCCGGCCCGATGGGTGCGAAACGTCCCGGAATACGAAGACTGGCGCACCGCCGAAGTGTACCCGGGCATCGACTTTGTGGTGCACGCCCACGGCACGCTGAAGTCGGAGTGGCACGTGCGCCCCGGCGCCGATCCGTCGCAAATCGCGCTGCGGATCCAGGGTTGCCAACCCCAATTGGGCGCCGAAGGCGAACTCCGCCTAGAAACCGCCCTGGGAACGTGGATCGAAGACCGCCCCGTCGCCTACACTCGGGGCGCGTCGGGCAAAAAGCCCGTGTCGGTAGCCTACCGCCTCAGCGCCGACGGCCGAGTGACCTTTGAACTGGGGCCCTACCGCCGACGCGACACCTTGGTCATCGATCCCAACCTGGTTTTTTCGAGTTTTTCGGGCTCGACCGCCGACAACTGGGGCTACACCGCGACCTACGACAACCAAGAAAATCTGTACGGAGGCGGTATCGTGTTCGACGTGGGCTACCCGACCACGCCCGGAGCCTTCGACGCGAGCTATAACGACCCGAGCTCGGGATTTTCGACGATGGACATCGGCCTGACCAAGTTCAGCGCCAACGGTTCGCAGCGCCTCTACTCCACCTACATCGGCGGCGACGGACCCGACCAGCCCCACTCCATGATGGTGAATTCCCTCGGCGAGCTCGTCCTCATGGGCACGACGGGGTCCAGTAATTTTCCGACGACCGCCGGCGCCTACGACGTGAGCTTTAATGGCGGACCGCCCGCAAACGGTTCGACCGGCTCGCCGCTGTCGTTTGACTTTGAAGACGGCGTGGACCTGTTTGTCCTAAAGGTCAACCCAACCGGCACGGCCCTTTCGGCGTCGACCTTTGTCGGCACGGCGGGCAACGAGGGGCTCAACCTCGGAATCGCCCTGAACTACGGTGACCCCATGCGCGGGGAGGTCGTGGTCGACAGCCAGGACCAGATTTTTATCGTGACGTCCACCCAGAGCTCGGCTTTTCCCGGCGCCTCCGGCACCAACGCGTCGATTGACGCCGTGGCCTTTTCGATGAACCCGTCCCTTTCGGCCATGCGTTGGGCCACGCTGCTCGGCGGAAGCAACTACGAGGCCGGGTACGGAATCAAAGTGGATCAAAACGGCAAAGTCTTCGTGACGGGAAGTACCCGTTCGACCAATTTTCCCGGTACCACGGGCGGACTCCACGCCACCGCCCGCGGCGGCGTGGACGGCTGGATCGCCCGCCTCAGCGCGGCGGGCGCCCTTGAACAAGCAACCTATCTAGGCACCACGGGCAACGACCAGTCCTTCTTCATCGACCTGGACAAGTACGGCGCGGTCTACGTCTTTGGACAGAGCCTCGGAATCTACCCGCAGACCTCAGGCACTTGGGGAACGCCCAGCGGCGGCCAATTCATCCATAAGCTCAACGCCGACCTCGACCAAACCTTGTTCTCGTCGCGCTTCGGAACTTCCAACAGCATCGTCAACCTGGTGCCCAGCGCCTTCAACGTCGACGACTGCCTGAACATCCTCCTCTCGGGCTGGGGCGGCGGCGTGAACGGAGGATCCTTGGGCGGCACTACTTCGGGCCTCCCCGTGACGGCCAATGCCCTTCGGCCGACCACCGACGGAAGCGACTTTTACTTCATGGTGCTCTCCCGAAACGCGCAGGCCTTGAGCTACGCCACGTTTTTTGGCGGAACCTCCAGCGAGCACGTCGACGGCGGAACTTCGCGATTCTCCCCGCGCGGCAACATTTTTCAGGCGGTCTGCGCGGCCTGCGGCGGCCAGAGCTTTCCAACCACCCCGGGGGTGGCGGGGCCCACGCGAAATTCGAGCAACTGCAACTTGGGCGTCATCAAAATCGACTTTGAAACCAGCGTAACGGCCGACGCGAGCATCAACTTCGACGCCGACGTCGACACCCTGTGCGAGGACCTGATCGTGAAGTTCACCAACGGCTCGGCCAACGCCAACAAGTTCATCTGGGACTTCGGAAACGGCCAAACGTCGTCGGACTTTCAGCCTACCGTCCGCTTCACCAAAGGAACCTACCGCATCCGCCTCACCGCCATCGATACCATTTGCGACATCCAAGACACGACCTCGCTGGTCATCACCCACGACCAAGGCATTTTTCCCGAGGCGAGCTTTGAGCACGAATACGTAGCCTGCGACCGCCGTTTTGAGGTCCGCGCTTGGAGCACCAGCATCGACGCCCAGCAGTCCAATTGGACCTTTGACGGGACCTCGCCCCAAAGTGGAGATACCGTCGTGCACCGCTTTGCGTCGCCCGGCAACCACGTGATTCGGTTGGTGGTCCGCGATACCGTGTGCGGAACCACCGACACCGCCTTCGCCAGCGTGTTTTTTGACCCGGACCTCCCTGCGCCCGACGTCAAGGTGGCTCCCGACAGCTGCAAGGACGGGCGGATCCGCGTGAACGTGACCTACACCCTCGACAGCATTGACTACCAGTTTCGCTGGACCTTCCCCAACGGCGTGGTCGACACGGGGCGCGTGACGACCTACCGCGTTCCTACCTCGGGAAGCTACACGGTGAAGCTCGAGCTGATCGACACGGTATGCAATGCGGTCTACCCCTACGAGTTTACTTCGGCGGTTTTGCGCTACGACCAGCGCGTGTGGATTCCCAACACCTTCACCCCCAACGGAGACGGCCGCAACGAGGTGCTGGTGCTGGCCGGAAACAACTGCTTTGAAGGCGATCGCTTCACAATCCTCAACAGCTTTGGCAACGTGGTCTTTGAAACCGACCGACCCTTCGCGGAGTTTTGGGACGGAACCCTCAACGGCAAACCGGCCCAGCAGGACACCTACGTGTACCGATTTGACACCGAAGACGGCCCGCTGTACGGAACCGTCAACTTGATTCGCTAGTCGAGCTTTGGCAGGTTTTGAAGGGCGTGCACGAAGGCGTCGATTTCTTCGAGGGTCGTCATGCGCGAGAAACTGATGCGGGTACCGCCGGGAGCCTTAAGCCCGCCCAGGACGTGCGAACCGCCGACCGCGCCGCTGCTGCAGGCGCTTCCGCCCGACACACAAAATCCTTGGAGGTCGAGCTGAAAATTGAGCATACCGCCCTCGTGAAGCTGCGGAATGTAAAAGTTGAGCACCGTGAACAAGCTGCGGTCCAGATCGCCCGAACGGCCGTTGAAGCGCACCTCGGGAAAGGCCGCGCGGAGCTTTTGAATGGCGTGGTTCTTCACTCGGGTCATGTGCTCGGCGTCTTCGTCGAGCTTGGATACGGCGGCGGCAAAGGCGGCGCCCAGCCCGGCAATCCCCACGACGTTTTCGGTTCCGGCGCGGTGGCCGCGCTCTTGGGCTCCGCCGCGAATGAAGGGCTGGACCCCGGTACCCTGCTTGACGTAGGCAAAGCCAATGCCTTTGGGTCCGTGGAACTTGTGCGCGCTGCAGGCCGCAAACTCGAGCGGAGTGGCCGAAAAATCCAGATTGAGGTGGGCTATGGTCTGCACCGTGTCGCTGTGCAGCAGCGCGCCGTGAGCTCGAGTGATGCGCGACAGGCGATCCAAATCGACCAAGTTGCCGATTTCGTTGTTGGCGTGCATCAGGCTCACGAGGACCTTTCGCCCCGCTTGGCGGTCGGCGTCGAGCTGGGCCTCGAGCCAGTCAAGGTCGTGGTCGCCGTGCTCGTTGAAGGGAATCGCAACGGTCGCTACCCGACCGGCTAAGGCCTCGACCATGTGGGTGATGGCGTGGTGCTCCAACTCGCTGTGGTAAAGCTTGTTGACACCTAAAACTTCAACGCTCGATTGAAGGGCCCAGTTGTCGGCCTCGGTTCCGCCTGAAGTAAAAATGATCTCGGCGGGAAGGCAGTTCAGCGCCGCGGCAACCTCCTTGCGCACGCGCTCCACGAGGGCTTTGGCCTTGCGGCCTTCGGCGTGGGTCGAGCTCGGATTACCAAACAGCTCCAAAGCCGCAATCATGGCGTCCTTGGCTTCAGAACACAGAGGCGTAGTGGCGGCGTTGTCGAGGTAGATGCTCATCAAGGGTACGTGTTAAAGGTGGGCCAATTTAGCCACGAATTCGGCGGCGAGGGCTTCCGATTGCGCTTCAGTTGGGGCCTCGGTGTAAATGCGCACGATGGGTTCGGTGTTGCTCTTGCGCAAGTGCACCCAGCGGTCGGCAAAGTCGATTTTGACCCCGTCAATCGTCGAAGGATTGAGGTGCGCGTGGGCCTGAGCGACGCGGACCAAGAGCGCGTCGGTGTCCACTCCGGGCTGAAGGTCGATTTTCTCCTTGGCCATGGCGTAGTTCGGGTAGGTGGCGCGGAGTTCCGAGCAGGTTCCGCCCTTCTTGGCCAAATACGTCAAGAAGAGCGCTACCCCTACTAAGGCGTCGCGGCCGTAGTGCAGCTCGGGAAGAATGATTCCCCCGTTGCCTTCGCCGCCCAGCACGGCTTGGCGTGCCTTCATTTCGGTTACCACGTGCACTTCGCCCACCGCAGAGGCCGAGTAGGTCGACTGGTGGCGTTCGGCGACGTCACGCAAAGCGCGGCTCGAGCTCAGGTTGCTCACGACGTGGCCGGGGCGGTGCTGCAGGAGGTAGTCGGCAACCGCCACGAGCGTGTACTCCTCGCCGAAGAGTTCGCCGTTTTCGCTGACGAAGACGAGCCGGTCGACGTCGGGGTCGACGACGATGCCCAGGTCGCACTTGGCCTCAGGAACCAGGGCGCAAATCTCGTCGAGGTGCTTGCGCAGCGGCTCGGGGTTGTGCGGAAAATGCCCGGTCGGCTCGCAGTAAAGCCCCTCGATGCGCTGCACGCCCAAGGCCTCGAGGAGCATGGGAATGGCAATTCCACCCGTAGACGCGACGGCATCCAGGGCCACCGCAAATCCGCGGGCGCGAATGGCGTCGACGTCGACAAGGTCGAGGTTGAGAATGGCCTGGATGTGGCGCTCGATACCGTCAGTGACCGAAATCCGGCGGCCCAACTCGCTCACCGGGGCAAACACAAAATGGCCCTCGCCGCGCGCCGCGAGAATTTTCGCCCCGTCCTCTGCGCTCAAAAATTCGCCGCGGGCGTTCAGCAGCTTCAAGGCGTTCCACTCGCCAGGGTTGTGCGAAGCGGTGAGAATGATTCCGCCGTCGCAGCCCTCCCAGGGAACCATCATTTCCACGGTTGGCGTGGTCGAAAGACCGAGGTCCAGCACGTCGATCCCCTGAAAGCGCAGGGTCGACACCACGAGGTCGCTCAACGCCTCCCCTGAAACGCGGGCGTCGCGGCCCAACGCCACGCGAAGCCTTCGGTCGCCTGCGGCCTGGCTGCGAAGCCATTGCCCGTAGGCACTGGCGAAGGCCACCGCGTCTACGGGCGTTAAGTTGCTGCCGACGGAACCTCCGACAGTTCCGCGTATTCCTGATACCGATGCAATTAGGGCCATGGCGAGGTTTTTGGTGTGCTGCAAAGGTAGAACCGGCGCCGTCCGGAATCCGAAGTAGTGAATAACCTGGTGAATAACGAGTACGCATTGCGGCGAATTCCGCCCGAAATTTGCCTAGGTTTACTCTGAACCATGCACGAAAGCGAACCCGACCCCCTAATTGAACGTTTTGAACAGGCCCTCCGCGAGGACGCGCCCCTGTTTTTTGACGTGGAGGAGTTCGAAGAAATCGCCGACTACTACCTCGAGACCGGCCAACTGCAGCGCGCCCGAAAGGCCATCGACATGGGCGGAGCCCAGCACCCCTATGCCACCGTGTTTGCCGCGAAGATGGCGCGCTACCTGGTCCAGGCGTCGCAGCTCGACGAGGCCGAAGACGCGATTCAACGCGCCGAAGGACTGAGTCCGAACCACCCTGACATCGAATGGGCGCGCGGCATGCTGTTCATTCGGCAAGGGCGGACCAACGACGCGATTCAGTCGCTGCGCAAGGCGATTCAGAATTCCGACGACCCCTTCCCCATTCAGGGCACGCTGGCGTCCATTTATTCAGGGGCGGGAATGTTCACCCACGCCATCCGCACCCTCAAGGCCATGCTTCAGGATGAGCCAGAGGACGCTCACCTGCTTTACCTGCTCGCCATCAACTTCGACATGGCGAACCGCGACGACAAGGCCGTGGCCTTTTTTGAGACCTACCTCAACGACTACCCCTACTCAGAAACGGCATGGTACCACTTGGGCGTCGCCCAGTTCCGCCAGGGCCAGCACGACGCCGCCAAGCGCAGCCTCGGGTTCGCCGTGACCATCGACGAGACCTTTAGCGCTGCCCTGTTTGACCTTGGTCGCCTCCACGAGGACCTCGAGGAGTTTCGGGAAGGCCTCGATTGCTACCAGCAGTCCATGGCCTCGAGTGAGCGCAACGGGTACACGCTCTACCGCATCGGCGTGTGCCTTCAGTCGCTGGACCGAAATGCCGAGGCCCAGCGGGCGTTTCAAGAGGCCGTGGAACTCGACGAGGAGCTCGACGAAGCGTGGATTGAGCTCGCGGTCCTGCACGGCGAAGCAGGCAACGTCCTCAAGGGGGTTCAGCACGCCCAAAAGGCCATCGCGCTCGACCCCGACAACCCCGACTACCACATGGTGGCCCACGACCTCTTTTTGCAGCTCGGACTTCAGCGCGAAGCCGCCAAAAGCCTTCAGCTCATCCTGCACGCGCTGCGCGTCGAAACCCCCCGGGGCTTGCTCGAATACGCGGGCATTTTGGTCGAAATGAGCCACCTGGATTCGGCCGTAACCCTTTTGGAGGCCGGCGTGCAGCGCCACGCCGACGACCCCTTGATGTGGGCGGTGTACTTTGGATTTTTGTGGAAGATGGCCGGAGACCTGCCCGCCGCCCACACCGGAATACAGCAATCCTGGCTTCGCTTTGGCGCGCCGTTTCAGGAGGCCCTCGTCGAACTCTACCCCGACGTCAATGCCGACCCCGTAGTCGCGCTGATTTGGAGCCAGCCTAACGCCTAATTTCGCGCCATGAATTACCTACTTACCGTGCTGAAAGGCCTTGCCATGGGCGCCGCAGACGTCGTTCCCGGGGTGTCGGGAGGCACCATCGCTTACTTGACCGGAATCTACCAGCGGCTCCTCGACGCCATTCACGCGGCAGGCGGAAGCATGTGGGTGGCCCTACGGCGCGAGGGCGTTGCCGCCGCCTGGAAGGCCGTCGACGGCTGGTTTTTGGTGGCGCTGTTGAGCGGAATTGGGTTCTCCATCGTCACGCTTTCTAAATTGGTGCTTTGGGGACTGGACCACCACCCGACGGTAGTGTGGAGCTTCTTCTTTGGTTTGATCGTCGCAAGCTTAAAAATGCTGTTCCGCGACGTGCGCGGAGCCTGGCTCATGTTTGCCCTCGGAATCGTTTTGGGCTTTGTGCTTTCGTCAATGCCCGCCGGCCGCGTGGAGCTCACTCCGGGCTTCACGTTTGTGGCCGGATTTCTCGCGATTTGCGCCATGATCCTGCCCGGAATTTCGGGCTCATTCATCTTGGTGCTCTTGGGCGCCTACGAACCCATTTTGAACGCCCTCCACAACCGCGAAATGGGTACGGTGGTCCTTTTTGCGGTAGGATGCCTTCTGGGGCTACTTACGTTTGGCCGTCTCTTGCGTTGGCTGTTCCATCGATTCGAGCAAGCTACAGTGTCGCTGATGACGGGCTTCATCGTGGGGTCGTTGGTCAAAGTTTGGCCGTTCCGAAGCACGTGGAAGGGTTGGGAAGTTCCCGTGAGTCCCGCCGCATGGCAGGCCGAAACGGGCTTGCCCATCGATTGGCTCGCTCTGGCCGTCGCAGCCGCCGTGGGCGCCTTTGTTGTGCTGGGCCTCGACCGCTGGGCGCAGGCTCGACAAACGGCTGCCTAAACCGTGATACGGTTCGGACTTCTCCGCGTCGCCGGGCCGCCTTCGCGTTCGCCGGAGCTCTACCGGGCCCTCTGGGCCGGCCATTCGCTCGAGTCGCAGCTGCACTACGAAGTTCTGGAAGTGGCCCCGCGTCGCGACTGGAGCAGCTGGCTGGATGCGGCGCACCGCGAGGGCTGGAGCGGTTTCAACGCGACCATTCCGCACAAAATCGACCTCTGGCGCAGCTGCGAACGGCGCAGTCCTGAGGCCGAGTCCATCGGCGCCACGAACTGCATTGCGCGGACGCCCGAAGGCTGGATCTGCCACAACACCGACGCCGACGGATTTTGGTTTTCATGGGAAGCCCTGTGGAACGGGTACCGGCCGGCCCGGCAGCGCGCCTGGCTCTTGGGGAACGGCGGAGCGGCCCGCGCCATCGCGCACGCCCTGACCTCGCGCGGATTTGCCGTAGATGTGTTTGCGCGGACTCCGCGTCCCGATTTTTTTGGACTTGAGCAGCTTCCGTTCGCCGAAACCGCCCATGCCGAGCTTCCCGACGTCGTGGTGAATGCGACGTCGATGGGGCACGGCGACCAGCGGGACCTTGCCCCGCCCGTGGTTTGGCGGAATCTGAACGGCGTTTGGGCCGTCGACGCCGTGTACGGCTCCGCGCCCACTCCGTTTCAGATTCAGGCGGCGAACGCCGGGGCCTGGGTCGTCGACGGAATGCCGATGTTGCGCATGCAGGCAAAAAAAGCTTGGGAGTATTGGGGAGAAGTGCTCGGTATGCCCGACTTTTGAGGCCCAATTCAACTCTTTACGCCATCCGCTATGATGGAACACGACCAAAATCCCCAAGAAGGGAGTGCGCACGAAGTACCCAGCCAGGATCTCGAGGCCACAACCCTAGAGACCGCCCCCGCCGAATCGAGCGATGCAACCGAGGTGCCCACCGAGCCCGAATCCGCTGATTTGACCGAATCTGCGCCCGAAGCGGCTGAAGCGCCTGCCCCGGTTGGGACCGACTCCGCCGCGGAAGCTGCCGCGGAACCTGCTGTGGAGTCCGCCGCCGAAGAGTCCGCCGCCGAAGAGTCTGAAGAACACACCGAAGAGGAACGCGAAGCCCACGAAGACCACACCGCCGACTACAGCGAACTCAGCGACGAAGAACTGCTGGCTGAAGCCGCCCGCGTTCTCCGCGAAGTTCCGATTGCGGATGCGCGTGTGCCCATGCTGGCCTTGCGCAACACGCTGCTTCCGCGCTTGGACGAAGTGCGCCAAGCCGCGCTGGAGGCATTTGTAGCTGAGGGCGGAAACGCACTGGACTTTCACTTTGAACAAAAGGTCCGCGAGCGTTTTTACGAGACCTACAACGAGTTCAAAAAGCGCCGCGGAGCCTGGAAGGCCGAGCAAGAGCGCGCACTCGCGGTGAACCTTGACGTGAAGAAAGCCATTGTCGAGGAACTTAAAAAGCTGGCCGAAAGCGAAGAGCTTCCCACCCGCGCCACCTACAACCAATTCAAAAAGATTTTTGACCGCTGGAAAGAGGTTGGCCCCGTGCCCGCAGAGGACGCACGCGACCTGAACGCCACCTTCCGCTTCTTGGTCGATCGGTTCTACGACAACTTGCGGTTGAGCCAGGAGCTGCGCGAACTGGACTACAAAGTCAACAAAGAGGCCAAGGAATTGCTGATTCGCGCCGTGCAGGAACTGTCGGCAAAGAACTGGTCCGCCAGCGTGGGCGGCGAACTCCAGCGGATCCACACGGCGTGGAAGGAGATTGGCCCCGTTTCGCTCGAAGACAAAGAGCCCCTATGGGAGCAGTTCAAGGCGGCTTCGTCCATTTTGCACGAGAAGCGCCGCGAGAAGTTTGAAGAGCAAAAAGCCCAGAATTCGGTGCGCCTCGAAGCCAAGGCGCTCAAGGTCGCTGAGGCCGAAGCCCTGAAGGAACGGGCACCCAAAAGCCACCAAGCCTGGCAAAACGTCACCGAAAAGCTCAACGAGCTTCGCGGGGAGCTGAGCAAGATTGGCCGAACCTTTGGCGGGCCGAGCGACGAACTCTGGAGCCGTTTTAAAGCGGTGGAACGCTGGGCCTACAAGGAGCGCAACGTGTTCTACCGAGAGCGCAAGAAAAACCTCAAGTCAGCCCTCGACGTCAAGTTGGCCATTGTCGAAAAGGCAGAGGCCCTGGCGCAGCGTACCGACTTTGGGGCGGCCGCCAAAGAAATGAAGCAGCTGCAGCAGGAATGGAAGGATTCGGGGTTTGCTCCGAAAAAACAGACCGACGAGCTGTGGGCCCGGTTCCGCGCCGCCGGCAATTCGTTTTTTGACGGAATGCGCGGGGCCCAAGGCGAAGAACGCGCGGTGCGGCAGGTTGCCCACCGCAAGATGCAGGGCATGCAGTCCGCCCGCCAAACGGTCGAGCTCGCGCGCCGCAAGCTTGCCCAGATGGAGAACAACATGGGATTCTTTCAGTTTGCGAAGCCCGACAGCCCTATCGTTCAAGACGCCTTGAACAAGGTAGACCAAGCCCGCCGCGAGCTGGAGGCCGCTGAAAAGGCGTTCCGCAGCATGCAGCAAGCCGAGCGCGCCAAAACCGCCGACAGCTTGGCTCCCAGCCAGGAACCCGGAACTGAAGAAGCCTAAGCGATGGAAGGCCGTCCCCACAACCACGGCGGCAAAATCCTGAGCGAGCTCGGCCTTTCGGTCGCCGGTTCGGGCGGAGGGTTCCTGCTTGCGAGCGAGTTCCAACCCACCGGGGACCAGCCGTCGGCCATCGACGCTTTGGCTCGGGGCGTACTCAACGGCGAGCGCGCCCAAACCCTTTTGGGCGTGACCGGCTCGGGCAAAACGTTCAGCGTGGCGAACGTGATCGAGCGCGTGCAGCGTCCGACCCTAGTGCTTTCGCACAACAAGACCTTGGCCGCCCAGCTGTATCAGGAATTCAAGTCGTTTTTCCCAAACAACGCCGTCGAGTACTTTGTCAGCTACTACGACTACTACCAGCCTGAGGCCTACATTCCGTCGAGCGGAACCTACATCGAGAAGGACCTCAGCATCAACGACGAGATCGAAAAACTGCGTCTGTCGACGACTTCTTCGCTGCTGAGCGGGCGCCGCGACGTGCTGGTTGTGGCCTCGGTGAGCTGCCTGTACGGCATGGGCAACCCCGAAGCCTTCAAGAGCCAGCAGGTCCAGGTCGCGGCCGGGCAAAAAATCAGTCGGCAAAAGTTCCTGCACGCCCTAGTTCAGGGTCTGTACAGCCGCACCGAAGGCGAGTTCAAGCGCGGAACCTTTCGCGTCAAGGGAGACTCCGTCGATGTTTTTCCGGCCTACGGCGACATTTTTTATAAGGTGCTGTTCTGGGGCGACGAAATCGAGCGGATCGAGCAGTGGGACCCCGTGGCCAACGAGCGTCAGGCGGCGATGGAGCAGCTGCGGATTTTCCCGGCCAACCTGTTCGTCACCACGCCCGACATGCTGAATGGGGCCATCAAGCAAATCGAGCTCGACCTCGGGGCGCAAGTGGCCCACTTCACCAGCATGGGACGTCCGCTCGAAGCCAAACGCCTCGAGGAGCGCACGGTGTTTGACCTCGAAATGATTCGGGAGCTGGGATACTGTTCGGGCATCGAGAACTACTCGCGCTACCTCGACGGGCGGGCGCCCGGAACCCGGCCGTTCTGCCTGCTGGACTACTTTCCCGACGACTTTTTGATGGTGGTCGACGAGAGCCACGTCACGCTTCCGCAGGTGCGCGCCATGTACGGTGGCGACCGCAGCCGCAAGGAGAACCTCGTGGAGTATGGGTTTCGCCTGCCGGCTGCGATGGACAACCGTCCGCTCATGTTCGGAGAATTCGAGCAGCTGCAAAACCAAACGATTTATGTGTCGGCCACGCCGGCGGACTACGAGCTTGAAAAGTCCGAGGGCGTCGTCGTGGAACAGCTCATTCGCCCCACCGGCCTGCTCGATCCCGTGATTGAGGTGCGGCCCATCGAGAACCAGGTCGACGACCTCATGGAGGAGGTTCGGCTGCGCAGCGAGCGCGACGAACGCGTGCTCGTCACCACCCTCACCAAGCGCATGGCCGAGGAACTGACCAAGTACTTTACGCGCTACGGGGTGCGCTGCCGCTACATTCACAGCGACGTCGAGACCATGGAGCGCATTGAAATCATGGACGCCTTGCGGGCCGGACTCTTTGACGTGCTGATCGGGGTCAATTTGCTTCGGGAGGGGCTCGACTTTCCCGAGGTGTCGCTGGTGGCCATCATGGACGCCGACAAAGAAGGCTTTTTGCGGAGCGAGCGTTCGCTCGTGCAGACCATCGGGCGGGCGGCGCGAAACGTGAACGGGATGGCGATTTTTTATGCGGACAAAATCACGGATTCGATGGCCCGCACCATGCGCGAAACGGAGCGTCGCCGCGCCAAGCAGCAGGCCTACAACGAAGCCCACGGAATCACGCCCACGGCACTGGTCAAGAAGGACCGTTCCAGCGTGTTCACGCAGAAGTCCGCCGAGTCCGCCGCCGCCGAGGTGCGCCGAACGACCCTGGCCGAAGCCCTGCCCAAGTACGCTACCGAGGAGCAGCGCAAGTCCAAGGCGGCCGAACTTCGGCGCGAAATGGAGAAGGCCGCAAAAGAGCTCGATTTCTTGCGAGCGGCCGAGCTGCGCGACGCCATCACGGCGCTTTCGGCCAGCAACTAGCCGCGAGATCAAAAAAAAAGCCCCGCCGTGCGGCAGGGCCATGGAGGTAGGTTGCGGTCGCGGACTACTTCTTCTGAAGGTCTTCGATCCAAACGTCAAAGATGAGGGTCGCATTGGGCGGAATCACTCCGCCGGCACCCGCCTCCCCGTAGCCAAGGGCCGGGGGAATGATGAGTTTGGCGTGGCTGCCCTTCTTCAGGCCGATGAGGCCCTGCTGCCATCCCTTAATTACGCGACCTTGGTTGCCGCAGGTCACGGGAAACGCTTCGTACGGCTCGCGCTGGGGGTTGTACTGCCCCCAAGCTTGGGCCACCGCCTTGACGCTGGAATCAAACGGCTTGCCGTTGTTCAGGTATCCCGCGTAGTGCACCAAAGCTTGGTCTCCGTCGGCGAGGGCTTCGCCTTCTCCTTCGGTCAGCACGAGGACTTTGAGGCCTTCAGCACGGCTTTCGGCTTGGGAAATCCACTCCGCGTACTTCTTCTCGAAGGCTTCGGAATTCACGGTTCCGTCGACGATCCACGAAAACTCCGCGGCGCGAACCGCGCCTTTAGCGGCAGCCTCCTCGGCAGCCTTGGCGGCCTTGGCCTGGGCTCCCGCTACGCCGTCGGTAAAGACTTTGGGCGCGTTAAAGTCCTTGGCGGCCTTGCCCTGACGGATGATTTTCACCTTCATGGTGATGGGCGTTTTGGGCATGTCTCGGGGGTCGCGCTCGGCATTGGCGATTTCGGTCACCTTCTCGATGCCGGCAATCACTTTACCGAAAATGCTGTGGCGGTCGTCGAGCCACGGCGTGGCTACTTCAGTGATGAAGAACTGGGAACCGTTGGTGCCGGGTCCGCTGTTGGCCATCGACAGAATGCCCGGGCCGCTGTGGCGCAGCGTCGGGTGAAACTCGTCCGGAAACTGGTAGCCGGGGCCTCCGGTTCCGCGGCCGTCGGGGTCGCCGCCCTGAATCATGAACTGCGGAATGACGCGGTGAAAGATGAGTCCGTCAAAAAACGGCTCCCCTTTCTTGGTCACCGTCTGGGGGTGGTTGCCCTCGGCGAGCGCCACGAAATTGGCCACAGTGAGCGGGGCCTTTTCCATTTCAAGCTGCACGAGGATGTCGCCTTTGCTCGTCTCGAACAGGGCGTAAAGGCCGTCGCCGACCTTGATGTCTTGG
>JACCDJ011713322.1_pt1 | contig 16363 bp, 14 predicted proteins | sample 7444481 | NCBI WGS metagenome assembly JACCDJ01 (sample SAMN15323435, study PRJNA562643) | freshwater metagenome | isolation source: river surface water | place: USA:Blue River Watershed | collected 2017-08-15 | reverse complement strand
CTTTGGCTGCGGTGCTCATGCCCATGATGCGCGATGCGGGTTATCGCATGGACCGATCGGCAGGATTGATTGCAGCAGGCGGCATCATTGCCCCGGTTATTCCGCCCTCCATCGGCTTCATATTGTTTGGCGTGATTGGCGGCGTTTCCATTTCCAAACTGTTCATGGCTGGCATTTTTCCAGGCATTTTGATGGGCCTTGCTTTGCTGATTACCTGGTGGATCGTGGCCAGGAAAGACGACGTCAAAGTGTCCCCACGTGTACCCATGAAAGAAAAAATTCGCGTCACAGTCGATGCTTTCTGGTGCTACCTTTTGGCCTTCACCATCATTGGCGGTATGAAAATGGGCGTTTTCACGCCCACAGAAGCGGCCGTTGTCGCTGTGGTTTATGCCTTGGTCATTGGTCTCTTTGTTTACCGCGAGATCAAATTCAAAGACTTGTATCGCATTATTTTGGCTGCGGCCAAAACATCGTCTGTTGTGATGTTTTTGGTAGCCGCGGCTTTGGTTTCCGCTTGGTTGATCACCATTGCCAACATTCCAGCACAAGTGGTTGAAATGCTGCGCCCCTTCATTGACAACCCCAAACTGTTGATGGTCATGTTGATGATTGTTGTTTTGATTGTAGGTACAGCACTGGACTTTGCTCCTACGGTTCTCATCCTGACACCAGTTCTGATGCCACTGGTTCGTGAAGCGGGTATCAACCCTGTTTACTTTGGCGTGTTGTTCATCATCAACAACGCCATTGGCTTGCTGACGCCGCCAGTGGGCACGGTTCTCAATGGCACTGGCCGGCATCGAAGCCTGGACCGCCCTGGTGCACGCCGACCCGGCCACGCCAGACCTGCCGGAGCTGATCGCCGAAATGAGCGACCGCACGGGGTCGGGCTATCTGTTTGGCGGGCTCACCGCCTCGCGCGGGCCCTCCTGGCAGTTGGCCGATGGGGCCTTTCAGGGAGGCCTGTCGGGTGTGGCCTTCGGGCGCGACGTGCACCTGATTTCCCGCGTCACGCAAGGCTCGCAGCCGGTTTCGCCCTCGCGCCGCGTCACCGGCGGCGAACAGAACCTGGTCTTGGAACTGGATGGGCGGCCGGCACTGGAGGTGTTGGCCGAGGACCTGGGACTGGACCTGAGCGAGCCCCGCTAGGCCGTGCCTACCCTGCGCCAGACCCTGGTGGGGCTGCGGGCCGTTGATGCGGTCAGCGACGCCTCTTCCCGGGGGCGCCATTTCGGGCCCGATGTTCGGGTTCGGCACCTGATTGGCCTGGACCCCGCTCGCCAGGCCTTTGCCGTGGGCGACCATGTGGAAGTGGGCATGCACCTGGCCTTTTGCCGGCGTGATGTGCAGGCTGCCCGGCGCGACCTGGTGAGGGTGTGCAGCGAGATCCGGGAAGAGCTGGCCGAAACCCTGCCGGCCGTGGCCACCGTGGCCGGCGAAGCACCCCTGGACCCGGCCCAGAGGGTGGCCGGCGCCCTGTATGTGAGCTGCTCGGGCCGTGGCGGGGCGCACTTCGGAGGGCCCTCGGCGGAGCTGCAGATCATCCAACACGCCTTGGGCGATGTGCCCCTCGTGGGCTTCTTTGCCGCCGGCGAAATCGGGCACCACCACCTGTATGGCTACACCGGCGTGCTCACCGTGTTTGTTCGTGAGCCGTAGGATGGCGGTTTCGCGCAGGAGTCTTTTCCCATGAACGCCCCCTTGCCCAGCAGCGCCCTGGGTGCCATGCACAACCCTACAGCTGGTGCGCCGTCCGATGGACGGCCCGATGCGGCCTCGCGCGCCGCGCGCCAAGCTGAAGTGGTGCAGGCGCTGCGCGGCGTGTTGCCCGGACATGCGCTTCTTTGGCATCAGGAAGATGTGGTGCCGTATGAGTGCGATGGCCTGACCGCCTACCGTGCGCAGCCCCTGTGCGTGGTGCTGCCCGAAACCGAGGCGCAGGTGGCGGCCGTGCTCAAGACCTGCCACCGCCTGCAAGTGCCGGTGGTGGCCCGCGGTGCGGGCACCGGCTTGTCGGGGGGCGCCATGCCCCATGAGCAGGGCGTCACCTTGTCCCTGGCCAAGTTCAACCAAATCCTGCAGGTGGACCCGGTGTCGCGCACGGCCACGGTTCAGTGCGGCGTGCGCAACCTGGCCATCAGCGAGGCCGCCGCGCCCTATGGCCTGTACTACGCGCCCGACCCCTCCAGCCAGATTGCCTGCACCATCGGCGGCAACGTGGCCGAGAACTCCGGCGGTGTGCACTGCCTGAAGTACGGCCTGACCGTTCACAACGTGCTGCAGGTTCGCGGCTACACCATTGAAGGTGAGCCCGTCACCTTCGGCTCGCGCGCTTTGGATGCGGCGGGCCTGGACCTCTTGAGTGTGGTGGTGGGCAGCGAAGGCATGCTGGCCGTGACCACCGAAGTGGTGGTGAAACTGGTGCCCAAGCCCCAACTGGCGCGCTGCATCATGGCCAGCTTTGATGATGTGCAGCGGGCCGGTGAGGCGGTGGCCGCGGTGATCGCCGCGGGCATCATTCCGGCGGGCCTGGAGATGATGGACAAGCCCATGACCGCGGCAGTGGAAGACTTCGTGCACGCGGGCTACGACCTGGATGCACAAGCCATTCTGCTGTGCGAGGCCGACGGCACGCCCGAAGAGGTGGCCGAGGAAATCGACCGCATGCTGGAGGTGCTCTCGGGCTGTGGCGCCACGCGGCTGGAGGTCAGCAAAGACGAAGCCCAGCGCCTGAAGTTTTGGAGCGGCCGCAAGAACGCCTTTCCGGCCAGCGGACGCATCAGCCCCGACTACATGTGCATGGACTCGACCATTCCGCGCAAGCGCCTGGCCGACATCCTGGTGGCCATCGCCGAGATGGAGAACACCTACGGCCTGCGCTGCCTGAACGTGTTCCATGCCGGAGACGGCAACCTGCACCCCTTGATCCTGTTCGATGCCAACGACCCCGACCAGCTGCACCGGTGCGAGCTGTTTGGTGCGGACATCCTGGAAACCAGTGTGCGCATGGGCGGCACGGTGACCGGCGAGCACGGCGTGGGTGTGGAAAAGCTCGGCAGCATGTGCGTGCAGTTCTCCCCCGAAGAGCGCGAGCAGATGTTCAGTGTGAAGCGGGCCTTCGACCCGGTGGGCCTGCTCAACCCGGGCAAGGTGATCCCCACCCTGCGGCGTTGCGCCGAGGGCGGCAAGATGCACGTGAAGAAGGGCTTGTTGCCCTTCCCCGAACTGGAGCGCTTCTGATGGAGGGCGTGCTCGAGGGTGCGCCGACGGGCGCGGGTGTGGAGCGGCTCGATCCCGCGCAAGCGGAGTTGGTCGAGCGCGTGCGTGCGGCCATCGGGCAGCGCCAAGCGGCGCCGGCCGACGACACACAGACCGGCACCCTGTGCGTGCGCGGCTCGGGGAGCAAAGTCTTTCTGGGCGGGCCCCTGGAGGGTGAGGTGCTGAGCACCAGCGCCCTGCGCGGCATCAGCAGCTATGAGCCCAGCGAATTGGTGATCACCGCCCGTGCCGGCACGCCGCTGGCCGAAGTGGAGGCGGTGCTGGCCGAGCACGGGCAGTGTTTGGCCTTCGAGCCGCCGCGCTTGGGCGCGACAGGGGCCACCGGCAGCATCGGCACCATAGGCGGCATGGTGGCTGCGGGCCTGGCCGGCCCCTCCCGGGCCGCTGCCGGCGGGGTGCGCGACTTCATGCTCGGGGCCACCGTGCTCAACGGCCGCGCCGAGGTGCTGTCCTTTGGTGGCCAGGTGATGAAGAACGTGGCGGGCTACGACTTGGCGCGTCTGATGGCGGGCTCGATGGGCGTGTTGGGCGTGGTGTTGGAAGCGTCCATCAAGGTCTTGCCCGTGGCGCCGGCCACGCTCACGCTGCGCTTCGACTTGGACGAACGCAGCGCCTTGGACCGCTTGCAGGAGTGGGGCGGCCAACCGCTGCCGATCAACGCCAGCGCCTGGTGGGATGGGGTGTTGGTGCTGCGGCTGTCGGGCGCCCGCGCAGCGGTGCAGTCCGCACGCGAGCGCTTGGGCGGTGAGCTCATCGGAGCGGAGCTGGCCAGCGCCTTCTGGACCGGCCTGCGTGACCAAGGCGATGAGTTTTTCACCGAGGCCCAGCAGGTGGTGGCGCAATCAGGGCAGCTGTGGCGCGTGGCCGTGCCGCAAACCGCTGCGCCCCTGGGTGTCAAGGGCCTGGGCAGCACCCTGATCGAATGGGGTGGGGCCCAACGTTGGGTTCTGACCGCACCGGGTGATGAGGCCACCGGGCGGGCCTTGATGAAGGCCGCACGCGATGCCGGCGGCCATGCCCAGGTGTTCCGGGGGCCGGGCTCAGGCCGCATGGTGGAGCTCGACCCGGTGCTGCTGCGCATCCACCGCCAACTCAAGTCGGCCTTTGACCCGCACGGCGTGTTCAACCGCGGCCGATTGCACCCTGATTTCTGAAGCACCTGAGTTTCATGCAAACCCATCTCGCCCCCGAATTCGTCGGCACCCGCGAAGGCCAGGCGGCCGAGGCCATTCTGCGCAAGTGCGTGCACTGCGGCTTTTGCACGGCCACCTGTCCGACCTACCAACTGTTGGGCGATGAACTCGATGGGCCGCGCGGCCGCATCTACCTGATCAAGCAGGTGCTCGAAGGGGCCCCGGTCACCGAAAAGACCCAGCAACACCTGGACCGCTGCCTGACCTGCCGCAATTGCGAATCCACCTGCCCCTCGGGCGTGCAGTACGGGTCTTTGGTGGAGATCGGCCGCCAGATCGTGGACGAAAAGGTCCCCCGCCAGGGCCGCGACAAGGCGGTGCGCTGGCTGCTCAAGGAAGGGCTGACCTCGCCGCTGTTCAAGCCCGCCATGGCCGTGGGCAAGCTGGTCAAGCCCCTGCTGCCCACCGCCCTGAAGAAGAAAGTGCCCGGCACCACACCGCCGCGCGCAGGCCTGTGGCCCACGCGGCAGCATGCGCGCAAGGTGCTGATGCTGGCTGGTTGCGTGCAGCCGGCGATGATGCCCAACATCAACAGCGCCACCGCGCGCGTGTTGGATGCGTGCGGCATCCAAACCCTGGTGGCCGAAGACGCCGGCTGCTGCGGGGCCATACGCGCCCACCTCAATGACCACGAAGGCGGGCTCGCCGACATGCGGCGCAACATTGACGCTTGGTGGTCGATGTTGCAATCGGGTCAGGTGGAGGCCATCGTGATGAACGCCTCGGGCTGTGGCGTGACCGTGAAGGAGTATGCGCAGCATCTGGCCCACGACCCTGAGTACGCCGAGCGGGCGCGCCTGGTCAGCGAGAAGACACGCGACCTCAGTGAACTGTTGCCCGAGCTGATGCCGCGCTTGAAGAAGCTGCTGGGCGGTGCATCCGGCACCACCGTGGCGTCACGGCGCGGCACGGTGGCCTACCACCCACCTTGCACTCTGCAACACGGCCAAAAGCTGCGTGGCGGGGTGGAAACCCATTTGAGGGACCTGGGGCTGCCCATCGAAGTGGCCGCCTGTGAAAGCCACCTGTGCTGCGGCTCGGCCGGTACCTATTCCGTGCTGCAGCCTGAGCTGTCCACGCAGCTGCGCGACCGCAAGCTCGGCCACCTGGGTGCGCTCAAGCCGCGCGCCATCCTGTCGGCCAACATTGGCTGCATCCAGCACCTGCAAAGCGGCACCGATACCCCGGTGCAGCATTGGGTGGAGCTCATCGACGACATGCTGGCGGCCTGAGCGGCGCCAGCTGGTGGGCCTCTCAGTCTTGGGGCTTGGGCGGCGCCTTGTCGCTCCACAGCACGCCAGCGCTGGCCCAGTCGTGCTTGGCGATGTCGAAGAACATGATGTCCACGCCCTCGGGCTTGGTGCCCAGCACGCGGCAGGTGGTTTCGGTCAAGGCCTGCGCCAGGGCGCGCTTTTGTTCCGGTGTGCGGCCTTCGAAGAGTTCAACGCGAATCAGGGGCATGCTCGGCTCCGTTCAAGGGTGGTTCCAACATTGTGCGGCTTCGCGCAAGAGTGTCGGCCACTCGTCTGCGCCTTCCGGCGTGGAGCCGTCGCCCATCCACTGGGCCTGCGTTCGGGCCACCACCTCGGGCGGCACCAGGGGCAAGGGGCCCCCTGCGGCCTGCGCCTGCAGCTGAATGCGGGCAGCGCGCTCCAGCAGGTGCATGAGCACAAAGGCTTCGGCCACGGTGCGGCCCACGGTGAGCACGCCGTGGTGTTCCAGGATGAGGCCATCGTGGCGTCCCAGGGCGGCCACCAGACGCGATTGCTCCTCCGGCCCAAAGGCCAGCCCTTCATAAACATGGCGGCCCAGGCGCCCCACCAGGCGCAGGGCGGGCTGTGAACAGGGCAGCAGGCCTTCCGGGCGGGCCGCCAAGGTCTGGCCCCACAAGGTGTGCAGGTGCATGACGCACCGCGCATCGGGCCGCGCGGCATGCACACAGCCGTGGATGGCAAAGCCGCTGGGGTTGACCGGCGCGTTCGATCCATCCACCACGCGGCCCTGCACATCGACCTTCACCAGGTTGTCGGGGCGAACTTCGGCAAAGCGCAGGCCGAAGCGGTTGATGTAGTAGTGCCCCGGCTCGCCCGGGACCGACGCCGACAGGTGGGTCCAAACGATGTCGTCCCAGCCCCGGCGCGCGGCCAGGGCATAGGCGGCGGCCAGGTCACGGCGGGTTTGAATGTGGAGATCGGAATCCATCACAGCACAGCTTGGAAGGCCTCATGCCGCACAGCGCTGGGCTTGGTAGGGGGCCTGAAGATCACTCGACGAGGATGGCGCGAAAGTCGTTCACATTGGTGCGCGTGGGACCGGTGACCACCGCTTCACCGAGCGCCTCGAAGAAGCCGTGCCCGTCGTTGGAGGCCAGGCTGTCGGCGGGCTTGATGCCCAGGCCCCAGGCCCGCTGCAAGGTGTCGGGTCCGAAGGTGGCGCCTGCGGTTTCTTCCAGCCCATCCACGCCGTCGGTATCGGCCGCCAAGCCCCAAATGCGGGGGTGGCCGCCTGTAGCCAAAGCCATGGACAAAAGGCACTCCACATTGCGCCCACCGCGGCCTTGGCCGCGCACGGTGACCGTGGTTTCGCCCCCCGACAAGAGCACGCAAGGGGTTTCAAAAGGCTGGCCATGCCGGGCCACCTGCAGGGCCACGCCGCCCAGCACCCGCCCCACATCGCGGGCCTCCCCTTCCAGGGCATCGCCCAGGATGTAGGCGCGCAAGCCGGCAGCCTGCGCCACGCGGGCTGCGGCCTCCAGCGCCTGCTGGGGCGCGGCCACCAGGCGGGCTTCGGCGCGCTGCAGCCGGGCATCGCCGGGCTTGATTGACTCGCCGCGGCCGCTGCTCAAGAGCTCACGCACCGTGCGCCCCAAAGGATCGGGCAACTGCAGCCGATAGCGCTCAATAAGGTCCAGGGCATCTTGGCAGGTGGTGGGGTCGGCCACGGTGGGGCCCGAAGCGATGTCGATGGCGTGGTCGCCGGGCACATCGCTCATCATCAGGGTGACCACGCGGGCCGGGTGGCAGGCCGCGGCCAAGCGGCCGCCCTTGATGGCGGACAGGTGGCGGCGCACCGTGTTCATTTCGGTGATGGTGGCCCCCGACTGCAGCAAGGCGCGGTTGACGGCTTGCTTGTCGGCCAGGGTCAAGCCCGGCAAGGGCAGGGGCAGCAAGGCCGAGCCACCCCCAGAAATCAAGGCGATCACCAGGTCGTGCGGGCCCAGGCCCTGCACCAACTGCAGCAGGCGCTGCGCAGCCTTCAGGCCGGCTTCATCGGGCACCGGGTGGGCCGCTTCAACAATCTCCACGCGCTGGCACGGTGCGCCGTAGCCATACCGGGTGACGACCAAACCTTCGAGCTGACCCGGCCAATCAGCGTAATGCGCCTCCAAAGCCTGCGTCATGGCTGCCGAGGCCTTGCCGGCGCCAATCACCACAACGCGGCCGCGGCCCAGGCTGGGCAATTCCTCGATCTTGGGCAGGTGGGCCGGCACGCAGATCTCGGGCTGCGCGCTGGCCACAGCGGCTTCAAACAAGCGGCGCAGGAGTGCGCGCTGTGGGCCAGGCGCGTTTCCGGGCGAAGAAGGTGAGGCGGTGTTCATCTGCACCGAATCTTCGCACGGCCGGCCCGGCCAGGGCCTCAGGCGGCGGGGGCGGCGCCTTGTCCGATCTCGAAGTTGGCCAGGGTTTCCAGGGCCCGCACCATGGCCGAGTGGTCCCAGCCCTTGCCGCCGTGTGCGGCGCAGGCGTTGAACAGCTCCTGGGCGGTGGCGGTGTTGGGCAGGCTCACGCCCAAGGCGCGCGCGCTGCTCAGGGCCAGGTTGAGGTCCTTTTGGTGCAGCTCGATGCGAAAGCCGGGGTTGAAGGTGCGCTTGACCATGCGCTCGCCGTGCACCTCGAGGATGCGGCTGGCCGCAAAGCCACCCATCAGCGCTTGGCGGACCTTGGCCGGGTCGGCGCCAGCACGCGCGGCGAACAACAGGGCTTCGGCCACGGCTTCGATGTTCAGGGCCACGATGATCTGGTTGGCCACCTTGGCCGTTTGGCCGTCGCCATTGCCGCCCACCAAGGTGATGTTCTTGCCCATGCACTCGAACAGCGGCTTGACGCGTTCGAAGGTGGCTTCGGAGCCGCCCACCATGATGGACAAGGTGGCGTTCTTGGCACCCACTTCGCCACCGCTGACCGGGGCATCGAGGTACTCACAGCCCAATGCATTGATGCGAGCGGCGTAGTCCTTGGTGGCGATGGGCGAAATGGAGCTCATGTCCACCACCGTCTTGCCCGCACTCAGGCCCGAGGCCAGGCCATGCTCGGAGAACAGCACCTTCTCAACATCCGGCGTGTCGGGCAGCATGGTGAAGATGATGTCGGCTTTCTGCGCCACGCTGCGGGCATCCGCGCAGGCCACCGCGCCCTTTTCGCTCAGGGCTGCCGGCACTTGGCTGCGGGTGTGCACGTACAGGGTGTGACCGGCGGCCAGCAGGTGCCCAGCCATGGGCGCACCCATGATGCCCAAGCCGATGAAGCCGATCTTTTGCGGGGTGGAGGTCATGTGAGGTTCCTAGAAAGTCTTACTGCGCCAACTGTTGTCGCCAGCCCAGGCCAGCTTCGGTGGCGGCGGCGGGCTTGTACTCGCAGCCGATGGCGCCCTTCCAGCCGATGCGCTTGAGGTGGGCGAACAGGAAAGCATAAGCGATCTCACCGGTGCCGGGCTCGTTGCGGCCCGGGTTGTCGGCGATCTGGATGTGGCCGATGCGCGCCAGGTAACGGTTGAGCGTGCCGGCCAGTTCGCCTTCCATGCGCTGCATGTGATAGACGTCGTACTGAATGTAGGCATTGGCCGCCCCTACTTCGTCGAGCAGGGCCACGCCTTGCGCCGTGGTGCTGATGAAAAAGCCGGGAATGTCAAAGGTGTTGATCGGCTCGATCAACAGGTCGATGCCGTGCTGGCCAAGCTTGCCGGCCGCGTAGCGCAGGTTGGCCACCAAGGTGGCGCGCGCCTGCTCTTCGCTGACCGCCGCGGGCTTGATGCCGGCCAAGCAGTTGATCTTCTTCACGCCCAAAGCGGTGGCGTAGGTGATGGCCTGGTCCACGCCGGCCTTGAACTCGGCCACGCGGTCGGGGTGGCAGGCGATGCCGCGCTCGCCGCCGGCCCAGTTGCCAGCGGGCAGGTTGTGCAAGATGAGGCTCAAGCCATGGGCCTGCAGTTCGGCCTTGATCGCCTCGGGCGTGGCCTCATACGGGAACTGGCACTCCACCTGCGTGAAGCCGGCGCGGGCGGCCCGTCCGAAGCGTTCGATGAAGGGGGCTTCGGTGAAGAGCATCGAGAGGTTGGCGGCGAAGGTCGTCATGGGTTTGCTATTCCGTGTGGGGCATTGAAGGCTGACCCGCCCGCCGGATGATGCTCCATTCCGGCGGGGGACTCGGAGCGTCGGACGTTCAGTCCAGCAGACCGGCGGCAACCAGACCTTCGGTGCCCTGCGGGTGACGGCAGTCGATGTCTTCGAACTCGTTGATCTTGTCGATCTCCACGCCCATGGCAATGTTGGTGACCTTCTCCAGGATCACCTCCACCACCACCGGCACGCTGAATTCACGTGCCGTGGCCTGGGCTTGGCGCAGGGCGTCTTGCAGCTTGGAGGGGTCGGTCACGCGCACGGACTTGCAGCCCAGACCCTCGACCACCTTTTGATGGTCGACACCATAGCCCTTGAGGGTCTCGTCTTCCACGTTCTGGTTGTCAAAGGCCAGTTGCACGCAGTAGTCCATCTCAAAGCCGCGCTGCGACTGGCGAATCAGGCCAAGGTAGCTGTTGTTGACCAGCACCTGCACATAGGGCAGCTTGAACTGGGCCCCGGCAGCCAGTTCCTCAATCAGGAATTGGAAGTCGTAGTCGCCGGCGATGCCCACCACGGTGCGGGTGGGGTCGGCTGCCACCACGCCCAAGGCGGCTGGCAGGGTCCAGCCCAAGGGGCCGGCCTGGCCGCAGTTGATCCACTGGCGCGGGCCGTAGATGTTGAGGAACTGCGCCGCGGCGATCTGGCTCAGGCCGATGGTGGACACATAGACCGTGTCGCGCGGGAACACCGCGTTCATCTCCTGGTACACGCGCTGGGGCTTGATGGGGATGTTGTCGTAGTTGGTCTTGCGGTGCATCAGCGCCTTTCGCTCGGCGCAGCGTGCGGCCCAGGTGGCAAAGCTCTTGAGCTTGCCGGCGGCCTTGCGCTCGCGGGCGGCTTGCACGAACAGTTCGAGCGCGGCCTTGGCGTCGCTCACGATGCCGTACTGCGGCTCGAAGACCCGGCCGATCTGGGTGGGCTCGATGTCCACGTGCACAAAGGTGCGGCCCTTGGTGTAGGTGTCGATGCCGCCGGTGTGGCGGTTGGCCCAACGGTTGCCGATGCCCAAGACGAAATCGCTGGCCAGCATCGTGGCGTTGCCGTAGCGGTGGCTCGTCTGCAGTCCGCACATGCCGGCCATCAAGGGGTGGTCGTCGGGAATCGTGCCCCAGCCCATCAGCGTGGGGATGACCGGCACACCGGTGAGCTCAGCGAACTCCACCAGCAGGTCCGAGGCGTCGGCGTTGATGATGCCGCCACCGGCCACGATCAGGGGCTTCTCAGCGGCCATCAGCATGTCCAAGGCCTTGTCGACCTGCTTGCGGCTGGCCGCCGGCTTGTACACGGGCAGGGGCTCGTAGGTGTCGATGTCGAACTCGATTTCGGCCATCTGCACATCAAAGGGCAGGTCGATGAGCACCGGGCCCGGGCGGCCTGAACGCATCAGGTGGAAGGCCTGTTGGAACACGCGCGGCACCTGGGCCGGCTCGAGCACCGTGGTGGCCATCTTGGTCACCGGCTTGGCGATGCTTTGGATGTCCACGGCCTGGAAGTCTTCCTTGTGCAGGCGGGCGCGCGGGGCCTGGCCGGTGATGCACAGGATGGGAATGGAGTCGGCAATGGCCGAGTACAGACCGGTGATCATGTCGGTGCCGGCCGGGCCCGAGGTGCCGATGCACACGCCGATGTTGCCGGCCTTGGCCCGGGTGTAGCCCTCGGCCATGTGCGAGGCGCCTTCCACGTGGCGCGCCAGGATGTGGGTGATGCTTTGGCGCTCACGCAGGGCGGCGTACAGCGGGTTGATGGCTGCGCCGGGCACGCCGAAGGCATTGGTCACGCCTTCTTTTTCCATCACGAGTACGGCTGCCATTGCGGCTTTCATCTTGGCCATGTGGGGCTCCTGGAACGGGTGGGTGGGTAAGGGATGCGGTGCGTAACAGCCGTACACCGAAGAGGCCGCATCTTGCGTGGAGGGCCGCCGACCGAGAATCCGTCCGCGGCGCATTTCTTCCATTCCGTTTGGGAATACCCCCTTGCCCAATGGCCGCTTCAGGCCTAGGCTGAGGCCATGGACAAACTGGCGGCCATGCAAACCTTCATCCGGGTGGTGGAGTTGGGCTCCTTCAGCAAGGCGGCCGTCGACCTGGGGGTGGGCCAGCCCAGCGTCACCAAGCAGATTGCCCAACTGGAAAAGCATTTGGGATCGCGGCTGCTGCACCGCACCACGCAGGGCGTGTCGGTGACCGAGGTGGGCGCCCTGTATGCCGAACACTGCCGCCGCATCGCCCATGAGGTCGAAGAGGCCGACCACGTGGCCCTGCAGGCGCAGTCGCAGATGCAGGGGCAGTTGCGCATCAGCACCTCGGTGGCCTTCGGGCGCCGGGTTTTGGCGCCGCTGTTGCTCAAGTTCATCCAGGAGCACCCACAGCTGCAGATCGACCTGAGCTGCGAAGACCGCCATGTGAACCTGCTGGAGCAGGGCGTGGATGTGGCCATCCGCATGGGGCGGCTGGCCGATTCCACCTTGGGGTCACGCTACTTGGGCAGCAACCCCTGGGTGTTGGTGGGCTCGGGCAGCTACCTCAAGGCCCGCGGCACGCCGCGCTCACCCGATGAACTGCGCGGCCATGCGGCCCTCATCTACAGCACGGTGCAGGGGGATGCGCGCTGGAGCTTCACACGGCCTCAGAAGTCCGGAGATGCGCAGCGGCGCGACGTGGTGGTGCACGGCCCCTTGCGCTCGAACAATTTGTCGGCCTGCTGACCGCCGCCCGCGGTGGCCTGGGCTTGGCGGTGCTGCCGCTGTATGTGGCGCACGACTCCATTCGAAACGGCGCGGTGCAGGTGCTGCTCAAGGATTGGCTGCTGCCGGCGCAGGAAATGCATGCGGTCTACCCCTCTCCGCGCCTGGTGCCCACCAAGGTGCAGCTCTTCGTGAGCTGGCTGCAGGGGCAGTTTGGCGAAGCGTGGTGGACGCGGGCGCCCTGAGCCTGTGGCCCTACAGCACCCGCGCCACCTTCACCGCGGTTTCTGAACCCCAGGCCACCACGGCGCACCAGGCGCGCAAGATCAGGCCCGGCTGGGCCTGCGCGGCGGGCTCTGCTTTCAGGCCGGCACGGGCCGTGGTGCTGGCAGTGGCACTCCCAGCCCCAGCGGCCAAAGCCCGCGCCTCGTCCCGGTGGTGGCATTCATCGGCCTGGCAGCTCAGCAGCAAGTCGCGCAAGGCGGTGTACTCGGGCCGGCCCTCGAGTGCGCGGATCTGGTCTTCGTAGTGGCGGTCCACGAAGGTCTCCACCGCGGCGATCGTGCCGTACACCGCGCGGGGCCCGAAGAGCGCGGGCAAGGCCCCGGTGAGGAAGCCCGCGATGCGCCAGGGAATCAAGAGGTGGCTGCGCTGGCGCGGGGGCACCAGTTCACAGATCAGGCGCAGGTGCTCCTGCTCGGTGGCCAGGTGGCGCTGGGCGAAAGCACGCAGGGCGGCATCTCGCGTGATGGCCAGCACCCCGCGGTAGATCCACACCGCGCCGGTCTCGCCAGCATGGTCGGTGCGCAGTTCGGGCATGAGGTCCATGGGGACCGCTGGCGTCACGGCTGAGTTGGGAAATGTGCTCATCGAGCCGCCTGCACGCGGGTCCAAAACTGCGAGAACGAGCCGCAGCGGCGGCCAGGGTCGGCCCAGATGCGCGGCACTGGCTCGCCTTGGCCGGGCTGCAACCAGGCGCGCAGGTGGGGGTCGGCCACGGTGCGCGCGCTGCTGGGGGGCGCCCCTTCGCACCAGACGATGCGGTCGGTGTGCTCGCGCATCAGCGCCACCACCCAGTTCCAGCGGCGCTCGCTCCAGGCCCAGCGGCTGTGAAAGCCGGCCACCAAGACGCCCACCACCGGTTGGCTGCGGTGTTCGGGCGCACGCAGGTTCCAGGGGTGCATCAACCAGGCGCCCTCCAGATCACCGGCTTTGGCAGTGGGCACATCAAAGGGCGGGCGGTTGAGCAAGGGGGGCTCCTGAACAGCCGCGTGCTCCACGCGCCCCGGCCGCTCCAGGCGTTTGCCGCTGCGTGCCACCGCTTCCAAGGCCTCGTAGGACGCGTCCACCACCGAGCCCCGCGAATGCCACGGCCCCGGCGCAAACTTCTCCACATTGCCCGCATTGAAGAGGTAGGGCTTGTGGGAACCGGTGCCGGCCACCCACTGCCAGCTCAGGTGGTTGCTGGCCAGGTCGCCGTCCAGCAGATGCCCATAAAGCCAGTCCGCGCCGGCGCGCCAGTGCACCTTGCGCAGGTGCACCACGTAGGAGGCCAGCCACATACGGGCGTGGTTGTGCAGGTAGCCGGTGGCGTACAACTCGCGCACCGCCTGGTCGACCACCGGCACGCCGGTGCGGCCCTGGCGAATGTCCTCGGGCAGCACCCGCGCATAGCTGCTCTCGGGCATGGGCCCCTCGTGCAGGGAGGCGAAGATGCCCTTGCCCTCGTGCTGCCACACATGGTGAAAGTACTCGCGCCAGGCCAGTTCATTGATGAACTTGTGCTCGGGCGGCAGGCCGCGGCCTTTGGCATCGCGTGCGCGCTCGTCTTCCTGCACCTGCGCCAGCACCTGCGGCAAGGTCAGCACCCCGTGGCTGATGTAGGGCGAAAGCCGGGTGACCGCGCCTTCAAGGTGGTTGCGGCTGCGCGCATAGTCGTGCGGCCGCACGGCGCGCAGGCGGGCGTGCGCGGCTTGCGTGCTGGGCGGCAGCTCGTCACAGGCCGGGTCGGGCAGCGGCAATGGGTTCATGCGCGGCAGTGTCGCCAAGGCCCGGGAAAGCCGCCTGCCAGCGGCCTCAAGGCCCTTGGGGGCCATCGGAGAAGCGGCGCACGGTCTCTCGAGCGCAGCGATAAAAAAGGGCGCCCGGTTTCCCGGGCGCCCTGGGCAGAAAAGCGGCTGAACCGCTTTAAGCCCTGTTCATCAGCGCACCACCGCAATGGCCTCGCGCTTTTCAGCCTTGTAGGTGTAGAGCGTCAAGGCGCCGTTCTTGATGTCGCCCTTTTCGTCAAACGCGATCACGCCGGTCACGCCCTTGTAGCCCTCGGTCTTGGCCAGGGCAGGCAGGTACTTGGCCGGGTCGGTGGAGTTGGCGCGCACCATGGCGTCGGCCATCACCATCACCGCGTCGTACACGTAAGGCGCGTAGATCTGCACATCAGCGTTGTACTTGGCCTTGAACTTGGTGGCGAAGTCGGCCATGGCCGTCTTGGCCTCGCCTTCCACCCCGCCGGCCTCGGCACACACCACCTGGCCGTCGGCCATCGAGCCCGCGGCCAGCTTGGGCAGCTCGCCCGTGCAGATGCCGTCGCCCCCCATGAGCTTGGCGTTGATGCCCAGCTGCTTCATTTGGCGCAGCATCGGGCCGGCCACCGCGTCCATGCCGCCGAAGAACACCACGTCGGGCTTCTTGGCCTTCAGGGCGGTCAAGATGGCGGTGAAATCGGTGGCCTTGTCGTTGGTGAACTGGCGGTCCACCACCTTGCCGCCGGCGGCTTCCACGCCCTTGGCGAATTCATCGGCCACGCCCTGGCCGTAGGCGGTGCGGTCGTCGATCACGGCAATGCTCTTGCCCTTGAGCTCGGTCACCGCGTACTTGCCCAGCGTGCCGCCCAGGTGCACGTCGTCAGCCACATTACGGAAGGCGGTCTTGAAGCCTTGGCGGGTGTACTTGGGGTTGGTGGCCGAGGGGCTGATTTGCGGAATGCCGGCGTCGCTGTAGATCTTGGAAGCCGGAATGGTGGTGCCGGAGTTGAGGTGGCCAATCACGCCCACCACCTTGCTGTCCACCAGCTTCTGCGCGGCGGCCGTGCCCTGCTTGGGGTCGGCAGCGTCGTCTTCGGCCAGCAGCTCGAACTTCACCTTCTTGCCGTCGATGGTCAGGCCCTTGGCGTTGAGCTCGTCGATGGCCATGCGCGCACCGTTCTCGTTGTCCTTGCCCAAGTGGGCAATCGCGCCGCTGGTGGGGGCCACATGGCCGATCTTCACCACGGCCTCGGCCGACGCGGCCGGGGCGGCGGCTTCCTTCTTGCCGCAAGCGGCCAAAGCGGCCACGGCCAAGGTGGCCAGCACCAGGTTCCACTTCTTGTTCATACGTCGAACACTCCTTCAGAGGGTTGGGTAAGAAAGCTTGCCAAGTCCAATCATCACTCACCCAGGTAGGCGGCGCGCACGCGCGGGTCGTGCAGCAATTCGCCAGCCGGGCCGCTCATCGTCATCTCGCCGGAGTCCATCACATAGGCCCGGTCCGCCACCGCGAGCGCACGGCTGGCATTCTGCTCCACCAGCAGCACCGTGGTGCCCCGGCGGTGGATGGCTTGCACCACCTCAAAGATCTTGTCCACCATGATGGGCGACAGGCCCATCGACGGCTCATCCAACAGCAGCAGGCGGGGTCGGGCCATCAGCGCGCGGCCCATGGCCAGCATCTGCTGCTCGCCGCCCGAGAGTGTGCCCGCGAGCTGGCGGTGGCGCTCTTTCAAGCGCGGGAAGCGCTGGTAGACGCTGTCGATGTCGGCATCGATCTCGG
>JACCDJ011689580.1_pt1 | contig 16368 bp, 17 predicted proteins | sample 7444481 | NCBI WGS metagenome assembly JACCDJ01 (sample SAMN15323435, study PRJNA562643) | freshwater metagenome | isolation source: river surface water | place: USA:Blue River Watershed | collected 2017-08-15 | reverse complement strand
CATCTTGCTTGGCCTTTAGAGCCAGCAGGTCGGAACGCTCTTCACCTGACTCAGGATGTCCGTTGGGGAATGCCGCTACAGCCACCTTGGCGCCGGGCTGAGTGGCTACCGAACGAATTACTTCAACCAGCTCGCTGGCGCTTGCTAGTGAGCCTGAGGCTAGATGGGTTTGCCCCGCGGGCAGGTCTCCGCGCAGAGCCAGAAAGTCCAAAATTCCGGCATCAAGAAACTGCTGAATGGTGGCGCGCGCTTCTAGCTCGCTGGTGCCGACGCAGGTTAGGTGGGCAAGGGGAACGGCCTGAGTTTGACTCTTGATGTAGCTCAGCACCTCAATCGACCCTGAAGTGTCGGAACCACCTGCCCCGAAGGTTACAGAAATAAAGTCTGGCGAGAGTTCCGCAAGGCGATCAATGGCTTCGTAAAGCGCCGGGGCGGCCTCGGGTTCACGAGGCGGGTAAACCTCAAATGAAATTGGAACTGACAAAATGCCTCCGCAAAACTGAGTTGTTGGCGGGGCCCCGCTACCTGGCCAATAATACGTTCAAGCCGCGCGATGTTCAATTTCCCTGAAATACAAGGAAACCAGATGTCGGGCTGGCGGGATTTGAACCCACGACCCCTTGACCCCCAGTCAAGTGCGCTACCAAGCTGCGCTACAGCCCGTTGTCTAACAACCTCAGAAGTCTATTGCCAAGGGTTGGCCTGTGGGCAAAAAGCCCAGAAAAGAACTAGTAGCCCAGCGCTTGAAGGGAGTTTTGAATGGCTGCTGCCGAGGCCAAAAACTTCTCATGCTCAGTCTTGGTCATCGGCACCTCCACCGCTCGGATTGCACCCTGGCGATTGACAACCGTTGGCACCGATAGCGCAACCCCGGAGACTCCAAGGTAGTTATCCAGCACGGTGCTAACCGAAAGCACATCGTTCGAATCGGTCAGGATCGCCTGAGCGATTCTGGTTGCCGAGAGGCCAATCGCGTAGTTAGTAGCACCTTTGCCAGCTATGACCTTGTATGCGGCATTCTTCACGTCTATTGCCATCTGATCCAGCTCCTGCTGGGAAATCGTGACGCCGGGTAATAGCTCCCACTCGGTTATCGGCACTGGGCCAATTCGGGTTTGGCTCCAGAGCGCAAACTCGCTGTCGCCGTGCTCACCAACGATGTAGGCGTGAACCGAGTTGTTTGAGACCTTGAAGCGCTCAGCGATAACCCAGCGCAACCTCGCACTGTCCAGGACCGTCCCGGAGGCAAAGATCCGGTTGGAAGGCAATCCAGTGATCTTCTGCGCCACCACGGCCAACACATCGCACGGGTTAGTCACCAGCATGAAGATGGCATTTGGGGAGTGGCGAAGTAGTTCAGGCAGCATGGCCTTGAGAATCGCTACGTTGGTGCCCGCTAGATCTAGCCTGGTCTGACCGGGTTTCTGCTTAGCTCCGGCGGTGACGATTATCAAATCGCTGTCCGCAGTTACCGCAATGTCGCTGCCGCCATAGATGCGAGAGAACCCGGTGAATTGAGTGCCGTGAGCAAGGTCCAGCACCTCCGCCTCGACCTTCTCGGCCGCAATGTCATAGAGGGCGATTTCGCTGGCAACTTCTTTGATCAATAGTGCGTAGGCAGTTGCGGTACCGACGGCACCTGCTCCCACCACTGAAATCTTTGACATTACTTACCGCGCTTGCGACGCTCTCGAACTCGGACGCCGATCTCGATTGGGCTGCCCTCAAAACCGTAGGTCTCGCGGAGCTTTCTGATGATGTAGCGGCGGTAGCCAGCCTCGATAAAGCCGGTGGCAAATGACACGAACTTCGGTGGCCTGGACGCAGCCTGGGTACCAAACAAGATCCTCGGCTGCTTTCCTCCGCGAATTGGGTGCGGGGTGGCAGCCTGCAACTCCTGCAGGAAGGCATTTAGCTTTCCGGTTGGAATTCTGGTGTCCCAGGACTCAAGCGCAAGCTCTAGAGCCGGCACCAGCTTCTCCAGGTGACGTCCGGTGGATGCCGAGATGTTTACCCTAGGTGCCCAGTCAACGTGAGCTAGGTCGCGATCAATCTCTTTCTCGAGGTAGATGCGGCGCTCATCGTCAAGCAGGTCCCACTTGTTGAAAGCCAAGACCAACGCACGACCAGAATCCAGACCCAGCTGCACGATACGGATATCCGCCTCGCTGATTGGTTCGGTGACATCAAATAGCACTACCGCCACTTCGGCACGCTCCAGCGCGGTTGCGGTTCGGAGCGATGCGTAAAAATCAGCACCTTCGACCCGGTGCATCTTGCGGCGGATACCCGCGGTGTCGATAAATCGCCAGATGCGACCGGAAATCTCAACCTGCTCGTCAATTGGGTCGCGAGTGGTTCCGGCCATGTCATTTACGACCGCACGATTAGTACCGGTGGCCTTGTTCAGAAGTGATGACTTTCCAACGTTTGGTCGGCCAATCAGCGCTACTCTGCGCGGGCCGGAGAACTCATCGGCGGCAATTGCCGACTTCTCAGGAAGCACCTTCAGTGCGGCATCGAGTAAGTCCGCCACTCCCCTACCGTGCAGGGCTGAAACCGGGTACGGCTCGCCAAGGCCGAGGCTCCAGAGCGCGTGAGCCTCTGGGTCTAGGTGCGCATCGTCAATTTTGTTGGCAACGAGCAAAACCGGCTTGCCAGAACCACGCAACATCTTGACCACGCGCTCATCAGAGGCGGTTGGACCCACCAGTGCATCGACCACGAACAAAACTGCATCGGCTAGATCTACCGCAATCTCGGCTTGCTCGGCTACCGAAGCATCGATGCCCGAAGCATCGTGTTCCCAGCCACCGGTGTCGACCAGGGTAATTGCTCGCCCGTTCCATTCGGCACGGTAAGAAACTCGGTCGCGAGTGATGCCCGGCTTATCCTCAACTACCGCCTCGCGACGGCCAAGTATGCGGTTGACCAAGGCAGACTTACCAACGTTCGGCCTTCCAACAATTGCCAAAACCGGTGGCGATGGGCGATACCCATCCTGGTATTCCTCATCGAGTTCGAGCTCAAGCAGCCCAAAGTCTTCTTCATCTAAGTCGTACTGACTCAGTTCCTCTCGCAACACCTGCGCCTGAGCCTCGGCCAATACCGGGTCGAATTCTTCAGCCATGCTTCACCACCTCTACCAATCTCAATACCTCAGCCACGCTGGATTCAAAATCCAAGTCAGTGGTATCAACTAAATAAACACCTTCGGCCGCAGTCATGAACTCAACAACCTTCGAATCGGAAGCGTCACGGGCCTTGAGGTTCTCAGCGCTCTCGCTGTTTTCTAAACCTCTCCTAGCGAGCCTAACGGCCTCTTGGGCAGTAAGCAATATTCGCAAGCTTGCATCTGGAGCAACTACGGTCGTGATATCGCGCCCCTCGACCACAATCCCAGGCTTATTGCAAGCAGAAATTCGATTTCTCGCATCTTCCAGCTGCATCGCCCTCACCGCAGGCACTCGGGCAATTTGGCTTACTGCACTGGCCGTGCGCTCAGTTCGAATTTCTGCAGTTACGTCTTGTTCCCCCAGGGTCACCCTGGCCACATCTGGGTCAAGAGAAATTGAATAGTCAAAGGACTCAAGCAATTCTTCAATTGACAGTTCGGGATGATTTAGCCCATGTAGTGCTAGCGCTCGGTATCCGGCGCCAGTATCGAGATAGCCAAATCCGAGTCGACGAGCAGCTTCTTTGGAGACACTGGACTTACCAGAACCGGCTGGCCCATCAATCGCAATTACAAATTCAGCCACTAGACCAACCGCCAGCCGTTTGTGGTCAACTGCTCGCTCAAGCGCTCTGCAACCTCTGGTAAAACCTGCAGCTCTACTAGACCAATCGGCGCTCCAGGTGAATGCTCCAGGTTGAGATCCTCGAGGTTAACACCGATCTCTCCAATAAACGTAACCAGGCTAGCCAGTGCGCCAGGGGCATCCTCAATGACCACGGTTACCACCTGGAAGTTATTACCCTTCCCACCGTGCTTACCTGGAATGCGAGCCACGCCGGAATTACCGCCCTGCAAAATGCCGTGAATCTGCGCGAGGCTTCCCGACTTGTCAATATTTGCAACCGATTCGCTTAGGTGATCAAGATCCGCCTTTAGCTGGGTCAACAGTGGCGCGATGGCGTGTGAATTTTGTGAGACGATCTGCACCCAAAGCTGTGGATCGCTGGCCGCAATGCGAGAGGTGTCGCGCAACCCCTGACCAGCTAGGCCAAGCTGCTCAGCCGAACCAAGGTTCAATCGATTGGCCAAAAGCGATGCCACAAGTTGCGGTAGGTGAGAAACCAAAGCCACCGCCTGGTCATGCTCCAATGCGCTTAGCTCAACCGGCAATGCGCCGAGGCGAAGTGCAATGTCCCTGATTAGGTCGATTGCCGCTGCACTGGATTGCTCCGAGGCGGTGATTACCCATGGACGCGCAAAAAACAGGTCGGCTCGAGCTGCTGACGGGCCGCCCTTTTCTCGACCTGCCATTGGGTGGGAACCGATGTAGCGGTGCGAGTGGGTTGGCAGTGCCGCAGAAACTTCACTGGCAATTTTGCTTTTCACCGATGCCACGTCGGTGACGATGGCGTGCGGGTGTTTTTGCAGCTGGGCAATTACAACATCCGCGGTCAGATCCGGTGGGACGCAAACAATTACCAAATCTGGCTCCGGCCCGCTCTCTACTCCGGCGCCGTATTCGATTGCCAGCCTGAGGTTTGCTTTGGACTGGTCTTCCAGAGTCGCGGTTACCGACTGCCGCGCCAACGCCAAGCCGAGACTGGTGCCCAATAGGCCAGCCCCGACAATCTTTACCTGTGGGTTTTTCACTGGGCTAGATCAGCCCTTAGCGATGCCGCGCCGCGCAGATAGACATGCTTGATTTCGGAGCGGGAAAGCTTGGTCTCCACGTGCATCATCAATCGAATCACGCGAGGCATTGAGCCGGCTACCGCCATCTCAACCGAACACATCAGTGGCACATCGCCCAGACCCAGCTCGCGAGCCGCGAGCGCCGGAAACTCACTCACCAAATCAGGAGTTGCGGTAAACCAAATTGAGATTAGGTCAGCAAGATCGAGATTGTTCTCGTGCAGAACCTTGGTGACCAGCTCAGCAGTCGCCTTGAGAAGCTCGGAGCGCTCATCCTGATTGATTTGGATGGCTCCCCTAATTGCACGAACGGCCATTAGCGCCTCTTTCTAGCTACTTCTTTCCCGGTGGCAGCTTCCATAAGCATGCTCACCTCAAGTTTACTCAACTCGCGGAACTGCCCAGGCTTGAGATTGCCCAGGCGCATCGGGCCGAAGCTCTTTCTTGTTAGCTCTAAGACTGGAAAGCCGACCGCCTCCATCATGCGACGAACCACCCGGTTCTTACCAGAGTGCAGCACCAGCTCGACCAAAGAAGTCTGCTCGTTTTGATCCAACACCCTGGCGGCATCTGCCTGCGCGATGCCGTCCTCCAGCTTCACGCCTTCTTTTAGCTTGCGCATCTCGACCGCAGTGATTTTTCCGCGCACCTTGGCAACGTAAAGCTTCTCCACGCCAAAAGAAGGGTGCGCCAATTCATTTGCCAATTCGCCATCATTGGTCATCAGAATCAACCCGGTGGTCTCGGCATCCAAACGACCGATGTTGAAGACTCGATCAAAGCCCACGAAGTAGTCGGCTAGACAAGGCCTGCCGTTTTCATCAGCCATGGTTGACACCACGCCCTTGGGCTTATGAAATGCCAAGTAGATACGCTCCGGATCTAGCTGCCATGGCTTGCCATCGACTTGAACTTGATCGACATCCGGGTGAATTCGGGTGCCGAGCTCTTTGACGACCTTGCCGTTGACCTTAATGCGGCCCTTGACAATCATTTCTTCAACCGCGCGGCGCGATGCCACCCCGGCTGCCGCCAATACTTTTTGCAGGCGTACGCCTTCGTTATCAGTCAATGTCATCCTGTCCCGGCAAATACGGGCTGATGGCCGGTAGTTCCTCGATTGAATTAATTCCCAGTACCTCAAGCAGCAACTCGGTTGAGCCAAACATGGCAGCTCCGGTTTCGGCGTCGGTATAGAGCTCGGTGATTAGGCCTCGCGACAGCAGGGTTCGGACCACAGAGTCGACGTTCACTCCGCGAATAGAAGATACCTGCCCTCGAGAAATTGGTTGGCGGTAGGCAATCACCGCAAGGGTCTCAAGCGCAGCCTGGGACAACTTGGCGGGATTCTCATTCGCTACCAAAAGCTTCACGGCCCAATCGTGCTGGGATCGCACGTAAAGTCTCCAGCCGCCGCCAACCTCGCGAAGTTCAAACCCGCGTCCTAGGCCATCGTTGGCGCTCTCGTATTCCTGAACCAAACCTTCAAGTTCTGCTTTGACCTGTGCGATTGGCACTTCTAGTGCTCCAGCTAAGGTCACTAGGTTTAGCGGAGTCTCGGCCACGGTTAGGATGGCCTCCAGGGCCGCCCTGAGCGCGTAATCAGTCGCCATAGTCAGCCCCTAACATTCCTAGTGAGTCCATCGCAAAGGTTTTATCTTCCCAGACCACGGTGAAATCCGCGAATGGGTCGCTCTGCTGGAATGACGCTGCACCGACTCGGTAGAGCTCCAGAATGCCCAAAAACCTTGCTACCAACTCGGCTCGGTCGGCACAATCGGCAATCAGCTCGCGGAAGGTAAGGCTGCCGGCCTTGCGCAGTCTTTCCACCATGATGCGAGCCTGCTCACGAATTGAAACTTTGGGAGCGTGCAGGTGGGTGAGGCCAACCCCGGGAATCTCACGAGGCGCAAAGGCCAGCTGAGCTATATGAGCAAAGTCTTGAAGCGACGTCTCCCACTGCAGTTGGGGTCGGGCGTTTCGGAAGCGATCTTCCAGCCTGACCTCTCGAGGAATTCGACTGGACTCGATCTCTAAAGCGGTCCCGAACCAGCTGGCAATCTCCTTGAATGCGCGATACTGCAGCAACTTGGCGAACAGAATGTCCCTGGCCTCCAAAAGTGCAATGTCTTCGGCATCAACCACTTCACCCTGAGGCAAAAGCGATGCAATCTTTAGATCTAGCAGCGTTGCTGCCACCACCAGGAACTCGGATGCGCTTTCAATACCAGCCTGTTCATCCAGTTGTTTTACGTACTGAATGAAGTCATCGGTCACCCGCGCTAGCGAAACGGTTGTGATGTCAAGCTCATGCTTGCCGATTAGCCGCAATAGCAGGTCAAAAGGACCCTCGAAGTTTTCTAGTTGAAGCTGAAAATCTATTTCAGAGTCAAGCTGCACAGCCACGGCTCACCAGCTCCCTTGCTACCCGGCGATAAGCCTCGGCGGCATCTGAGCTAGGTGCAAATTCGGTAATTGGCTTTCTGGCAACGGTGGCATCGGGGAACTTTACGGTTCTTCCAATGGCAGTCTGGAAAACCTTGCCGTCGAATGCTTCCTGAAGGCGCTCCAGCACCTCACGCGAGTGCAGCGTGCGAGCATCGTGCATGGTTGGGATTAGACCATCGAGCTGCAGGGTTGGGTTGGTTCTGGCCTTCACCTTTTCGATGGTTTGAACCAAAAGTGCAACTCCGCGCAGAGCAAAAAACTCAGTTGCCATCGGGATCAAGACGCCGTGCGCCGCAGTTAGTGCGTTCACAGTCAAAAGACCCAACGATGGCTGGCAGTCAATAAAGATGACGTCATACTCGTCTTTGACCTTGTTCAAGATGCCATCGAGCACGCGCTCGCGACCCATTTCGGTTACCAGATTCATCTCGGCAGCCGACAGGTCGATGTTCGCGGGAATCACGTCAAGGTTTGCTATCGCGGTCTTTTGGATTGCCTCGTGAGGGTCCATGGTGACATTCATCATTAGGTCGTAGATGGTTGGAGCATCCTGGTAATCAGCGTCGAGGTTTACCGAAAGCGCGCCCTGCGGGTCAAAGTCAACAACCAGAATCTTGCGACCGTAATCCGCGAGCGATGCGGCGAGATTGATGGTGGTGGTGGTCTTACCTACGCCACCTTTTTGATTGCACATTGCAATGATGCGTGCCGGTCCGTGCTCCTTGAGCTTGGCCGGAACTGGGAATTCCTTCTTAGAAAGATTCACCGGTGCCTCCAACTTTTTCTGCCACTAGCCTACCGCCGTGCACGGGGGTGAGCGGACGCATAAACCTCCCGCAACGTATCAATTGTGACCAGGGTGTAAATCTGTGTGGTGGCGACCGATGCGTGCCCCAAAAGCTCTTGAACCACTCTGACATCCGCCCCACCTTCGATTAGGTGGGTTGCGAATGAGTGCCTGAGCGAGTGTGGCGAGACGCTTAGCCCACAGGACTCCCCCGCACTCTGAATGATTTCCCAGATACTTTGCCTGGATAGCCGAGTGCCTCGTTGATTCAAAAACAGTGCCGGGCCGCCCGACCTGGCCGCTAGCATCGGCCGAGAGCGCACCAAATAGGCATCGATCGCGCGCTGCGCAAATGATCCAACTGGTACCAAACGCTCTTTGGAACCCTTGCCCCTGATTCGCACCCAACCCCCCGACACCATTTCATCTAGATCGAGTTGCGCAACCTCGCTGACGCGGCAACCGGATGAATACATCAGCTCCAGGATTGCTCGATTGCGCAACCTCAAAGGATCGGCCGACTCATCATCGGGCTCTGGTCCTGCTGCGCTAAGTAAAGCCATGACCTGCGATTGCGAGAGCGCCTTGGGCAAACGCTTGGGAAGCTTGGGGCTTTTGACCTGTTGGCTGGGGTCATCGGTTCGCAGATTCTCTAAAAGTAAATACTTCTGATAGCCGCGGACGGCAGCCAAAATGCGCGCAGAGGATGCCGCCCTGAGGTTTTTCTGATTCAACCAAATCAGAAATTCACTCAGCTCGGCCCTTGTGATTGACAGTTCCGATAAATGTTACTGCTCCAAGAACTCGCGGTATTTGGCAAGGTCTGCCCGATACGCACTCAAGGTGTTTTTGCTCAGCCCGCGCTCAACCGCAAGGTGCCGCAGATATCCATCCAGCGGCACGGTCATTTAGGCCTCGTCAAATAGCTTTTGCTGCTTCTGGCGCTCAAGAGCTGCCTTGACCAGACCGTGGAACATTGGGTTTGGCTTGGTTGGACGTGACTTGAACTCAGGGTGAGCCTGGGTGGATACGTAATAAGGGTGAACCGACTTCGGCAGCTCGACATACTCAACCAACTGACCATCAGGGCTGGTGCCAGAGAAGACCAGGCCAGCTGCCGCGATCTGATCGCGGTAGTGGTTGTTCACCTCGTAGCGGTGGCGGTGACGCTCAGTTGCAGTTAGCGAACCATAGGTTTCAGCTATCACCGAACCAGCCTGCAGCTTGGCTTCGTAAAGACCAAGGCGCATGGTGCCACCCATGTCACCGGCGGCGAGAACGTCAACCTGCTCAGCCATGGTGGCAATCACCGGGTGCGGTGCTCCCGGTTCAAATTCGCTCGAGGTCGCACCTGAAATACCGGCTACGTTTCGGGCGTATTCAATTACCATGCACTGCAGACCAAGGCAGAGACCAATGGTTGGAATCAAATTCTCCCTGGCGAACTTCAACGCACCCAGCTTGCCCTCGATGCCGCGGATGCCGAAACCACCGGGCACGCAGATGGCGTCTAGGTCCCCCAGCAGCTCGCGAGCGCCGGCCTCAGTCTCGCAATCATCGGACTTGATCCAGCGAATATTTACCTTGGTGGACTCTGCAAAGCCGCCGGCGCGCAGCGCTTCGGTAACCGAAAGATAAGCGTCTGGCAAGTCGATGTACTTTCCAACCAACCCGATGGTTACCTCGTGCTTAGGTTCGTGAACCGCATCGAGAACCGGAGACCAGTTGGTCCAGTCGACATCCTTAGCGCTCAGCCCTAGCTTGCGAATGATGTAGCTGTCTAGGCCCTCGGCATGCAAAACCTTTGGAATGTCATAGATGGAGGCTGCATCCGCTGCGGTAACAACCGCCTCGCGGTCAACGTCACACATGTTCGCGATCTTGCTCTTGATGCCCTCTGGCAAGTCTCGGTCTGAGCGACAAACAATCGCATCCGGGGCAATTCCCAGCGACCGCAACATCGCAACCGAGTGCTGGGTTGGCTTAGTCTTCAGCTCACCCGATGGCTTGAGGTAAGGCACCAGAGTGACGTGCACAAAGAAGACGTTGTCGCGACCTACATCGCGGCGAACCTGACGAGCCGCCTCCATAAATGGCTGCGATTCGATATCTCCCACCGTGCCACCGATTTCGGTAATGATGACATCAGGAATTGGCTCTTGAGTCGCTTGCAGTCGCATCCTGCGCTTGATTTCATCAGTGATATGTGGAATCACCTGAACGGTGTCACCCAGATACTCTCCGCGTCGCTCTTTGGCAATCACGGTGGAGTAGGCCTGACCGGTTGTCACGTTGGCAGCCGCATCTAGGTTGATGTCCAAAAAGCGCTCGTAGTGACCGATATCCAAGTCGGTCTCGGCGCCATCGTCGGTTACAAAAACCTCACCGTGTTGAAACGGGTTCATGGTGCCGGGATCAACATTTAGATAGGGGTCGAGTTTCTGCATGACCACCCGCAATCCCCGTGCGGTCAGCAGGTTGCCGAGCGATGCCGCGGTCAAACCTTTGCCGAGTGAAGACGCAACGCCACCGGTTACGAAGATGTGAGAGGGGATTCCAGAGCTATTGGCCATGGAACTTCAATTTATCAGTTCCCAGGCCCCAAAAAGCCGCTGACACGAAAGTTGCTAGTGAGAATTCAATAGTTCTTCGGCGTGCTTTAGTGCCACCTCGGAATCAGGATTGCCAGAAAGCATCCTGGCTAACTCTCTGCGACGTTCCATCTGGCTCAATAGTTGAATTGAAGACTTGGTAATTTCGCCAGAAATTTCCTTAGAAACTTGAATTTGCTGGTGCGCGAAGGCTGCCACCTGAGGAAGGTGAGTGACGACGATAACCTGAGTCTTTTCGCTCAGTCTGCGCAATCTCCTGCCTAGCTCCACGGCTGCCTGTCCGCCCACTCCTGCGTCAACCTCATCGAAAATCATGGTTGGCATTGGGTGATCTCCCGCCAAAACCAATTCGATTGCGAGCATAATTCTGGAGAGTTCACCGCCGGATGCTCCCTTAGCGAGCGGTCTTGGTTCACTGCCGGCATTGGCAAGCAAGAACTCCACCCGGTCATTGCCACTGGCTTCAAATTCACCCAGCGCTGTAACGCTCACGCTAAATCGATTGCCCTGCATGGCAAGATCCGCAAGTTCTTTAGAGACGCGCAACACGAGATCCTCGGCAGCAGCCGCTCTAGCCTGACTTAACTTGCTGGCCGCCAGCGATAACTGAGACAGGGTTGCCTCGAGTTGAATCTCCAGCTTTTCGAGTTGCTCATCTGAGCTGTCGAGATCTAGCAGCTCAGCCTGCCAGGTTGGCACCGCGTCGATTATCTGGTCGAGCTCCATGCCGAGTCGTCGTTCCAGTTGAACCAGCGCTGCCTTGCGAAGTTGCAGTTGCTCTAATTGAGCTGGGTCGGCATCGAGATCAATCAAAAAAGATGCCAATTCGGCAGAGATTTCAGAGGCATTAGCCGTCACTGCGCGCAACCGAGTGCCGAGCTCTCTAAGCTCCGCATCTGTTGAGGTCTCCAAGGACCTAGCTGCAATTCCCAAAAGCTCAAGGGCCGAAGGTTCAGACTCTGCCAAAGCTCCGTGCGAAGATGCCGCACTAATTCGAAGCGACTCAACATTTGCCAATCGGTTGATTCGCTCTTCGATGTCCTGCAATTCGCCGCGTGAGGGGGAAAGCCGATCTAACTCGATCAGCAGTTCTCTAAGTTCTGAGACTCTGCGCTGATCCGACGATGCTGCCGACTGCAATCGCTCCAAACGAGCCTGGATCTCTTTGAAAGCAGCGAAGCTCATCGCATAAGCCTGTTTGGAACTACGCATCGAATCACCAGCAAACTCATCCAATGCGTCCCGTTGAGCCGCTATGGACCGCAGCCTGAGTTGATCAGACTGTCCGTGAACGGTAACCAGCTTGGCTGCCAAATCTGCAAGCGCTCCCGCTGGTGTCTGCGCGCCTCCTAAAACTGCCCTGGAACGCCCGTCGGACGTCACAGACCGGTTCACGAGCAGCGTGCCGTTCTCAATCTCTCCCCCAAGTTCCTCAACGGTTGACTTCAGCTCGGCGTCTGAAATTCGCCATGCCCCCTCAACAAACAATTGCTGTGCTCCGGTTCGGACTGCACTCGAATCAGCTCTGCCTCCAAGCAGCAGTGAGAGAGCGTTGAGCACCATGGTCTTACCGGCACCGGTCTCACCGGTCAGCGCCGTGAAGCCCGGTTGCAGCTCTAGCTGGGCTGACTCAATTACCCCGAGGTTTCGGATTCCAATTGCTTCAATCACTTGGCGCTGTCAGGACCTCTCCAGCCGGTTACCGGAAGTGAGAATTTCTTCACGATTCGATCTGCAAACGGCTCATCCTCAAGCACGACCATGGGGACCGGCTCGCTACTTTGGCGCACCTCGACTCTAGACCCCGGGCCCAAATCAAAAGTTCTTCGGCCGTCGCACCAAAGCACGCCTGAACCGGGGCTGCGTCTTAGCACCTCGATTGCAAGCTGGGTTTGCGGTCCAACCACCAATGGACGAGCGAATAGGGCATGTGCGCTGAGCGGAATCATCATCAACGCTTCGACATTTGGCCATATCACCGGCCCACCAGCGCTAAATGCGTAAGCGGTGGAACCGGTTGGGGTGGCCACCAGCACACCATCGCAACCAAAGGAAGAAACTGGGCGGGAATCGATCTCAATAACCACCTCGAGCATCCGCTCGCGGGCGCTCTTTTCGACGGTCACTTCGTTCAAAGCCCAGGACCGATAGCTTTCCTGGCCATCGGTGGTAACCACAACCTCTAGAGCAAGCCGGTCCCTGACCTCATACTTTTGCTGAGCAACCGCCTCTAGAGCCGCTATCAGATTGCCGCTCTCCGCCTCGGCCATAAAGCCGACGTGACCTGCGTTGATGCCCAAAATCGGGGAGCCGGTGCCGCGCAAAATTTCGGCAGCGCGCAAGATGCTGCCATCTCCGCCCAGCACAATCGCCAGCTCGACGGACGAGCCATCGAATTCAGTCGCTCCCGAAGGAAGCGTGAGCCCCAATGCAGTCAGCGCCTCAATTTGCTCTCTTTCGAGCATTACCAAGAAGTTGTCGGAGATTAGTTGAGCGCAGGCTTGAATCGCCAGCTCAGCCTTGTCTAAGGATTGAGAGCTGGAAACCAGCAACACCTTACGAGTCATCGTTCCTTCTTGGCCAATTGGGAAATCTCCTCAGACCATTGTTGCCGATTATCGACACCTGTGGGGCTTATCCACAACAAGTATTCAGTGTTGCCATGCGTGCCCTTAATAGATGATTCCAACAGTCCTGAAACTTCATACCCCAACTGGGCGGCACAATCCACCACTTGCTCAAGCGCACGGCGCCGATCTCTCCAGTCGGTGACGATTCCAGAGGCATTTAGCGAATGCTTGCCAACCTCAAATTGCGGCTTTACCAAAAGCACCATAGGGGCTTTTGGCGCCAGGGCTGCCAATTGCTCGAGCACCAACGTGAGAGAGATAAAGCTCAAATCCGCTACCACGTATGAGAAGTCAAATTCCCGCTTGGTCAACTCCTGCAACCGCTCCGGGGTCAATTCCCGAAGATTGCACCCCTCGAGGCTCACAACCCGCTCATCAGTTCTCAGAAGCGCAACCAACTGATCATGCCCAACATCTACTGCAACCACACCCTGCGCACCAGATTCAAGCAAGACTTGAGTGAAGCCGCCGGTTGAAGCCCCAGCATCCAGGCACCAGCCTGAGATGGCAATGTTGAACTCCTTCAGGGCATCGGCTAGTTTCTGGCCAGCGCGTGAAACGAAGTCAGGGCCCTGGGTAAGAGATAACTGATCTGTGACCAAAATCTTTTGCGCCGGCTTAGTGGCAACCTTGCCATTCACTAAGACTCTAGATTGGTCAATCAATTGCGCAGCATGCGACCTTGAGCGAGCCAGTGACCTGATCACCAGCTCAATGTCTAGTCGTTCGCTCACTGGTTCACTAGCTTTTCCAGCGCATCGACAATCTGCTGCAGACGTTCGAGCTGAGCCTGCGGCTCTAATTCATCAATACCTTGAAGCAACTCTTCGATGTTCATCAGGTTCCTACTCATACAGTGCGGCTTCGACGTCGAGGCCGTAGATCGGGGTTCCGCAATTCCAAATTAGCGTGCAGGCGGCTCTCAGTGCCTCGAGTGACCTGGGATCTCCTTCGATGACCAAGACTTTGTTGCCCACCAACTCAACCACAGTCTTACCCAACTTCACGCCCCGCTTAGTCTGCTTAGTCTGCGGGTATGGCTCGAAGAGCTGGCGAAGATCCTCGAGGATGAAGGTTGGGCGATCCTCCGGGCGAGCGCCAATCAAGTCCTTGCGGGAGGCAATGCCGGTTAAGACGCAGGCGGTATCTATGCCGAAACCAACGCCGCCTCGGATGTCAGTATCCAAGCGGTCGCCAATCATAAGTGGACGCGAAATGCTAAGTTGCGAAACTGCGGAATCGAAAATCGGCCGAAAAGGCTTGCCGGCAAAATCTGGAAGTATTCCAACCGCGGTATGGACAGCCGAAACCAAGGTTCCGTTTCCAGGGGCGATGCCTTGCTCACGAGGAATGGTCCAGTCCTGATTGGTGGCCACCCATATCGCGCCAGCCTGAATTGCATAAGCGGCATCGGCGAGGTGCTTCCATCCGACATCAGGGCTGAAACCTTGGATAACAGCGGCTGGGTTATCAGATGCAGACAAAACCAATTCAAATCCTGCGGCCTCTACCTCGGAGGTCAGCCCCTCCCCACCGACAACCAGCACCTTAGAACCGGCTGGGATTCGCTCAGACAGCATCTTTACCGCCGCTCGGGCCGAACCAATCACCTCATCAGGCTGGACGCTGAGGCCGAAACCTTCGAGTTGTGAGGCTATAGTTTCCGGCCTACGAGAAGCGTTATTGGTAACGTAGCCAATTTTCAAACCCTGCGCCTGCGCAGTGTTGATGCTTTCGATGGCGTGCGCCACCGCCTGAGCGCCTAAGTAAACGACACCATCTAGATCAAGCAGCAGCGAATCGTAGGCATCAACCAGTCTTGCCACGGTTTCCCCTTGGCTTGAAATCCTTGCCCGAGGTCTGAGATCTGCCACCAAACTTCTTAGGTCCGCCATCCTTCACCCAAGGCTTCTTCTCGCCATCGCGCGGAGTAAATTTCCGCTCCCCATCGCGAGGCGTTCTCGGCCGATCCGAGTTAGAGCGGCGCTCTGGCTTCTCACCATCTCGCGGGGTTCTCGGACGATCGCGGTCGGAACCAGCCGATCGCCCGCCCTCTCGCGGAGAAAATTTGCGCTCTGGTTTTTTGGTTCGATCAAATTCCTCGCTGGTAGGAATGTGAATCTCTTCAACAAGCTCAAAAAGCTCGCCATCCTGATTGGCAAGCGCCAAATCTGCCCGGTCCGCTAAGGCATCCCATTGAGCACCGTCCTGCCCCAAATCCCTCAGAACCTCGGCATAGCTTCGGAACAAAAGTGGCGACTGGGGGTAGACAGCCTTCGGGCTAAGCTCGGAGATTTCAAGCTCTTGCTTGGCTTCCTTGACCTGACCCAGGTCAAGCCTGGCTCCAGACAGCGCGATGGCAAGGTTAATTCGAATTCCGACCGCCAACTTGCTGCGGTCCACGCCGGTTACGGCCTCGACGGCGCGCTGTGGGCGACCCATGCCTCGCTCGGAATCGACAATCAGCGGAAGCTGGTCATTAGAAGCTGTAAGTCTGCGGTGTGTGAGCAGCTCGCGAAGCGCGAGAGCAAAATCTGATGTTTTATATGCGGTAATACCGAGAGTTTCGTGGACGATAGCCAAGCGGCCTGCTCTGCGAGAGGCTGCAAGAGCGTGCTTGTGTGCCAAGTCAGCATCGGAGTCAATCAGCAGAGAAACCATGGCCAGGTGTCTGGCCACCATCTCGGCGTTTTCTGCGGTGAGCGTCTTTAGCTGGACCCTTGCGCCCATGTCGAGATCCTCAGGAGTGATCTCCGAGGGTATGAGTGGCGACTTCTCTACATCCTTGACGCGCTCAACGCGCTGTTGCCAAACCGGGCGATCGCCTTCTTGGCGAACGCCACGACCCGAAGGGCCCTCTTTATCGGCCTGCGGCCTTGGTCTTCTGGATTCCATTGTCTTCCTTGAAGATAGCTTAAATAGAAAAGGCCACCCCATAAGGAGTGGCCATTTCTAAAGTAAGTCCGGCGGTGTCCTACTCTCCCACAAGGTCCCCCTTGCAGTACCATCGGCGCTGAGAGT
>JACCDJ010177909.1_pt1 | contig 16379 bp, 10 predicted proteins | sample 7444481 | NCBI WGS metagenome assembly JACCDJ01 (sample SAMN15323435, study PRJNA562643) | freshwater metagenome | isolation source: river surface water | place: USA:Blue River Watershed | collected 2017-08-15 | reverse complement strand
GTATTCAAACAACCATTGGCAGCTGTTCCTGTGATCGTATAGGTCGTAGTCGTTGTTGGATTTGCTGTAACGCTCGCGCCTGTCGTAGCGCTCAATCCAGTACTCGGCGACCAAGTATAGGTATTTGCTCCGTTAGCCGTGAGTGTTGTACTTGCGCCGTTACAAATGCTCGGAGAATTTACGGTTATAGTTGGTAATGGTAAAACAGTCACTGTCGTAGACGCCGTGTTCAAACAACCATTGGCAGACGTTCCTGTGATTGTATAGGTCGTAGTTGTTGTTGGATTCGCCGAAACACTCGCGCCTGTCGTAGCGCTCAATCCAGTACTCGGCGACCAGCTATAGGTATTCGCTCCGTTAGCCGTGAGTGTTGCACTTGCACCGTTGCAAATACTCGGAGAGTTAACCGTTATCGTAGGTAATGGTAAAACTGTTACTACTGCCGTAGCCGTATTCAAACATCCATTCACAGCCGTTCCTGTGATTGTATAGGTTGTAGTCGTAGTTGGATTAGCTGTAACACTCGCACCTGTCGTAGCGCTTAGACCAGTGCTTGGCGACCAGCTATAGGTATTCGCTCCGTTAGCAGTGAGGGTAGTGCTTAAGCCTTTACAAATACTTGGCGAATTTACGGTTATAGTTGGTGGGGTGGCAACGGTAACAACTACAGTGTCAAAAACAGGACAAAAAGCGCCATTCAATTTGACAATATAAGTGGTCGTACTTGTAGGGCTCACATTGATAGTTGCCGACGTTGAATTTGTAATACTGCTTGCAGGAATGGAGGTCCATTGATACGCAATCATTCCTGGCGTACTCGTGATTGGTCCAGTAACGGTTGCACTCAAGGTAACCGGTGTAGAACCGCATTTTGAGGTGTCCTTGCCTGCATTGATTTTATTTAGTTGCAACTGATGAACTATAAAACTCTTACTCGTTGAACAACCATTATCCGTTGCTGTGACGGTATAAGTTGTAGTAACAGAAGGAGAAACGATAATAGGATTTGATGTAGAGGTAAAACCACTTGGCGAAGAGGTCCAACTAAAAGTAGTGGTTGGCGTTATTACCCCACTTGCACAAGCTTTCAAGGTAATATCTGGTCGCTCCGTTGCGGTGGTTACAACTGTTACATTCGCGTTGTTGCCATTACCATAATTGTTGCCACAACCGTTAGCAATATCGGAATAGGCGTAGGTGCAAAGTTTAGAAGTGGCAGGGATACCAGTTGCCGTTGCAATGGAGGCAATCGTAGACTTTGCAACCCGATCATATCCTGTATAGCAACTACTTCCTGCATCATAACACGTCTGAATTAATAAGTTAGAAACACCATCCCAGTTATAAGGCGTTTGGAAGTTAAATGTGTTGATACCTAATGTTGTGTTATAAGAGCTTGTGGTGAATACCTGTGTTAGCGGTGTACTTAAATCTAAGCTTGCAGTGGATCCATTATTAATTGAATTATAACTAACGCAAGCCATTTTAATGGTGAAACCAGCATACTGTCCGTTAGCATTACAAGAAGGTGCGCTACTTCCTTTTGACAATACATTAAAGGATAGTCCACTAATTGTTCCAGCCGTAAAACCTTTTGCTATCAGTTCACTTGCGAGTAATAAAATCTGAGATTTACTTTCAGTCCAAAATCCATAGAATGGAGTAGGCGCATTTGAGGTAGATCCATTATTTGTTCCACAAACGTAATTAGTTGTCGAACTACAATTACTCGTTGAAGGGCCGCAGGCTGCAGGGGCTAAGCTTTTTATAGTCAAGGTGTCTTTTATTAATTGACCTAAAGCATTGTACCTACAAATGGAATCTTCACCATCGATGCTAATGATCGGACGTGGACCGCCCACTATAATCGTAGTATCAAGGAAAGCAATACAATTCGTATCTCCCGGAGGTGGTATTATCGTAAACTGTATATGTTTCGTGCCTTTGCAATTGTACTTAACTTTTAAAGGTGGGCATGTACTTACGTTATTCAATGAGCCGCCAATAATTGTAAAGCAGGTGTCTAATTTGAAATTATAGGTAAATCCATTCTTTACTTGTCCGGGATAACTGATAGTTAAAGTGTCATTAAAGGAGCAAAGGGTACTTGTACTTAATGTTAATGGTGGTTTGGTTGGTAGCTTATTGATGATAATTGTTTTGCAGAAAGTATCCGAACTACAGCCTATATTACTTTTAACAATTAGACAGGCCGTATAGGTTCCAAGCTGCGTATAAATATGCGTTGGGTTTTGAATGTTTAAGGCGGTATTCGGATTACTAGTAGTGGAAAATGGATCTCCGAAATTCCACGACCAATAATTTAAATAAGACCCTGGCGTACTCGTAAAAGAGGAGTCGTAAAATTGAAGGACAGATCCCTTACAATATTTCTGCGGAGCAAAGAAATTAGAAGTTGGTTTCGGAGGGATGGTTATCAAAGTATACAAGGTGTCCGGACAACCATAACCTGAATAAGGGAATACTGCTAACGCAAGCGTTACAGGACTGGTAGGTGCTGGTGTCATCGTATAAGATTGACCCGTCCCCAGAAGAGTGTTTACTGTTGAATTGTACCAGTAATAGTATTGAAAGCCTGGAGGGCCTGTTAAGGTAGCAGAAGTTGCTCCTGGGCAAAAACCTTGTACAATTGCGCTGATACCACAACCTAAATTAACGTCGACATAAGCATAACCGAAATGCCCGCCTAATCCACAGTCGTGGGTACTGAATTCAAGTGCAATTGTTTTTCCACCAAGATTATTCAAAGCCAAGGAAGCCTGACTCCAAGGTTTATAAAAAACGCCAGCGGTGGAGGAAGCAGAAAAGCCAGGCAAGCTCGAACTTGCGATAAAGGTAAAAGAAGCACAAGGTACCGTCACACTCGGCCCTGCAATAGAGTCGAACACGCGTACCATAAATCCTGGTTGTTCCGCTGCAGTATGTCCTGGATCCTCAAATACAACAGCATAATTGTAAATCAAATTATAGGTATTGGCTCCGGGAGGAATACGGATATAATAAATCATCCGCTCCGCCCCGTAATTCGTTAAGTCATTACCCAATCGTGCTGAAAAAACTCCCCCACCTAATGCAGTAGGACATTTAACTGGAAAATTACCATAAGGGTCATTGCCCGCAACAGGTGTAGGATTGTTAATGGTAGTGCCAGGAAAACCACTCGGTACAATAGTGTGCTGTGTTAGGGTAGGAGCAGAAGCTGTTAGCGTATAAACATTCGTTGCATAAGTGCCCGTAAAACATTTCCAGTTGGTAAAATTGCCAAACTCGTAATCAATATTTGGAGGGCAACAACTAACAGGGTTTATATTTACCAATGTCTGTGCACTATTGCATCCGGAAGCGTTAGTCTGATACACATAGTAATTTCCACTTTGTGCAGGTCCAACAGCTACGATCGTGTCCTTTGTTTGATTGGAGTAAAATCCGTTCGGTCCGCCCCAATGTATGGTAGCACCAGCAGAAGGTATTGCATTAATTATAACATCAGAAGATTTGCAGGGAGTGAAAATGGTTCCGCTTAAGCCATTCACCGTAATACTTGTAGGTGCTGGAGGGACAATACCAGTCATGGTAATTATCACCTTTGCAGTATCACACAAGGTAGGTGTTCCATTATCGCAGATCTGGTAAATAAATGTATCCTTGCCACAGTAACCACTAAAGGGCGTATAGCTAATGAATCCATTTGGTGAATTGATACTTCCTATACTGCCATGTTTGGGGTAAAGCAATAAAGAACCTTGTATGGTAATGGTTTGAAGTGCGTCCGGGTCATAGTCGTTGGAAATGACTTGACAGTTGATTGCGATTCCATTGGTGGTAGAGAAAAAATCATGTACAGCAATCGGTGCTGTATTCTGCGCAAATGCCGTTCTCCCCAAAAGAAGACAAGTCAGAATGAATAAATTTATAGGTAGAATTCTTTTTATCATTAATAATGAATTAAAAATAATAGCAATCTATTTTGCGAGGTGAATAACGAGTCGGCTTATTTTTCCAATGATTTGAAATCATGGATACGCTGATCTCATGCGAACCAGGCGCTGCATTACCAAGTTTGTTCATAACCACATCATATGAATAGCCAATCTTGTACGTAAACTCTCCTTCTGAAATCTCTGTTCCCATCGTCATAACCAAAGCATGGATATTTTTATTAAACAGAATGCTGCTCCGCTCCCTAAACCAAACTCCGCCATACATACGCTGCCTTTGTAAGTTGCCACCAAACATCAATTCTTGGAAGTAGTCTTGTTTTTGAATGATAAAGCCAAATGCTGCAAGATCTCTTGTTTTATGAACATTGCCTGGAAACAATGCTTTTGTACACGTGTATTGCAAAGAGAATTTGGCTGGTAATTGTCCGTCTTGTTTTAATAAGCTCTGTTGCGGCTGCGTGATATGCGAAATGGCAAAAGCAAATAAATGCGTGGCCGTAATTTTGGAGCTATGCTTTCGTAACTGATTAAATCGACCTAAAATACCAACTGAAAAATCAGCAAAATAATGTTGATTGGAAAGATTACTCAAGTTAGCATTGCTAATTGCACTCGGAACAACCAGGCCTGCAATAGGATCCAATTGATCCTTGAAAATCAGCTTGGAATAGTCCAACGACTGACTATATAATCCTGCCTTGAAACCTACTTGTATAATATTACTCTTATGTCGTGGGTCAGGATGAATAGCATAACTGTAAACAGCCTCTGCAGCATTCGTACGTAAGTATCCACTGCCTTCAATATCAGAGATAATATTCAGTCCGATGCCACCCACTTTCGGTACCTGCATATCGAAGCTTGCATTATAAGTGGAGTAACCCGTAGGGATTTTGAAATAAAGTTTTTGATAAATAAGCCCAACACGGTAATGACCACTCATGCCAGCAAAAGCAGGATTCACGAATACTGGTTGGTTATAGTATTGCGAAAAGTGCGGATCTTGTGCTTTCACACAAAAGCTTAGTACCATAAAAATGCAGAGTAGTAGTTGTTGTTTCATACTCTTTTCATTTAGGTCACCTAAAGCAATTTCTCAAGGTGAGAAAAGAAATGCCCTGTGTTTGCCGTTATTAATTACTCGTTAAACGAGTTATCCCTTCTAATATACCACTTTTGAACGGTGAATCAAATAGCTAATTCAACTTATTTTTCTTCGCGATTTGATTATTCCAATTGTCAATTTTGTGTTATTATGTTTTGAGAAAGGGTGGAATTTGTAAATTTGATTATTACTAGCTCATAATTATCATTTTATATGACACTATCTTCTGCCAACTATCGTGTAATAGGACTTTCCCTTCGTTGGATTGTTATTTTGATGTTTTTGCTATCCGGCGTTTCTAAATTTTATCCGAATACGGTAGATTTTACCAAACAATTGGTGGATTTAGGTATTGTTGACTGGTGCAAAGCCCCAATGCTAGCACGTTTGGCGATAAGCCTAGAATTCTTCTTGGCCTTCGCGATGATGCAGCGGAATTATCTTCGTCGTATCGTACTTCCTGCTACCATTGCTTTACTCGTTTTTTTCTGTGTGCACCTAGCCATTCAAATGTCGGTTCATGGTGCTTTTGCAGGTAATTGTGGTTGTTTCGGAAATCTTTTGCCGATGTCACCTTTTGCGGCCTTCCTAAAAAATATCATTGCAATTTTAATTCTAGCTTTTCTTTGGAAGAAGAAAGAGTTTTTGGGAGAGGAGAAAAATAATTACCATGTCTTAATGTGGCTATTAGCAGGTACCACCGCGATTGTTTTTATGCTTTCCCCTTATGCACCATGTAAAGCAACACCCGCTCCGGTAGTTAATACGATCCAGGTATCTGAAGAAGCTACGGCAAATGCAACAGTAGAAACTTCGCAATCCGAACAATCCATTGTAAACACTTCTACGGCTACTGACAAAGCTGCGCAAGGACCCGCTGAAAAAGCTCCTGCACTCAAAACCTCACGCTTCGCACCCTATAATAATTTCGGAGGAAATGTCGTGACAGTCGATAATGGAAAGAAAATAATCTGTCAATTTGTTCCTGGTTGCGATCATTGCCAACATGTAGGAAAACTCTTGGTTGCACTCTCTAAAAAAGAGAAATTGCCTCCTATCTACATTATTTTTATGGATGAAGAAGCAGATAAAATCCCGACATTCTTTAATATTATTGGAGCGAGCTATCCTTATCAATTAATGGATCCTGCGACTTTCTTCGGTACCCTTAAAGTGCCGAATACTCCTGGCGTTACCTACTTGTGGAATGGAAACGAACGCTATAATAGTTCAGGCTCTGAAAAAGACAGTTTTCAAGTCCAAAACTTCCTAAAGGCAGTAAAGGCTACGCAATAAAAATTTATTGTTTTTCATTTTTTGGATAAAAGGAATGGAAATATTGAACGTATCATTCAATATTAATCATTCTAAATTCAAAGCATTATGGAAAACAACAAAGCAAAAATTTTCAACCTACTATTCCTGGATGAAAGTGGCTCAATGGATGGAGTCCGCGAGCAAACTATTTCGGGATTCAACGAAATACTACAGTCTATGCAATCCTTAGAAAAGGATTTTCAAGGCCAGTCGCAATTCGTAAGTATGTACACCTTTAATAATCAGGATGTAAAGACAATTCATGATTTAGCTGCCGTTACCGCCATTAAACCTATAAACAAAAACAACTATTGCCCTGATGGTAGTACGCCCTTGCTAGACGCCTTAGGTAAAGGAATAAGCCAGCTAGAAAAACAAATTGAAACGGTGGCGAATGTCGAAGGGAAGGTGTTCAAGTATCAAGTCCTGGTAACCATTATGACGGATGGCTATGAAAACTCCTCTCGATTCTATAAGCTAGCTGATATCCGCGCGATGATAGATCGTTTGGAAAAAGGGAATTGGACTTTCACCTATATCGGTGCGGATCATGATGTATTGCGCCAGTCATCAGATTTTGGTATTAAAAACAGCTTCAATTTCTCTAAGGACAGCGAAGGAATGGATTTGATGCTCAAAATGGAGAAAAAGTCGAGAATGAATTTTAATCGCATTGTATTTGACAGTGAGGAGAAACCGACAGCTAATTTTTTTGAAGAAGCTGACCCTAGCACAGGTGAAGAAGGAGGAAAAGATTCTGATGATTCGAAGTCTTTATTCAGTCGACTTTTTGGGAAATAGGATTTTGGTTTGTAAAATAAAAAGTGGCCCGTTCTTATTCAGTTAAGAAGGGTCATTTTTGTATAAAATTAGCGCTCATTTTTATCGACTTTCTTTAACAATGCTTATTTTCGCAGCGTGAAGAAAGTGCTTCTATATTTTACGACCTTAATATTCATCTTGCCCGTTTTTCAAACGAGTTTTGCAGCTGGAAAAGCAGGGGCATGGCATTTGGAAAAAGACAAGGATGAAATACAAATTTATACGCGCGAAGTACCTGGTAAACAGTTAAAAGAACTAAAGGTAGTTACGCACTTTAACGTGAATGCGCATACTTTCATTGCGTTCATAAGCGATATATCTGCACAGCCAAAGTATTTATATAATTGCCTGGCTTCGAAATTATTGAAATCCAATAGCGAAAAGGAACATATCTATTATCAACAAACAAGCCTTCCTTGGCCTTGTACTAATAGAGATGGCGTCTACCGTCAGTTAGTTCAACCCGACCTCAAGAATAATGTGGTTTATATCAAAATTGAATCCTTGTGTAAGTATCTTCCAGAGAAAGAAGGATTTGTTCGTGTGCCTGCACTCACAGCCACTTGGAAGCTAAATATCCTTCCTGATAATACCATTTTAGCGGAATATCAACTCAGCCTTGACCCTGGCGGTTTAGTGCCCTCTTGGTTGGTGAATTTATTCATTGACAAAGCACCTTACGAGAGTTTTATGAAAATGAAGAAAATGGTGCATGACAAAAAATATCAGCATGTTTTATTTCCATTCTTAACTAAGTAATCATGTCGGAAGAATTAAATAGTAATGTGCCGTTTTGGATGAGCAGAACGGAGTTGTTAGTAGGGGAGGAAGGAATCAATCGCCTCCAAAATGCGCATGTACTGGTAGCCGGACTAGGTGGAGTAGGAGGTATTTGTGCCGAAGCAATCGTTCGTGCGGGTGTAGGTGAAATCACCATTATTGATGCGGATGTCGTGGAAGCATCCAATTGTAACCGACAGATTATCGCTTTACAAACAAATGTAGGGGAATCCAAAGTTGCCATTATGGAACGTCGTTTGAAAGATATCAACCCTGCGGTTAAAGTGAATGTATTCAATGTCTATATCAAAGACGAATTAGCAGATACCATCCTTGATGCTGCTAAATATGATTATGCTTGCGACTGTATCGATACTTTAAGCAGTAAGGTCTTCTTTATAAAGAAAGTATTAGATCGTAAAATTCCTTTGGTGAGCTCCATGGGAGCAGGAAGAAAATTGGATCCAACTAGTGTAAAAATTGTTCCTATTGAACAAACGAAGGTCTGTCCACTTGCGAAAGACGTGCGTAAATTATTGCATAAAATCGGAATACGTAAAGGGTTCGATGCAGTATATTCTACGGAATTAATTAAAGATGATAAAATGACTATCAATCCAAAAGGTAGTAAGAAGCGTTCCTTTATTGGCACCATTTCCTATATCCCAAATGTATTTGGTTTGATGTGCGCGAGTGTAGTCATTCGCAATATTTTGAAAAATGCTTAGTTTGACGTAAATTAGGAAGTACAAATCTATAATAAGATGAAAAAGTTTTTGTTTCTGTTAGTGTGTTTAATTTCCACTATTAGCTATACAGGTTATGCTCAAAATGCCGGCGAGAAGACGGATACCACTATGTTTGTCATTAAGACCGTCAATGGTGCAGAATATCTTGCCAAGGTGCTGAGTGATGATGGTCGTGAGGTTTTTATTGAAACGACTACAGTTGGAAAATTGTATCTGCGTAAGAATGAAATTATTTCCATGCAGAAGGTTGTGAATAAACAAGATGTACAAGAAAAGATTGAAGCAGGGAATTATCAAAAACCTAAATCCCCAGAAGATATTTTTACCACCCGTTATATTTTTACAACAAATGCCCTCCCAATTTCAAAAGGGGCCAACTACGCCATGACGAATATTCACGGGCCAGAAATTCACTTCTCCGTTACGGATCGTTTGAATGTTGGTATCATGACTAGCTGGATTGGCTCTCCACTTATTCTCGCGACGAAATATACGTTCAAGAAGTCTGAATCGAAATTGAATTTTGCACTTGGAACTTTGTTAGGGACTTCTGGATTTTTATATCAAGGACGCGGATATATGGGATTGCATTGGGGAACAGTAACGTTTGGCGATAGAGAGAATAATGTCTCTTTATCTGCCGGAGGCGCTTACTTTAATATTGGCAATGAAGTGAGTCGCATCACAAATAAAGGATATGGCATATATAATAATGTAATTGAAGTATCAGAAAATCAAACATTGGGACAATCTAATTATAGACTGGTTTCAGGGGATGACATACAAATTGGTAATGGACTAGCAGCAAGGACTGTTTTCGGTCCGATGATTGGAATTGCCGGTATCAAGAAAATTGGTGCGAAGGCTAGTTTCGTTCTTGATAATATTTTTTATCTCTATAATCATGAATATCTGTTTACCACCTCTACTCCTATTTCTTCACAATCAGGTACAGATGCGAATGGTAATTGGGTAAGTTCAACCACAACTGCCTATAAATATGATTTTAATAAGGCATTGAAGACGGTGGTTATTTTAATGCCTGGTATCCGAATTCAATCTTCAACTAAAAGTGCTTTCCAATTTGCACTCCCAATTATTCAGGTTTATGGAAAAGGTAATCGTAGAAATGCAAATGATAAGCAAGCACAATTCCTTGCGTTTCCTGCTCCGATGATTACGCTTTTCTTTAAATTCTAATAGAATAAATTTTTAATTGATTTTTTAAAATTTTGATTTTTGGTACAGTATTTGCTTTGTAGTGGAGTTAATTCCTAACGAAGCAGCTATTCAGTCGTATAAAATCTTAGTTTAATTTACATAAAAAATCAATTATGACACGTTTTTGCCTTATCCTTCTCTTTCTAGCGTTTTCTAAAGCGCTCTTATTTGCACAAACAGATTCTACTCATTCTGTTTCAGGACAAGAAAAGCTCTTTGTGATTAAAACAGTAGCAGGCGCTGAGTATTTAGCAAAAGTTTTAAGTGATGACGGTCGCGAAGTTTTTTTAGAGACCAATACCGTAGGTAAGCTTTATTTGAAGAAATCCGAAATTATCAGTATGCAGCAGGTTGTTAATAAGGCAGATGTGGCTGATAAAGTGGAGCAGGGGAATTATAGGAAACCATTTAAGCCTCAAGGGATTTTTACCACTCGTTATGTGATTACAACAAATGCGCTCCCTATTAAAAAGGGAGAAAACTATGCCATGACCAATTTTCATGGTCCTGAAATTCACTTTTCAGTCACGGATAGATTCAATGCAGGAATTATGACTACATGGATTGGATCCCCAATAATTCTTGCTTTTAAATACACTTTAAGTAATGAAGAAGATACAGTAAAATACGCTTTGGGTACTTTGCTTGGAAATTCTGGCTTTTTGTGGGGTGGACGCGGATTTATGGGTTTGCACTGGGTAACTGCAACACGGGGTAATCGTGAAAGCAATTTGTCGGGTTCTTTAGGGTACGCTTATTTTGGATTAGAGGACGACCTAATACATGGGCCTATGCTTGGCCTTGCGGGCGTGCATAAAGTTGGGGAACGAGCTAGTTTTGTAATGGATAATATGTTCTTATTTGGTTTCGATAACACTTCATATAGCTCCTCGATAACAGGAGCGCCAGGCTTTACATTTATGTCGATGATTATGCCTGGACTACGTTTTCAGTCGTCTGAGAAATCAGCTACTCAAATCGCCTTACCTATTGTCAGCAAATTTGGTTCAGGAAATACATTTGCTTTTCCATTGCCGATGTTGACCTTATTCTTTAAACTTTAACTAATTAATGCATACGCGTAAAAAAGGCTCTTCACATGAAGAGCCTTTTTTTATAGTTGAATCTCAGGTTGAACAATTAATCGCAGTACAAATGATCGGTTGTGCTGCCGTTATGGCAACCGTTACAAGCACCTGTGCGGGTAACTTGACTCATATAATGCATAGTTCCACTAGGACCCTTTGTTGCAGGATATAAACCTCCACCAAAGTCAATCGCATTCGTAGTGTAGAAATTGCCCTTTGCATCTACTTCCAATGTCGCAACTAGGTTACCTGAACCATTCGCTCCTGTATATAAATAAACAGTTGAATTCGGTTGTAAAGTCACTAAATCTGCTTTGTACATGGTTCCTGCTGCAGTAAACCAACCTTCGCCTTGTCCGCCACTCTTATGACAATTCATACAGTTTTGCCCCATATTGTGGCTTTCGTTTTCATTATATTTCGAAGTATTACTAGCGTTCGCACCTTCCTTTTCACAGGAAGTCTGAGAGAGGATTAATAGGCCTGCAATGGCGATGCTAAGCGTGCTGATGATTATTTTTTTCATACTATTGTTATTATTTATTTTCTGTAAATGAATTCCAACCTGCTGCTGCAATATCAACTTCACTTCCTTGCTTACTGACCATTCTTAAACCTAAGCTTGGATCTGTGATATGGCCGATGATACTGACGTCTTCTAAATCTTTTACTTTTTCGAAATCTTCCTGCTTGATCGTAAATAGAAGTTCATAATCTTCCCCACCATTCATATAAGCAGTTATGGTATCGATTTTCATTTTTACAGCCATTTCGTAAGTATCGGAATGAATTGGGATTTTCTCTTCATAAACTCGAGCACCACAAATACTTTGTCGGCAAATATGTGTCAATTCACTACTCAAACCATCTGAGATATCCATCATTGCTGTAGGTTGGACTCCCTTTTCAGCTAAAAGTTTGATGATATCTTTTCTCGCTTCCGGTTTTAATTGTCTTCCTAAAATATAGTGTTGATTCTCTAGATCGGGTTGAACGCCAGGATGTTCCTTAAATATTTGCTTTTCACGTTCTAGCAATTGCAATCCCATAAAGGCCGCGCCAAGATCTCCAGAAACGCAAATCAAGTCGTTAAGCTTCGCTCCGTTACGATAGACCACCTTATCCTTCTCTACTTCTCCGATTGCGGTAATGCTCACAAAAAGACCTTTTAAAGAGCTAGTAGTATCACCGCCAATCATTTCTACACCATAATTTTGACAAGCTAAATACATGCCGGTATAGAACTCTTCCATCGCCTCTACAGTATACTTGCTGGAAATCGCAACAGAGACAGTAATATATTTCGGCGTTCCATTCATCGCATAAATATCACTGAGGTTGACTACCACACTTTTATAACCCAAATGTTTTAGCGGTGTATAGGCAAGATCGAAGTGAATACCTTCTGCCAAAATATCTGTTGTTACAAGTTCGTAGTGCGTATCGGAGCCGGTTTCAATAACGGCGCAGTCATCGCCAATACCTTTGATGATACGATTATCTTGCGGAGGGAAATTCTTGGTTAGATGATCAATTAATCCAAATTCTCCTAATTGCGCAATGGGAGTAGTCGTCGGTGTTTTTTGTTCTTCTTGCATACTGCAAAGGTAATGAATTTATTGTGCCCTGCCGTTTGCTAAGAGAATATGCATCAGAGCACATTAATCCATTGATTTCAAGACTGAATATTAGAAAAAATAGCGAAATTTATTCCTTCGGATAAATTCAGTACACCTTTCAACTACTTTAATTTAAATGCAGTTTATTCATAATGTAATTAGACAGAGTTTTTTGTGCTTCGCAATCCTATTAGCATTTTACTCGGAGATTTCTGCCAAAGATATTCTTTCTTATCCCCTTAACAAGGAGAATACGCATTATATCAAAGCAAATCTCGTCGGGCAGTTTTGGTTGCGTTATACTGCAATGAATCCTGGTTCTGTTTATAATGGTTATAGTAAACAAGATGGAATAGATATTGGTATCAGAAGATTTCGTTTGCAAATGCTTTCGCAACTCAATGACCGCTTGTTTTTTTATACGCAGTTCGGATTAAATAATTTCCATTCTTATAGTGATCGACAAGCGGGGTTTTATGTCATGGATGCGAATTCAGACTATGCCCTAATACAAGATAAACTTTCACTTGGAGCAGGATTGAGTTCTTGGGTCGGCTTCTCTAGATTTTCTTCGCCAGCAGCTTCGTCCATTTTAGGTGTAGACGCCCCCTTACAATTGCAGGCTACCAATGATGTCACCGATCAATTTATACGCCGACTTGGTGTGTATGCGAAAGGATACCTAGGCAAATTGAATTATCGTTTGTCGATGGTACAGCCCTTTGACATTCAGAAAAGTCCGATAGCCTCTAAAGTAAATTTATCCGCTGTTTCGTCATTCAGTCCTTTACCTCCTATGATGCAATGGAATGCCTACTTAAACTATGAGTTTTTAGAGAAAGAGCAAAACAGCACGCCTTATTTCGCTGGTACTTATCTAGGCCAAAAGCGAGTAAGTACGCTTGGTGCGGGCATTACTTATCAAAAGGATGCATTATGGGTTTTAAATTCGAAAACAGATACCGCTTTTCATCCTTTAGTATTAACGGCAGTGGATTATTTCTACGAAGCGCCTCTTACAGGCAAGGGCGGTGTTTTAAATATGTATTTTAACGCGGCCTATACTGATTTTGGAAAAAAATATCTTCGAATGTTGGGTGCCATGAATCCGATGACGGGTTCTTCTGATAATTCAATTTTAAATGGTGGAGGCAACCGATTTCCTGCTTATGGAACGGGTTTCTCCTTCTATTCCCAAGTTGCTTATAAATTCCCGAAGAAGATTTTGAAGTCAGACTTTATGCCGTATGTCGCATTGCAAAGATCGTATTATGACGCACTAATCGTTCCTATGAACTTTTTTGAATGTGGCTTCAATTTATTGATTGATGGGAATAATTCTAAAGTCACCATTGGATATCAAAATCGACCAGTATTCGATAATTCAGGGGAATTGCTTAGCCGTAAAGGGGCCATAGCATTCCAAATGCAAACTGCTATTTGATAGATTGCTTATATTTTTTTACTGCGATTGAATTTTGTGTTTGGAGGATTAGTGGAATTACTATTGCTGAAGGGCTTGTGCGTTGACGTAGAATGGCAGTAGGGTTGTTTTGCTTTTGGTATTGAGTGTTCCATAGCGAATCCAAACATAATAGATGCCGAATGGTGCTTTTTTTCCATCTCCTAAAATTCCATTCCAAATTTGTTCTTCTTGCGCTGAAATGGATTGCGGATCACAAACTTTAGTTACTAATTCACCATCTGTACTTACTATTTTGATCTCCGCAATGGATGTATTGCCATCCATTTTTTTCTGTAAGTAAAGGTAATCGTCGATCCCGTCTCCGTTAGGCGTTAAAAGCTTTGGATACAATAACCAATCTTCGCTACTATCACTAAATGGAATATCTGCCGAAGCCGCGTTCATTAATCCTGGAGTTCCATACCCATCATTCGCACAAGCACTCACCCAATTATCTTTTGTAAGTCCCGACTGTGAACTACTTCTCCGTTCAAGTGCCACCCCTTCAACATCGTTGAGTAAGGGATGCTGCCAGTTTTCATGATAGGCAATTTCCTCCACTCTTAGTCCGTGTCGATTGATTAATATAATCCTATCCGTATCATCATTCATAGAGCAAATGGTATGATATGCAATCACCTGTTTGCTTTGGTTGCTCGGATAGCTTAAACAAATTTTATTCGGATCTTTAGAAAGGCAAAGGATTTCTTGCGGTAGAATATTCCGTGGAGTATTGATCAGCGCGTAAAATTGTTCTGCACTTCCATTTAATAGTTTAGCGATTTTCAATTTACTTAAATCCAAACTTCTCGTACTTGTGTTATACAACTCGATATAATCATCATCCTCAGGTTTAGGATTAAATAAGATTTCATTAATACAGATCTCTCCACTGTCGGCCTCAAAGCCATAGCCGATTGCAATGCTTTTATTTGAATTAATCGCTTGACCAAAACAGTTTTCGATTCCTTGTAAATGAATCGTATAAATCGAATGGGTGTCGAGTGCAACAGGACTAATAAATTGCAGTTGATACGATTGGTTATAATTATAGATTGTTTCTTTTAGGGTGTCCTCTGTTTCTTCCAGATAACAGCTTGCGTGAGAGATTTGATCGGCTCGCAGGGATTCATTCAATGTAATGGAGATGCGGTTTGAATTAATAAGTTCTCCGTGTACACATTCAAATGCTTCATGCGGACTAATCGTTTTTAGTATACTGTTTCTTTCACCTGGCGTCCCTCCTTTAGGAGAATTGCTAGCCTGCCAATTAGATGGATTATCGCAAGGATGATTTAAATCTAGTCGTTCTATACTAAAGCCTCCATTACTTTTAAATGCATCTGCATAATAACTTAAATCATACGTAATCACATCTACCGGAGTGCTGTCTTGGTTTAGCAATACTAGTTTGTCGCCACTATTATTTAAGGAAGGGAAGTCATCCGTTTCAATACAGTGTTGATTTGAAAAAAGTTTGCAATTGGAAGTAGCGCAAACAATTAAGTATTCATTCTTATGTATCCAATGTTCTTTTTGAAAACGTGTGAGTCGACTGCTGTCTCCGAAATAAAAATCATGCAAGTTAAAACTGTCCTTTGTCGGATTATACAACTCGACAAACTCGCAGTTAGGCAATCCGATACTCGGAGTCGGGTCTGCTAAAAACTCGCTAATCAAAATTTCATGATATGTACATTGAGTGATTTCTAATGGAGAATTTATTCCCGTCATTGTATTCCCGGCTTCGTCACTAACATTGGAAGAAAATAGATAATGAAGTCCCTCACTCAATTTGGAAGAAGTAATCAAATGAACCTTGTCAAATTCGTTTGCATCTCGAAATACACTATCCATCGGATTTCCGTCCAATAAGAAGTTTTCTTTTTTTAGAGATTCTTTCCGCACCGCTTCCGAATAATGCACAATAATCTCTTTTGGAAGAGAGTAGGAGAGTGCGCTTACATAGGGAGCCTGATAGTCGACAATACTATCTCCGATATACCAATCATCTACAAAAAATAATTTCGCGCGCGTACTCGTATAAACCATTCGTATGCCTGTTGCACTACATGCAAACGAAATACTATCCCGAATATCTGTTCTAAATTCAAACTGTCTACTACCTAAACTATCGATGCTGATTTGCCAATTTGGACCTTGATATCTAATACGCAACCTAAACGTGTTTTCATTTTTAGCAAGCAAGCCCAAAGTACCACTCGCAAGTTGCGAGATGCTCTGTCCCTCC
>JACCDJ010811106.1_pt1 | contig 16395 bp, 10 predicted proteins | sample 7444481 | NCBI WGS metagenome assembly JACCDJ01 (sample SAMN15323435, study PRJNA562643) | freshwater metagenome | isolation source: river surface water | place: USA:Blue River Watershed | collected 2017-08-15 | reverse complement strand
CCCACTTTTACGGGCTTGATACCCACTTGATTGCTTTTTAAATATTGTACTATCAAATTACCCCCTCCCTTTATATATTCATTCAACACTTCATTCTGTTCAGACAAATAAGCATACATATTGTACGCCCGAATGCCCACAACGATGGCATCAAAGTTTTTTAATTTTTCAAGGGTAAGGTCCACTTCTGATAGATGACTTACGGTATAGCCCAGCTCTACTAATGCTTCTGGTATTTTATCGCCTGCCCCGTCTACATAACCTACATTTTTCCCTTTAATTTTTACATTGGCTTCTATAACCTTAGTTGTTGAAGTAGGAAAATAGGTTAGCGTTGGAATGTGGTCGTAGGCAATAGACTTTGTAAACACCGAATTGTTAATTGGAGTTAAGTCTGGAGAGGTATTGTTGACCACTATATCTTTTTTCAGGCTTGTCCCCTGATGATGTACTTCTTGATAACCAATCGTAATAGACTTACCCACTGGTTTTAAATAAACCTCTTTATCAAATTTAATTTCTTGTTCGGGAACTACTGCAACGGGCTGGTAAATATCTCCTTTGGTGGGATCTAAATATTTATACAATACCGGAAAAGAGAAACTAAACAACTGACCTTCTATTTTCACAAGTACCGCTCCTTCAAAAGCAGGGTCGTTTTCTGCCTTTCCAATGAACATCTGATCCTTCACCACAAACATCCCTTCTGTTTTTGGATGGACCAACCAATAAGGTTGTGAAATAGCGGTGTTAGCAGGAACAATTAATTTATGCTCAAATTGTATATTGGCATTTTTACGCAAAGTAATAGACAAAGTTGAATCCTTAGAGGGCAAACTTATTTTTTCAATACTTGCATTGACCGTATTTCGCTGATTGAATAGAAATTGAATTGTTAATTGACCTCCTGGAACAACTTGTTGCTGTTGGGTAGTCGCTTCTACATAGATGCCAGCACAGTCTTTTATAATAGACTGAATTTGTTCTAATTTATAATTTCTCCAAGTAGAAATGGGCAAACCATTGATACTTTGATATAATCTAACCAAGGCAGGTATCGACTTTTCTGGATGCTCCAATTGAAAAGATTGGTAAATGGTTTCAATTGTATTTTCTATATCATTTGCAGACAATCTGGACCAGCTGGTATTCACCCCTTCCATGATATCACTCTTAGCGGGCGCTCCGCCAGTTAGTTCAAAATACTCATAACTAGCCCCTCTGCGCCTTGGTCGACCTTCCCCTTGACTCTTATGCATAGTGCGCGCTTCTGCGCCTAGTTCACCATAGCTTTTTCCAAGAATGGGATTGTATCCGCCTACTTCTAATTTAATTTGATTTTCATTCGTTGTATTAACCGATCCAAAATTAAACGTGTTCCATAAAATTCTTTTCGCTTGCCAAGGGCCAACACCATATTTAAAATGTTCCGGAAATTGAGTGGGGTCAGCCGCAGCTATAAAGGCTTCATTGGCGATAATGGCAGAAGCAGAATGATGCCCATGACCTGCGCGTGCGTCGCGGGGGAAACGGGTAATAATAATATCGGGCTGAAACTTTCTAATCACCCAAACCGCATCACTCAATACTTTTTTATGATCCCAAATTTGCAAAGCCTCCTCCGAAGATTTACTAAACCCAAACTCATAAGCAGTAGAAAAATATTGCTCTGCACCATCAATGCGCCTTGCTGCTAACAATTCTTGTGAACGAATCATACCCAGCTCAATACCCTGCTCTTTTCCTATTAAATTTTGTCCACCGTCTCCACGGGTTAAACTTAAATAAGCGGTTCTGTAATTTCTTTCTTTAGTTAAGTAAGGTAAAAAAGCATTGTTCTCATCATCGGGGTGTGCAGCAAAGTATAAAACACTTCCTACTGTTTTTAACGCCTTGATTTGTGCAGCAATTTCAGCACTTGTTTTTTGAGCATGCGCCTGCAACACACAAAATACGCTTACAATAATGACCATCATTTTTCTCATAGTAACCAATTCTATTCCTTTTATAACCTCCTTATTAAGCTAGATCCATCTGTGGACTTGATTTATTTACCATTAAAGAAAATGGCATTGGATAAAATCAATTTTCCATTTTCCCAGAAATTTCTGAAAATGGGATCGTCCGCCATAAATACCAATTTACCCGCTCCTATTTCTTTAACACCAATCACAACGCCTTCTTGTAATGCTGCTTTAGCCTTTACCCCAGCAAAGCCTGCCACATGGCTATCTTTTTTAATCACCCCTGCATTCCAATAATCATTAGATACTTCATAGGTAACCATATCCTGTTTCAAATTATAATACAATCCTCCCATGCCAAAAGCAATGGGATGTGTTTCATCCAAGTAAACTTTGTAAATGGCACCCGGTATGGAACTTTCTAAATAATCTGTCACTGCATTCCCATATTTTGAAACTTGGTTAATATCTACTTTATCTGACTTCGGAATTTCTTTCATCTTAATTCCCCATTCTGTATTACTAGCTAGCTGCTGAACAGATCCTTCTAATGCAATTAATACACCCCCTTTTTTTACAAAGGCTTGCAATTTTTCCGTTACTGCTTTACCTGCTAGATCCTTGTAATTTCCTTCTGGCACAATGATCACGTCATACTTTAGAATATCAATTCTATTAAAATTGGAATAATTCAATTGCGTAATTGGATAATTTAATTGTTGATCAAAGAAACTCCAAACTTCTCCAGCACCTAGGGAAGAAACTTGGTCTCCTGTAAGCATTGCTACTTTTGGAGCACGCGCAATCACTTTAACATCAGGCGAACCAAAATCAGCCCCTTTGTCTGCCCAACCCGAAGCTACTGGAACAGCCTCTACATGTGCCGCATCACAAATAGCTTTGGTCTCTGCAGCCCAGTTTTCGCCATTGCTTGTTTTTAATACAATTAAAGTCCCTGCTTCGTATTGTCTACCTCCTATTGTAAATGCCTTTTCTGCATAGCGCACTTTAATATTTTTATGTAAAATAGCAGCCAATACTTTAGCAGTTGCAAAAGAGTTGTAAGGAATTAAATAACCATACTGTGCAGGCGCAGCAGGCGATTGATTCGGTTCAAAGCCAGCTTGAATGGAAAGCGCTTCTTTAGATGCATAACCATGCACTCCGTAAACATAAGGTAAAGACCAAGCGGTAATGTCATAGGTATTGGAATCATTTACTTGCGTAATAGGCTCTAACAAAACGCGTGCTAAAATTCCATGTGGCTGTGCTACATTCACAGCAAGTGTATACCCTTCATTTACAAAAACAGCTTCTTTTTTGCTTGCGTAATCAAACCCTTTAAAGCTTCCATTGTAAGTGCCATACTGAATATTATTCTTCTTTAATAAATGGGCTAAAGCAGCTAAAGCATGTTGATTTTTTGCAGTCATCACAAAAGTTTTATAAGGAGATGCATTCCCTAATCTACTATTGTCGTAATATTTTTTAAATTCTTTTAATAAGTTTTCTTTATTGGCTGCACTAATTTCTATCGTTGATAAACTAGTGGTAAAATGATGTGTTGCTCTTGCCACCAAGGTTAAGGTATCTGCATCCTCATTCTGAACCCCTAAACCTGCGCTAATCCCACCCTGTTCATAGGTCATGCCAATTGCTCCATTGTACATAGGATAGGTATCTCCGTAAGATGGATACAATAAATCAAATCTTTCTTTGGTAAAAAATAACCAATTGTTTTGATCAAAATATTTAGCATGATTTTTTCCAATCTGTACTTGAAAATCTTTTTGCCATGGCGTCAATACCTCATGTAAAGGTTCTGCAGCTGGAGCAAAATAATAAGGTTGATTGTACCCTTGCTCATGATAATCTACATGTACTTGAGGATACCATTGTTGGTATAACGCAATTCTTTGTTGCGTCTCAACTTGTGTTTGCCAAGCCCAGTCCCTGTTTAAATCAAAATTATAGTGATTGCTTCTTCCTGCAGGCCAAGGCTCCATATGTTCTCTAGCCAAAGGATCTGCATTGTATTGTAAACCAACCGCATTGTTATACCAATTCACATATCTATCGCGACCATCCGGATTAATACATGGATCAATCATCACAATGGTATTTTTTAACCATTCTTTTGTTTTGGTATTGCTTGGATCTACCAAAGCAAATAAGGTCAATAAGGATGCTTCTGAAGAGGCAGGTTCATTGCCATGCACATTGTAACTTAACCACACAATAGCAGGCTGATTCAAATCGGTTACGGATCCGTCAACATATCCATTATTGTGTTTTCTGATTTGTTCCAACTTTGCCATGTTTTCCGGTAAACCAATGGCAGCTACCAACAAGTCTCTTCCTTCATAAGTTTTACCATAAGGCATTATTTTAACCATATCAGGCCTAGCTTGCGCTACGGTGTTAAAATAAGATACAATTTGATGGTGTCTTGTAAAACGAGTTCCCACCTGGTAGCCTAAATAACTGGCAGGACTTGGAACCGTTTGGGCATGGGCCATCAAAACCATCAAAAAGAATACTAAAATGAAGCTTACATTTTTAAAAATACGTTGGTACATATAGATTAATTTAAAGGACAACTATTTACAAATTATAGACCTTAAAAATAAGCATATTTGGCCTTAAATAAGGGATTGATTGCTATAGTTTTGCACAAATAGCAGCACCTAGTTTGTTGAATACTAAATAATTAAGTAATTTACTGATTCAATCCCATCTATATGAAATTGAATCATCGCGTTTTGAAGGTAGTCCCTATTTTGCTTGCCTTTCTTGGCATTGGCATATCCTTAACTGCACAAGATTTTTTTAAGAAGCATCCGTCTATTAACCCCTATCAATATGAAGTGGTAAAAGAAAAAGCCTATGATCATGGTGCAGTAAGTTCAGCACATCCCTTAGCCAGTATGGTGGGTGCGGCCATTATGAAAGAGGGTGGAAATGCTTTTGATGCTGCTATTGCCACTCAGTTTAGCTTGGCCGTAGTCTTTCCTGGAGCGGGCAATATTGGAGGAGGTGGTTTTTTATTGGCTAGAAAAGCAAACGGTACTTTGATTGGATTGGATTATAGAGAAGCAGCACCCAAATTAGCCCATAGAGATATGTACTTGGACGAGCAAGGAAATGCGATTGAAAGTAAATCTAGAAATGGAGCATTGGCATCTGGTATTCCAGGTAGTGTTGCTGGTATGATTAGCACACAAGCTTATGCAAAATTTTCTTTATCAAAATTAATTGAACCTGCTATTGAGTTGGCAGAATATGGTTATGTAATTACAGAAAGAGAAGCCAGAGGTTTAAATAGTGAAAGAGACAATTTTTTGAAGAATAGCTCCGCCCCATCTGCCTTCACCCAAAAAACTTGGAAAGCAGGCGACACCTTATTTCAACCCGAACTTGCAGCAACTTTAAAAAGAATTCAGAAAAACGGATTTGCTGGATTTTACGAGGGCCCCACTGCGGATATGATTGTAAACGAAATGAAACATACGGGTGGAATCATCACAAAAGAGGATTTAAAAAATTACAAACCTAAAGTGAGAAAGCCCATTCAATTTAAATATAGAGGACATCAAATCATTAGTTTCCCACCCCCATCCAGTGGAGGGATTTTGATTGCTCAAATGTTAAATATGATTGCCCCTTATGATCTTGCAAAAATGGGCCCCAATACAGAAGCTTCCGTAGGATTAATGATTGAAGCCCAAAGACGCGCATATGCAGATAGAGCACAACATATGGGCGATCCTGATTTTTGGAAAGTACCAACAGCTACTTTAATTAGTGATGCCTATGCGAAGGACAGAATGAAAGATTATCAACCTGGCGTGGCGGGCAATAGCAAAATCACGCAAGCAGGTCAAATTCACGAAAGTGAGCAAACTACACATTTAAGTGTGATTGATGCCGCTGGCAATATGGTAGCCATAACAACCACCCTAAATGATACGTATGGTAGCAAAACCATTGTAGCAGGTGCTGGTTTTTTATTAAACAATGAAATGGATGATTTTAGTGTAAAACCAGGCGTACCCAATATGTATGGGGCCATAGGTGGCGAGGCCAACGCTATTGAACCTGGCAAAAGAATGCTAAGTTCAATGACCCCTACACTGGTTACGTACAAGAATAAGCCGTATATCAGTATTGGAACCCCAGGAGGCACTACTATTCCGAATCAAGTATACGAAGGGTTGGTAAATATGATTGACCATAAAATGACTTTAAAAGAAGCCATCGATGCCCCTAGATTTCACCACCAGTGGTCCCCTGACAAAGTAGATGTGGAGGTAGATTTCCCAGAAGCAACCTTAAATGCATTAAAAGAAAAAGGATACCTCTTTTATAAGAGAGGCCGTTTTGGAAGAATGGATGGCGTTTATATTACAAAAGACGGGAAACGTTCGGCCGCAGGTGATAAAAGAGGAGATGATAGTGTGGCAGGCTACTAAGGTTTACAGGGTTTTTAGGTAGCATTTTTGTATTTTTACAAAAATCATTTTCTTGTTAAAAAAGAGGTTATTTTATCTACGCATTGTACTTGCTAGCATACTAGGGCTTTTCCTACTTTGCTACTTGTTGCTATTGACACCCTCCATACAAAACAAGCTTGTTCAAATAGCCATAACCCGCTTGTCCGATCAATTAGGGGCGGAGGTAAAAGTGAAAAAAGTGGGCTTCTCTCTTTTTGACAAATTAGACCTTGAAGATGTATTAATTCGAGACCAACAAAAAGATACCCTCCTCTTTGCCCATAGCTTTAAATTAAGATTAAGCGACTTGGTATTTTCTAAAGCAAATCCAACCATCAAATACATTGGACTTGATCAAACCACCATTTACTTAAACCGTAAGACTGCGAAATGGAATTATCAATTCATTTTGGATTATTTAGGCACAGATACCACTCAAAACAAGAACAGCAATATAGATCTTAAGAAGATTGACATCACCAAATTACACTTCATACAAAATGACGAATGGGATGGTCAGAAAATGGAAATAAGTGCTGATAATGTATTGGCAACAATTAGAACATTTCAAAAAAACAATATCCAAATTGATAAGGTTGTTCTGAACAAACCCAATTACCTCATACAAAACAGCAAAGGATTAAATCCTGCAGTTACCCTTACAACTACCCCTCCAACAATTGCCGGACAACTCCAATTGAATCCTTCGCATTTGTCAATAGTGGTAAAAGAAATACAAGTGGTAAAAGGGAATATGTGGATTGAAAATGATTTCAGTAAACCTACCCCCTATTTTGATGGCTATCATATTCGCATGAAGGATATTAATGCCAATATACAAGATGCCACTTTTAAAGAAGATACCATTAAAGCCCATATTAAAAGCTTAAGCCTTAAAGAACGTTCCGGATTTGAAATCAAAAAATTAAGTGCGCAATTCCGATTCACTCCCACAATTATGGAATTTGACAAGCTTAATTTAATGACCAATAAAAGTAAAATTGGAGACTATTATGCAATGCACTTTAAACACTTTTCAGATGATTTCTCCAACTACAATGAAAAAGTGGTCATGAAATCACATCTGGTGAATGCGACTGTGTACACAGATGACATTGCTTACTTTGCACCTGCTTTATTTAGCCTTAAGCAAAAGGCAACCCTTTCTTGTCATTTTAATGGAACAGTTGCTCAATTTGAAGCCAAAGATTTAGCCGCTAGATACAACAACTCATTTGTAACGGGTGATTTTTCTATGAAAGGAATCCCGGATATGCGCAATACCCAAATTGCTTTTTTAGGCGTAAAAGCCAATACCAATTATAAAGACTTAAGTAGTTGGATACCTGATTTAAAAAATATAAAAGATTTTCCATTTGATGCATTAGGTGATTTAAAATTTAATGGGGAGTTTAAAGGCACTTTATACGATTTTAATACCAAAGGTTCCATTGGCACCAATTTGGGATTAGCAGATGCTGCTTTAAGATTAAAATTCCCAGAAAAAGAAGAACCCTCCTACGAAGGACTATTGAACACCTATCACTTTAGTGCAGGGAAATTATTCAATATTGAAAGTTTAGGATTCATCAATTTTAGAGGGAAGGTAGCGGGTACTTCATTTACTTTAGATAAAGTAAAAACGCAGGTAGAAGGAACCATCGATTCTGTTCTATTCAATAATTATACCTATACAAACATTAATACCAATGGCTTATTTCAAAAGGGCGCTTTTAATGGCGTCCTTAGAATTAAAGACCCGAATGTAAACTTCATTAGCAATATTCAATTGGACCTTAGGGATAAATCACCTAAAGTAAACGCCGTTGGCGACTTATTAAATGCCAATCTAAAGCAATTGAATATCTCTAACAATAACATCCAATTAACTGGATTGCTGGATATTAATTTTGAAGGGAACAATATTGACGACTTTATTGGATATGCTAAATTTTTTAATGGCAAATTAAAAGGGGATGCTGCCGTTGTCAACTTTGATTCCTTAACCCTTCACTCAAAAATCACCAATGGGATAAAAGAAATTAATTTGGGTAGTGATGATATTCAAGCCAAGATTGAAGGGAAATTTAATATTCTTCACTTGCCTGCCAGTGTTCAATATTTTATGCAGCGTTATTTCCCAACCTATATCCCTGCTCCTAAAAGCACCCCAGCCAATCAGCAGTTTACCCTATCGATTAAGACTAACTATTTTGAACCCTACTTACGATTATTCAACAAGGATGTTTCAGGGTTCAATAATGTAAATGTGAGCGGTGCCATCAATACCGACAAACAAAATATTTCATTAAACGCCAAAATACCTTTTGCAAGTTATAAGCAAGGTTGGGCAGACTATGCTATCAAAGAAGGAATTATCAATGGCAAAGGAAATATAGACTCTCTGCATTTAGCCATTACGGCCAATCAATTTAATTTAACCGATAGTTTTAATTTCAGCAAGCCAGTAATTAATATTCATGCTAGTAAAGATGTATCCTTAGTTGACATCGAGGCCAATAGTACAAGTGCATTAGACCGTTTGTTTTTAAATGGCATTGTTCATACCTATGGGGATGGTATTTCTGTAAACTGGTTGCCCTCCTATTTTATGTTGAATCGTAAAAAATGGGATATCGCTGCCAAAAGTGAAATTAGTATACGAGAAAGCAATGTAAGTGCTAATAATTTTAAATTCACCCAAGGTATTCAAGAATTTATTTTTGCTAATTCACCCAATAACAAAAATGCTTTACAATTAGAATTGAAGAATGTAATTCTGGGGGATATCACAAAGCTATTTTTCTCTTACCCTACCTTAGAGGCCGTTACCAATGGAAAAGTTGAATTTAAAAATATATTTAAGGATTTTGAGTTAAATGCAGGGTTGAATTTGGATCAATTTTCCTTTAACAATGATGCTATCGGGAAATTACAATTAAATGCCTCCTATATTCAATCCAAAGGCATCGTCCCTTTTGACTTTACAGCCCCAAATGCTGCTTATAATTTATCCGCTAAAGGATCTTATAATATTAAGGACACCTCCAATCCATTGGATGCCAATCTATACCTTAATCATTCCAAATTTGGATTGGTACAACAATTTATTGGCGGCGTATTAACGAATTTAGACGGGGAAGCCACTGGAACAATTCATTTTGGTGGCAGAATTGAAAATCCAGTACTTAAAGGGGCAGCGAGTTTAGATAATGCTTCTTTTGTGGTAGATTATACCAAAGTAAAATATAAAATAGACAACGGAGCAAGTATCCAATTTACGGATGAGGGAATTGATTTTGGTAATATACAGTTAAGTGATGTATTCAATAGAAAAGCTCAATTCAAAGGCAAGATATATAACCAAGGATTTAAGCACTTAGAATATGATATGGAAATGAGTAGTCCAAAGATTGCCCTACTCAACACGGAGTTCATTGATAATCCAAGTTTTTATGGACGTGCAGTTGGTAAAGCGGCGATGACCATTAAAGGTCCTGAAGAAAACATTAAAATGTCTATCATCGCAGATGTAAATGATAGTTCCCATATTTACTTACCCAATACCACCAGCAAAGAAAGTGGTAAGTCGGATTTTATCGTATTTAAAAAATATGGTAAAACAGCCATTAAAAGTGCCGACATCCCAACTTATAACTTAGTGGTAGACTTAGAAGTGACCGCTAATAATAAAACCCAGATAGATGTAATTATGGACGAGCTTACGGGTGATGTGATTAAAGGGGTTGGGAATGGTAGGATTAAAATTAGAGCCGGAAACATTGAGCCATTGACCATTAGAGGTAAATACAATATTGAATCTGGAAAATATGATTTTAATTTTCAATCCCTAATCAAAAAGCCCTTTGAACTTATTCCCGAAGCAGGTAATTTTATTGAATGGACAGGGAATCCAAGCGAAGCCAATATTCATATAGATGCCCGATATACTGCGGAGAGAGTAAGTTTAACAGAATTGGTAGGCTCGGCTAATTTTAGCAATGCCGTAAAAGGTTATAGAGGAAGTGTATATGTAATTGCGGCCTTAAGGAATAAACTTGCACAACCTGATATCAAATTTTCCTTAGCCTTCCCTCCTGGGAATCCAATTAGTTCAGACAATGAATTCTCTCAATTTATAACCAGACTTGAAAGAGATGATAATGAAATTATCAAACAGGTTTCCTTTTTAATTGTATTTAATTCATTTGCACCGGTTGGATTTAATAGTAGCAATAATAATAGTGCTTATACGGTAACCGCTATTGGAATTAATACCATCTCTCAATTATTAACAAAGCAAATTAACAAGTCCATTTCTCAATTACTCAATAAAGCTACAGGAGACAATAGCCTTCGTTTTGATATTGGTTCTTCTGTATACAACAGTGGTAATTTATTGGATCCAACAGGAAGCGGCATTGCCATTAACGCCAATAAAATTGACCGAACAAGGGTGAATTTAAAATTGGGTAAGAGTTTCGATAACGACAAAATTATTGTAAACGTAGGTGGCGATTTAGACTTTAACGTTCAAAATACCAGCACCATTAGTAATAGTGAATTTCAATGGCTGCCAGATGTGAATATTGAATTTGTCTTAACCAGAGACAGAAAACTGAGAGCCATTGTCTTTAACAGGAACAGCTTAGATATTAATGGAAGCGCCTTGGGAAGAAGAAATAGACAGGGTGTTAGTATCTCCTATCGAAAAGATTTTGATGAATTACGCTGGTAGCTGCTAATTATTTAGCATTGCTTACGAACCACTCTGTTGCTAGCTGATAGCCCTTGAGTCCCAACCCAACAATACTACCCACCGCTTTGGCAGAAACATGTGAGATTTTTCTAAAATCTTCTCTTGCATGTACATTACTGATATGTACCTCAATTACAGGGACAGTTATGGATGCAATGGCATCTCCAATAGCAACGGATGTATGCGTATACGCAGCCGGATTGATAATGATGCCGTCTTGTTCAAACCCATATTGCTGAATAGCATTCACCAACTCTCCTTCTATATTGGATTGGAAATAAGTAAAATTAACTTGAGGGAAATCTTTTTTTAATTGCACTAAAAAGTCTTCAAAGGTCTCATGGCCATAAACACCTGGCTCACGCTTTCCTAATAAATTTAAATTAGGCCCGTTGATAATGGTAATATTTGGCATTTGTTTGTTTTGAAATCTTATTGAATAAGCCTACTTAATTCGATAGGCCGCTTGTTCTATTTTGGATGTTAATTTGCCTTCATTAAAGACACGAAATCATCAAATAAGTACCTACTATCGTGTGGCCCCGGTGTTGCTTCTGGGTGGTATTGAACACTAAATGCAGGTCGGTCTTTTAATTTGATTCCCTCGATAGAATCATCATTTAAATTTACATGGGATACAATTACATTGTCATGCTTTCTAACTGCATCAGGGTCCACTCCAAATCCATGATTCTGTGTTGTGATTTCAGAACGACCTGTAATTACATTTTTAACAGGATGATTTAATCCTCTGTGACCATGGTGCATTTTAAATGTAGGGATATCATTTGCAAGGGCAAGTAACTGATGCCCTAAACAAATTCCAAACAAGGGCTTTTTCTCAGCCAATATTTGCTTTATAGTAGCTACTGCATAATCCATTGGAGCTGGATCGCCAGGACCATTGGATAAGAAATAACCTGTTGGATGGAAGGATTGTAAAGTTGCAAAATCAGTTTTTGCAGGATGCACTCTAACATGCACTCCTCTATCCACTAAACATTGTAAGATATTATGCTTTACACCAAAGTCAAGCACAGCAACCTTTAGCGGCGAATTCACATCTCCTAATTCGTATACTTCTTTGGTACTTACCGTACTTGCTAATTCTAAACCATCCATACTTGGCACTGCAGCTAATTGCTTTTTCAATGCTTCCACATCTAAGTTATCAGAAGAAATAATACAGTTCATTGCACCACTTTTACGTACATGTGCAACCAATGCTCTGGTATCTAGTCCTTCGATGGAGACAATATTATTGGCAATTAAATATTCATTCAAATTACCATCTGCTAAAGCACGGCTATATTTTTCTTCTAAATTTCTTCCTATCAAACCATGAATCTTTACCGACTTGCTTTCTACATCGGTATCCTTTACCCCGTAGTTTCCAATATGCACATTATTCATGATAATGATCTGGCCTGTATAACTTGGGTCGGTAAATACCTCTTGGTATCCTGTCATTCCCGTGTTAAAACAAATCTCTCCAGTAGTGGTCCCTATTTTACCAAAAGCTTGTCCGTGAAAAACATTGCCATCAGCTAAAACTAAGATTGCGGGTTGTGAGGTCATGGATTTATATTATTATAGGTTGGATGTTCGGTTTCTATTGAATCTGTGGCAAATTTAGGCAAAAAAAAGGCAAGACCAAAGTCTTGCCTTATATGTTAAATAACGTTTTGCATTATTCAGCCGCTGCTTCTGGTGTAGAATCAGTTGCTTCTTCAGTAGCTACTGGAGCTTCTGTAGCTTCTGCTGCTTTTTTAGGAGCTGCAGTTGATTTACTTCTACGTGTTTTCTTAGCTGGTTCAGCAGCTGCATTTACAGAATTACCGTAAATTTCGTTGAAGTCTACTAATTCGATCATCGCTTTTTCGGCGTTGTCACCTGGACGAATACCTAATTTGATGATACGCGTATATCCACCTGGACGAGCAGCAATTTTAGGCGCAACTACTGTAAATAATTCTTTAACAGCAGCTTTGTCATTTAAATAACTGAACACCACTCTGTGGTTGTGGCTAATTTCTTCCTTAGAAGCCGTTTTTTTAGTTTTAGTAACCAATGGCTCTACATAAGTTCTTAACGCTTTAGCTTTAGCTAAAGTAGTTACGATACGCTTGTGGGTAATTAACTGGATAGCTAAGTTACTCAACAAGGCTTCTCTGTGTGCCTTTTTACGACCTAAGTTGTTTTGTTTGTCTCCGTGACGCATGACGTTTAATTTTTGTCCTTACACCGTGTCAGGAATTGTAAGGTGTGAGCCGAAGCTCGGTTTATAAATAGTGATTTACGTGAAGATGGGGTGAACCCCTATCAACTATTGTAAATCTAATTTGTCTAATCCTAATTTACCTAAATCCATACCAAAGCTTAATCCTCTTTCGATTAATACTTGTTCGATTTCAGATAAAGATTTTTGACCAAAGTTTCTGAACTTCATTAAGTCCTCTTGCTCGTATTGTACCAATTCGCTTAAGCTGTTAATTTTAGCAGCTTTCAAGCAATTGAACGCACGTACAGAAAGATCTAAATCTTCTAATGGAGTTTTCAATACTTTTCTTAATTGCAATACTTGCTCATCTACCACATCCTCTTTCTTATCTTCTTTATTGTCAAAAGTGATATTCTCGTCAGTGATGATCATTAAGTGTTGGATCAAAATTCTAGAAGCTTGCTTTACTGCATCTTCTGGGTGAATGGTTCCATCAGTTGCTACGTCTAAGATTAATTTTTCGTAGTCAGTTCTTTGCTCCACACGATAGTTCTCCATTAAGTACTTTACGTTCTTAATTGGTGTGTGAATAGAATCGATAGCGATATAACCAAACGGCATTTCTTTTAACTTGTTCTCTTCTGCAGGGATATAACCACGACCTTTTTGGATAGTGATTTCGATATCTAATTTAGCAGAAGGATCCATAGTACAAATAACCAACTCTGGGTTCATTACTTGAAACTGTTGAGAAGCTTCCCCTAAGTGACCAGCATTGAATTCGCTGCTTCCTTTGATAGATAAAGTTAATTTTTCAGAACTAACATCTTGATCTGCTTTACGCTTAAAACGAACTTGCTTTAAGTTTAAAATCATTTCAGTAACGTCTTCTGTAATTCCTTTGATTGTTGCAAACTCATGATCTACACCTTCTATCTTGATACCCACAATTGCAAAACCTTCTAAAGAGCTTAATAAAACTCTTCTTAAAGCATTACCTAAAGTCAAACCAAATCCTGGTTCCAATGGACGGAATTCGAATTGTCCTTCAAAGTCATTTGCTTTTTGTAAAACAATTTTATCAGGTTTTTGAAAACTTAATATAGCCATGTTATACTTTTTTTTGTTTGAATCTTCCTTCTGGAAGAAATTTTGTTAAGTGCTACTATTTAGAATACAATTCAACGATCAATTGCTCCTTAATGTTTTCAGGAACAGCTTCTCTTTCTGGCATTGCGATGAATGTTCCAGTGTTGGTTGTTTCATTCCAATCTACCCAGTTAAACTTAGTGTTTCTTGGACGTTGTTTGCTTACGATAGCAGAATTGTGTGCACTCTTTGGACGGTAAGTAATTACGTCACCTGGCTTACATGTGTAAGAAGGAACGTTGGTTACTGCACCATTTACAGAAATGTGCTTGTGCGCAACTAATTGACGCGCTTCTGGACGGCTAGCAGCCAATCCCATTCTGAAAATAGTATTGTCTAAACGTGATTCCAACAATTTGATTAAGTTTTCACCCTTTACACCTTTAATACGAGATGCTTCTTCAAATGTTTTACGGAACTGACGCTCTAACACACCATAAGTGTATTTTGCTTTTTGTTTTTCTCTTAACTGTAATGCATACTCTCCTAATTGCTTACGCTTGCGTTGTGCACCGTGTTGACCTGGAGGGTTGCTGTTTTTTCCTAACCATTTTGCGTTTCCTAAGATAGGTTCGCCGAAAATGCGGGAAATTTTGGTTTTGGGACCTGTGTAACGTGCCATAATTATTGTTTTTGATTTTTTGGTGACGGTAAAGCATCAGTAAAAATCTAAAATGAATGCAATACCCGGTTAAAATAATATTGTTAGTGTTATACTCTTCTTTGTTTTGGAGGACGACATCCGTTGTGTGGCATAGGCGTCACGTCGCGGATAGAAGTTACTTCAATACCAGATTGAGAAATAGAACGGATAGCGCCTTCACGACCAGAACCTGGACCTTTAACGAATACGTCTACTCTTTTCACACCTGCATCTAAAGCAACTTTCGCTGCGTCAGCTGCTGCCATTTGAGCGGCATATGGAGTGTTCTTTTTAGAACCTCTAAAGCCCATTTTACCAGCACTGCTCCAGCTAATTACTTGACCTGCTTTGTTGGTAAAGGCGATGATTAAATTGTTAAAAGTTGCGCTGATGCGAACTTCCCCTGCTGCGTCGATTTTAACGACTCTCTTTTTTGCAGCTGCTTTTGCACTGTTCTGTGCTTTTTGTGGTTTAGCCATTGTGTTTGAGGTGTGCTTTTTTTACTTGTTATTACTTGTAAAAAGAGCGGGTTATTTAAATTGAAATTCCGCCGAAGCGGAAACCGAATAAATCTCCCCCACCACTTTCGAAGCAGGATCCAATTTCATTCGGATTTTATAGCAAAAAGTAGTCACCGAGCTATTCGACGACTACTTTATGTTTTATTATTTCTTAGCTACCTTCTTCTTACCAGCAACCGTCTTACGTTTACCCTTACGAGTACGTGAGTTGGTTTTGGTTCTTTGGCCACGAACAGGTAAACCTTTTCTGTGACGTAAACCACGGTAACAAGCGATATCTAACAAACGCTTAATGCTCATAGAAACTTCACTACGTAAAGCACCTTCTACTTTGAATTCAGCGTTAATGATATTACGAATTGCTGTTTGCTCTTCGTCGTTCCACTCATTTACTTTTTTATCGTAACTGATGTTTGCTTTGTCTAAAATGTAACGAGCAGTAGAATGTCCAATACCGAAAATGTACTGTAATCCAATTTCTCCTCTTTTGTTTTTTGGTAAGTCTATACCGGCAATACGAGCCATATGCTAAAACTTGATTTTTGTTTAATTTTTTGTTTTCTAAAACTTTAGCGTCTCCGCTAAAAGCCTTACTATCCTTGTCTTTGCTTAAAGCGAGGGTTCTTTTTGTTGATCACAAATAAT
>JACCDJ010780457.1_pt1 | contig 16403 bp, 10 predicted proteins | sample 7444481 | NCBI WGS metagenome assembly JACCDJ01 (sample SAMN15323435, study PRJNA562643) | freshwater metagenome | isolation source: river surface water | place: USA:Blue River Watershed | collected 2017-08-15 | reverse complement strand
GCCCCGGCAGTGACTATGCGTTCAGCCTGAACTTGCTCAAGAAATTCAAGGCGCTGTTCCCCGACGTTCCCACCAAAAGTGGTCTGATGGTGGGTCTGGGTGAAACCGACGAGGAAATTTTGGACGTCATGCGCGACATGCGGGCGCACCACATCGACATGCTGACCATTGGCCAGTATCTGGCCCCCAGCACCAGCCACCTACCCGTGCGACGCTATGTGCACCCCGACACCTTCAAGATGTTTGAAGAGAAAGCCTACGAGATGGGGTTCGCACACGCCGCCGTCGGCGCGATGGTGCGGTCCAGTTACCACGCAGACCAGCAGGCGCATGCAGCTGCCAAAGCATCTAGCGTCACCTGACGACCAACCACAGAGAAAAGCAAACTTAACAGCCCAGGCTTTGACGCAGGGTCAGCATTTCATTCTGGCGTGCAGACTGAACGCCTAGCAATTGACTGGCAGGACTGCTAAATAATGCGGCGCGCTCCAGGAACCTCAGTCTGCCCTCCAGGGTGACCAATCGAGAAGCCTCAGTCGGGTTCGATTGCGTCCATTCCGCAGCCAGATTTTTTGTCAATGCATGGCCTGTGCTACTCAGTGCGCTGGCCATCACATCAGCCTCCTGAACCAGGACCGCCAGACAGTCCACGTCGTGAGTCGTAAAAGGGCGATCTGCAATCAACGCATGTGTTGAACTCACAACCTGTGCATCGGTCTTGAGAATTAGGTGACGCACCAAGGCTTGGTCTGATGGAGGCATACCATGACGCTGCATAAGCGGTGAGAGCGCCTGGACCGACCGAGTTTCAAGTTGCGCAGGAAACTGGTTAACCCCGCCGTCATGCAACAAGTCATGTGCCAGCATGGCCAGCAAGGAGAGTCTTTCGTGGCGCAACGGCGCGGCCAAATCGTCAGTTGTTAACTGACGTTGCGCCTGCAGTAGCAGTGTGAGACACACCAATGTATCCGCCGTATGTAAGCGATTGTGATAGCCAGGCTCAAGACCATCTTGTCGACGTTTTTCTCCATCTTGATCCAGCCATAACGCAAGATCCCGTGTGCATCTGTACCAAGACGACACCTCAGGATCGCTGAGGCACAACGTTAGCCCCAAGCGACCCAGACAACCCTGAAGCACAGCATCCATACCTGGCCAGTATTCAGGCCACGAATGACGCAAATTCGACAAACTGACTTGCAACGTCCGGGGAAAATCCATGGGGCACTCTTTCATCAATTCCCTGAGTGTTTCGATTTATAGCGTCCTGAATTTGATAAGCCAGGGTGTTGGGGCTAGATTCGCTTGCATCGCGTACGCCATCGAACCCAACAAGGTAAGTTCTTAACTCAACACCATGCTTAAACATTACTCACATAAATAAGCGCCAGCGAAAAAATACCATTTAAGTTCTTGTTTTACCCGCCTTGGGTAGCCTTCTGCTGACTATAGTGTTCCAAGCCTGATATCAGGACTCTACCTATCAAAAAGCCTTCATAACTCCCGCACTAAGTCCTGAATATTCGCAAGAGAATTGATGTGAGAATGGTTACTTACTACCACTGTCACGGTCGACTTTTTTCATGCAGGCCCCACTATTTGTCAAAGGTTCAGGATGTCTGAGAGCGTTCTAGGACTTGCTAACTATCGTTATTTCAAATGGTCACTGGCGCTGAGCTTCGGTGCTTTGGCACTTTACCTGTGGGACTCCGCTGACATGAAGCCCAATGGTGGGACTTGGCTAGGGTACACGCTTGGCACTGCGGCTGTCTTGCTCATCCTGTGGCTTGCTGCATTTGGCATTCGTAAGCGCAAATACCACCGCAATCTGGGACTGCTCAGCCATTGGTTATCTGCTCATATATGGTTAGGCATATCGCTCGTGTTGATCGCTTCCTTGCATGCAGGATTCCAGTTCGGCTGGAATGTGCACACGCTGGCCTACGCCTTGGTAATTTTGGTGGTTTTCTCAGGAATTATTGGGGTCATGCTGTACCGCATCAACCCGGGATTGATGAGTGAAACGTTAGGGGGGCAAACGCTGATCGAACTCGCGGAAGGTCTTCGTGAAATTGATCATGAAGCCTCGCTGGTTTTACCCCGTATAAATGCTGCCAACCACGTCAGCGCCCGCGATTGCCTCGCAGAGGTGTCCGCCGAGCCGATTGTTCAACGATGGCTTGATCGATTCCTTAAAGGGCAACGTTATTCAAGTACGAGCGCTTCCATTGCGAGATTCGAACAATGGACCATTGACGGCGATAAAGCGTGTCGCGATCTCATGCTGCTGATGGTCAAGCGAGATCACCAGTTGTCCCGCATCCGACGCTTTATTCAGTTGAAGTCCTTCACAGAAGTGTGGTTGATGATTCATGTCCCTGCCTCAATGGCCCTGCTGGCAAGCCTGGTGGCACATATCGTCTCGGTGTTTTTTTATTGGTGAGCCACGAAGATGGAGCAGTCGCCTCAAGACCCCCTCATTCAAGAGGTTCATCGATTGCAAACACCTGCTTCCGGTCGACGGATCGCGTCCTGGCTGTTATTTGGATTGATAATTTTGGTGTTTCTAGTCGCTCCCATATGGGTGTTCTATGGAACGCCATCCACGCCGACTAAGCTTTTATCACCTGTTCAAAACAGTGCAGGGGATAGCAAGACCGAGATGCGCACCCCAGCCACTGGCTGGAAAACGCTAGATGCTGTGTGGAATCCTGGCCCACTTGATCACAAGCACCACGCCTGGTCTAAGGATTGTCGTGCCTGCCACACCACCCCATTTGTTCGAGTTCAAGACAAGGATTGCCTGGCCTGTCATCAGCGAACCGGTCCTCACGTCTCCACTGCGTTACAGGTCAGTTCTTACACGCATGACGCCATGTCAAGTCCTGACCGCCTGCGATGTGCCACCTGTCACCGCGATCATTGGGGCGAGTTCGGTCTGGCGCAGCAAAACAAAATGTTTACACAAAGCCGATGTGCAACCTGCCATCAGGACATTCGAAGCAGTTCACCACAAACCCAGACAAAAAATGTTCGTGATTTCGTGAGCGATCATCCCGAATTTCGACTTCAGCTACGAGACCCAGACAACCCGCGGCAACTGATTCGTATCCGGATGCAAGGCGCGGATCTCTTGCGCAGTGAAAGTGCGCTGAAGTTCCCGCACGATGTGCATCTCAATACCCGAGGAGTTAACAGTCCCGAAGGTAAGGTGAAAGTCCTGTGTCAGAACTGTCATCGCAGTTCCAAGGATCAGACCACCTTTGAGCCCGTACGCTTTCAACAGCATTGCCGCTCATGTCATGAAATGCGGTTTGATCCCGCGGTCGCTAACCGTGAAATACCCCACGGTTCTGTTGATCAGGTGCTCTCCACACTGCGTGAGTTTTATGGGTTCATGAAGTCTCGCCCACCGATTCCCGTGCGCGATCAAGACGCTCTCCCCCTTGCACTTACGAGGCCGGGCAAGCCCGAGACCCCGTTTCGCTCATATGTTCACTTTGATTCCAATGATCTGTTGACTGCCAGTGCCGCAGCAACCGCTATCTTTGAAAAAACCACCTGTATCGTGTGTCACACACCACAGCGCGTGTCGGGCCCTGGACGCGCAGGCACCACTGGGCAAGATATGCCGCAATGGACCATCCCAAGCATTGCGCCCGCACATGGCTGGATGCCGCAATCACGATTTGACCACCGCACACATCAGTTGACTGAGTGCAAAACGTGTCATGCCGCTGAAAAATCCTCCAAGGCGTCTGACGTTTTGATGCCCGGGATCGCCATTTGCCGCGACTGTCATGCGCCCTCGTCGCCGGCGGCTCAACGCGCCTCGTCTGATTGCGGTACATGTCACAGTTTCCATACCGCAGCCAAAGCCCCACTGATTCGGGCCAAGCCATGAAGCCAGGCTGGGTGTGCGCGCTCTGTCTTTTTGTCCTGGGTGCTTGCTCCGGGGGTGGCAGTGACGCAGACCTGGCTGAAAGCTGTGCCCCGACCATTTCCAGTCAGCCCCAATCGTTGACTGCCGCGGACGTTGAATCGTTGTTGGCTCGCGCCGTGGACGTATCCCGGCAACTCGGGGAGTCAGCCACCATCGCTGTGGTTGACCGAGTAGGCAATGTGCTGGGTGTGTATCGCATGGCCAACGCTGATGGCAGCAATGCCGAGTTCAATGTGACCTTGCGCTCGGGCCTGCTGGGCACCAGTCTGCTGGGTCTGGAAAACCAAGTCGTTCCCTCTGGGTTGGTGGCCATCACCAAAGCGATCACTGGAGCCTATCTGTCCTCCAGTGGCAATGCCTTTTCAACCCGCACGGCTAATTTCATCATTCAAGAACATTTCCCACCGGGGATACAAAACACCGGCTCAGGGCCGCTGTATGGCGTGCAATTCAGCCAGCTACCCTGTGGCGACCTGGTTCAAAAGGGTGACACCCTCGGAGTTGGGCCCAGGCGTTCTCCACTCGGACTGGCCGCCGATGCAGGCGGCTTCCCTCTCTACAAGGGGGGCAAGGTCGTGGGAGGCATTGGGGTGGTGATACGGTCCAAGCCCATTTACAGCATTGACCGTGACGTCATCAACCTCGATGCTGACGCCAATGAGCGCATTGCGCAATCAGCCGCCTTGACCTTCGCACCGCCTGACTGCATCCGAGCCGACAAGATATCGGCGGGCGGCGTTTCGCTACGGTACTCGGATTCAGATGGAACCTTGTTGAGCTCCTCACAGACCACCCTGCCTGCAGGCACGGCTAGCGGTGAACTACAGGCAGTCGGCGGCTATCGAGCCAGTGCTGCAATCGTGGCAGGAACGGCCTACGGCGAGGCGAACTCGGGTTTCATGCCGGACGGTGGTAGCTGGGCCAGCAAGTCTGCCGTTTTGGCCGTAGACGCTGGCGCCGCCAACCGTTTTCCCGCCACTGCCTCCTCTAGCCTCAACGGGCTGACCGCTTTTGAGGTTTCACGTCTTTTGGGGCATGGCCTGGATGTTGCGAATTCGGCTCGCGCACAAATCCGTCGACCGGTCGGTTCTGCTGCCCAGGTCACGCTAAGTATTGTCGATGCCCAAGGCGTGCTGCTAGGTTTGGTTCGGACACTGGATGCGCCCATCTTTGGCGTCGATGTGTCCTTGCAAAAGGCCCGTACGGCCGCTGCATTTTCACGAGCTGGCATGGACGCCGCTCTGATCGCCGCGGGTTTAGGCGCCTCCTATCTCCAGTCATCCAACGACCAACGTCACGCCAGTGTATTTTTCACATCCTATGCTGCAGATCAAATCTTCGACGGCGGACGAGCCTTCACGGGACGGGCGATTGGCAACTTGCACCGACCCTTTTTTCCTGACGGCATCCAGTCGCAAGCCCGAGGGCCCTTGTCAACACCCGTCAATGAGTGGAGCCCATTCAATGTGGGCCTTCAATTGGACTTGGTCAAGGCCAATGTCCTGGCCAACATCCATGCACTTCCCGCGGCCAACTCCTGTACTCCCACGCCAATGGGCTTGAACAACGGCATTCAGATTTTTCCGGGAAGCGTACCGATTTACCGTGGAAGCCAATTGGTGGGGGCGATGGGCGTCTCAGGTGATGGGGTCGATCAGGACGACATGATTGCCTTTCTGAGCATACAGCGCTTGTCGACCGACATCGGGTCATCGATCAATCAGGCACCAACCAGTCGGCGAGCCGATCTGATTCAAACCACACCAGGCTACAACTTGCGTTTCGTCCAATGCCCTTTTTCACCGTACCTGCAAACCTCTGACCAAGGAGTTTGCAATGGGCTTTAAGGGGTCTAACCGGTGGATTGCTTGCTTGTGCGTGTGCTTGAGTCATATCACGCCAAGCGCTGCACAAGGTCAGATCCCAACGTTGGCCCTGTCGAGCGCAACTTCTCAGCATCTGGTCCAAGTGGCCGCACCGCGACTAGTTCTGTACGCCCTGCCTAACGAGCAGGCCGCAGTCGTCGGTCACGTGTTACGAGCCGAAATGCTGACCGTCGTGGAAGTGCAGTCTGACTGGGTCGGTATTGCCATGGACGCCTCTGGTGAGCGAAGGGGGTGGGTCCGTCAAACGTGGTTGGCAGACGAAGGACAGTGGGCCCTGCAATCCCTGATGGGCCCGGGTCCTGCGCTATTGGCCGAGGATTTCACTGGCGTGCAAGCATCGGCAATCGACTTGTCACGCCCCGCGTCGGTGCAACGGCTGGTCACCCTTCCACCTGCCGACCCGCGTCAAATTGGTGGACCCGAGGTTCACCTGCCGCGTGAGTCGATCCCTTTGCCAGATCGGTGGCGGTTGATGCAGGCACTGGGATTCAAATTCCCATGGTATGACCCTTATCACCAAAACGTCTACAAGGGTGACATTCCCTGGCCTAACGCGCCCATTGACGACTTGTTCGTCAATATTGGCGTTGTCTCTGACAACTTGTTCGAACATCGCAGCGTACCCACGCCGGTGGCGGGTAGCATCTCCCTCCGACCGGGTGCACTGGATATTTTTGGCGGGCGCAAACAAAGCGTACAAGTCAACACGCTTTTGCTCAGTGTGAGCATCACCAAAGGCAACACCACGTTCAAGCCACCAGACTGGGAATTCCGTATCTCCCAGGCGCTCCAATACAACCGGGTAAGCGTTCAGGAGGCTGGCGCACTCAACATCGACCCCTCCACCGGCTCAAAACGAACCGATCACTTTGTTGGCACACAGGAACTGTATGCCGACTACCATTTACGCAACGTCTCAAGCCGATTCGACTTCGACAGCCTTCGGGTCGGCGTACAACCCTTCATTTCCGATTTTCGGGGTTTCATCTTCAACGACTTGCCAGCCGGCATTCGGCTGTTCGGCAATCGTGACAACAACCAGTACCAATACAACCTGGGCGTGTTCAAGCGGGTTCAAAAGGATACGAACAGCGGACTCAACGATCTTTCACGGCAGCTGCGCAATGATGACGTTTGGGTCGCCAATCTGTACCGACAGGACTTTCCCATTCCTGGTTTTACATCACAGTGGACGGCCATCCACAACCGCAACGGGGAAAACAACCCGCACTACGACAACAATGGCTTTCTGGTTCGTCCCGCGGTTTTGGGGGACCTGCGCGGTCATGACTACAACGTAACTTATCTAGGCTACAGCGGAGACGGCCATCTCGGCTGGTTGTCCGACCGCTGGCGCCTGAATCTGAGCACCTCCACCTATTGGGCGGTGGGCCGCGACTCGCGTAGTCCTCTGGCACAGAAACCCCAAACCATCAACGCCTGGTTCCATGCGACCGAGGTATCACGGGATTTCAGCTGGGCACGTGCACGTGTGCACTGGATGCTGACGTCTGGCGACAAGGACCCCTACGACAGCCGAGCCACTGGCTTTGATGCCATTCAGGAGAACCCGCAGTTCGCCGGGGCTGATTCAAGCTATTTCATGCGTCAAGGTCTTCCCCTCATTGGCGGTGGTGGCGTTACCCTGTCAGGACGAAATGGATTGATTCCTTCACTCAGATCGTCCAAGGATGAAGGCCAATCGAATTTCCAGAACCCGGGCCTGAGCCTGCTGGGTACCGGCCTTGACATCGACGTCATGCCTGAATTACGACTGCTTGCCAACGTATCGCATCTGCGCTTCAATCAAACCAGCGTGCTGAGTGCCTTGCGCAATGAACACATAAAAAGCCGGGACATTGGCATGGATTACTCCGTTGGCTTTCAGTACCGACCCTATTACAACCAGCAAGTGATCCTGACAGGATCTCTGGCAGTCTTGAAATTTGGTGCCGGATTGTTTCAGTTGTACGGCGCCACCCAGGATCGCCTGCACTCTCTGGCATTCAACGCCTTGTTGGCTTATTGATCGTGAATATGAGATTCAGGATGAAATTGTCCGTCAAACGCTGGCTCACCTCACACACGGTGTTGTTGTGCTTGTTGATCATTGGCGTGGCCTGTTTCATGATTGACGCGCCCTTGCTGGCCGCAGCCGATGCGGTCAACCCAACTACCGGCGTTGACATGTCGGCCCCCCCTGCGCCGGCCTCACAGACCCGTGAGGACGCTCATCGCAAGTCCATAGGCTGTATGTCATGTCATACGTCGACTGATCAGCACACCATGCATGCTAACCCGGCGGTGATTCTGGGTTGCACAGATTGCCACGGCGGCAACGCCAGTGTCACGCTGACCAAAGCGGATGTCCTTCAACAGGACAGTGCCCGCTATATACAGGCCCGAGAAAAGGCCCATGTCCTGCCTCGTCAGAAAAAAGAATGGAACTACCCCTCGTCGGCCAATCCCGTTGGCTCGTACGCCAAGTTGAACAAGGAATCTCCCGCTTTCATCCGGTTCATGAACCCCGGAGATCTGCGCATCGCACGTGAATCCTGCGGTGCCTGCCACTTGCCCATTATCCAGGCTCAAGAGCGAAGCTTGATGGCCACCTCGAGCATGCTGTGGGGAGGCGCTGCATACAACAACGGCATCCTCCCCTTTAAGCGGTACATGCTTGGCGAATCCTACACACGTGAAGGACTCGCCGCCGCCATTACCAATCCGATCGCACCTGATGATGATCTGTTCATGCTCAAAGGCGTGCTTGGAAAGCTCTATCCGCTGCCAGCTTGGGAAACCATTCCGCCAGGGGATGTGTTTCGCGTATTCGAACGTGGCGGTCGTGTCATCAGTTCTTCATTTCCGGAAATTGGTCAACCCAATCTAAGTGGTCAACTACAACGTCTGGATGAACCGGGTCGACCTGACATCAAGCAGTCCAATCGTGGGCCAGGAACGGGACAGCGCGTTGCCGTTCCCGTTATCAACCTCACCAAGACCCGCCTGAACGACCCACATCTGTGGCTACTAGGCACCAACGATCATCCGGGTGACTTTCGTTCCTCCGGCTGCACCGCGTGCCATGTGATTTACGCCAACGACCGTGACCCCCGACATTCGGGCCCATATGCGAAATTCGGTCACATGGGGACTTCTCACAGCCAGGATCCCACCCTGCCAAAGAATCGCTCCGGGCACCCTATCCGGCATGAGTTCACCCGTGCCATCCCCTCCTCGCAATGCATGGTGTGTCACATGCATCAACCCAACATCTATGTCAACTCGTTTTATGGATATCTCCAGTACGACTACGAACCTGATGCCGCCTCCATGTGGCCTGCCAAGCAGCGCTACCCCAGCGATGAGGAAAAGCGCAAAATTCTCGACCGTAACCCCGAAGGTGCGGCGGTTCGGGGAAATTGGTCCGATCCCAAATTTCTAGCCAACGTCTCCAAACTCAACCCCGGATTGAAGGACACCCAGTTTGCTGATTACCATGGTCATGGGTGGAACTTCCGAGCCGTATTCAAGCGAGATCGAAAAGGCACGCTACTGGACCCCCTCGGGAAGGCCATCGATGACAACGATCCTGCCAAGTTCCAAAAAGCGGTGCACATGTCGTCGATTCATCTGGATGTCGGCATGCATTGCGTTGATTGCCATTTCTCACAGGATGTTCATGGCAATGGCCACATTTATGGTGAGGTAGCAGCCGCGATTGAAATTGATTGCGTTGATTGCCACGGTACCTCACGCCAATACCCCACTTTGCGCACCAGCGGCCCTGCGGCACGCCCGGGTGGACTGGACATGACCTCCCTCAAAACACAGGACGGCCGTCGTCGATTCGAGTGGAAAAACGGCCAACTTTTTCAGCGCTCAGCCCTGGATCCCAACAAGGAATGGCAAATGAGCCTGGTGAAAGACTCCGTGAATCCGCGACATGCCGAATACAACGAGAAGGCAGCCCGGGCAAAACTGATGGCTGCCGGCGAGGCTGGACGTCAGGGCAAGTGGGGTCCTGGTGTCTCAGAGTTGGCGCACGACAACGAAAGAATGATGTGTTTCACTTGCCACACTGCCTGGACCACCAGCTGTGCCGGTTGCCACCTGCCCATCGAAGCCAACTGGAAAACCGAGCGCCTGCACTATGAGGGTGGCGAGACACGCAACTACGCCACCTATAACGTACAGGTGGTTCGCGACGACATGTTCCAGCTAGGCCGCCACGGCCCAGTCAAGAACAACCGGATTGCTCCTGTGCGATCCAGTTCAGGACTGCTTCTGTCCTCGACCAACTCTAATCGCGAACGCATTTACGTTCAGCAACCCCCCATTGCGGCAAGCGGCTTTTCTTCGCAAGCCTTTGCACCTCATTTTGCGCATACGGTCAGAAAAACTGAAACCAAAACTTGTTCCGACTGCCACGTCTCCACCCAAAATGACAACAACGCCATCATGGCACAACTATTACTTCAGGGTACCAACTTTGTAAATTTTGTGGGGCACTATGCTTGGCTTGGAAGCGAAAAGCATGTAGAGGCTGTCGCAGTGACTGAGTGGGAAGAGCCACAAGCAGTCTTGGGAAGCTATCTACATCGTTTCGCTTATCCAGATTTCTTTCAAAAGCACCGCGCAGGCGGCGATCAGCTGCGAGAGTCACACACGGCGTCAACGGATGGACAGGCCCAGTGCCTTCAAATGCGCGGAGAGTATCTGTACGTGGCAGAAGGCGCGGGCGGTTTTCGCGTGTACGACATTGCCAACATTGGTAACAAGGGCGTGAGCCAACGCATCATCCGCGCCCCCTATTCACCACAGGGGCATCAAGCACATGTCAAAACAACCAACGCAACCTGTATGGCCCTAGCCACCAACCAGCCCGTGGCACCGCAGCGCAACAGTGGTGATCTGATGCGAAAGACCAACCTAGAGCAGGCAGCACACCCCATCTACCACTACGCCTTCATCGTAGACGCCACTGAGGGACTGATTGTTGTCAATATCGACACCTTGGCTGACGGGGACGCTAAAAACAATTTTTTGAGCCGATCACTGACCTGGAATCCACAGGGCGCACTATCCGGTGCTTCTCACATTGTGCTGGGTGGTTATTACGCCTATGTGGCTACCCCCAAAGGCATTCAAATCGTTAACCTGGAGGATCCACTCAAGCCGCGCTTAGGACCGCTGATTCCAGTTATGGGTGCACGATCCAGTGCATTGCAGTTTCGCTATCTGTTTATCACCAGTCCAAAGGGTCTGGAGGTGGTGGACATCTCCAACAGCGAGCACCCCGTCCTACTGCCCCAGACAGTGCCCCTTGCCGATGCCAGACGTGTCTACTTGGCGAGGACCTACGCCTATGTTGCTGCGGGACGTGAAGGGCTAGCCATTATCGATATCGAAAAGCCCCACCAGCCACACCTGCTCCGCGTCTTCAACGCGGATGGCGCCATCAACGATGCACGTGACGTGATTGTGGGATCAACCAATGCATCCTTGTTTGCCTATGTGGCAGATGGTCGAAATGGTTTAAAAGTCATCCAGCTAACCTCGCCAGAGACGCAGCCAAAGTTTTATGGCTTCTCGCCCGAGCCCGTACCGCAGTTGATTGCCTGGCGCAAGACCCGATCCCCAGCCATGGCTTTATCCAAGGGCTTGGATCGCGACCGCGCAGTCGATGAAACAGGCGGGCAAATCGCCATCTTTGGTCGCCTAGGCTCTCGCCCCTTCAACCGCAAAGAAATGGACAAACTCTACCTGACACCAACCCAGAACGTCTGGACCGTTGAAGATATCGGCAAGGCCACCGATTTTGTTCCGCTCATCTTGCCAAGGAAATAGCCAGCCACCCTCTGTTGAAGCCACTATGCATATGCACACACTTTTGACATGGGCTCTGTGGAGCTTGGCGATAGCGACCTTGGGAGCACGCGCCCAAACGCATCCGCTGCCCTATCAGGCTGGTGGACAGAGCCTAGGCACGGTGAATTGTTCGAGCAGCATGTGCCACGGTTCGGTCGTGCCATGGAAGGACGCCACCGTACTTCGCAACGAATACACCACGTGGTCCAAGCTTGACAAGCACAGCCGGACCTATGACGTGCTGCTCAATGCCACATCACAACGCATCGCCAAGAATTTGGGCCTAAAGGAACCGGCTCACGAAGCCAAGCTGTGCCTGGACTGTCACGCACACTTTCCAACCCCATCACAGCGCGGCAACCGATTTTTATTCACGGAGGGTGTTAGTTGTGAGGCGTGTCATGGCCCAGCTGGACCCTGGATAGAAAGTCACATTGAAAAGGGTGCCACACACTTGCGCAATGTGGCGCACGGACTGTACCCTCTTTCCAAACCTATCGAACAGGCCAAGCTGTGCCTGTCATGCCATATAGGCGATGCGTCGCGCTTCGTCACGCATCGGATCATGGGCGCTGGCCACCCTCGCATGTCATTCGAACTGACCACATTCACTGCGATGGGGCCTTCTCACTACCGCATGGATGCAGATTACGTCGCACGCAAAGGGTCCAACGATCCGGTTCGCGTTTGGGCAATCGGACAAGTGCTTGCCGTTCAAACGCAGCTCGAAGCCCTGATGGACCCCAAGCGCAACTACGATGGCTTATTTCCCGAACTGGTGTTGTTTGACTGTCATGCCTGTCATCGTCCCATGGCAGAGCAGCGCTGGTCATCGCGCTTTGGGACGCCCCCTGGTGTCATCCGTCTGAACCAGGGGCATATCGTCATGCTCAAGACGTTGGTCGCTACGTTTACCTCCCATCTCAATGGCGAACTCGATCAAGCCTTGAGCCAGCTGAATAATTCGCTTTATGCACGTTCAGCAGCGGGCAACTTATCCTGGCAAGATGCCGCAAAGCAGCTACATGCATTGGCAGGCAAGATGTTGCCGGTTCTGGAGAAGGTGCCGCTTGATCGCCATGCAAGAATGAAGATATTGCTAACCTTGGTCGACGAGAGCAGGGTGCACGGTTATGCCGACTACGCAAACGCCGAACAAGCTTATATGGCAATTGTTAGCGTCAGCAATGGGTTGATTCAGGATGGCACTTTCAAGCTCACCCCTGAAATTCGATCGGCCCTGGTCGAACTCAAATCGAGTTTGGCCCAAGATGAGAAATACCAGGCCAAAATCTTTGAGCAACGCCTCGGCACGTTCCGTCACCAGCTAGCCATACAAACAGGAGCTCCACGGTGAATATGCCTTCCTTTCCAACGACCGAGCCCAAACCGTCAGCCGACTTCGACATAGTCATTGTGGGTTCCGGGCCCGGTGGTCTTGCTGCTGCTTCGCGCGCGCAGGCCTTGAACAACAAGTATGTATTGCTCGAAGCCACCAATCATTTGTCCGACACCATTTTCAAGTACCAAAAGGGCAAACATGTCATGGCCGAACCCAGCATACTGCCGCTATGCGATGGCATGCCCTTCTCGGCCGGTAAGCGGGAGGACATTCTGGAACGCTGGGAACAAGAAGTTGTACAGCAATCCCTTGTTGTTCACTACAACAAGCGCGTTTCGAGTATTCAGCGAGATCCAAATACGCGCGTTTTCACACTGTCATGCGAGGATGGGACCTGCTACCGCTCCCTCCATGTCGTGCTGGGCATTGGGTTGCAGGGCAATGTCCGCAAGATGGGAGTTTCAGGGGACGACCACCCTCGGGTGCAATACACATTATCAGATCCAGATGAGTTTAGCGGTGAAACGATCGTGGTCATTGGCAGCGGTGATGCTGGCATTGAAAACGCCCTGGCGTTATGCAAGCACAACAACGTCATACTGATGAACCGATCAGAAGAGTTCAACAGTTGCAAAGATGGCAATCGTGACCTCATCCTGGCAGCGCATAAGGCAGGCAGGATATCCATCCTCTATCAAAGCATATCTATCGAATTGCGGCACCACACGGTGAACAAGCCTTTGGAATTGGTAATCGATGGTCGTAACGGTAGAGAGTCTATACACTGCGACCGCGTCATCGCCCGTTTGGGAGCGACGCCGCCAAGAAAGCTCATTGAAGGATTTGGCATCGAGTTTCCCAACAGTCACCCAGCCTCGCTTCCCGTCTTGTCTGAAAATTACGAGTCCAACGTACCCGGCATGTTCATCGTTGGCGCACTCGGTGGCTATCCGCTCATCAAGCAGGCAATGAACCAGGGCCATGAAGTGATAGACACTATCAACGGCCTTCCCGTCGTTCGGATGGACGAGTCCATTTTGCGCACCCGACTCAATGGATGGCGAGCTGACCAATCCATTTCTGATATTTTGGACTACATCATTGAACGAGTCAGCCTGCTGTCGTCTCTCACCAAGTTACAGGTCCGCGAACTCTTGATGGAGTCTCACGTTCACGCATTGAAGCCAGGTGATGTCATTTTCCAGAAACTGGACTACAGCAACACCATTTTCAACATTCTTGAGGGATCTGTTGAAATTCATGTGGTCGACAAGCACAACAACCGGGAAATCATCCACTCGGGGCAGGGTAACTTTTTCGGGGAAATGGGTCTTATCTCTGGCCGGCGCCGTACTGCGTCAATCTATGCGGGCCCTCAATGCGTGGTCATGGAGACTTCCAGGCGAGCCATTCTGAAGTTGCTATCGGTGAATGAAGAGGCTCAACGAAAAATTGATGCAGCGTTTGTCCGTAATGCCCTGTACAACTATGTGGGTCCAGTCTTCACTGATGAGCAGTTCGATCGGATCATGGACTCAGGTGTTCAATTTAAAAGCTTCAACCCGCACACGCGTATTTTCTCAGAAGGCGACACCTCCGATGGCCTGTACCTGATTCGCAGGGGTTCTGTCACGGTGACTAAAAAAATTCAGGGTGTTGATCGGATACTGTCATACGTTGCAGCTGGAAATTACGTTGGAGAAATGGGCTTGTTGGATCAAAGTCCTCGAATGGCCTCCGTTATCACTACGGTGCTCACAGAGGTCCTGGTTGTCAAGCAAGATATTTTTCAGACTGTCCTCGCTGAGAACGATGCACTTCAGGCCATGCTGCAGAAGAAGTCGCTCGAACGAGCTCGGCAGAACATCACGACCGAGCTTGAGGGGTTTGATAGCAGCGACATGACGGAATTTTTCTTGGCACAAGGGCTGGGTGCAGCCTCGGACGCTCTGGTCATTGATGAAAGTAAATGCGTGCAATGTAATAACTGCGAAGTGGCTTGTGCAGAAACGCACCAGGGAGTTACTCGTTTGAATCGTCAAGCAGGAGCAACCTTTGCCAAAATACATGTCCCCGTGGCCTGTCGGCACTGCGAGCACCCCATGTGCATGAAAGACTGCCCGCCCGATGCGCTGATTCGAAGCGTCTCAGGTGAAATCACCATTAGTGATGCTTGTATCGGCTGCGGCAATTGCGAGCGTAATTGCAACTATGGCGTCATTCAATTAGCGGTTGACAAGCCCCCCAAGCGGGGCGGAGGTTTATCCTGGCTGTTGTTTGGTTTGGGGGCGGCTCCTGGCAAGCGCTCACCCGACTACGACACCGACAGTCGAAAACGTGCCGTCAAGTGCGATATGTGTGGGACTCTACCCGCAGGTCCTGCATGCGTTCGGGCCTGCCCAACAGGAGCCGCCGTTCGTTTATCGCCTGAAAAATTGATGATTCAACTGGCTGTCAGCAAGCTTTGAGTCGCGACCCCAGCTGATTTAAGCTTGAAGCCGACGCTGTAGAAAATCCAGCCGGTCCTGCCCCCAAAATATCTCGCTATCCACGACATAGCTAGGCGCTCCAAACACGCCTGCCTCGATAGCCTCCTGGGTGTAGCGCTCATAGCACTCTTGCACGGCCTGACTTTGTGATTTCTCCAGCGCCTGTGACGGCAAGCCCTGTTCGCCTAACAACTGCGCCAGGACTGCCGGGTCAGCGATGTTGCGCTCCTGCGCCCACACGGCAGCCAGGATGGCCCCGGTGATGTCCAGAGATGCCTGTGCACCCAACAGCAAGTCGACGGCGATGATGAGCTTGGAGGCATCATCCCCCCCCACCGGGAAAAACCGCGGGTGCACATTCAATGGAGCGTTCAAGTGGTCGCTGAATCGCTTGAGTTCAACCAGTCGATAGGCCTGCCGTTGTGGTGCACGTTGGCCCAACGGGAGTCCGCCTGAAATGGGAAACACCTTGCCGCCCAAATCCACGGGTCGTACCCGCACCGAGGCACCTGCCGCCTTTGCGACATCCCGCAGGCGCTGATGCCCCAAATAGGCCCACGGACTTTGAGGGGCAAAGTAATAATCAACTGTTTGGGGCATGGGGGAAACTCCTCTTTCTGAACCGATCTGTTTTGTGGCTTGATGACCACTGCAGTCAGGTTGTAACGCCTCACCCGATTTTTTGCAGGAGATCCACATGAAACCCGTATTACTCGTCACCGGTGCCAGTCGCGGCATCGGCGCTGCCACCGCTGTCCTGGCCGCCCAGCGTGGCTGGCGCGTCGTGGTGAATTACAGCAACAACCGCGCAGCAGCCGACGACGTGGCGCGTCAGATCCAGCAGGCTGGCAGCGAAGCCTTGGTGGTGCAGG
>JACCDJ010488842.1_pt1 | contig 16408 bp, 12 predicted proteins | sample 7444481 | NCBI WGS metagenome assembly JACCDJ01 (sample SAMN15323435, study PRJNA562643) | freshwater metagenome | isolation source: river surface water | place: USA:Blue River Watershed | collected 2017-08-15 | reverse complement strand
GAGCTCAAGGCCAAAATTGATGAGATTTTGCTCGGGAAAAGCCCGGTCCCTACCGCGGGATTAGTGGCTTGGTACCCATTCAATGGCAATGCAAATGATGAAAGTGGAAAGGGGAATAATGGCACCATAAACGGATCAATACTAACTAATGATCGATTTGGAAATTCAAATAAAGCATACAACTTTAATGGATCCTCTTCTTTTATAGATTTTGGTAGAAATGAAAATCTTGCACCAAAGCAATTTACTATCGCTTCATGGATAAAAATTGGTTCCCCATTATCAAATCTCAATATGATAATAAGAGCAAGATTTTATGGATATGCCTTGCATGTAAATTCAAGTGGCCAAGTTGTAGGTGAAATTTTTGACAATGTAAATACTGGACATAGCCTCAATTCCAATTCCAGATTAAATGATGGCAAATGGCATTTAGTGGTTTTTTCATTTGATAAAAAAATTCTAAGTATTTCTATCAATGGAATTTTAGAAGCTTCAAAATCCACAAATGGGGACAGCATCTTTTATGGATTGTCTGGAGTTGCAATTGGTAGAGATGCAGATGTTAATATCCATTATTTCAATGGGTTTATTGATGATTTTGCTATTTGGAATAGAGCTTTAACTACTCAAGAAATAACCAAAATTTACAATGGAGAGAAATTTTAAGGCAATACTTGGTGTTTTTATATTTTACATAGTCTTCTTGTTCCCTGGTTGGACTGCTGCACAAAATTTCGACAAAAAGAAATATGAAAAGCGCTATTACTATCAGCTCGGACTTGGGGTAGGTGATTTTTTTCCTGCAGAACCAGGTACCGATGTGAAGTCCAAACTCCTTCCCAATCTTTCGGCGGCCTTTGGAAGAAGAATGAGTGGCCATTTTGGCTTAAAATCAACAATGAGTATTCAGTCCTTTATGGTAGAACAGCCAAGTGACCCATTTAAAGGGTTAAGCTATGCCTTGGATTTGATGCCCACGGTGAATCTTTTCCCCACTAGAACGCAACTCGATCAACCCCGCATCAATGCTGAACTGGGAATGGGGGTTGGGTATTTAATGAATTACGTAAGCAAAGATTATAGCATCGGTGAGCGGCTGTTTAAAGGAAATTATTTGGAGTTCAGTCCATATGTTCCGATTAGACTTTCCATTCATTTGAAGTATAAAAAAGTCTCTAATTTGGGCATTGAAGGAGTGTTTTTCAATACTTGGCTAGGTCCAGAAAAGCAAACTATTTATGAAATTAAGAAAAACGCAAATCAGTTTGGCCAAATAAACTTGGTGATGCGGAGATTCCTCTTTTAAGGATAGGAGGAAGATGACGTAACTGAATTGGTAGTTAAAGAATACCTGCCAGGAAATAATGCTATCAAATTAAATTAAGACGTTTAGCATGAGTTGAGTCAATCCATATTCAAACTAGTTATTTAAAATAAAAACATATTATAAGAATTAAATTTTTTTATTATTTTAGAAACCAAAAACAAAGTAACTTACCAATCTAAAACGCAAAAATCAGTAACCCAATTAGTATTTTGTAACAAAACCAAGTCGAACGCTATGAAAAGAATTACATCGGTATTACTCACCCTATTTGTCCTATTTTCTTTGTCGGTAACCGCTCAAAAGAAAGAACAAATAAAGGAAATCAAAAGAAAGGCTGTTAAGGAAGCCCGCAAGGAAGCTCAGAATTTTAAGAGACAAGGTTATTATGTGTCTCCAGGCTCTTTACCAATGGAAAAGCAATTGGAAAACTCTTGGGCACGACAGTACGAAGTGGATGACAAAGGATTCCCACTTTACATTGTAGCTTCTGGAAATTCGGTTGCCAATGCACAAACAGCTGCAAAGTTACAATCCACAGAAACAGCTAAACTGGAATTGGCTGGAACCATTTCAACCAATGTAGCTGCAATCATTGAAAGTAGCATTGCAAACCAGCAGTTGAGTGCAGATGACGCGGCTTCGATTACCAAAACTGTAGCTGCCTCCAAAAACATTATCGCTCAAGAATTAGGTAGAGTTATCACACTTTTTGAGATCTACAGAAAAGTGGGTTCTGACAATATCGAAAGTAATGTTAGAATGGCTTACAATACTCAAATGGCTATGGAAATAGGCAAGAAAGTGATTCGTAAAAAATTAGAAGAAGAAACCACTATTCTTCACGAGAAACTTGACAAGATTCTGAACTTTTAAGTTCATCACTAGGGACCAAGGTGTACTTGGTCCCTAGTACTTTATAATTTGACCCAAAATAAAACAACCTCAATTTATTGAGGTTTTCTAGTTTTTATTGTACTAGGAAATTTATACTTGAGTCAATCCCCTTTTTTAAAATTGGATCAAGAAAAGATTATTCTAATTCTTTTTTAAACAAGGAATGAATAAACTAAAGAAGGGCTTAATTTTGCATCGCTTTAGAAAATGATATGCTGTATTCTAATTAGGAATACTTATTAAACTTAAATATAGGCATTCTAAAAACACGAAGCTCTTTGATCACAAAGTTTCGCAGAGTATGAGTTTAACTTAAAATTCAAATGAAGTACTGGATTATTTGCTTTTTCTTCTTTTTTACAAATGTGTCTGCACAGGTGAATTGTTTGATGATCTCTTCATCAGAACAGTATTTTAGTGCCAGTGGTCAAGGACAAACCGAGGAGGAAGCAAAGGCTACAGCAACTGCTGCATTAGTTAGCCAAATATCGTCTTTCGTCACCACACGAACAGACATGAGAACCAGCATTGAAAATCAAATTGCGCAGCAATCACTGGTGAATTTGAGCACAAGTAGTTCTCAGCTGCGATTGGATGGGCTCAATTACACTTCATGTAATTTTGCTAAAAAACCTGAAAAAGGCTACACCATCCTTGCTTACATTAAAAAGGAAGATCTGGAGCGAAGCGCTTCATTTATTACGAAGGAGGTAGAAGCTCAAATGTCATTTATCAGTACCAAAAAAGCCTTGGATATTGATTATGTCTCTGAAGCATACCAAGCCTATCTAACCACATTTTTTACCCCCTATCCCATCCCCTATCAAGATGGCGTAGAAAAAATAGATAATGTAAAGCCTTACCTGGAACGCTACATTAGAGATTATTTTAACAACATTGAAGTAACTTGTACAGCTGTGGAATTGGATCCCCTCTACCCACAGGATCATTTTGTATTGACCTTAAAAATTGCTGATAGCAAGGATATAAATATAAAATACAGTCTTGATATCAGTTCCTTAAATGCCAAATCACTATTAGATAATAGTGGCGGCAAAGTTCATGTTATCTTTCAACCCTTCTCTGCTGTAGAGGTATTGAAAGGAAAAATTCAATTGAAATCGGCTCAATTGCCTGCCAACTTGGAAGAGATTGCCAAGACCATCACTTTTTCTCGGGACATTGATTTAACTGTTGATTTTTCAAAAATCATTGAATTGGATTTTGTGGTTGTGGAAGAAAAAGATTATGTCAAACTAGTTCCTGCACTATCAAATGTGAGCGTGAAAAACATTGAATGGTTCTCAAAAGGCCAATTAATCAGTTCAGCTCAATCTCCAAAGGTTCCGAAGGATGAAATTGGCAGCGATATTCTATTGCGCGTAAATAAGCAGGATAACCTCAGCATAAAAAAGGAGATTACCCTGACCAGAAAGGATACTGTAGTCGTGAATACAAGTCCGGCAGTTACGGATTCCTTGCCTTCCACTCCTAGTCTTGAACACCTAGAAAATCGGGGCAATGAGTTGGCAAAAGGAACTCCATTTTCAAAAATTGTAGCATCTGGAACTTATGATTTCCAAACACTAAAAAGCTTTTTGGAGGAGCTGAAGGCTTCAGGAACTGCAGTGTATGGCAATAAAAGCGACTTTGTAAACCCAGATAAATGTTGGGTAATCTTAATTGATCCTGAAAGCAGGTACGTGGAGCATATCCTCCAACCTTTTGCAACTGGAAGGCAGGATGTAAAAGGAGGTTTAACATTTAGCAATTTTGAATCACAGTTAAAGGGCTTGGTAGCGGTATGGGTAGAATTTTATTAGTCTTAATTTTGCTAGTATTCAGCCAGGTTACTTTTGGTCAGAATAAAACTAAAGTAACTTTTAAAAATGGTACAGGGAGCCCTTTGTATCAAATGATGGAAAGTAATGTGTCCTCCCTACTCACTGAATTAAATCTAGCCTACAAAGAGGCAAGAGCTCCAAAATTCCAAACAATAGGGGTTTCAGAAGGAGTAAAACCTCGCATTGAAGCGCTATGGAATACCTCCATGTTTTTTTCTAATGAAACAGAGCTCGTAGAGAATATACTTTCCATGCCTGGTGGAGGATTTCAGGTGCGAAACATCCCAGTCTATTTGAAAGGAGAAAATGGGGAGCAAGTTCGGCAAGAGGCAGTAATCAATTTTAACATCAATGGACTAATTGACGACCTGTATTTTGGCTTAGAACAGCAGCAACACAAAGCTATATTAGAAAAAGGAACCAGTCTCCAAGACTTCAGAAGGAGACAAATCATTTTGGACTTTGTAGAAAATTTTAGAACGGCCTACAATAGAAAAGATTTAGATCTACTTGAAAAAACGTTCAGTGACAATGCCCTAATTATCGTGGGTAAAACGATGAATGAAGTACCAGATAGTCCTGAAATGATGCTAAGTCTGGGATACAATCGCGTACAATTGATCAAGTACAGCAAAAAAGAGTACTTGACTAATCTAGTCCAGGTCTTCCAGAAAAATAGTTTTATCGATGTGCGTTTTGATGAGATCTCTATTGTCAAACATCCAGCTTTCGACCACATCTATGGGGTAAACCTCAAGCAAGCCTGGAAAAGTAGTAGCTATTCAGATGAAGGGTATATTTTTCTGATGATTGATTTTGAGAATGAAAGTCAACCCATCATCCATGTTAGGTCTTGGCAGCCATACAAGGATACGGAGCGTAAAGAAGTAATTGAATTAGGTGATTTTGAAATAATTAAATAAAATGAATAAGTTATTCGTACTCTTTCTATTTCTTCTTCCCATTTGTGCAAATGCACAACTTCGGGAATTTGAAGTAAAAGAAAGAGAAAAACCCAAATCAGGAACAACAGTACAAGCGAATACAGAGTATCCGGATAATGCCTTGATTTTCGTCTATTCCTCACTTAAGGATTTGAATTTTAGGAGTTCGATGCAGGCGATAAGTAAGCAATCCTACAATCAATCCTTAAATCGCTACGAGATATTTGTTAGCCCGATAAAGCAGATCCTCTCCGTAATGTCCTTCAACTTTATTGCAAGTGACATCGCTACGATAAGCCCAAACCCAAAAGAAACTTTTTATTTCTCCGTAGAGGAGAAATTTACAGAGGCGTCCTTGGGAAAAACACAGTTAAAAATAAGTACAAATCCGGCTGATTTTGGGCTAGAAATCAATGACTTAGAGACCAATTACAAAACCCCTTTTAGTAGGGAGGTTAACTCTGGATTAACCAAAATAACGCTCAAAAAGGAAAAGTATATCCCATTTGACACCTTGTTGAACTTGGTTCCCAACAAGGCAATGGATTTGACATTTACCATGAAGCCTTTGTGGGGTGATGTGTCGGTGACAGCAAAACCTGAAACTGCACAAATATTCTTAGATGACAAGCTGGTAGGCTCTGGAAAAGCATCCTTTACTGGTGCTGAAACAGGACTTTTGCCCGCAAGATATACCGTCCGAATAGAACAATTAAACCACTACACCTACACGGAAACACTGAATCTTAAATCAGGAGATGACGAAAAAATAGAGGTAGAATTAAAGCCCATGGTAGGGAGGGTGAAGATTAATTCAGGTACAGAAAGTGCTCAAGTAATCCTGAATGGAGCAGCAATGGGTACTACTCCTTTTGATAAGGATTTACTCATTGGGGACTATAATTTGCTGCTGAAAAAGGAAGGTTTTCGTGATGAAGTCAAGCAATTTAAGCTCAACGAAAACACAACGGAGGAGTTTAAATTCGAGATGACCAACTATCAAAAGGTCCTAAAGCCTTTGAAAACAAAAGCCGTATTTGCGTATCTAATTGGAATAGCTGGCGTGGGGACAGGAATTGTTTCCTTAGATTCTCGAGAGGTAGCAAATCGGAAAGTTAGCTTTGCAACACAACTCGCTCCTATTTCATTTGGAGTAGGAGGAATAGGATTGATCAGTGGAATAGTGTACTCTTCCAAAATCAAAAAATACAAGCGGGATTGGAATATCGTGGCCTTGCCCACGCAGTCAGGAGCTTTGATTGCATTGCGACATAACTTCTAATTCAGTTTGAAACAGTTGTATTAGACCATCCTACCCTTGAAGGTAAATCCAGCTCAATTCTCCAATAATACCTTCATCCTACCCTTGCTTTTTCTGAACTCACCATAGAGTTCTTGGATATTGGAGTTGGGGATGTAGCTGTATAAATCTGCAGTGATTGGAAGACCTGCTTCTTGCTTATTCACATAGAGCATGTGATGAAAATTTAGAAATGGGTGTTCAAAAAGAACAATCAAAAAATCATCTTCTAGGGAAGACCAACTGGTATATCCTCCATTTTGGGTCAGTATGTGCAGTAATGACTTGGGGTAAATTTCAAACTGCTCCACCTCATTTCCATATTTATGAAATTTTACTGTCAATGGGGTAAAAAATTGAGGTTGGTTCTCGAGCGTAAACGAATTCACGAGAGATTCAGCCACTAGGTTCTGGGAGTAAATCGGCTCATTGAATTGATTTGTGAAGTACTGGTCAAAAAAAATGCCGTATTTGGTTTGTTGGATATTTGGCTTTATGGTGTCGTTCTTTGTCTGAACTCCTGATTTTTCGACTGATTTGGGCAGCTTTCTAAAACTTGCCACCAACTCTTCTTGCAGGACTTTTTTATCCTTCCCGAAATACAGGGAATAATCATTTGGGAAAATCACTTGAAACTTTTGCTTTTCAGAATCAATCAAATTCCACTTGATCGAATCATTTTCGTAGATGATTTCAAAATTCTCCTCATTCCAATTGGTTTTCTCCTTAACCGTTAGCGGATTTACCACTAGTCCATTTCGCTTAATTCGGGTGTTAGCTAGAAATCGTTCAGAAGATAAGGATGGGATGAGGGTTTGGTGAATCAAGGAATTATTAGTCGACTGGGCATGTGCGCGCAGCATACTGCTAAAAAACAACACGAAACATAGTGCTATTGCAGTTTTCATCGTCCCTGCGTTTCTTTCCATTTTATTGGTAAGTTAGTTTACCCCTGTATTCATTCACACCTTGTACTTTTTTGAAATTAAACTCCGACTCTCGGAATTTTTTGAGTTGCTTTCATCGGTCTTTCATGCATCTGCAACTAAAATCATTACCCAAATTCGGTTCATTAATTGTAATCTCATTTGAATTTGACTTAAGTGCATACCATGAAGACGGATATTGGTCATTTAATGTAGAACTTCCCCAAAATACCGTAATTGAATTCTCATTGATGATTTTATTTCCATTGTTGGTTTGTTCTAAAATCCCATTAGGAGCCGCGTCAAAACCTACAGCACTGCCAGCAGTACTACTCCATCCAACTATTCCAGCCTTTTTTAGTTTTGCACCTACATCCTTCAAATCACCTCCTAAGTATCTGAATAACTCTTCCCAATCTGATGTGGTTGGAATATGCCAGCCAGTTGGACAAATTCCTCCTAGAGAAACACCAGCATCGTAAGGAATAAATGCTTTGGGATAATAGAGCTTCCCGAATTTGGATTGAACCCAATATGGATTATCAAGGCCCTTTGGCCATTTTGAAACATTCAAATTTTCAGCCATCCATAATTGATTGCCAATTTTGACTGTTTTATAAACATTTCCTTCCAAATCTTTAACGGTACTATCATCCGAAGAACCTGGATTAGTAAGACCTTCATATTTAGTAATTAACTCAGTCAAACTCGCTTTTACTGCGGCCAGCTCTGCGGAAAGTTTGACTAGATCTATCCCTTGTTGGGTAAGTTGCACATTGAGCTGATCAATTTTTTGAAGCTGCAGTGCAATTTGTGTTTTGAGGGATTCTACTTGTGTTTTTAGTGCTTCTTGTTCTTTTTTATTATCCGCCAATCCTGCCAAAATACTCTGGTATTTTCCATCCAATGCAGATAGCTGCCCCTTCATTTGAGTAATCTCTTCCAGAAGCTTCTCATTCTGTGCTTGGAGTGCCTGAAGCATCTCCATCACCTCCGGGTCGGTGATCGTACACCCAGCCTGTGAAGAAAAAATCAAAAGAAGGAGGAAGATGATTTTTTTCATTGGAGCCTTATTAAGCAATTAGTTTGGGCATATACCCCATTTGGGTTTGTTTTTGAGTAAAAGAAAAATTAATTTTTTATGCACCTAATGCAAAGCCCATTGGTTTTGCTCCTTGTTGTTCTAACTATGCTTGGATTGTTTAGTGTAAGATATCTAAAAAAAGCAATCGAATTTGAAGGGCTCCAAAAAACAGAATTAACGCCAATCCCATTAAAAAAGCCCTCATTATCTCTAACACCGGTAGGTACAGCCGAAAACCCAAATTCATCTTTAGCTCCTGCATTAGGAAAATTCCACTCGTCCGTCCCAGTTTTTTTCAACTTGTCTCCTGGATTTTCACCGAGAAACTCCTGAAGAATTGTCCAGTCCTGATCAGTAGAAACCCTCCAACCTAAAGGGCAAACGTTACGAGAATCTGTTGCAGCATACCAATTGTAAAGCTTCCCAAAAATGGCATTGAAACCCGAATCATTATTGTAATAACACTGTGCAGGAGTAGTTCTTAGTTCATAATTAAATTTTGGATCATTACCTGGGTATCCCCATTCCCAAACAAACCTATCAGGATAAGTTGGAATAAGTTCTCCATTAGAAAATTTGGTTGTTCTTAAATTTTCGGCCATCCAAATTTGATTGCCAATTTTTACAATTCTATAGATATTCCCTTCCACATCCTTTACGGTACCATCACCTAAAGAACCTTGATTAATAAGCTCCTCAAATTTTTTAATTAAGTCAGCCAAACTTGCTTTTACTGCCACTAGCTCTGCACTTAACTTGACAATATCCGCCCCTTGTTGGGTCAGCTGCGCATTGAGTTGGTCTATCTTTTTTAGTTGATCAGCTATTTGGGTTTTCAGGCCCTCTATCTGCCCTTTCAAGGCTTCTAGATCCTTTTTATTGTCTGCTAATCCTGCAAGGATCGCCTGGTATTTCCCATCCAGCGCGGTCAGCTGTCCCTTCATCTGAGTGATCTCTCCCAGCAGCTTGTCATTCTGTGCTTGGAGTGCCTGAAGCATCGCCATCACCTCTGGGTCGGTGAGGGTACAACCTGCCTGCGAGGAGAATACCAGAAGGAGGATGAAGACTATTTTTTTCATTTGTTGATGGTGAAATTCTCCCTTTTGAGGAATCTATTTTTAGAAAGGGAATCTATTTAAAGTAAATATTTTAACAAGGTACTTTTTATGTGGATTTATTCTAAAGGTTTCAATTTTTAATGCAGCGAATTGATTGTCCAACAGCTCGTTGGGTGCGTAGCATATAGGTGTCATTACTAAGAAAGTAGAGGTTGCGCGAACTGGTTGCATCAATCGTACTGCTCCAATAAAAGCCGTGGTCGCTAGTCCCGCCAGTAACAAGCCCACCATTGCTATGGTCGCGGCTGCCCGCCATAGGCAACTTTAGCGGCGAGGCAAAAGCACCTACTGATGTATTTGTATTCCAGCTAGCGCGTTCTTCTTGTAATTCAGCTTCAGTTGGTAGGCGATACCCACTCGGACAGGGATTGTTTACCCCATTTACTCCTTGCCATAAATTATCGTTTTGAGCATTTCGCCAATCAGACGGCCCATTTGGAGCCAAAATAAAGTTGCCATTTCCTGGTTGATTGGAACTACTCAGGGAAGTGGTAGTTGTAGAGGTTCTGAGTTGGTGACCATCTGCTCCACGGCCCCACTGGTATAAATCTCCATAAGCAGCAGCATCGGTACTGCTAGTTGCTGCACGGCTAGCTCCCAAATTACGATCCATCCAGGTTTTACCCGTTTTTGGATTCGTTACGTCGACAATGATGGTTGGCCCTACTGCACCAAAGACGGAACCTGCTGGATACTTATCTACCAGGTTACCAGTTCCATCACTTGGGGAAGGACAAGTGCCCCATTTGGGTTTGTTTTGGGTAGTCAACGGACTCTGAGCCGAGAAATTGGTTGGTTCTGTTTTTATGTTTGTCACGCACCAGCTCGAAATATTTTGGTTAAACGTACTCGCATTCAAAAATAGGCTTGTCATGTCATTTACTTTGGAGACATTCCATTTACCAAGAGGCTGGTTAAATGCCAAAGCATTTATAAACATCCCTCCCATACTTTCAACATTCCCCATATTCCATTTTTCTATGGGCTGATTGAATCTATTTGCTCCGCCAAACATGATAGCCATATTCTTTACATTTCCCACATTCCAGTTCTCTAGCGGTTGATTAAATACTTTATTCTCTCTAAACATGTGATTCATGTCCAAAACACCACTTACATCCCAAGTTCCAATTGGCTGATTGAATGAAGCATTGTGAAACATCCACGACATATTTTTGACATTCTTCACATTCCAATTTCCTATTGGTTGATTAAAGTTACTATTCCCAAACATTTCACCCATATTTTCAACACTACTTACATCCCATAAAGCTAAGGAGGAATTGAAGTTGGAAGAAGCAAACATTTGGAACATATTTTTCACCTTACTTACATCCCAATTCCCAATCGCTTGATTTAAGGTTGCCCCAGTGAAAAGGTTACTCATATCAGTAACCAAGCTAGTACATAGACAAGTCAAATCAGCACCTTCATCTCTTCGCTTGATGAGTAAGGCTCGATCCACTACTTCGTACTGCTTGCCATTCACAAATCTCTTGTCCCCAACCTTTGCCTCTGGGCATTTGATGGTACCGTTTTGTTCGTAAATGAGTGGAGAGTTTTGCTCTTTGATGTACTGTTCAAATTTTACCAATAAGTCTGCAAGACTGGCTTTTACGGCTGCCAGCTCTGCACTTAACTTGACGACATCCGCACCTTGCTGGGTCAGCTGCGCAGTGAGTTGATCAATCTTTTTGAGTTGATCTGCTATTTGCGTCTTCAAGGCCTCCACCTGTGCTTTTAGCGCCTCCAAGTCCTTTTTGTTGTCCGCCAAGCCCGCAAGGATCGCCTGGTATTTCCCATCGAGTGCCGTCAGCTGACCCTTCATACTTGTGATCTCTTCCAGGAGCTTGTCGTTCTGTGCCTGTAGCGCCTGAAGCATCTCCATCACCTCAGGATCGGTGAGGGTGCAACCTGCCTGTGAGGAAAATATCAGAAGAAGGAAGAATACAATTTTTTTCATAAGTAACTCACTAAACTGTTAGTTCGGGCAAGTGCCCCATTTGGGTTTGTTTGCAGTTTGTAATTGCCCACTATTTGAAAAACTGGTTGGTTCGGTTGGAAACTTAGTCACACACCAGGCTGAAATATTTTGATTGAATTTAGAGCCCTCAAACATATAATTCATGTTCGTGACATTTCTAACATTCCAATTCGAAATTGGTTGGTTGAATGCAGTAAGCTTAAACATGGCTTGCATATTAGTTACTTTTTCCACATTCCATTTTTCTAAGGGTTGGTTGAATACCAAATTACTATCAAACATTCCTCCCATATCGGTCACATTGCTTACATCCCAATTACTTAAAGATTGATTGAATTTTGAAATTTGGAACATCTGACTCATCGTTTCAACATTACTAACATTCCAATTACCTATTGGTTGATTAAATGAGCTATTTTGAAACATCAAGCTCATTACTTTAACATTCTTTACATCCCAATTTTCAATGGTTTGATTAAATTGTGTATTGCGAAACATTTGATGCATGTTTTGCACTTGTCCAACATTCCAATTTCCAATAGGCTGATTGAATGGTGAATTAAGAAACATCAACTGCATGTCTGTAACCTTAGCTACATTCCAATTTCCTATTGCCTGGTTGAATGGCGTGCCATTAAACATCCAGGCCATATCACGGACATTGCTCACATCCCAATTAACAATCGGTTGATTAAACGCAGAACGATCAAACAGATGTCTCATATCTGTCACTTTACTCACATTCCAATTTCCAAGAGGTTGGTTAAATGAACTAGCTTCTTGAAACATCCCTCTCAATGAGGTAACGTTCCCTACATTCCAATTAGAGATTGGTTTATTGAATTTAGATTTAGAAAACATATACGCCATGGTAGTAACCTTACCTACATTCCAAAAACCCAAATCCTGGTCAAATGGAGTATTCTGAAACATCCATTCCATTGTTGTCACATTGCTAACATCCCAATTTCCAATGGCCTGATTAAAGGAAGTATTCGAAAACAATTCCTTCATATCTGTCACCAAACTGGTACATAAGCAAGTCAAATCAGCACCTTCATCTCTACGCTTGATCAGCAAGGCAAGATCAACTACTTCATACTGCTTGCCATTCACAAATCTCTTGTCCCCAACCTTTGCCTCTGGGCATTTGATGGTGCCATTTTGTTCGTAAATAAGGGGAGAGTTTTGCTCTTTGATGTACTGCTCAAACTTGACCAATAAGTCTGCAAGACTGGCTTTTACGGCTGCCAATTCTGCACTTAATTTGACTATATCCGCCCCTTGTTGGGTCAGCTGAGCAGTGAGTTGATCAATCGTTTTGAGTTGATCTGCTATTTGCGTCTTCAAGGCCTCCACCTGTGCTTTTAGCGCCTCCAAGTCCTTTTTGTTGTCTGCCAAGCCCGCAAGGATCGCCTGGTATTTCCCATCGAGTGCCGTCAGCTGACCCTTCATACTTGTGATCTCTTCCAGGAGCTTGTCGTTCTGTGCCTGTAGCGCCTGAAGCATCTCCATCACCTCCGGATCGGTGAGGGTGCAACCTGCCTGTGAGGAAAATATCAGAAGAAGGAAGAATACAATTTTTTTCATAAGTAACTCGCTAAACTATTAGTTAGGACAGGTACCCCATTTGGGTTTGTTTTGGGCAGTCAATGGACTCTGAGCCGAGAAATTGGTTGGCTCTGCAGTAATGTTTGAAACACACCAAGTAGAAATATTCTGATTGAAAGGGGAATTGAAAAACAGTTCATTCATGCTGGTCACTTTACTGACATTCCACGAACTGAGGCTCTTATTGAACACACTATTCATAAACATCCGATCAAGAATTAAAGCGCTACTTATATTCCAATTTCCAATTTCCTGATTGAATTTTGACTGGTAAAACATCCGTGTAAAATTGGTCACCTTAGATGTATTCCAAGAGCCTAAGGGTTGGTTAAATTGGGAGAAATTAAACATGTCAGACATGTCAAGCACATTCCCTACATTCCAGCTATTTATATTTTGGTTAAATTCAGAATTCGTAAACATTTGGCTCATGTTAAATACAGAACTTACAACCCATGAATTTAAATTTCCATTGAATTTGGATTGGTAAAACATTTGGGCCATATTTTCAACCTTTGATACATTCCAAGTGGAAATATCCTGATTGAAGCTAGTTTCCCTAAACATAGCGATCATACTCCTCACTTTGGACACATTCCATTTCCCAATAGGCTGGTTAAACATTGCCCTAAGAAACATATTATCCATGATTTCTACGTTACTAACGTTCCAATCATTGAGTGGCTGATTAAAGAATGTTCCTAAAAACATTTGGTTCATGTTTGAAACCTTCGAAACATTCCATTTAGAAATGTCTTGATTAAAGTTGGAAGATCTAAACATTCCAAACATCGTAGTCACATTGCTTACATCCCAGTTTCCAATAGGTTGGTTGAATGATCTATCTAAGAAAAGATTACTCATATCCGTCACCAATGTGGTACATACACAAGTCAAATCAGCACTTTCATCCCTTCTTTTATTCAATAAAGTTCGGTCTACTGCTTCGTATTGCTTGCCATTCACAAAGCCCTTATCCCCAACCTTAGCTTCGGGACATTTGATGGTGCCATTCTGATCGTAAAAAATTTCTGAATTTGGCTCTTGAGGGTTTTGTTGTGTTGTAGGTTGCTCTTTCAATAATTGTTCAAACTTGACCAATAAGTCTGCAAGACTGGCTTTTACGGCTGCCAGCTCTGCACTTAATTTGACTATATCCGCCCCTTGTTGGGTCAGCTGAGCAGTGAGTTGATCAATCGTTTTGAGCTGGTCCGCTATTTGCGTCTTCAAGGCCTCTACCTGTCCTTTGAGCGCCTCCAAGTCCTTTTTATTGTCCGCCAAGCCAGCTAGAATGGTTTGGTATCTCCCATCCAGAGCAGTCAGCTGACCTTTCAAACTTGTGATCTCTTCCATAAGCTTGTCGTTCTGTGCCTGTAGCGCCTGAAGCAGCTCCATCACCTCAGGATCGGTGAGGGTGCAACCTGCCTGTGAGGAAAATATCAGAAGAAGGAAGAATACAATTTTTTTCATTTTTTTATTTTTCGATTAACACTTATTCCACCTTTTTAAGGTTCATATAATAGATTACACCACAGATCGGTTCATTTTCATTTTTTTCACTCGGATAGCACCTAATTACTCTAGCTACCCTAACCTATGCTAAACCTGCCTAAAAATATTTGGCAGGTCTAACGAGGTAAGATTCAAAAAACGCACATCCACAAACTCCTGCATTGGGTGCAAAAAACGGGGCTGTTGCACCGACCAAATTCCCCATTACACTTGATGACCAATAACCGGTACTAAACACATTGCCTCCAATAGGTTCGGTAAAGAAATTGCCTATTCCTTTGTTTGCTAAATTTTGTTTTATGATCAGTAATTCCAATTCAGTTGGGAGAAACCAACCTTTGGAATTCCCTACTTCGTATTTTGATGCTGCTTCTGCTGCTGGAGCACTGAAATTAAAACTTTTTGAAAGCTCTAGGATTTTCGCTGTGTTTAGATCTCCATAACCGATTTCAGTGGAAAGGCTTGAAAAAATAGAATTGTTATCGAACGCAGTTCTCCAAATTAGTCTAGTGGGTAAATCCCGAGTGGCCACCAGTATTCCTTTCAGGCCTCTCTCGTATCCATAATCGCTAGGCTTAAAAAAGTACGCAACAATTCCTCCTTGAAAAGCATCCCCAACTTTTAAGTTCTTGATTTGCTGCTCGTATAAAACCGCTTCAAGTAACTTAATTAGTTCCGCACAGCTCGCCTTGACCTCGGCAATTTCCTTAGAAATTTTTACCACATCAGCTCCTTGAGTTGTAAGCTGTGCAGTAAGCTGGTCTATTTTCTTTAGTTGGTCTGCTAGCTGAGTTCTCAAGGTCTCGACCTGCCCTTTTAGTGCCTCAAGCTCCTTTTTGTTGTCCGCTAATCCTGCCAGGATGGTTTGGTATCTCCCATCCAGCCCAGAAAGCTGATCCTTCATACTTGTGATCTCCTGTAGCAGCTTGTCATTCTGTGCCTGCAGCGTCTGAAGGAGTTCCATGACCTCTGGGTCAGTAAAGGTGCAACCCAGCTGAAATACAAAAACAATAATTAGTGATAAGGCCCTTTTCATAAGGTTTAATTAAAACTTTTCTTCCTTAATCCTTTTTCTAAATACAGATGGAAGCAAGGGTTTTAATTTAAATCACCACACTATCCATTTTCTTAATTAGGAGTTTCCTTTGGTTAATTTATTCCTTATCTAAGCAAAATTTCCCAACTAAAATCTAGAATCTTTGAGTTGCAATAAGGATAATAATAAAAATACAAACTAGAATTGAACGAGGATTAAAAATTCATGTTTATTAGGTATACATAAACTGTAACTTATTGATTCATATTAGTAAATCTCAATCAATCGCACTTCAAAAGAGAAAATTGAAGGAGACCAAAAAATACTTGGTTTTTCTTTCTCAAAACCTCCACCCACTCAAACTCACCTTACTTTCCAGACTTTGCTCTAAAGCGTCGTCGAGCTGCGGGAAAAAATCAATGCCTGTTTGTTGCTCAAGGGCATCGATCGTGACTACGAATTGCTGAACAGAGCCGGAGGCCCCCGCATTGGAGAGCAAGAATCCAAGCATCTTGGGATTGGATCCTCCCTTGAAGACAATTTTATAGTAGGAACAGGGAATCCGGATGGATTGCTTGATCGCTCCACAGGATTTGGAAAGGACCGGACCTGTAACCACAAAGAGTCCCCCTTCTTGTAAGGCAGCATCTCTTACCCAATCCTCCAACTTGGACCAAATCCCTCGATTAAATGCCGGTGTCATCGGAGACATATTGGACATGTAAAAGGTCTCCGACATGGCCGTCAAGTTCAAGGCCATATCGGCCGCAGGACAAAGGTGCCCCCGGTCGTAGCCCGAACCCTGGTAGTCGGTAGATTTGACCG
>JACCDJ011572829.1_pt1 | contig 16409 bp, 26 predicted proteins | sample 7444481 | NCBI WGS metagenome assembly JACCDJ01 (sample SAMN15323435, study PRJNA562643) | freshwater metagenome | isolation source: river surface water | place: USA:Blue River Watershed | collected 2017-08-15 | reverse complement strand
TCTTTATCTTCTACAATGACAGTTAATGCTATTGATTGCATGTAGCCAATTTCATTTATAGATGAATACTCAAACTGTAAGAAATCAAATGTTTCTTGTGTTTCTTTATGTTTTATTTTTCTTCCTTCCATAACTATTTCTTTTTATTGTTATTAAACCATTCTTCTAAAGTAGACTTACTACCTGATAATAAATATTCTGTATGTTTATAAAGTAATTCTAAAACCTCTTCTTTTGAATATGTTCTTTTAGCCATATAATTAGCTCCAAAAACAATACTTCTTCTTTCTGATTCTTTTTCAGTTATTGACCAGTAAGTTTGGTTTTTTTGATAACTTTCAATAAATTATTCAAGTGTTTCTTGTTTTGGTTCTTCTTGCGGAAGGTCATAGATCCTATATTGTCTATTTGTTAAGTAATCAAGTTTAGTAACTTTAACATACTCACAATTCTGATTATTTACAAACCAATTAAGAAAATCATCATCAATCTCTTGAACTCCTTCTTTGATTAAATCATGATCTGTTGTCATAATAACCTTTTTTCTACCTAGTAGACTTGAATCATCTTTCCATTTCCAAATATTATAACCATCTGTTACGTAATCATTAAGTTTAATTTCTTCATTAGAAGTGATAAACAATTCTTTTCCTATTTTATAGATGTTTTTCATTATTTTTCAAATTTTTCTTTTAACAGTTTGTAAAGCCCGTCAAGATTTTCATAGTTATCTATAATCTCTTGTGGCGTAAAGTTTTCTAAGACTTCATTTGGATATTTTGTTTCAACTGTAATATTGAAATATCTCTCTTCTCTTGGACTTATATTTATATCATATGCATCAAATGTTAGTGTCATAATTTTCTATTTAACAAATGTAAAATTAGTTTTAGTATTAGTGTAAGTCGTAGAATCCTGAAAATCGAACCCGTCAACAGTTTTGTAGTAAGTGATAATATGATAATTAGCCGAATCCCTTTCAGTTCTAAACCTTTCAATTGAAATTGATTTGCTATTATAGAACTGACTTCCGTAACCAACGAAAATTCCGTTAGCAAATAACCCGACTGCAATAAGCAATCGGATTATTATTTTGTGTGTTACTTTTAAATACTTCATTGTTTCGTTTATTTATTATAAATACGTTTATCGTTTTGTAAAGTTACACAAAAAATGTAATTAATCAAATAAAGATGCTTGTTTTACTTCGTTTTTCTTAAATCTTTTTTCAGCTTCTTTTAAGTTTAGTACCGCTTGTTTGTAATAACTATCTTTTAGTTCTATTCCTATTGCTTTACGACCCATTGATACAGGACTAAAAACCTCACTACCAACACCCATAAAAGGAGTTAATACAACTTCGTTAGGGTTTGAATACAATTCAACAAGTCTATCTATTACGTCTAATTGTAATGGGTGTACGTGTTTCTCATCATCGTCTTCTTTTGAATCTCGAAATGGTAGTACATTATCAATCCTTATATCATCCCAAACACTCGAAGCGTATCTTTGCCAAATATAATGATTTAGTTTAGTTACTGAATCGGTTTCATTTATTTTGTTCAAATGTTCCCAAAGCTGGTCGCTGTTTAAATTTGTATTATTAGCGTTGTTCCATGCTTGTAATATATTTGGTAAAATTGGTGTTTCTCCAGCATAATGATTTATCCCTGTTGGGTGTGTTACTGGTATTTCATTGTCTCCTTTTTTAGTGAACACTAAAACATAATCGGGCATTGCTGTAAAACACTTTGTAGAATCTTCAACAATAAACTTGTGCATCAATGATTGAACCATTGTCCTCATACGAACTTTTAAAGGCTCTTTCCATATTGTTATTCTATTACGATATTCAAATCCATATTTTTCATGTATTTTAATTATTTCATGAGGGAAATCCCATAACCTACAAGAATTATCAAAAACATCAGTACAATGAACCGCATTTATCCTTCCTTTTTTAGTTATTCTTGCCATTTCTTTTACTAAAAAATCATATTGTTGTAAAAACTGTTCTTTACTTTCACAATTACTAAAATCTCTTTCAGAACTTGAATAATTATAAAGACCAGCGAACGGAGGCGAGTATATTGACAAATCAATACTTTCGTTTGGAATTGTTGTGACTACTTCCATACAATCGCCATTATAGATACTAAAATTTTCTGTGTGTAACTGTTCTTTTACTTTCATGATTATATAAATTTAGGTTTTAAAATTTCTTTATTAAATTCTTTTTGATTGTTTGTAAATGTTGAGTTTACATTTTTTGTTAGTTGTTCATGTAACTCTATTGCTTTTTTTGTTTTTTGTTGTAGTGCTTCTAATACCCTTGTTTGACCATCTGATATAACCATATCAATAGTAACGTTTTGAGTTTGTCCGAATCTCCAAAACCTTCTTATAGCTTGGTAGTATTGTTCGTATGACCACGTTGGAAAAAAAACAGAGTGATTACAATGTTGCCAATTTAAACCCATACCAGTCATTTTAGCTTTTGTAATAAGTCTTTTTATCTCACCATCTGCAAAGGCTTTTAATATTTCTTCTTTTTTCTCAATAGATTGACTTCCTATAATTTCTACGGCTTCAATGTCTAAAGATTTTAAAATACTACTTTCATTATTGGTATTACACCAATATACGGAGGTTTTATTTTGTGCTAACTCTATGGCTTTTTCACATCTTTTTTGCTCTGTTTGTTTTTGTTCATGGCGTACCTCTGTCATTGTTTTGGCTATTGGTGTAAACATATTTATTTGACCGTTTACATCTGTTAATGATTGATTTTTTATTATGTGTTGATTTACAATCAATTCAGGTAAATTATATCTATCATTTGAAAAACCTATATCAGACGGCATTTTAACCATTATTGACCATTGATTAACCCATGCAAAAAAATCTTTTTCAGCATGAGGTTTTAAATAAAACTTTTCTCCAATATTTCTATTATTACTATCTACGCTATTTTGATTGTTTTTAAAAAACTTAGTAAGCATATCCATATACCCCATGTATCCCAATGCTTCCGAACTTGTACCTAATTCTATAAAGTCGTTTGGACTTGGAGTAGCCGTACTTAAAAACCTATAAGGCACTTTTTTAATAAAAGAAGTGATTTGATTTTTTATCTTACCATCAAAGTTTTTCAAAATTGAACTTTCATCAAGTATAACACCAACAAAATCATTACTATCTAAATAGTGTAATCTTTCGTAGTTACAAACTATTATTTTCCCTTTTATTTCTCCTTTGATTGTTTGATAAACATCATCAATACCAAGTTTTTCAGCTTCTTTTACAAATTGAAAACCAACCGCTAAAGGTGTAAGTATTAAAACCTTTTTATTAGTGTGGTTTACTATGTTTTTTGCTATTGATAACTGAATAAGTGTTTTACCAAGTCCAGTATCAGCAAAAACCGCTATACGACCCTTTCTAATTGCTTTCTCTATTATGTGTCTTTGAAAATCAAAGGCTATATCAGGAAAATAATTAGCTTCAAAACCAAACTCGCCTAAAGTGTGTTTTTTACTGTTAATAAATTCTAAATAATTCATATTAAATAAGAATTAATTCGCCTGTTGAAAATTTAACTATGTTACCTTTAATGGTAAAATCAAAAACTTGTACTCCGTTTCTGAAAAACATTAATTTGTTTGTCTGTTTGTTTTTAATAAATGTTATCATTTTCTTATCGTTTATAAATTATATAACGTTATTACGTCTACAAAGTTACACATTTTGAGTAAAAAAGCAATAACGAAATAAAAATATTTTCTAAAAAATTTAAAGTATTTTTACAAAATGGATTATTTAAGTGAAATTTTAAATAAAATAATAGATTTTGACGTGCAAAAAAGCATCGATAAATATTTTATTGATAACAAAAAATTCATTTTAGAACTGAATAAGGAGCAACTTTATGAAGATGGTGTAAGGTCTGATGGCTCCCTCATAGGTCAATATTCAGATACTACAATTGAATATAAGATAAGAACTGGACAAAGATATGACCATATAACCCTAAATGATAAAGGTTTTTTTTATGATAGCTTTAAGCTTGAACTAAAAGACAATGATTTGATTTTTGATGCTAACCCTTTTAAAATTAAAAAAAGGTTTGGAAAAATTAAAGTAACAAATTTATTTAAAGAATATGGAATTGATGTAATGGGTTTAACAAATGAAAATATTGAATATGTACTAAACGGTTTAAAAAATGCGATTATTAAAGACTTTGAAAATGTTATTGAGTGATACTTATTATGATAGTATCGAAAATCTGCCTATGTGGAATTTTAATAAAATCATGCAAACTGGCGATTTAAGGCATTTGATTAAAAAAAAGCGGTTTTTTCGTGTGGACTTAAATCCAATATGGGAAAATATTTTACAGGAAGACATGGATTTTGTCGGGGTTAATGAAAACGTAAAGCAGATAATTAAAAGGAAAAAAGAATTAGCTTTAAAAATCTGTAAATACTTAGAAAATCACAAAACTATTTTACTTAATGAGATTAACATTCTGGAAAATCAAATAGCTTCACTTGAAAAAAACAATAAAGAAAGTGAACAAATAAACTTTGCGATAGTTTGCGGTCACTTATCTAAATATTTCGGTTATAAGATTGACGAAAAAAACACAACATTAAAAGAATATAGAAGTTGTTGTAAGGTAATTGAGGAAGAACAAAAACAAATTGAAAAATTAAACTTAAAAAATAATGGCTAAAAAGCAGATACTTAGTGGCTTGTTTGCTGACGTAATAAAAGACGGAAACAGGCTAAAAAAAACATTAGCAACTGTAAAAGATGAACTATCAGAAATTTCTAAAATTGAAAAAAGTAAGTTAGTTGAAATTGATGAAAAGACTTTGCAAGGACTTAAAAGTCTTGAAGATTCTTTAAAGAAGTTAATGAAACTAAAAGAAGCAAGTCAAGAAACAGTTAAAACAGAAAAAAAACTACTTGATGAAGAAGAGAAAGTAAGGAGAAAACTAAAAGATACTACCGAAGAGGAATTAAAGGTAAGATTAAGACAAAGTAAAATTTTACAAGAACAAAAGCAACGACTTAAAGCAGTTGTTGACTTGGAACGTGCCGAAGCAAACTCTATTAATGAGTTACGTGCTAAAGTTAGGATTTTAACACAAGAAAGGAATAATTTAAACCTTGAAACTGCGGAGGGTCAAAAAAGACTACAAGAATTAAATACCGAACTTGACGACCACAACCAAAAAATAAAAGAGAATGTTGACGCTATGACAAAGCAACGTATGAACGTTGGTAATTATAGGGAAGATATTGAAAAAGCTATTGGAGAACTAACACAAGGAAATGCTGTTTTAGGTGTGTTTGTGCAAGGTTGGGATAAATTTAATTCGGCTTTAGAAAGTTCTAAAGATATTTTTGCGAATCTACAAGCGGAGTTTAAACTTGTTCGTGCTGGGTTAATGGCTAATACTTCAGTTGTTCAGGCTAACACGGTCGCCACAACTGTAAACACAACCGCAACAACTGTAAACGCTGAAACAACTGCTTTAAATACGGTAGCTACGGCTGTAAACACAGAAAGTACAACGGTTAATACAGTTGCAACGGCTATAAATACAGATAGTACGGTCGCTAATACGGTAGCAACTACTGTAAACACAGAAAGTACAACTGTAAATACGACCGCTACAATGGTAAATACTTCTTGGTTAAGAAGACATTTCGTTGCTGTTAGTATGAATACTAAAGCTATATGGAGAATGGTTACAAGTACAAAGGCTTTAAAAATCGCTTTAGCTTCTACTGGCATAGGTTTGTTGATTGTTGCCCTTACTGGCTTAGTGGGAATGTTCTCGCAAGGTATATCGGGAAGTTTGAGATTTGAAAAAGTAATGAAAGGATTGATGTCTGGTATATCAACCTTTGTAGCTTCCGCAACTGGTGTAATGAGTGGCTTTTTTACTGTTGTTGGTAGTGGTTTTTCAATGTTTTTTAACAATTTCAAAATAATGTATTTAGAGTTTAAAAACTTGATTAATGAAACCACTGAAAACACAAAGGAACTAAACGACCTAAAAGCACAACAAGTACAAAACGCAATTGAAATAGCTGAGGGAGTGGACAAAATGTCTAAATCTTTTGCAAACTTTGGGAATATTGGTAAAAACAGTATGAAAGCTTCTGAGGGTGCTATTATAGCACTTAAAAGACGTTTAGAAACATTAAGAATAGATGTTACTTTAGCTAAACTAAACAAAGACTTTGCATTATTTAGTGAAGTTGCCGAAGATGATACCCATAGCTTTGGAACTCGTATGAGTGCTTACGCAATTGCACAAGCTAAATACACAGAAATATTAACCCAACAAATGAAAAAAAATATAGTTGAATATCAATCAGGGTTAGGAGATATTACAAAGAGATTTACTGAAAATGCTGAAAAACTAACAGATACACAAAAACAGTTATATATTGAAGCACAAAAACTGATGAAAGTAGATATTACTGGAATGAACGCTGAACAATTAAGCAAAACAAATAAACAATATGAAACATTTGTTAAAACACTTACTAAATATGTTGCTACTGCTTCAAATCTTGACTTAGAAGATAATTTTGATGCAATAGATGAAAGTGAAGTAAAAAACTTAGTTGATACATATACACAAGCATTAGATACTCAAAAAGAATATAATTCAAACGTAATCAAAAATAATGAGTACAAAAGAAAAGCCTTACAGGACCAATACGAAGCCGAAGCAGATTTAAGGGAAACGTTTGTTTTAAGGCTAAAAGACCAATATACACAAATTGCAAATGATGAAAATAAAACCTATGAGCAAAGGCTTGATGCACTACATAGGTTTGTATATGCTTCCGAAAAAGCTATAAGTGATAACGTAGCTTCAATAAATGAGTTGTTTAAAAATTTGTATGATAGTCAAGTTGAAGAAGATGCTTTTTTAGGTATCACAACAAGTGCAAAGCAATTAACAACCGAAGTAAGAAAAGTTGGTAACGAATTAAAATTATTTGTAAATGGTGTAGAATTAAATAAAGATGTGTTTCAAGGCGAATTTTTAAAGAAACTTACGCAAGAAAACCCTGAAAAAAATGTTTTATTCTTACGTCCATTAGCTGATTTAATTACAGACATTAATATGGGTACTATTGAATTGAAAAAAGCCAATTACGACCTTGCAAAGTCTTATGATGATTTAAACAATGAAATAAACGCAACTAATAAAACATTAAAAGCACAGGAAGAATTTACAAGAACAACTATAAACTTAAACAATGAATTATTAGAAAATAATAATCTTCTATTTATGTCCGAAAGGGACTTAATGCTGTTTAGAGAAAAACAATCAATCATTTTAGCTGAACAAACAAAAAAACAAGCTGAAAAAGATTTACAGATAGCAAGGAATAAAGTTGGATTAATGGAAAAACAATTACAAAACCTAAAAGAATACCTTGAATATGAAAACCAATTGAGAAAAGAATCTTTACAAAATCAAATAATGATTGAAACAGACCCTAAAATAAAAGCAAGTCTTGAAGAACAATTGAAAGTATATGAAAATTTTAGAGTTGAAAATGTTGAAAGTTATAAAGAAGCTGAGAAAAGCCTTAAAGATGCACGTACAGAAGAATTAAAAGCATTAGAAACATATAGTAATTCAAGTGTTGATTACCTAAACGCACAACGTGAACAAGAAATGAGAATCTTAAAAGAACGTGCGGATATGTTACAAGATATTGCAAGTGGGATTGATAAGTTTGAGCAAATGATGTTTGACCGTAAAATGAAGCGTTTAGATAGAGAATATGAACGAAGCAAAAACCATGAAGCAAGATTAATTGAAGCTAAAAAAATGGGTAGTGAACAAGCAAACGAATCTTTAGCCCTAGAAATAGCTAAACAAGAAAAGATTTTATTGAAAAAAGAAAAGTTAGAAAGACGTAAGCAAAGAACCGAATTAGTAACGGCTGGATTAAAGGCTTATGCTACTAACCTGGAAAAGGGCGTAACAAATCCACTTTCTAAAACCTTTACTGATACAGTTGCACTCGCTCAATTCCTAAAAGAAATACCGTTATTTTGGGAGGGTGCTGAAAACGTAGGGGATAAATTGGGGAAACCGCATTTGAACGATAAAAGGGATAATTACCTTGTACGTGTGGACGGTGGCGAACGTGTTATGACAAACGACCAAAACGCAAAATTAGGTAATATTTCGAATGATGAATTAGCTGAAATTGGTAATAAATGGAATAGTGGGTTACTTATGGATATGACAAAATTAAACTTTACACCAAGTAAAGCTATTTTACAGCCTAATTTATTAGTACAAAATCAAATGAATGAAGCATTACTAAAAGATATTAAAGATGAATTAAAATCTTTACCAGGTAAAATGCCTGTTTCTTCTTTTGAATATGATGAGGTTAATAAAATGACTATTGATATTTTGAAAAAAGGGAATAATGTTTATAAAACACGAAGCCGAATAAGATAAAATAAAAATGCCCTTTCGGAATTTGGCAACTCGACGAAAGGGCGATTGTAATAATAATATAAACGATATTCAAATATACGATTATTTATTTATAATGTTGTTTATTTAATATAGTTTTTGGATAAGTTTTCTAAATCTGTTTTCGTTACTTCAAACCAACCTCCGCTTCTTATTAAATTATTTTTTTGGCTAATAGGAAATAATCTAATATTCAAACCTCCGCCAATGTTACTTTTAAGCAAAACTTGAGAATCTATTTTTTCTATTTCTTTTTCAAGGCTAATTAATTCAGTTTTAAGAACATTAATTCTTTTAACTATTTCTTCTCTATTTTTCATTGTTCTATTATTTATAAAGTTTGATTTTTCTGCAGTTCCTGTAATAATTTAACGTCGTTTGCTGGAATTTTTAATTTAACGATACCGTTATTTATTTCAATATCAACACAGTCAAAGTAACTCGGTTTAATTTTAAAGAAATCTTTATGTTGTGGAAATTCTTTAATAAATATCCTTGATAATAAAGCCGTGTAGCTATTTACTTTTTGATGTGGTTCATCTGAATTATAAAGCAACAATTCGTTAATAGCTTTAGCGGAATATGAAGTGTGACCCTTAGCAATTAAACTAAGGGCTAACTTTCTAAATTTTTGATATTCTTTTTGAACGTTCATAATTAAAACGGTAAATCAGAATCTGCTTCTTGTTGTTGTGGTTGTGGGTTCGGGTTTTGTACCGTTTTTTCGCTTCCTAAGTCGATTTTCCAAATGTTTAAATTGGTAAACCACTTACCGTTAAATTCTCTCGATTCGGGGTTAAAATGAACATCTATAATAGTACCAACTTTTAAAGATTTATAAAAATTAGTCGTATTATCTTTTAAGAACTTTTGAAAACAAATCTTTTTAGGATATTGGTCTTGTGTTTCAATTACTACCGTTGCTTTTTCTTTGTTTTCGTTACCGTAAACCTCTACGGTGCAAGAAATTAATTTACCTTTAATATTCATAGCTATACTGTTTGTGCGTTTAAAATTCGTTTAATATCTGGTTTAAAATAGTTAGGACTTTTTAAGATTTTGCCATCTTCTCTACGAATAGGCTTACCTAAAGAATCTAATTTACTCATATTGCTTCTATGTATTTCTTCAAATATTGGTTGTAAGTCAATATCGAATATCTCGCTATATGCTTCAATTAATAGTATTAAATGTGAGTATTTTAATTCTACTAACTGTTTTAAATCGGGGTGTTTATCTAATAGGTTAATCTGATTAAGAATTAAATAACAAGCTTCTGAATGTTTTAAAGGTAAAGCATCTTTAATAGATTTGTAGTCAATACTAAAATCAAAACGGTTTGTAATATCAAGCAAACCACCAACGGCTATATAGCTTAAATCTCCTAAAGCATCTGCAATTTCTACTCGATCATTATTTTCGATTGCTAAAACAAGTTCTTCCAATTCTTCATGTAACATTGTTTTTCTAAGTGAAAAAGAATCTTTATAATTGAATTCTTTGTGTTCACAAAAAGGAACCTCAAACGCAATGTTAAAATCCCTTACCATTGCCATTCTCTCTAAAATATTCATATTTATTGATTTTATTTTTTTAGTACTATTAAAGAAAATTTTTACTTTTTGTTTTTTAAACTGTCTAATATTATAATCAGACTTATTACATCTTTTTTCGTATTCTTCTAATCCATCAAAATTAGATAAAGAATTAATAACCGTTGTATGGTCTTGATTAAATAGCTTACCGATTTGTTTTAACGGTAAGCCAACTTCATAACGTAGATAATTAAATATATAGCTACGTGCTTCAATTAATTCAGCTTTACGTGATTTTATAGTAATGTCTGGAATTCCAAACACATTCAAACCACATTCTATAATTATTAATTTATTTACCATTCCCGAAGTCGTTATTTTGTAAAATCATTTTCATGATGTCGTTTGTTAAAGGCTCTTCACTATTAAAGAAATACTTTGCATCTTGTAGTTCTTGGAATCTGTCCGCAAGGTAATTATAATCCTTAGTTCTAATTTTAAAGAACTCCGCAAATTTATCATGTGATAGATGTGCTGATTTACTGTCTATAATTCTCGGGTTGTAGCCTTTTTCTAAAAAGAAACCCACCATATCAGCACGTTTTTTATTAATCTTTTTTAAAAGATAGTAATTAAGATTTTTCATTAGTTTCTTTGATTAGTTTATGGTAATGGTCAATATACTCTTTTAAACTTGTTAATATTTCAAGTTTTTTATCGTAGTCTTTTTCATTGTAAACAAGGTCATTAATCTGTTGTACAATTGACTGACTTGTTTTTTTCTTCTTAGTTAATGTTATAACTCCCTCAACTAGGTAAGGGAGTATTTTAATTATATTGATTTTTAATTTATTCATAATTTTAAAGTTCTAATAAAATCAACTTTAGCTTTCATTTGATCTATAACCTTTTGGTCTTTCTCAACAACGAACTCAAATACTTTTTCATTTAATGGAATGTTATCAAAATTATGTTTGCGTTCTAATTCTTCACATTGTTTATGATAAAGTTCAATTTGTTCTTCTTGCATATTGTCTGCGTCGAACTTGTTTAATAAATAGCGTTTTTCTCGTTCTATAATAAAATCAGGTGTATTTGTTAAACAAAAAACGATTTTCCATTTTTTAGCATTGAATAAGTCACAGTATGTTTGAGCTTGACAAAAATAAGCTTTTGATAGTTCGCTCGTAATTGACTTATGAAATGTGAAAATATCGTAAGATGACTTTAAATCAATTCCTATTTCATTTATAATGTCTGAATCTGTGTGACCTGTAAAGTGGTCGTTTGATGCAACTAAAGAAGTGTTTTTGTAACTTTCAAAGTTCAAGCGGTTATACATTTCTAAAGATTCAGATTCATTATAAATACCTTTTTCGGTGTACTTATTTGAAAATTCTTTTTTAATGTTGTACTTCTTTTCAATGTGATACTCAATCAAATAATCTTTTAAAGTTTCACTAATTAAATTGCTTTTTACTTTAGGCTCTGTTAGTAAAAGTGAGGACTTTGAAGCCCTCATTTTGAAAGTTATTAAATCAATATTTATCATTTTGTTAAAAGTTTTTTAACGTCTGGAGTTAATGTATAATAAGATTCTATTTTCTCAATTGTAATAGTGCCGTTGTTTAATTTTTCAAAGGCATTATCAAATTCTTTAGAACCAGCTTTTAAAACTGGTTTTTGTGGTTGCTTAGGTTGTTGTTCACCCGAAGCATCATTATCTTTGTCCGTAACCAATCCAAGTATAGCAGATATAGAATAACGTCTAAGATATGAAATAGCAGAACCTAAAACCTGAAAATCATTCATTCCTTTAAGTTGAACACCTTGCGGAATTTCCACATTTGATTCTATTGATTCCCCTGATTTCACATGAAATACAACTGTTTTTAAACTGTTACCATTTAGCAATTGAGTAAAACCTAGTCCATGTTTTTTCAATAATGGATTTATAGTTTTAAATATCTTGTTAAGGTCTGAATATGTATATCCGTAACCTTGTGTATTCTCGTGTATGGTTGGGACTTCTTGCTGAAAGTCTGCCAATGCTTTATACAAATTCGTCATATCTGATTACTTTTGCGGTTCTTAATGGAAAACTATTTACATATCCTGTTTCTTGGGTCATTAACACGTTAATAACACCGTAACCAGCGAATTCACTTTTTAAAGCGTTTCTAAAATAAGCCACTGATTCCGCCGAAACCAGTTTTGTTTTAATTAGCTTATCGTTTTGCGTGATTGTAATTTTCATAGTACAATCTTTATCAACTGTTTTTTTTGGTTTTCTTTTTGCCATTTTGTTTATCGTTTATAAATTATATAACGTTATTACGGTTACAAAGTTACATGAAAAAAGTAAATAATCAAATTATTTTTCAATTATTTTTATTTGGTACAGATTTTCAACTATTTTCTTTTTTCTTTTGTATTCGGGAGTTCTAAATCCTTTAACATCTATAACCTCGATACTTCCATCGTTATAGGTAACAATGAAGTCTGCTATATATTTTCCTTTGGCTTTAAATATCCTTTCGTTTGCCGTGTAGTTAATTTCATAGTTGAAAGCTACTTGTAAGGCTATTGTTTTAATTAAACCATTCTTTTTTAGTAAAGATAGTTTTTTATAGTATTCAGCTTCTTTTTTTGAATCAAACAAAATACCATCTACTTCAGTTTTAATCGCTCGGTATTTGCTTTTTTTAACAACCGACTTACTTTTTTTTACTCGGGAATAAGATTTGATAGACATTCTTTTAATAATTTTTCAATTTTTAAAATTTCAGGTGTTGGAAAATCAAACAAAATATCGTTTTCGTTTTTGTCTGTTATGGCGTGGATTTCATATCGTGTGAAAACGTGTATTTGTCCGTTATATTCGGTCACTTGTTGCACTTCCTGATAATCCACATTTATAACTTTACCTTTGTAAAGCATGGTATTAGTAAGAATCATTTTGCTACTGATTTAATTTTATCTAATTCTACAATTAATTTTCTATTGTGTTTTTCAAAGGTTTTAAATAATAATCCAAGTGCATTTGAAAACTCAAAATACTCTTTGGTGTATATTTTTAGAAAACCTTCTTTTATGTTTTCGGTTGTTTTTTTAGATTCGTTTAAAATACCTTTGAAGAAAGATTTTTGCTGGTCTGTTTCGGCTTGACCGTGTAGCGTTTTAAAATAAATTGACCTCATTCCAATGTCGTTACAGTCTTTCCAATCTCCAGAATTATAATAATTACAAATCTGATTAAGGTATTTTAATTTCTTTTCTGGTATTTGTTCGGTTGCTTGTTTTTCTTCTTGTTCCCTTTCTGCTTTAATTTCGTATTTTATTATTGTCTTTGCCCTTGTTTCAGCAAAGGCTTTTATGTATTTGATGCAGTTTTTTACAGAAACAACATTCAATTCATTGTCTGACTTGTTTAAAAACCCTTGTGTTAATGCTTGTTCAAAGTGCGATAAACTCCAAGAATGTAATTTATTATCTTTTATGATTTGGTCGTATAATAAAACAGCATCTTTCTCTATTGCTTTTTCATCTACTTTTAATTTTAGTAGTTCGTGGCATCTAATTAAAATCTGTTTTAACTTTTTTAGTGAAAATTGTTGTGGTACTTGTGAAATTATATCCGCCTTGTATGTTTCAATCACTTGTACTTCTAAAGAATTAAATCCAAGCTGATTAATTATTTTTTCATGTTTGATTAAGTCCATTAGTAATAAAGTTTAAGACGTTCTTTAAACTCTTCTTTCATCTGTTCGGCTCTTTCTTCTGAGGATACTGCTAATCCGAAAACTAAATTTTTACTTAAGAATGACCAAGCTGGTATTACTTCTCCAGTTATCATTAGTCCATGTTTTTCTTGACTGCCATCATTCCAATCTGGTATAAAACCGTCTAATGAATTATAATGTTCGCAAAAAACGTTCATTTCCATTAGTAAGTGAATTTTTTCATTTAATTTACTCATAATTATATCGTTTATATTTTTACAAATTTACTTATTTTAACGTAATATTAAAATTTTTGTTTACTTTTTTTGTGTAGTTTTTTAGTTTTTTTACTTTTTCAATTTTAAACCGTTTTAAACAACTTTTATTTTATTCCTTACTGTTTGTATGTTTTTACTATAAAGTATTAACACAAGGCAAATAAACTGTATTTTTCATATATTTTCGGGTTGTTTGGTGTTTATCAGCCACTCGACCGCCCCCCTCCTTGTATTTTCATCATCTAATCTACTGTCACTAATCATTTGGGTATAGAATGAGTTATAATATTTTTTTATAAAATCTCCTAATTGGTATTTATCCATTCCTTGAATGATCTGCAACATATCAGATTTGTTTAAATTATTTTTTTTGTTGGTGTAGGTTGGTTGTGTAATTTCTTTTTTAAGCCAATTGTTTAAAGTCAAATAAACAGATTCGTATTTTTTTGTTGTTTTGTAGTTTGCTAATTTATAAACTACGTCGATTATTTGCTCGTTGGTGTAAAGGTTTTCTAATTTTTCTAATTCAGCATTTGTAATTTGATTTTTTATTTTGGTTACGTTGGTTAAATTTTCTTCAAAAATCAGCTTATTTAACCAATTTTCATCGACTGCCTTTTTTTTATTAATATTTGTTAAAATATTAATATCTATATTATCTTTATCTATAATATTATTATTATATCTATATGTCGGATTTAAATCCGAGTTATTTTCGGATTTAAATCCGTACTCACTCGGATTAGAATCCGAATCTCGGATTGATGTGTCTTTGTTATTCCACTTCAAACCTTTTTCAGTAATTGAAATATAATCTTTATTATCAATCTTTACATATAAAATCAATCCCTTTTGAATTAATGATTTATAATATCTGTAAATTGTATCTTTTTTACTTGAAATTAAAGGTAAATCATCAATAACCTTAGTTTTACTAATAAATCTATAATTTACGTTTTGATAATTTAAAACATCAGCCCAACCAGATTCTACTAAATAATCAAATAAATATGCTTCTTGTAACGATAACCCCCATTCAATAGAACAAAGGTTATCTATTTTAACATACCCTCTAATTTTAGCCATGTTTTTTATTTGCTTAAAAGTTTTAAAATAAACTCACGTCCAATTTGGGTTACTCTTCTATGATAAACAACCTTTCCATTATCTAAAACTTCTTGTTTAATGTCAAAATAACCTAATCCAGAATACTTACTAAATAAAACCCATGTTTCATTCATTTTATACTGAACACCTTTGTTGTAAAGTATTTTGTTTAATTCATTAGCTGATTTTAAATACAACTCTTTAGCTATTTCGGTCATAGTGTAGGTCTTATTTACATGAGTTAGTATTGCAACCGTTTTTTCTGCTTCAATCCTTTTCTTTTCAGATTCCAACGCCAATGTTAAAATCTCTAAAGTAGTTAATTCTTTAGGTTGTTTAGATTCTAATTCTTGCCAACGTTTTATAATTGCCATTCTTAAAGGTGCTGAATACCCACTTATTAAGGTTAATGTTGATTCTTTATCTAAAAGATACATTTTATAACTTTGACCTGTTTCGGCTTTGTATTCAGAATCTTTACACCAAAATCCAAATTTGGATTCTGCTAATTCTAATTGTAAGTTTCTAATATCTCGCATTACGTGAGAATGTTCTTTTCCTGTCAATTCTGCAATTTCTCTGCTTGACATTGTGTTGATTTCTTTTGTTGCTAATAAGTTCATAATCTTTTAAATTAAAAAACCCTTTAAAAGCCTTTCGGTGTGGACGTACCTACTAAGCTATTAAAGGGTTTACAATGTTTTGTTTAAGTAACTATTATCTGCGTCCACTCAGTAACAATTACAATACAATATACGAAATTTTACGATAAAAGTAAAATTATTTATGTCTAAAATATTTAAAAGTTTTTACAAATTGTAATTCATTATCAAAGTCAAGAGTGAAAAAAGTACAATCATAAAACAAACGAATATTTTTAAAATCTAAATCATTAAGGCTATCAAGCTCTTTTTGTGCATCAATTATAACAATTCCAGTTTCTTTGCACTTCCAAAGTGATTCTTTGAATTTTTCAAGGTGTAAAGTTTTCCCCTTTAAATCTTTACCTCCCTCTAATACATTTATTTTAACAACTTTCATAATCCTTTATTTATATCCAACTTTAATTATTTTGCTTTTTTCAGTTTCTTCAATTTTTACCTTAAAAACTTCTTTAAGTTTATTTATATCGCTTTCATCTATTAAAGTTTTTAATGAAGCTTTTAAAAAAAATTCTTCACCGTATTTATCAATATTTTCTTTGCTTACTTCTTTTGCTATTTGCAT